>Ga0208898_1000180_pt1 | contig 53394 bp, 66 predicted proteins | sample VirMetDEL_Mar_4_FD_184513 | JGI IMG/M metagenome (GOLD analysis project Ga0208898, IMG submission 184513) | Aqueous microbial communities from the Delaware River and Bay under freshwater to marine salinity gradient to study organic matter... | ecosystem: Environmental > Aquatic > Marine >... | reverse complement strand
ATGATTAATACATTAGCTCTTATGGAAGGATTTGGATTCTATGGATATAAAGTAGGTTCAGAAATAGGATTTTCTAAAAATGAAGGACAATATAAATATATTGAAGCAAAAATTAGAGAAATTAAAAATGATTATAATGCGGCTTGGCAAGAATTTTTTGCTAAAGATAAAGTAAAATGGCGTACTGAAAATGAAATTAAAGATTGGTTTTATAATCAAATAGATAGTTTTTTACAAGGATTAGATTCTCAACAACAAACTTGGTTTATGTTACGATTAATGACACCTGAAATGGATACTTCAAAACTTGTAAATTATAATGGTAGTTTTTTCTTTAAACCAACTACAACAAATGTAGAAAAGTTTATTAACCTAGGATTAGGATATATGATAGACTCACAAACAAATAGTGCTTCTATGGTAAAATTTGACACAATGCAAGTAGATGCATTCGTCAAAGGAATTGGTCGTAGTTATGAATATGTATACAATAGACTACATAATAGAGAAACAGATATTAAAGCATTAAATGAAGCTACAGGTAAAGATGTAGAACATTCATTCTTTGTAGAACCATTTGAAATTGCAACAGGACATAGTAAAGCGGAACTTGTAGATGCATTCTATCCTGGCACAGCTATTAAAATGAGAGACCAAATGGAGTTTAGTAAGTTAGACGAATATAGTAGATTACAAAGTATGTTTGGTGTAGGTATGATTAGAGATATTATTACCAATGGTAAAGAATTACAATTACCAACACACGTTGTTACACGTATGAGTATGTATGGTAGACATATGCAACTTAATGGTATAGAAGGATTGCGTAGAGCGCAAGAAATGGACGATGCATTGTTCTTGTATCAAAAAGATAAAGGTAGTATATTTAACACTAGTGATACTATGTCTGGAGGTAGCTATAATGGAGTCGATAATCTTGGTAGACAGAAATACGGAAACGAACAAGCAAAACCAGAAGATGTTGCTAATAGACATATTGATGAACTAAAGAGGAACTGTTAATGGCTGAATGTAAATATCCTTCAGAACAAAGAGAAAAAGATGCAATGGCATATAGAAAGATTGCACAAGATTTTCAAAGCAACCCAGTAATTGACCAATTTGGTTCACATTCTGCTGATATGTTTAATCGTTTAGTACATCAAGTAACTAATGGTGAATCACGAGTACCATACACAGAAGAATTAAAGTTATTAAAACGATTAACAGATAGAACTGTAAAAAATATTGGCACTACAAGAGGTAAGTTTGCTGAGTATATGTACTTACCAGAAGAGCTATATAAAGATATACCATTTGTAGCGGATTGGTTTAAAGATGTACAAAAATCCAACGAGTTTATGAAAGGTCAAACTTCTATGTCAAACGAAGGATTAAATAGAATCTTGCGTTTGTTAAAAGGAGATGCATTAATTGAGGGTGCTAAAGTAAGTGATAAAGTAAAGTTTACTAAAGCACAAAAAGAATTAAAAAGATTGTATGGGGAATATAATAAATTAAGAAGAGAAGGAAAAGATGGTGAAGCTGATAGATTGTATCACGGCGAAATAGCTGAGTTTATGAAACAAGGTGAAGGAAAAGTATTACAACAATTCCACGAACTAGCATCTGCTCCTAAAGAAAGAACAGCAAATGACAATAGAAAAACATATGACGAGTTATTAAAAACAGGTCAATATTCTAATAATGTCAAAGCGGCTGCAGAAGTATGGCGTAATCAATTACAACCAGAATCAACAAAATTGATGATACAAGGTATTAATAATATGTTATATGGATTAAAAAATAACAATCCTATAATGAAAGATTTACCTGGTTTTAATGAAACTATACAAAAACTAGAAAGCGTAAGAGATAGATTTCAAAATGCTGATTTGCAACGTAATGGATATTTTCCTGTATTGAGTTTAGATATATTTCCTTCATTGTCTAAAGCGGCACAAAAGTTAGCTCTTGCAAGTAAACCTAAACAAGTAAAAGAAGCTACAGATATTATAGATAATTTAGAAAAAGTATTAAACGAAAACATTTATATTAATAGAAACTTAACAGACTCTACGCCAATGCACGAGCGTATTAATTATAATGTATTTCCTATTATGCAATCATATGCTAATAATGCAATACGATTTAATTACAATGCATTTAATACTAGAAAGTATATGGATGTAATGAAAGATATAATGGAAACTCAATTAAGAGGTAATAACAAAGAAGTGGAAGCAAAATTAAACTTCTTAAAAAATTATGTATCTGATAGTTATTCTGATATTGTAGGGACACGATTTGAAAATCCTACTGTGGGAACACAACTATCAAGAATGATTACCAGTATAGAGTTTGCAAGTAAGTTAGGATTAAATATTAGAGGTGCGGTTCGTAATAGTACACAAAGTTTATTCAACTATATTTGGTTTGGCGGAAATGGAATTAAACAAGCTAGAGAAATTTATAAAGATACAGATATGATGGCTCGTATTAATGAAGGGCTAAAAAATAATGGTGTATTGTTTCCTGAGATTACAGATATTTATGGTAGTATGAAGTTCACTCGTACAGAATATAACGAAAAAACAAAAACATATGAAGAAGTTATAGATGTGTCTATGGGTGATAGAATAGGAGACCGAATACAAAGTATTGCTGAGACATTAGGTAAACCTATGACCTGGGTTGAGAATAATATTAATCGTAGATGGACATTTAAAATAGGTTATGCATTATCTTGGAAAGCTATTGAATCTAATTTACAAATGTATCAAAATAGATTTGAACGTGTACTACAAAGAGATTTAAAAAGAGAAGGTAGAGAAGAAACTGTAGAAGAATTACGTAATAGTAAAGATAGAAACAGAAAGATATTTAAAGAAGGCGATGCTACTGAATATGAATTTAGATTTGAAGAATATAAAAGAAAAGTAGCTGAAGCTGAAGGTAATGCCGCTACTAGAAATTTACACTTTGATTATTCGCCTCTTGCAAAAGCAAAGATTATGCGTGGTCCAATAGGAGCAATATTAACACAGTTCCAACATTATGGATTTAACTTTTTTAATCTACAAAGAAAAATTGTAAGAGATGGTACTGACGCTGTATTTACTAAACAATGGAATAGTGAACCTGCTTGGAGAATGTATCGTTTAGGATTAACATATTTAGCAATCAATGGTATTTTGTCTCCATTATTAAATATGGATTTAGGGAATCTTGTACAAAATGATACTTGGGAAAGAATAAAATCATATCACGATGTAGTAACTGGTGATGAAGAAACTCGTAAAAGAGCATTTTTTGGTAAAGGTCCTATTATAGGTACATTCGGTGGTCCGTTTGTATCAGATGTTGTATCGATAGGAAACATTATGGGATTCTATAATATGGATGAAGATTCTGCATTAGCATTTATGGCTGGATACCAAGATATGTCTGAGTTATCTGGTAATGAAAAAATGTCTGAAACTATCAAAGTATTAAATACACAAACACATCGTCTATTTACTAACACTATACCTAAATGGTCTAGTGGAATTAATAGCTTTACATTATTACAAGGTGAATTAGGATTATATCCTAGAAGCGAAACTCGTAAAAAACAAATTGTACAACCAGCTGTTCAAAAATTATATGGTTTAGATAAAGAAAAACCTAAACAAGTACAGCAATATGATTACAATAAAGCCGTAATGGAAGCATTAGATAATTTAGCATAGCTATCTGTACAATATTCTTAATATAACTATCCATTTAATTTGTCTGTTTACTTGGTGCGTAAACTTAATTGTATGATTTCTTTAGATTATTAATAAGTAACTCGTTAATTTCAATTACTTTATCAATCTTTTTCATAATTTCTTGTTTATCTGCATAACGCTCAGGATGTAGAAAAGCATCAAACTTTGTGTCTTCTAACTGTCTCTTAATACTATATAATTCTTTTAAGTCTGTTTTAGTGTTTTGAATAAATTTTTGTCTATACTTTGTTCTTTCTATTTGTTGTTGATATTTTTCGTATTCAATGTTATCCATTCTTTGTTGCATATACTCAGCGTATAATTCACTATCATTTCCTACTTTACTCATCAAACAATACCTCCTGTACTGTATGTATGCCTATGCAAACAGCATCTGCATTAGTTAACGTAATCTTATGTTTATCACCTGCCCAATTTTGTGCAAGTGTTTTAAAATATTTTTTTCTTTCTTGATAATCTTTTGGAATAGATTCTTTACCTCCACCAATAGTAAGTTGCCATTCTCTAGGTAATACTCTTATTATTTCACACCCAAAGGAAGCCGCTATACCTAACCACATTCCATAGTTTTTACCAAAAGCAAAAGCACCTCTTTCATACGGACGACTCCATACCCTTTCAATTACGACTTTGGTTGTTGTCGATTCGGAACTAATATCAATTTCATTACGAGTTGTTGATACAGAGTCGCCCATACATTCTTTAAATACTTCTGCTAAATCATTTTCGTCCCTGGAGGATGGACAATTACTGGTAGATTGGAGGTATATGTGATTACGATGGTATTCGAAAACAGCAATCGCTCCATTCCATCCAGGGTCTATACTTAATAGTTTTTTTGTTTTCATTATTCCTTATACTTAGACATTACACTAATAGCTTCTGTTCTATCAAAGTAAATACTACATTTATCTCCGTTAAAGCCCATAGTATAACTACCTAATTGACCATATCTAGCCTTTTGACAAATAATCTCAGACTCATATCTATCATTTTCTCTATCATCTACCGCATAAGCATAGTAGACAAAGAACGCCGCTTCAGCAGTTTGTTCAATTACACCACTTTCAGCAAAGTCTGATAGTTTTGGTCTAGGGTCTATACGTCTTTCAATTTCCCTATTTAATTGAGATACTAATATAGCACTACAATTGATTTTCTTACAAATCCATTTATAATCTAACATAATATCTTCAATTTCAAAACGTCTATCTTTATTACTACTATTATCTGTACGAATAAGTTGGATATAGTCATCAAGGACAACGTCTGGTTTCTCTTTAGCTATCTCTTTCATAGCATCTGCAAGAGTTTTACAATCATCGTGCATTATAAGATTCTTGTATTTTTCACCTAGTCGTTCTTTTGCTAATGCAATCTTACTAATTTCAGTATCAATGTTTCCAGCTTTACGAATCTTTTCATAACTAAATTCTGGAAACTCCATAACTAATATCTTTTTCATCATTTCAACATTAGTCATCTCACGATTAAATAACATTACTTTAAAACCTTGTTCTAATAATCGTTTTACAATATTAATTACAAGCGTTGTTTTACCGTGTCCTGGTCTACCACCAATAACTGTAACTTCACTTCTAGTCATACCACCTGCTGCTTTATCAAGCTGTTCAATGCCAAATGGTATTAGATTACTACCTGTTTTCAATGTTTCTATTGTATCGCCAATAATATCTTCAGTTTCTACAGTTTTGTTTGGTGTAGTATTTTTTAAGTCTTCAATGGCTTTTTCGTGTTGATGAATAATTTCTAAGACATCTTTCTTATTATTCATACTTGCATTGAATAGTAATCTTGAACTATGAATTACTTTGCGTTGTATAAATTTCATCCATACGTCTTTAGCATAAGCTTCAACGTGATGAGTATGTGGAACCATTTCTGTTAATCCACTTAAGAAATGTATTGATACATCTGCTTTATTGTCCTTTAGCTCTCCGCTTACTGTAACCAAGTCAATTGCAGTATCTTTCTTGTATAGACTATGTAATGCGTTCCATATTTGTTCGTGTTTTCCGTTATAAAATGCTTTTGAGTGTCTAATGTGTGTTTTTGCTTGTTCAAATATTTCGTTACCTCCTAATAGAACACAACCTAATACTGCAATTTCTGCCTCTTCATTTTTAGGCATTTCGTGTATATCAGTTAGTTCTTTGAAGTTTTTCTTATCAGACATATTTCCTCCTAATCATCAAATAAGCTCTGTTGTTTTCTTTCTGGTATATAATTTGTAATCACGATTTCAGTCTTTTCTTCATCGCTATGTAATTGACCAGCATATTTAATTGATATTGTATCAATATTGTAATGTCTATACATTTCCCAAATCTCAGGTCTATCATCGTAAGACACCATAAACTTTCCCCCGCCTTTATCTATATTGTCGCAGATTTCTTTTAAGTCTATATGGTCTTGCTCTGTAAACGAATGTATGTAATAATCATTTCTATCTGTAGCCGCCCAATAAGGTGGGTCTAAATACCACATATCATTTTCATTTGGTTTATACTTGTCAATTAACTTTCTAAAATCCATATTTTCAATAAATACATCATTTAGCTTTTTTCTACTTGCTTCCAAGCCATCCAGAATATCATCATTCCATTTAGCCGCATTTGATAGTGGCAAATATGGGTTTTTGTTAAAAGCAGTTTTCAGTACAAAGAAGTATGATGCCGCTCTTTTGTAATCTGGATATTGTGTTAGTGTTGTGTTGTGTATCTCTTTTCTAAAGTTTTCGTGAAGAGTTCTAGATAACAAAATGTGTTTACAATAGTATCTAAATTTATCGAAATCCTCCGCAACCGAAATATACAAATTAATTATATCATTATGCAAGTCATTTAATATATTTATTTGCGCTTTTTCTTTGCGGAAGAACATACTCCCCCCACCAAGAAATACTTCAATATATCGTTTATGACTATGTAGCATAGGAACAAGTTGTCTTGATAAAGAAAACTTACCTCCGTAATATGGGAATATAGTTGGACAATCATCTTTCATTAATCCCTCCAACAGTTATCACATAAAGCATCACCGCTTTTGTGTTGACTCCAAAACATTTGGTCTTTTTTGCTCATATATTCCCACCAATTTAAATCATCTGAATATTCTAATACTCCACATTCATCACAAGTATTTAAATCGGTGTTATCTACTATATAAGATATTGCTTCAGATATATGTTTTGGATTATCACTTCTTGTTTTTAATCCTACCATATCTTTTTCAATTATCATTGTTTACTCCATTTAATTCTCTCCACATACTAATGTAAGATTCGTTATCTTCTACCCCTACTGGTAACACGTAAGAACAAAGTTTATTTTCTTTAAATTGTTTTCTACGTTTTTCACTCATACCAATATGTAAAGCACCTGGACCATTACCTTCATCATCACTTCCAACATAAAATACATCACCATTATCTGTAGAAAATACTAAACCAGTACCTTCTTCTGGATAATCTTTATCCCATTTTTCCCACCATACGTGTTCAATAGTTCTACCTTCAAGTAATTTTTTTGCTGAATCATACCAGGTTTTAGTTCTATTATATTTTTCTTTTAATGTTTCTGCCATATTCATTTCCTCACTTTAATCTGTTAAATTCTTCTTTTGATAAAACTGCTATTTCTTGATTGTAATTGCATTTTGGTAAATAAGATAATCTTTTTCTTTTATATCTTCTGACTATTAATTCATTTTCATTTGATTCAATAAATTTATAAGTATCATATTTATATCTAAGATTATCAAAACCACCTATTATACCAAGACCATCAAAAACTAAAATATCATATTTTTTAGCTTCTGGTAAATAATCGTTTACTGATTTATATGTTTTATAATATGTAATTTCTTTGTTAAACCACATTTTTTCAAAATCACGATTAGATAAAATTCCTTGTTCCATTAAATCCATTGCTTCAATAAATGTCATTTTACCTCCGTATTTAATTCGCTCTCAAATTCACCAAGTATATCCATAACAACATAACAAGCGCCTTCACAAAAATTATCTTGTTTTGTAGATACAAACTTACTCCATTGTTCATCTGTTAAATGTTCTGCAATATTTTCTTTTTCATAGTATTGCCAAATAACATTTGCTTTTTTAAGTAAATCTCTGAGTTGTTGTTCTTCTTTTACATTTAAACTCATTTTACCTCCTTAAATTTTTAACGGGCAAAGTTGACTATAAGCCCAAATTAAGTTAATATTATTTATTGCCCGTTAAAATATGTATCTTATTTCTTGCCACGGAACGTGTCGTTTCATAGCATTACGAAATGCGTTTATATAATGGCTTTTAATATCGTGTTTATATCTGATATTACGACCTCCATATTGACTTGTTTTAGCTTCTTGCAATTCACTTCTCCATAATAAGTTTTCGCCCTCTACGCCTTCTGTAAGATTAAACTTATGCATATCTTCGTTGTGGGTTAAGAAAATGCATTCTGCTTTTACTTTATGCTTAAACAAGTTATGTACGTGCGTATCTACTAAGTCAAATAATTCTGCATATGCTTTTTTAGAATTTTCATATACTATTATTGGTGAGTAATTTACGTGTACATCATAACCAGCTTCTATAAAATCATTAATAGCTTTTATTCTATCTATAATTTTACTTGTTCCTGGTTCTAGTTTATCAGACAACTCTTGTGGCATTAGACTAAATCTAATACGAACTTTCTGTAAAGGGTTGAAAGATAATAAATCATTGTTTACATATTTTGTTGCCGCAGTACCCATAATCTGTTTGTTGTGTTTAAATATACTAAACAACTTTTTCCAATCGTGATACTTTGCGTGTAATACATAATCTTCATTGCAACTAAAATCATATGTATAATATGTTTCGTGTGTTTGATTTGGTGTTTTAGGGTAAGGTAATGTAATGCTGTGTTGTATAATAGCTTTTATTATATCATCTGTATTATCAGCAATCGTTACACCAGACTTTACGTGTCTTCTCATATAACAATAATTACATTTAAATAAACAACCGTATCCGAAACTAGGTGTAATAAAATCACTACTTCTACCAGACTCTCTAATTAACATAGATTTACGATTGACTCTTTTTATCATTGGAATATTTCCTTTGCGTGTAAGAATGCGTCATCAGCCGTCATATTATCCATAGCATAATCTGCCTGTTTATCAGACCAACCATCTAAATCACCCTGCGTATTAGACGCACATTGTAACATATGCTGTTCAAATTGATTTCTCATTTCATCGTAATCATATATTCTAATTCCATTTTCGTCTATGCTATAATTTACTTTAATAGATATAAACTCCATCTTATCTTCCATTTTTTCTCCAAGATTTTTTTAATTTATCATTAACTTTATTTAATTTTTCTACCATTTTTTGATATTTATTAGTATGAAAAATTATATTATTTCTATTCAAGTGTCCTTCGTGTTTAATACTAAAACTAGTATCAGGTGTTGTATCTTGTATTTCTTGTTTCGTTGGTGTATGTTCAATTGGATATTTATCTAAACCATCTTCATAAAACTCAGCTTCTCTCCAATCAAATATTTTTTCTGGAGTTGTTTCTTTTTGACAACTATCACACCAGAAACTGCTTTCGTCTACAAAGTCTACAAGTTTTTCTGTATTAATATTTACCCAAGCACTTTGAGAAACATTTTCACTTTTACAAGATGTGCAAACAAATTTACTTGTCATATATTCTCCTCTACTTATTTTTTTTAGTATATTTTTCTTTTACTCTAAATTGGTCCATCCAAGTATATTTTCCATTAACTTTATATGGAACATTAACAAATATATGCCAAGACCTACCATATTTATTGTAAAACTTTTCCATAACTTTATGTCTTTCTTCAGTAAAAGCATAATATTCTGGTTTATTTCTAATTTTATCTAATCGTTCTTCGTGTGATTCATCAGGTGGTTTCATATACATTTCATATCTTGATTTTTTTTCCATATTTTCTCCTTATTTTTTAGGAGTAGCTATCAGTTTGGTTTTTATTTGTCCCATTTGTTAATATTTTACAATTTTTTGCTTGCCTTGCAAAAATTAACTTATATAACCTTTGAGGAACCCGTGGATTGGATACCACGATGCGTCCTAGTTCGCATATTTAAGGGAACAAACCTATCTGTTGCTACTCCTAATTGTTTAGGCGGTTTATAAACTCTAGAGTCTACTGGCTAATCCATCACCGCCCAAATAGTCATTAGGCAACCACTGGAGCTTTTCCATGTATCATCCTAATGATTTTACTAGCAAGTTACGCTCTTGCTAATCTTGTTATTGTAGGGTATATCTGATTCTCCATAATATGAACAGATTCTCTATCACGATTTGTAGAGTGTGTGGACACAAAAGTAGCCGCATTCAACAAATCCCAATAATTATTCATATCGTTATTCAAGACATATCTAGTAAACTCTTCAAGGTAGTTACTTGGCATAAGTTTACTCATTTCAATAATATGACTTTTCTTTAACTGGGTACTAATCAGATTAGGAAATTCTGTTTCAAAGATTTCCACTAACATACCTACTGTTCGAGAAATATTATCCTCTAATTGGTCAATACTAGTATTACTATTTTTATGTACTGCTTTTTTACTAGTCAATACATTACCAATAGTTAAACCATTTAAACAAACCAATCTAAATGCACCACCCATAATATTGACTGATGTGCTACCATCATAGCTATTAGAAACAATCAATTGTGGATTAACTAAATCGTTTTTGTTTACTTTTACTTCAGTTTTAGGAAAGTTCCACTTCCAGATAGCACGTTGTCCACCAGAAAATGTTCTGGCTTCTACGAGTTCTGTTTGTGTACCTCTTAATACTTTTTGAACTTTGTTGACAACTGACCTATTATCAACAACTTTATACTCTTCAGTCATACAAGACAATACATCTCCTGTATCTTCTCTTATGATGAATTTATGACCTGTACCAGTTACTAAAGTTCTTTTCTTTCCTTCAGCTTTCATAAATGTTGCTGGAACCTCTTTAACTGGAAATAGAGTTTCCTCCATTGCTACTATAGACATTTTTATACTCTCCTCTTTCTACTTTTACTCTTTTTGGTGTTTTACCAAAACGTTTAATTTCATTTTCTAACATCTTAGTTCTATTTGCGTATCCATCAATAATCATTCGTTGCAAATAAGCAAATCCTTTGCCTTGATATGCGTGTTCATCTGTTATATAATTATGTATAACCTTTTCAACTGCATCATCAGGTATCTTTGATATTGCCTGTAAGAAATAAAATGTTTTCTGGTTATTTCTATCAGAAGGTATCTCTTTTCTAATTAAGCGTATCACATCTTTTAATTTTTCGTTATGTGTTCTTGCTTCTATTAGTTCGATAATTCTTCTTTGTGGATTATATTTTCTTCCGTTAATATGTCCACAACATTCACACTTCATAATGGTGTTACTTCGGTTTTACTAGACCAAGTATGTTTACCGCTATAATAAGAATCGTGCATATTGTACCACTCAGTATTTATTTTATTTAAAATAACTACATCGCAATTAATTCCTTTATTTATTAACATTACGGTAAGACCATTTACTTCGCACTTACTCCCAATTGGTAAGTCTTTTAAGTATACCAATCCTTTCTTTGGAACTACTTTCCATTTTTTAGTCATCGCACACCTCACAGTTAGGATTTACAATTGATAAATCCATTGATTTTCTACTATTTAACAATTGACGTTTTCTTCTTTCAGTTTTTACAAGCTCTTGTATTACTAAGAAATCTTCTGTTAGTTTTTTAATTGGTTTTTCGTGTACACCATCTAAGGTAGTGTTTGTTAAGCATTCTGTAAGTAAGTTTACTTCACTATCGCTTAATTTAATTGTTATTACTGCTTCGTTCATTACGTTTTTCCTTCGCCCATTCTTCTTGCACAATATCGTCTATTAAATCTTTTTCACTAGAACCAATTTCTAAAGTATCTTTTATACGTGAAATAATTCTATTCCAAACAGTATTTAAACGTAACAATTCTTGTGCTTGTTTCAGTTTATCCAAGATTCCTCCTTTTATACAAAGGTCTAATTAGCCAACCAATCACCAGGAATATCCTGGTTAATCTAGTATTTTAGACCTTCATATAAGTTACATTTTTTATAGTATATTTCAAAGAGATAAATGAATCCATCAAATATATTTCATTGTTTATGTGGAGTTTCGCTACCATAGAAGCTCTCTTTATTGTCTAGTAATTAGAATGGTAAGTCATCTGCTTCCAATTCATCAGAACTAATGCGTTCTCCGTCTTCCCACTTATATACTTTACCTACTTTAAGTGATGAACGAGTTTCGCCATCTGTATTTTTGAACTCAGTATTGACTAACTGAACTAAACAAGGTAAACCCATTACATCAGATTCTTCAACCATTTGTAATTGCATATTACCATTGCTGTCTTTACCAAAAGCCATACCTATACTTGCAAAGAACTCAGCATAGCGTTTGTTCTTCCAAGAATTTTCTTCAGATAAGTTTGGTGTTAACCATATACCTTTATCAGTACGATATTCCTTGCCTACAGCTTGTACTCCAGTAACACTAGCACCTGTTGGTACTAATTTACCATTGTTATCTTTCTGCTGTTCAGCAAACTCAATATCCTTGGCTTCTTCTGCTACTTTAAAAGTGACATTAAATACATATGCACCATTATATTCTTTTGACTCAAACTTGCTAATATGAGCTGGATATGTACCTTCAGGTATTGGTTTATATGTGTTCTTACTTTCATTGTATATCGCATTTTCTATCGGTTTCATTTAGTGTCTCCAGTTTTGGTTGTGGTATATTCTTCAAATAAAGAATTTACCTTTGTTTTTAATTCAAGCATTTTATCGCTGTATTGTGCTTTACCTAATCCATCAAAATAGAGTCTTGGAGAAACCCAAGTTCCATCTGCTGTTTGAATAAAGCTTGTTGTACTTCTTCTAGAATTAGAAAATGCACCATCTTTTTCCATTTGGTCAAAAGTTTCTTGGTCTATTTTCCCAGCATCTAGCATCGCTTTTGCGTCTTCACGAGTAAATTTACCCATCTTGTTCTTCCTCCATTGGCTCTTCTATCGCATAGGATAGATAGCTTTGGTTAATATTCAAGTTTAGATGACCATTACGTACACCGCCCCACATTACAAATGTCATTATTGGTTTTCCGTGATATAACTTTGTACCAGTAAAGGTAGCTTCACGAAATTCTTTACCATCATTAACACCTATTGTGTATTTAGCGTTTAGTTTGTATACATCATCTCTGTAATCGTCTGTATTGTTGATGTCTTCTAACTTCATTTTGCACCTACTTTATCAGCTTTGCGTTTAAGTTTTGCATATGCCGCTTTAAAGTTAGCATCATTGATAGTTTCATCACCAATTTGTTCAATTACTTTTGCCTCTAACTCTTTATCGTCAATTATTTTCAACAATCCAAAGAGTGATTCATATTGTTCTTTATTCAATTTATCAGGAGCTGTTGGCAAATCTTCACCAGCATAGATATATAATCCTAATCCGTGTAGTGCTATTGCTTTTGCTAAACAACGTTGTATTGCTGTGTTTATTTGAAAAGCATTAGGTTCTAATACAGTTTTGTTTGTATGGTCTAATACTGGGTGTACTTGGGTTCTTCGTATTCCTTCTACACTTACACTTACTTGTACAAATGCACCAGCTTCAGTACGCATATAAGGTGTTTCTACACCATTATCAAAATAAGTATGTACTTCCCAAGTTGATTCTGGAAAGTGTTGTAGTAATACTCTTACAGCCCAAGCCCAAGAAAGATAGCTAAAATTACCTTTCTTTTCAGTGTGTTCTTTGACGTCTATTTTACTTAGTACTTCAAATACATTATTCTGTTTCATTGTTACCCCATTCTTTTTCAAGTGTTTCATAATTAGATAGTATTGCAAACCAAGTTTCCTTGTCGCAACCTCCTTCTACTCTTGCTGCTGGACTCATCATATTATGATTTCCAGACTTTTGCACTTCTAGAAATGAACGCCATTCACTTTTATAAACAACTACATCTCCAAAAGTTTTACTATTTACGTTTGCCATCGTGTTTACCTTCTTTCTTTATTTCGTTTACAAATAGTTTTAATCGTGTTGGTAATACTGCTTGGGTATTACATACTGCACAACATCTTCCATTTTTTATTGGCTCTGCATTGAATCCATAAGGATGTCCTAATTTCTCTCCACAAAGACAACAATTCTTAGGATTTTTATATGTATCAAGCGTCATAAGCATTACTCACCTGAAGTCTTCTAAGTCGTTCAGGCACTACAACATCATTATTACAACTTGTACAACATCTACCATCTGTAACTGGTTCGGCGTTGTGTCCCTCCGTCCAATATACATCTCTTATTTCTTCTCCTGTAGATGGATTTATCCCTGATAGTATCTGTGTATCTATATCTTGATGACAAATACTACATTCTTTTTCTTCCACTAGATATCCTCCTTTCTAGTATTTAAATGTTATATAACCCAGGACAATACTTTCCTTGAAACTCACAATATTTACATTCCCAATTATATACGGGAACATTTTCACTTCCAGGGTCTAGCATTTCTGCTTCACCTTTTACATTATCACTTGTTTCATTTAAATCCGTCCAATAATCGAATGCCGCTTCCATATACATACTAGAAATTGGCTCTTCTTTCATTTGTGAATTATCTTTGTTATACCACAAAATAGATAATCTCACATCAGTTATATCTTCTTGATTTCCTAGTCCTATAGCATATGTAGCTAACTGTAACTCATAATTTGTACTAGGATTCTTGTCTGGATTTCTACCAAACTTCATACGCCACTTCCAAGCACCTGCGGTTTTTACATCATATACGTGTATCATTTCACCTTCACGATTGACAACACCAATATCTAGATGTCCCATTACATTCAGTTCAGGTATTTCTATTCTATGTTCTGTAAATATTTGTATTTCATCAGGTTTATCTACGTGTTCTTGTATGTCCCAATCTTTTAATGCTTGTTCAAAGTCTGCGTGTACTAGAGTTCCTAATCGTAAAAGTCTTGCACTTTTTTCATCTAAAGGGTCTAGCGTTAAATCTTGTTGCTTATGCAACTGCTTTCTATAACAACTACCTGCGCTACTAGCACTAAACCACCCTTGGTAGTCTTTATACTTTTCACGATTTTCTTTGTGTTTTTGTTGTAGATAATCGTTATATATTTTTGGAATATCTATCATATATTTCCTCCTAGAAATGTTTCTAAATATAGCAATATCAATCAAAAAAGTCAAGGTATATCCACGAAGAATATACCCCAACCTTTCGTTTACGCACCAAGTAAAACAAGTAGAGTGCTAACCATTAACTACTGCCCAATCTTGTAAGAAATATTGATGTAACAATGAATCATTCGTATCATTTTCAATGAGATAATATCGTCCAAACGATTTCCCATTCTTAACAATACGCTCTGTATTAATGTTAAATCCATCTTCTCTAAGATTGTATATAATACCACTAAGTCTTGTAGCATTGAATTTTGTAAACGCCTCCATTGATGTAATGCGTCTATGTCTTTTTAAGTGCTTTAAGATACGGTATTTTTGGCTTTGTTTATTTACCATATTTCAAACCCTCCAGATTGTTTCATAAACTCTGCAAATGATAACATACTTTCTTTATGAAATCTATAATAAGAACGCCAATCTCTTTTATTTTGTAGTTCTTTAAATTTCTTATAATATTTTTCTGGATAGTCTGCAGGAGCAATTCCAGACCCAATTTCTTTTTCTACTTGTTTCTTTAACTCAGCCATTTGATTATCTATTTCTTTATTGATTCTATCTGCTTCGAGTCTATCATTTCTATTGGTGTCTTCTAATTCATCCAGCGTACCATCTTTATCGTGTTTAAAGATAATTTCTGCTATCTTATTTGCTTGTTCACTTGAAATTAGTGTTCCGTCATTATATCCACCACCTTGACATATAGATTCATCTATAATTACTGGTTGTTTATTTTTGAGTAATTCATCGTGTGCAAAATGACAAATATAATTCCAAGGTAATCTCCATCCCCAAACATTAAATCGAAAATCACTATATTCTTCTGAGGTTGGTTTTTTTGCTATTAAATCAAATCCCATACTAAGCCCTCCTTCTTAGTAAATCAATTAAACTATCCATTCTAACTGCAATACGACCTAACAATGTTTCTTGTCTATATCGTTTATATGCTGAATAAATAGCGTCACTTTTAAGTTTATCAGTATAATACTGCATAATTGTTCTCCTCTACTGTTTATAGACGGCTGTTGTTCTGGAGAACTGAACCATTTAACTCTTTACTCAAAGAGCACCATCTATTTTATTTGTTTACTTTTATTAAAATACGTCTATAGTGGGATTACGTTTTGGGAAGCTATCCCCCCACAATACCTATATGATACACCTACGTTTTATCTTATTTAGGTATCTTGAATAGCATAGGTTTGCTCAGTCAGTTGACCCTTGCCTAACTACTCGAATATACATTGGATACTCGATTGCCTCAAGGTGGATTATGTATGGTGTTACATTATTATCCACAAATATAGACGAATTTTAATAATTTTTGGACCCTTACCAACCTAGTATAAACAACTACGAAAAGGAACGAGGTAATGAGAGATAAAGGTCCTAAATTCTTCTTGGTTTCATTATGCATTGATGCCTGGATTTATATAACCGATTTGTGCAAATATTTCATTCATCTTATACATGCCGTGATTGCTATTATATAAGACTAGTCACGTTTCAACTACTTCACATAGTTTACGGTCGCCCACAAGAGGCATAATTCCACCAATGGTTTAGTTATAATCTTCTATGACACTAATCGTGCGTAAAAACGTATCAATATCTTCATCGGTACATTCGATATTATATTTACGCATTAAATCACAAATAATCTCTACTTTGCCTTTGGTCATATAACCACCACATAGTAGGTTATTCATTTTACGAATCATTTTTACTTGTTCTACTTTCATATTTGTCCCTTTCTACGCATTAGAATATGCATAGGTTGTATTATCTTTTCTAGTGCGACTCGACATATCACATTTAGAAAATAACGCTGTATTTAAGCGATTTTTATAAAACTATTGTGGAAAACCCATGTTTAACTAAAAGTTTATAGTATATAGGGTGTTTATCTTTACATCTATAACCATATCATCACATCTACCTAAAATATGTAAGTATATATGCCATATCACTTAAAATAGTACTGTATCTGTAATAGAATGATAATAATAGTTAACAATAAAGTCCAAAGTGATTTCTGTTGCCAGGCTCACTACACCCCGAATCTTAATTCAACTTGGTTACTACTAACTAGATTGTTGCATAGATGAAGCAATACCTCTTAACTCTGCTAGTGATGCTTTCACATCTTCGTTTGCGCCTGTTAAGCCCATTTGTCTAGCTGAGTCTATTAAAGAGTTAATCTCTTTATCTATTAACCAACCTGGTAATCCAGCTCTAGAGTTGAGTCGTTTTACAAGACCAGCCAACTTCAGTTGTACCTGAACATTGAACAATCTTAGCATTAACTGACTCTCGTCAACTGCTGGAGAAGTAGCGTTTGTATTCGCTTTAGCCATAATTGATTTCTCCTCATAATTGAAAAATTGATATCGATAATCCCATTAATGGGGGTCGGGTGTGTGTGTATAGCCCCTTTTCAAAATGCTTAAAAAAAATGTTGGAACACATGGGTTTTATTACTTATATTAGGGTATTATGACAATAACTTCTAAAGATATTCGTAGAGACGGATTAACAGGTGTTGCTCGTAGACAACAAGAAGAATCTGAAAAACGTCTGAATAAACAGTTGGTCGAACTTTTAAAGAAAAAGAAAGAACCAAAGAAAAAGAAATAAATATTATTTACTAATTATTTACTAGTATATACTAGTAGATAACGGGTAGATAACCCTGTTAAGTTAAGTGGTTTGGACGTACTTGTCAAGGAAAAAAATATGGCATACGGAATATTATGGTTATCAAGGCTTCCTGTAGAGGACCAATTGAATATCTTAGAAGAGATAGAAAAACTATCTAAAATTCATAAGTGGTTCAAAAATGACGACTTAGAAGATGAAGATATGGTATTGTCTACAATTGATATGGAAGAAGAAATAAAAAAAGTACCGCTAGAAATTAATGGAAATAAATATTGGGTAGATAAAGAAGTACTATATTTAATTGAGTCTTTGCATAAACAATTAAGTAAAAAGAAATGAAATCAAATACCATCAAATATAAACGCCATTATGTTTATGAAACCTTGGAAGAATTTTATTTGCACTATGATAAAGATACTCCTATTGTAAAAGATTGGAGAACAGCCAAAGAAGGGGATTGGGTATATAGTGATGATGGCAATATTGTTCAAATCTTAAAAGCAAAATCTATGTCTCACCCTGGCGATACTAAAAATTATAAACTCACCAACGGATATGTCCGAACAATTGTAGGTACATTCCTGAATACACCTAAAACTTTTATGGATACGGATTTTGATAAACACCCAAATAGATATACGTTTTCTACCAATCCAGACTTAGTAACAGGTTCGCAACGAATGAAAAAACGAACCAAATGTACTCAAAGAGAAAAATTATTTGCAACACAAGTTGCGGTAGGAACGGATGCAGTTAGTGCATATATGCAAACGTTTAAAGAAGACAATGCACAAAAAGCACGAAAAAAAGCAGTAATATTACTTAAACAGGAGAGAGTGATGAGTGAAGTAGAGAAAAGTGCAAAGGATATAGCAAAGCAATTAGGAATTGACCACGCATATATCTTAGGGTCGCTAAAACAACTAGCTGATACTAGTGAAGACCAAAATATTGCATTACAATCATTAAAAGAATTGGGAAAAGCAATTGGTACTCTAGGAAACCAAGTCAAGAGAATTGACACAGGTGTTGTAGGGTTGTTCCAAGGATTTTCACCAGACCAAATAGAAAGTGCACAGCGTAAAGCATTGCCTGATGCCTTTGAAGATGAAGTGGAACCACAGGAGGAAACTGATGATATGTCCACATTGTAGCAGTATGCTAACAAAAAAAGAAGGGAAGAAACGAAACAGAGAAACAGTCAAACAACAATTTAGTTGCAAGTCTTGTGGGAAATGGTTTTCAATACCTATTCCTTCTGATATAAAAGAATATGACTCTAAACATATTGAACCTGGAAAAATATTTCAGGTGAAAAGTGATGAAAGGTTGCGTATTCACGGGTTGACGGATATACACGTTGGGGCGAACGAATTTGATTTGCAAAAGTTTCAACAAGCAATTAAGATTATCTACGAAGACCCAAATGCACGATGGTTTGGTAATGGTGATTTGATTGAACTGATTCCACCGAATTATAAAATTAATCAGCGTGGACAATCTATGGCTCCTGAGGACCAATACACCGCCTTTCTAAAATTGGTGCAACCAATTGCGGATAAATGTTTATTTATTCGTGGCGGAAATCACGACTACTTACGTAGTTTTAATATTTTAGACTTTGATGTCTGTAAGACTTTAGCGGCTGAAATGGATGTACCTTACTTTAGATTACCAGGGTATTCGAAGATTAGTATTCAAGGTAAAGACTGGTATTTAGTAAGTGGACACGGAAAAAGCGGAGCAAAGAATGGTGATAGTGAATTAAATCAAATGGCATCTGTCTATAGTAATGGAGATGTCTTTTTCTTAGGACATAATCACCAACTCTATTGTAAACCAATGGATTCGTTAACGATTGACGATAACGGAGAAGAAACACTTAAACGTAAATGGTATGTAAGAGGAGGGTCGTTTATGCGTTACGCAGATTATGCACGATACTCATTTTATGGCATTCAGCGTACGGGTTGGATTACAATGGAATTTACAAAAGAACAAATAAACTGTTGGGAGAACTAATGTTAAATTTCAATAAAATAAAAAAAGCAATTGTGGAGATGTTTACTATGAGCGGAGAACAATTAAACACAGGTCATAGCAGAAGAAAGTATGCTACAGACAAAAAGAAAAAAAGAACGACTAAGAAAAGGGTGAAAAAATAATGGCTCGTGGACAAGCTTTTGGTAGTGATAAAATCCAAGGCGTGCAAAAGAAAAAAACACGACAAGGACAATCAAAGAACACCAAATTTGGAAACAAATTGTCTAAGAAATATTATAAGAAACGCACCGTAGGTCAAGGAGGATAAATGGCAAAACTAAATAAATCGACTATTACAAAGCACGACATTGTTCGTTCTATCAAAGAGTTGGAAAATCGTATTAACTTTGTTGCAAATCATATGCGTATGCTAGATGATGTGCTAGATAAATATATACGAATGAATAAACACCAAGATAAATTAACCAAATTTATCGAAAAAGAAGTAAAAGCAAATGAACATAAACAAGAAAAACGTAAGCAAAGCGGAAGAAGCTCTACTCCTAGCGAGTAAAGACTTAATAGCGTTTGGAAAACTGTTTCTTCCCGATGACTTCATGCGTAGTGAAACTCCTGCGTTTCATTATGAAATGGCAGATGCAATTGATGACAATAGCGTCAAACAATTAGCAGTAATTCTACCAAGAGGACACGGGAAGACAGTTCTTACGAAATGCTCTATTATCAAAGACTTTTGTTTTTGTCCAAAAGACGATATGCTATTTTATGCGTGGGTGTCTGCGACACAAAAACTAAGTACGGGTAATATGGATTATATTAAATACCATTTTGAGTACAACGATTCTATCAAATATTATTTTGGAAATCTTAAAGGAAAGAAATGGACAGAAGAAGATGTGGAGTTAACAAATGGATGTAAACTTATTAGTAAATCGAATGTTGCGGGTATCAGAGGAGGTAGTAAACTGCATAAAAGATACGACCTCATCATTTTGGACGACTTTGAACACGAAGCAAATACTATCACGGCTGAAGCAAGGGCTAAGAACAGCAACCTCGTTACTGCTGTTGTTTATCCTGCTATCGAGCCTCATACTGGTCGTCTTAGGGTCAATGGTACTCCTGTGCACTTTGATAGCTTTATCAATAATCTCATCATTAATTACGAGCGTAGTCAAAAAAAGCAAGAAGATTTTGCGTGGAGAGTAATTACCTATAAAGCAATTCAACCCGATGGTACGTCTTTGTGGGATAGTTGGTTTCCAATATCAAAGTTAGAAGAAAAGAAAAAATTCTATCACGATTCTGGAACACCTTCAAAATTCTATCAGGAGTATATGATGCAAGTACAATCAGAAGAAGATTCTGTTTGGACACAAAAACATTTAAAGTATTGGGAAGGGTATTACGAATATAATAGCGAAGAAAAACAAAGTTATTTAGTAATGGACGGAGATAGAAAACCAGTCAATGTATTTATTGGCTGCGACCCTGCTACGGATATTAATACAAAAGAATCAGACTTTAGTGCTATTATGGTGATTGCAGTAGATACGAATAACAATCGTTATGTGTTAGAATATGAACGTCATCGTAGTATTCCAACTATTGGTACAAAAAATCCTGATGGAAGTATTATGGATAAAATGGGAGTAGTAGATTATATCATTGCAATGTATAATAAGTACAATTGTGTAAGTGCTACTGTGGAAGATGTTGCTATGAATAGAAGTATTTTTCAAGCGTTAAATGACGAAAGGAGAAGAATTAATCGTTATGATATTAGCGTAATTCCTGAAAAACCAGGGGGTCAACAGAAAAGAAATAGAATTTATTCAGGTTTATCTGGCATTTTTAGTACAGGTTCCTTATATTTAAGGGAAAATATGTTTGATTTAATTAACGAAATCATTACATTTGGACCAAGAATGGCGCACGATGACACTATTGAGAGTTTATATTATGCGAATTTACACGCTTTTCCGCCTAATTATAAACAAGATGGTGCAAGTGGTAAGCCTAAATGGTATAAACCAAAACGAAAAGCAAAAAGTTGGGTAACAGCATAATGTGGGATTTTTTTAAAGACGACAACGAATATAACGAAAAAGCTATTATTGGATTTATTTCTTTTGCACTAATGTGTGTATTTGGAATCGTAGATTTAGTATTAGGTATTGCGGGTGTAGAATTAGTAGTCAATGATTATATCTACAATTCGTTTGTTTGGGTTACTCTAGGTTCGTTTGGTATTGCAGGTGCGGAAAAAGTTTATAAAAATAAGGAATAAGTTATGCCACAAGATAAAAAATACGCAAATGAGACAATGGAGGCATTTTTATTAAGACAACAGCAACAAAGAGATTTACCTAGAATGGAAAAACCTATATTGACTGGTGTGGAATTTAATGATGGTCCTGGAAATAATGCATTTAAACCAATGCCTACTCCAACGCTAAAAAAACCTATAGGTACAATAGAATACAATCAAGATGGTTCTATTAAAAATCCTGGTCCTGCACAAGTTGCTCCAATGAAAACTCCTAGATATATGCAAGATTTTAGTCAAATGGGTACTGCCGCACAACCATATACAAAAAATCAAAAAGATATGGAATTTCAACAAAAATTAAAAAATATGCATTTTAATATTCAAGTAGATGGAGTCTATGGTCCACAAACTGCAAAAGCTGATAGGCAATATAATGAATATTTGCAAAAGGGATTTGATGACCAATATATTTCAAATATTATGTATGCAAAAAAACAAGGATACCCAGCACATTTACTAGAAGATGGAAATGTAGAATTATATAAAAAATGGCAAAGTGGAATTAACAATTTATCAGACGAAGAATATAAAATGGTATTCCCTGAAGCAAGAACAAATAAAGAGATTTATCAAGATACCTTAATGAAAGTAAAGAAAAAACTTAATTCATTTAATTTATTTGATGCAATTAAAAACACAAAATAATGGCTGAATTTGGAAAAACATCTAAGAAACGATTAAACACTTGCGACCCAAGATTAATCGAAATATTTGAAAAAGTTGTAGAAGACTTTGATTGTACTGTATTACAAGGACATCGTGGTGAAGAAGAACAGAACAAATTATTTGAAGAAGGATTTAGTAAACTAAAGTATCCAAAAGGAAAACATAATCAATATCCATCGTTAGCTGTAGACGTTGCTCCTTATCCAGTAGAATGGAAAGATAGAGAACGATTTACCTACTTTGCTGGATTTGTTAAAGGAATTGCTACTTCATTAGGATATAACATTCGTTGGGGTGGAGATTGGGATTCTGATACACAAATAAAAGATAATAACTTTGATGATTTACCACATTTTGAGATACGTGATTAATAGGAGATTATTATGCCATACGGAAAAGGAACATATGGAACTAAAGTAGGTAGACCGCCTAAAAAAAGAAAAACAGGAAAAGGCAAGAAAAAGAAATGACTGAAAAAGTAAGTTGGATGTGGGGAGGCAAAAGTTATAGTGGAACTTTAATTAGAGAAACTAAAAAACATAAATTTGCAAGAACACATAATGGTAAAATTAAAAAAATAGTTAAGAAGAAGTAATTATGGCTAAAAAAGGTAGAAAAAACAAAGCATTAGTAAATAAAGAATTATTTCAAAAAGCAAATAGTTATTATCGTAAAAAATGGTTTATGGATTCTCAGAAATGTATGGATTTCTATTTAAATGAACAACTTACTGCTGAGGAACAAGAAGATTTAAGAGAAGGTGGTATGCCAGACTTTATTATCAATCGTATTACACCAGCGATTGAGATTATGAAATACTTTGTTACAGCAAACAATCCAAAGTGGCAAGCAATAGGTACAGATGGTAGTGATACTGATATTGCACACGTACACTCTATGGTTGCTGAATATTGTTGGCATTTATCTGGTGGTAAAAGTTTGTTTGGTAATGTTATACAAGATGCTTTAGTAAAAGGTGTAGGATTTTTTAGAGTAGATATTGACCCTGATGCTGATAAAGGTATGGGTGAAGTAGTATTTAAAACTATTGACCCTTATGATGTGTATGTAGACCCTATGAGTAGGGATTTCCTTTATAGAGATGCAAGTTATATTATTGTTCAAAAGAATTTACCTAAAACACAACTTCTAAAAATGTTTCCTGATTTTAAACGTAAAATTATTAGAGCTTCAGGAAATGCTGAAACAAAAAATTATTCAATGCGTGATATACACGAATCTACAAATATACAACCAGGTGATGTAGAACTAGAAGCATATACGCTAGAAGGGGAACAAGATGAAATTTTAGATTACTATGAAGTATACACAAAAGAACGTGTACCTTTTGTTAATGTATTTTTGAAAAAAACACCAACCCCTGAAGAGTTAGAAGCTATTAGACAACAAGCTAAAGCAAATGTTGAAATGATGGCTCAAGAAAATGATGTGCGTTTAAAAGAACGTGAAATGGAATTAGCTGGACTTGTAGCACAAGGTGAAATGCTTCAAGAACGTATGCAACTTGAACTACAAAAAACTCAAGAACAAATGGCGGCTCAAGTAAATGAACAAATGGCGTTAATGGAAGCTCAAATGGTTCAAGCTCAAACACAAACAATACAAGAAGTAATGACAAAAGACGAGTTTGATGATTTAAGTAGAAGTCCAATGTTTAGAAATAAGTTAGTAGAAGCCGTAGAGTTTTACAAAACACAAGTAAAAATGTGTGCAAGTGCTGGTGATATGTATTTATATGAAACCCTATTACCAATAAAAGATTATCCAATTGTTCCAATACCATATATGCATACCAATACTCCATTTCCTATGAGTGCAGTATTGCCTATGATTGGTAAACAAAGAGAAATTAATAAAGCACACCAAATTATGCTACACAATGCAAATCTTGCAAGTAATTTAAGATGGTTATACACCGAAGGTGCTGTAGATGAAGAAGAATGGGAAAAATATTCATCTGCTCCAGGTGCGATGTTAAAATTTAGACAAGGATTTACTCCACCTACACCAGTACAACCATTACCAATTAACAATGCGTTTTATACGGTAACTCAACAAGGTAAAGCAGATATAGAATACATTAGTGGTATTTCATCTAGTATGCAAGGTGTTGGTCAAGATAGCCACGAAACTTATCGTGGTATGTTAGCAATGGATGAATATGGAACAAGAAGAATTAGACAATGGGTAAACAATTGTGTAGAACCAGCCCTAGAACATTTAGGACACGTGTTTAAAGATATTGCACAATTTACCTATACATCACAAAAAGTGTTTAGAATTGTACAACCAGAATCTGGTCAAACACAAGGTGAAATAGAACAAGTATCTATTAATATTCCTATGTACAATGATTTTGGAGAAGTTGTAGAACGCTTTAACGATTATAGCGCCGCTCAATTTGATATTCGTATTGTAGCTGGTGCAACACAACCAATTAATCGTTGGGCATTATTAGACGAATACTTCAAATGGTATCAATCTGGTCTTATTGACGATATAGCAATGTTAGAACATACTGATATACGTAACAAGAAATCTATCTTACAACGTAAATCACTTTATAGCCAATTACAATCACAGCTAGAAAGTCTAACTGAAACATTAAAAGATAGAGAAAGTACTATTGAAACATTACAACGACAAGTAGTTCAATCTGAAATACAAAATAGAATAGACGAAGGTAGTAGAGAAATAGATTCACAAATTACTAAGACTATTGCACAACAAAAACTATTGCAACAACGTATGTCAGATAGAGAAAAAGAATTATCAAACAAAAACGTTGATAATACAGAATAATAATAGTAAATTAAGGAGATTTACAGTATGGATAATATAGAGAACAACCTAATGATTGATGATGCTGAAAGAAAGCAACTTCAAGAGTTAGCCCCTCAAGACGAAGGTAATGATACTGTTGCAGAAGATTTTTTTTCTCAGCTTGATAGACAAGTTATGGGTGAAACCCTGGACCAAGATAGTCCAGAACCAGCTCAACAGACGCAGATAACTTCCCTACAAGGGAACCCTGAACAACAAGAGCAATTAGCTAATCCAGAAATGGATGTAGCAAATTTAGAAAAGAGATATAGTGATTCTTCTCGTGAAGCTAAACGACTTAACACTCGTTTAAAAGAGTTAGAACCTTATATGCCTTTACTAAATGCTATGAAAGAGGACCCGAATTTAATTTCTCACGTTAGAGGTTATTTTCAGGGTGGTGGCTCAGCACCTACGAGTGTAAAAGAGCAATTAGGATTAGACGAAGATTTTGTCTTTGATTATGACGAAGCTGTGTCAGACCCTAATTCAGAATCAGCAAAGTTGTTTAATGCAACTGTTGATGGAGTGGTGCAAAGAAGATTGAATGATTTTGCAAGACAACAATCTGAACAATCACGTAAAGCGTCTGAGGAACAAGAGTTTAAAGTTAAACATAATGTTTCTGAAGAACAATACGAAGATTTAATTGATTATGCAAAATCACACAAACTTACTTTAGAGGATGTTTATTACTTAAAGAATAGAGAACATAGAGACCAAGCGGTAGCTAATAATACTAGGAATGAAGTAATTAATCAGATGAAGAACGTTAGGCAAATGCCAACAAGTTTTGCATCATTAGGGAACGCACAAAGAGAAGAAAAATCAGTAGACGATGCCGTCTTTGATAAGTTGCTTTCGACAGGTACTGGGTTAGATAGTATAATATAATAACCTAAACATACCCTTAGGAGGGACTAAAAATGGCAGATACAAGTTATCCCAAAACAAGCCCTTTGGCAATTGTTGATAGTACAGCATTAAGCCAAGGTGGTTTTAGCGGAATTGCTGGTTCAGCGTTAAATACTGGAGATTTGCGTAGACGATATGACTTTTCTGAAAGATTTTCAGAATTAGCTCTAGCTCAAACACCTTTCTTCAGATTGGTTTCAACTTTAGCAAAAAAACCAACTGATGACCCACAATTCAAATACACCGAAAAAAGACATTCTTTTATGAAAAGATACGTCTATGTAGTAGGTTTTAATAATGGTACAGCTGATGTATTTAATTCAGCAGATATCGTAGACACAAGTGCTGCAGCTATTACAGCGGCTGGACAAAGTGTTTCTTTATTTGTTGCTAGTGATTACTACTCAGCAGGTAACATTCAAAACATTAAAGGAAATTCAAATACCGAAATTCACGTAGGTGATGCAGGAACAGCTCCTGAGTTTTTGATGCCAAATCAAATTCTTAAAGTACCTGTTTCTTCAACTGATGGCGGTGGAGCAGTAACAGATTACATTCTTGTAAAGATTGATTCTGTAGGCGCTCAAGAAGCTGCAAACCTATCAGGTGGTGGCGGTTCAGCAACTGCTGAAGTAAAGCAAATTGAGGCAACAGTTCTTAGAGCTGCTAACTCAGCTGCGGCACTTTATTTGGCTTCCTTTGCAAGTGATAATCCAGTTTGTGAAGTATACAATCTAGATATTGCTGAAAATCTAGAAGCTAAAAGAGCTATGGTTGTAGGTACATCTTACGCTGAAGGTTCTTCGCTTCTAAATAAAAGTTGGAAAGACAACCCTTATTCAACTGGTTATGGACAAACTCAGATTTTCAGAACTGAATTTGGTATGACTAATACAGCTAGAGCAACAGCTCTTAAATATGAACCAAATGAGTGGGCAAGAGTTTGGAAAGAAAAACTTATTGAACACAAATGGGACATTGAACACGCTGGATTATTCTCAAGTCAAGTATCTCAAGGTGGAGTTCAACATACCCAGGGTGCGGTTGACTATGTCTTGAATTATGGAAACATCTTCTCTTGGACAAGTGCTAAGACTATTGATGACTTCCTACAAGATATGTCTCAATATCAAGACCCAAGATACAACAATGATAAAGCGACTGTATTCCTATGTTCTACTGAGGTTTACACTTGGTTACACAAACTAGGTGGATTCTTTGGTAACAACATTGGCATTGACGGACAATTTAGAGCTGACTTAGCTGTAACTGGACGTAAGAAAGTTATGGGCTTAGATGTAACAACTATCTCAACAGTATATGGTGATTTAAATGTATCAAGATGTATTGCATTAGATGGTTCTCACGTCAAAATCCTAGCTGTCAATATGAACAATGTTAAATACAGACCTCTTGTTGCTAATGGGATTAATAGAGACACTTCTATCTATGTCGGAGTTCAAACTTTAGAGAACTCAGGTATCGATAAAAGAGTCGATATGATATTAACTGAAGCTGGTTTCGAATTTATGATGCCAGAATCACACGCTATTTGGTACTAAAGTACTAAGTAGTTAATTTGTGGTCGCCCCCTGAAGGTTCTTTACCTCCTTTCTCCCTTTGGGGGGTTGACTGCATAAAGGATTGAATTATGAGATTATGGGAAAAAGTAAATAATATCACTGGGAACGAATCCAAAGCTCGTTTCTTAGTAGAGTATTTAAATGCTGGTGCAAAATTTATTGTTTCATCACTACCTGAAAAGTTTTTATGGTCCGTTGCTTCTGAAATAGAAATATATGGACAAGATGTAGTAAATGATGTAGATACAAATATTATAGGTAATGGTTCTTCTATTGCTTATGATAAAGTATTAGCAGTATATCGTTATGATGGAACAAAAAGAAGAATTGCACAAGAAATCCCTGATAGAATGATTCATTTAACTGATGAAAGTGATAGTTTAAACTTTCCAACAAAAATGTTTCCTAAGTATTATAAATTAAGTGGAAAGATATTTATTAAACCAGACCCTGATTATAATGACACTACTTCAGATTTGGTTTATAGAAAACCAGGGGCGGTAGCAGACACCACAGTTACAGCTGGAAATGGTGATAAAGGAGTTATTGTTTATTCAGCACCGCCAATTATTGATGAAAACACAGATGCTTGGATATTAACGGAATATGAGAATGTCGCTATATTATATGCGGCTTCTTTAGATATGTTGCGTTTGTCTAATGTAGCTGATGCTGAAAAGATTTTAGAAGGTGGGGTAAAGAGTACTGATGCAACAAGTAAAACAAGTTTAAGTGCTATCCATTGGTTAGAAGATGAAGACCCAGAAATGGCGGCTAGTGTAATATCAGTATCTCAAGGAGATTTAAGTTTAGCAAATACACGAGTACAACAATCATTAAATTTTTATCAACGTGCTATTGCTGAATTAAGAAGTATTACTGGTGCAGTAGCGGCTGCTGAACCACAACAACAATCACAACGTAGACCAGAAAGGGTTGAACGATGAAAGTTTTAGAAATAATGGAACGAGCAAATACTCGTGATACAAATTTAACAATAGCATATATTAAAGATGCAATAATGGAAATACAATCTAACAACGAATTAGATACAGAAGTAAATAAGCAAAATATTGTCAAGAATACAAGAGATTATGATTTACCTCCTGGATTAATTGCTATTAAATCTATAAGTGTGTTAGATACTGAAGATGATAATAAGTACAAACAAATTAGAAGAATGTCTTCAGACCCATTAGTAACTGAGGATACCAACCCATGAGCTATGATACAAATAGAACCTATGCATTTATACAAGCTGGTAGAAAACTACGTTTATACAAAATAGTTCGTAGTGCTGGTAGAATTATTGATAACCAAGGTAGAGTTAAAGGTGGTACATTAGATGATATTATTTATCCAGATGAAAACATTACTAATGGATTGCGCATTGAATATACAAAACTAGAAAAAATATTTGTAGAAGAAGACCCAGAAACAACTGCTGATTCAGCTTTAACAGAAGTAACAGCACCTGATGAAAGTACACACGTTAATGTAAATAGAGTATTAAGTTTAGCAATTGTATGTTATGTAAAAGCACAATTAGCTGAGCGTATGGGCAATCTTCAAGAAAAAGAATATTATATGAGAGAATTTTATAAAAAAGTTTCTGATAATGAAGGCAATAAAAATAAGGTCTTTTTTACCAGTACAATTAAAACATTTGCAGTTAAATAATAGGAGAACAAAATGGCTAAGAAGTTAAATGATTATGAAGTACGTGAAAGTGTTTCGCCATACATAAAAGCAGTAGATGCAACTGGTTCTGATATGGACCCTTGTAGAGCTGTGCATATGAATGGTACAAGCGCTGAAGTAACATTAACCATTGATGGTGCTGATGTAGGTATATATCTAATACAGGGATATACTTATAAAATTAGTGCAACAAAATCTAGTTCAACAAGCGTTGTATTTTTATATTAGGAGTATTAAATGATTTCAGCAAATCAATATCAAGATATAGAATTACAACAAAATGCAGATTTTTCTAATGTTATTACATTTGATGATACGCATACAATGTTATCAACTATGAGCTATGCAGCAGTTATTATAAAAGATTATGACCATACTTCATTTACTGGTCCTAATAAAACTACAGGAACTGATGGCACAGCAAGTGGTAGTGATGTTTGGGCATCTGGTAGCGTAACAGAAGTACATTTTGACGTTGTTGCGGATAGAAGCTCTAATGCTGTAACATTGACATTACCAGCAGAAGCTATACAATATTTTGCTGATGATTTTGAAGGATATTGGGACTTAGTAGAAAAAGATAGTGCTGGTGGCGGTGCGTATGTAAGACAAATACAGGGTGATGTAGTCATTTCAAAGGGAGCAGTAAAATTGGATATGACATTTACTGATTCGGTAGAATAATGGCTATAAGTACTAAAATACAAACAAATCCAGTAGTTAAAGCTACTATACAAAATAATACAGCTTCTAAAACTGTAGGACTACAAGATAGTGTTAAAACTCAAGATAGTTTTACTATTGATGCAGCAAAAATACCTGTAAGTTTAGATAATAGTACAGCAACTAATGTTAGAGATGCTTTAAACGATACTACAACAAGTAGTGCAGCACAAACACTTACAAACAAAACGATTGATGCTGATAACAATACTATTTCTAATTTAGAAGTAGATAATTTTAAAGGAACTGCAATTGTAACGGAGACTGAGGGCTTAGGTTCATCAGATAATGATACAAGTTTACCAACTACAGCGGCGGTAAAAGATTATGTAGATACTCAAGTTACAGCACAAGATTTAGACTTTCAAGCAGATACGGGTGGTGCATTATCAATTGACTTAGATAGTGAATCATTATTAGTATCTGGAGGAACTGGAATTAACACTTCTGGTTCAGGAAATACAATTACTATTGCCGTTGATGATACAATTGCAACAAAGACTTATGTAGATAATTCAGTTCAAGGAGAAGATACACTTTTAGAATTGAATGATACAGATATAACATCACCAGTAGATGGAGCTATACTTGTATATAACAATGCTAGTTCTAAATGGGTAGATGCTAATGGAATAGACGGGGGATTATTTAATAGTTAAACCGAGGAACAATTATGGCTAATTTAATTCAAATTAAAAGAAATACTACTTGGAACTCAGATACAAATCCATCTTCTTTAGCTTATGGTGAATTAGCTTGGAATAATCAGGGAACTAAGTTATTTATAGGAAAACAAACAGATTCTATTGGTACCGTACAACCATTTCATTTATCAACTTTATCTGATGTAAGTGCTGGTAATGGTATTGCAGTATCACTAGGTAGTGGAAATGATGACAATTCATTAAGCGTATCATTAAATATTGACAATCTTACAGCATTAGGTGGTACAGGAATAGCGGCAACTGATTATCTTGCATTTTCTGACGCAGGTGTTGAAAAGAAAATAACATATGGTAATTTAAGAGATGCTATATATGGTAGCGTTTCTGGTGATGCTACTATAGCTGGTGGTGGTGCATTAACTATTGCAGCTGACTCAGTAGAAGGTACAATGTTAAATACCAATGCGGCTGATGGAACAACAATGGAACTATCTACCGATAGTCTATCAGTATTAAAAGTACCAAATCAATTAAGTACAGGTAGTGGATTAACTGGTAGTGCATTTGATGGTGCTATAGCAAGAACATTTGCTATTAATCCAACACAAACTACTATTACTGATATTTATAATGCAAGTTTACAAATTGGTAATGCAGAAAACGATGATTATATTAATTTTGCCGAAGATAGTGAAATAAGATTAATCTTAGCTGGAACTATCAAAACTCTTGTTGCATCAGATACGGCGGTAACTATAGGTGATGGAACCGCAGATGTAGACTTTATTGTAGATGATACTTCAGGTGTAGCGGCGTTTACAGTAGACGCTGGTACTGGTAATACTACTGTAGCAAACGATTTAACTGTAAGTGGTGGATTTAGTGTTGGAGATGTATTTGCTAATAATGTAGCGTCTAATAGCTTTCATTATAACAATAGTGGTACATTAGGAGCTGAAGCGTTTAGCATTGGTGCAGCAGGTGGTGTAACCTTTAATGCGGCGTTAGAACTTGACAATAATTTAACTGTAACTACTGCAACTGGTGCAATCTTAAAATTATATACAAGCGATACTGATGTAGACATTGGAGATGTATTAGGTAGAATAGACTTTGCAGCACCTAGTGAAACTGATACTGGAGATGCAAGACAACTAGCAGCTTCTATCGTAGCAAAAGCATCAGCAGAATTTACATCAACTGCAAATAAAACTGACTTAATATTTTATGTTGGTGAAAGCGGTGTAGCTGAAGAAGCTATGAAAATTGGTTGGAATAAAAAAGTTACCATTCTAGGTGATTTACAAGTAGATGGTACTACAACAACTGTAAATAGTACTGTAGTAACTATTGACGACCCTATATTTACTCTTGGTGGAGATGGAGATGGTCTTAACGATACTAAAGATAGAGGTATTGAATTTAAATGGCATAATGGAACTACTCCAAAAGTTGGATTTTTTGGATTCAATGAAGATAATGGTAAATTTACATTTATTCCTGATGCAACTAACTCAAGTGAAGTTTTTAGTGGTACTGCTGGAAATGTAGAATTTGGTACAATGACATTAAACAATACTTCAGGAAACCTAGATGGTGCTTACATTGATGGTGGAAGTTATTAATAAGGAGTTATTTTAGTGGCTAATCGCATTAAAATTAGAAGAGGGTCTGGTACACCCACTACAAGCAATACAGAAGCATATGAGTTAGCATACGATTATAGTGCTGATAAGCTATATATTCACGATGCTGCTAGTAGTACTATGGTTCAAATTGGCGGTGGAAATGCTGATACTTTAGATGGATTAGATTCTACACAATTTTTACGTTCAGACGCTAATGATGAAACAAGTGGTGAATTAACTGCTGCTGAATTTATTGGTCCATTAAGAGGTCCAATAAAATTTACAGCTAAAGCAGATGTAGCTATTACAAAAGGTGATGCGGTATATGTATCTGGTATTAATGGAAATACTCCTACGGTAGGTATTGCTGATGCAAATGATAGCAGTAAGATGCCTGCGTTTGGTCTTGCTCAAGAAACAGTAAGTGCCAATGCAAATATACAAATTATTACGTTTGGTGATTTACCTAATATTAATACATTTTCTTATAATGAAGGAGATGTGTTATATGTAAGTAATGCTGGAACAACTGGAAACACATTAACAGCTACTCCTCCTAGTGGAGAATCTTCACAAATACAAAATATTGGTAAAGTTTTAAGAAAAGATGCTAGTGTTGGTCGTATAAAAGTAGGTGGTGCTGGTAGAAGTAATGCAACACCAAACTTAAACCAAGATAAAATCTTTTTAGGGAATGCAAGTAATCAAGCTGTATCAACTGCATTGTCTTCTATAGGATTAAGTAAATTTAATAATGATTCTGGGTTTACAACAAATACTGGTACAGTAGATACTAGTGGTAGTCCAGTAGCTAATGAATATGCAAGATTTACAGATAATAATACCATTGAAGGTAGAAGTTATGCAGGAGTTCGTACTGATTTAGGTCTTAATATCGGAACTGATGTTCAAGCACAAGATGATTTATTACAAGATATTGCAGATTTAAGTTTATCTAATCCTACTCAAGATGGATATGTATTAGCTTATAATGATGCTACTCCAGGATTAGAATTAGTAGCACAAAATGTAGGAATATCTTTTAATGGTTCTACTACTGATGGATTAGTGACTTATGGTAATAGTAGTACAGCAAATGTAGAAACAGATTTAGTATATACTGCAACTGGTTTAGGGGTAGGAACTACTGGTCCAAGAGCAAAATTAGAAATTACAGGTAGTAATGATACTACTAATATGATTATAGGAGCACCTACACATCTTGTCGGTGGTGGTAGTTTATCTGAATATCAATCACTTTTATTCGACAATACAAATGTATCAGGTACTTCAGGACAAGTATTATTAAGACATTATGCTAACTCTCATAATGATTCTGAAGGTGCATTAGCTATACTTACAACAAGTACTGCTGGAACAACAGCAGAAGCTATGAGAATTAGAGGTTCAGGTAATGTCGGTATAGGAACTACATCACCTTCATATACATTAGATGTAGCAGGAAATATAGCATTAAAAAATAATTCTACTTACTTATACTTTAAAGATGCTTCAGGCACAAGTTTTAGAGGTATGGGTATAAATTCAATTAATAATTTTTATCTTGGACCAATAGATTCATTTGCTGGTGGATTTATGCTTTATGGTGCTTCTGCAAATATAAGTGGTCATGTATGGTATTCAGGCAATGCTGAAGCTATGAGAATAGATAGTTCTCAAAGAGTTGGTATAGGAACTAACTCACCTGCATATAAATTAGATGTTAGTGGCAATGCAAGATTTACTTCTGATTTAAGAAATGAAGGTAGACTTTTAAATTCTGTTGGAAGTTCTGCTTCTCCATCATATTCGTTTTATTCACAAGGTAATGCAGGAATGTATAGAAGTGGAGATGGAGTAGGATTTTCTGCAGGTGGTTCAAGTGTATTTGATATTAATAGTACAAGAATGTATATTAATACTAATGTCGGAATAGGAACTGCATCACCTGCACAGAAGTTACACATATCAGGTGGTAATGCAAGAATAGATGGCGATATTATTACACAACCAACTTATAAACTTTATTTAGATGGTGGATTAGATACTTATATAACTGAAGTTGCTGCTAATACAATAGGTTTTAATACTGGTGGTAGCGAAAAAGTAAGAATAAACTCATCAGGTAGAGTTTCAATAGGAAATACAAATGATACTTATAAGTTAGATATTTCACATCCAGGAGAAGGAGTAAGATTAAATAGTACTGGTGATTTACAAATAAGATTTGATAGAAGTGGTGGAAATTCTTTTAGTATTGAACACGATACTTCAAGAATGTATTTATATAATAGAACTACAAGTTTACCAGCATTAGCAGTTAATAATTCAAACAATGTCGGTATAGCAACTGTATCACCATTAGAAAAGTTAGATATTGTTGGTAATTTAAAAGTTAGGGGAAATAGCTCATCAGCTACCGAATTGTTTAAATTAGGACAATTTGCATCACCAAATGGAACTACTCCACAATATACATTTAGCACTTATGATTCTGCTGGTGGAATACCATCTGTTGGTGACCATTTAGAGATTCGTTCAGTTCGTTGGGGACAAAGTATATCATTTGCTAGAAATGGACAAGGAGGAGCTGTTCCTACTGCATTATTTTATAATGGTGGTGACCAAGGATATATGGAACTATATAAAGCTACTAATCCAACAACAGATGCTACTTATACAACTCAAGTCAAATTAAATGTTAATGGAGATAGTTATTTAACTGGTGGAAATCTTGGTATAGGAGTTACAGCACCTTCATTTAGTTTTGCAAATAAAGGATTAGAAATTCAATCATCAAATGAACAAGTTAGTTTAAGACTTGAAAGAACTGGTGGCACTCCAAGTGCTTTTGAAATTACAGCAAGAGACTCTGATGTTTTATTATATAATGTTGGTACTGCAAGAAGTCTTAGATTTGGTGTTGGTGGTTCAGAAAAGTTTAGAGTTAATGTTGATGGTAATACTTATGTTTATCAAACATTAATTTTAAATGCAAACAATGCTTCATTGTTACAAAGAGATACAGGTGGTTCATTAAGGAATTTAGTTAAACTTGATAGTAGCAATAGAGTTTTAATTGGAGATGCTAACGCAGCTGGTGTTCATCATCATTATCCAAGTACATATTCGCAAATAAATACAGATAGTGGATATGTACAAATAGGACCACAAAATGCAAGCTGGAATCATTTTCAAACTGATAGACCTGGAAACTATTTTGATAAAAAAGTAACAGTAGATACTGGAATTATTGAGTCTTATAATGAAGATTTAAGCTTAAGAAGAGCACAAAGTACTGCTGATAGAATAGATATTACAGATACTTATATAAGCACTATTACTGATAGTGCTGAAACTTTTAGATTTGGTTCTACAAATAGAAGTTTTAATACACTTGTTGTTGGACCAATTAATAATAACTCTAAACCATTTATAAGAGCTAATAACGGATATTCAACTTCTGCAACACCTGATTATACTTGGTATTACAACGACCAATGTGGTATTTATCATCCAGCTGCAAACACTATAGGATTTAGTGCAAGTGGACAAAAGGTTTTAATTGGTGCTTATGGTTTATATAGTGCTGATGATATTTATATAAATCACGGAGGAAGTGGTTATACTCCTGGATTACAATTTATGGGCGGTAGCAATGTTCCTGGTGCCAATGAATATGAAAATGCAAAATTAGCATATTACGATAATTCTGGTACTGGGTTTATGAGATATGATATTAATAGAAACGCTGGTGAACATAAATGGAGTATAGGTGGAACTAGGATGTTTAGTTTTGACCAGTCTGGTGATTTAGTATTAAGAAACGACGGTGTTGCTCAAGGTGCATCAATAAAAAAAGTAGGACAAATACAATTTACTTGGGATAGACAAAATTATGGAAGCAATAATAATCACGCTATTGTTTGTGATAGTGATAATTTAATTATAAATAGTTATGATGATGTTACTATTAATTTAGATAGTAATAACAATGATGCTGCTAGTACGTTTGATATTAGACAACATAGCACTACTTTAACTGGTGGTACGTTATTGTTTCAAGTTGACCAAAGCGGCAATGCAAGAGCAACTGCAGATGTTATAGCTTATTATTCATCTGATAAAAAATTAAAAGATAATTTAAAACCAATTAGTAATTCATTAGAAAAATTACAAAAAATTACTGGATACGAATTTGATTGGAATGACAAGCAAGATACTTACGAAGGACATGATGTAGGTGTAGTAGCTCAGGAAGTAGAAGAAGTTTTACCTGAAGTAGTAGCAACAAGAGATAGTGGCTACAAAGCAGTTAAATATGAAAAAATGATTCCTTTATTAATAGAGGCAATTAAAGAACAACAACAACAAATAAACGAACTGAAGGAGAAGTTAAATGGCTAAAGTAATATCAGAATATACACCTGAACAAGTTGTAGCTGATTCACCAAAAATGATTCAAATCAAACATACAAGAACTGTACAAGATTTAAATGGTGCAGATGTAGAAGTGCTTGATTGGACTGAAAATAAAATGGTTGACCAAGCTATTACTGATTGTGAAGCACACAAAGCAAGATTAGAAGCTGACTTAGCATTATGTGAAGCAGAACTTGCAGATATGATAGCAATTAGAGACGCTGAATAATAATGGCTTTACCAGTCATACCATTAAGTAATGTAGGTATTTATGCACACATTAGAGAAGCAACTGATTGTAATGCTAGTGCAAGTGGATATAGTCTTGGCGGATTAATTGCAGGTGCAGGTGGTGGAAGTATAACTCACACTTTTGGTTCACTAGGTGGTCCTTGTGATACTATGCCTGACGCTATACCAGCAACTGCAAATCCACCACATGCTATTAGTGAAGTGTTAGGATTTGGTCACGATGACGGTGGAGGAGAACCACCACCATAAATCAATTGGATAGTATTTAATAATTCAATAAATTTGAATATATTTTTAATAGCAAATAAGGAGAAAAAATGGCTAAAGAAAATGAAACAGTAAAAGAAGTAGTTCAAGAACCTATTAATTTACAAGAACAATTAAGGGTAATTGAAGCGCAAATTGCTGAATTACGTGGAACATACAACTATATAAACAGCTTGTTACAACAAGGGTTTAGCGTTGTACCTCCAGCCAAGAAAGAAGGCAAATAGAAAGTGGGGGGGAATTTATTTTCCCCTACTTAAACACCTAAATCGGAGCAGGACTGAATATGGAATTAGATAAAAAAACTAAATTTACTTTGAGCATAGAAACATTAATATCACTAGCAGTATCAATATTTATGTTAGTAGGTATGTGGTTTTCTCTACAAGCTGATATACAAGAAGCAAAAGAGTTGCCAGAACCACCAGTATCTAGAACAGAGTATGATTTAAAAGACCAGATGATTCGTAATAGCATAATGAATACTGAGGAGAAAGTAGAGAAACTTGAAGAAAAAGTAGATGATATTAAAGAAGATACTAAAATGATTAATAAAACTCTACTGGATATGAACAAATGAGGAAAATAGAAGATGAAAAAGTTAGACAATATTATATTACGACTCTTGTCGTATGGTTTTGCTTTATATGCTTCCTTGTCTTCTTTATCGGCGCAATCAGTTAATCTTGATTCTTTTGAAGAAATTCAATTGATGAAGAATGAATTTTGTGCTGTTATAGAAATTAATGCAACTTGGAATTGGCAAAATAAAGTACCTATTGAAGAATTAGAACGTTGCTATACTGGATATGTTGATTTATCTAATAAACAAATCGGTGCTGTAATCCAAAAAGAATGGGATATTAAAGTAGTGCCTACTATTATCATATTTGAATATGGTAAAGAAGTAAAACGATTTGAAGCAGACTTAAGTATGAAATTTACTAAGGATGAAATATTAAATAATATACGCAGGGAGATTGGTCAATGAATTGTGAATGTGGATGTAGATTATGCCTAGATTAGATTTAGTAGGTAAAATTATTGACAAAGTTGCAGACAATGTTGATAGATTTACTTTAGACAAACAGGAAAAAGCTGATTTAATTTCTGAAATTAATAAAGCACAAATGGAAGTAAATAAAGTAGAAGCTGGTCATACTAGCATTTTTGTTGCGGGCTGGCGCCCCTTTACGGGCTGGATTTGTGCCACAGCATTAGCATATCATTATATTTTACAACCTTTACTAACATTTATTTTATATAGTTTTGGAAATGAAATTGTATTACCAACCTTTGATATGGGTACACTAACTACTGTACTTTTAGGTATGCTCGGTCTTGGGGGAATGCGCTCATTTGAAAAGGTAAAAAGAAGTGCCTAAAAAAGAATATAGAATATTAGGGTTTCACGGAGGTTTAAACGACCATTCTGATGCAAAAGATATTCGTGATATTGATTTAAAATCAGCTACAGGAGTGTCTGTACATAGAATTGGTAGATTAGTTGGTATTGGTAATAATACGAACACAGCAGTCAATTATAATGAGTTTACGGCTGATATAGAACCAGGTTATGGATTACATTATTTTTCTACTGACGTAAATAATGCAGAAACAAAAACTTCTGAAGATTGGTTAGCAATATATGATAAAGCAAATACAAAAGTACGTTTATATTATCGTGATAAAGTAAATAATGATGCAAGTCCTGGATTTAGTTCAGAAGAAATAACATTTTTAGGAAACATTAAAGCAAATTATTATTATGCTGATGGTATGTTGCGTATAGGAGATGCTGGACACAATGAAAGAAGTAAATGGTTTGGATATATAGACAATGATTTATTTTGGACAAATCAACACGGAACTACAAACTTACACGATATTAACAAATGGTCTAGTGGAGACCAAAGATTATTACCTGTAACCAATTTAATAGGTGATGATTATTTTAATTTAGTAGACTTATCTAGTGCAAATCCTGATGCAACTACTATAGGTAATGGTACACAAAAAAAATTAATATTAGGATATTGGACAACTGAAGGTGGAGAATGGAGTGGTAATTATAGTTTTGGATGTACCTTTATTTATGAAGGCGACCAAGAATCAGCTTTAAGTGTTATTTATGATGATGCTTTAAATGAAATAGAAACCACAGCAAACTTTTATGAAGAACAAGTAATGTTTCAAGTATTTATTCCTATGGGTACTAGTAGTACTATTACAACAGATGCTAGTCATAGATTAGGTGATGATAGAATTATAGGATTAAATTGGTATTTTAAACAACAAGGTGAAGATGAAGATTGGATATTTTTAATGCATACTGATTTAAAAGAAGGTGGAAAACATCATTGGAAGGCATACAATGCTACAGCAGAAACTTCTTATGGTTATTGGGATGGAGAAGTAGTAAATGATGGTGTAAAAGATAGTGTTACTGAAGGAGTAGATATTTTATTAAACAGTTCTACTCCAAATACACATATTGCTTTTTGGGATAATAGTAATGGAACAAACACTACTGCTATTGATTGGAAAGATACTGGTACTGGTGCAACTACAAGCGGATTATCGTATAGTAATGTGTATTTAGAAGTAAATTTAAATAATAATAATATCAATGGATTTAATAATAGATATGGTTTTTTAAGAGTATGGGGTGGAGCAATATCACCTTTATATGTAAATAGCGCATTAGATAGTAGTGCTAACATAGATGAAATTGCATTAAAAACAGGACAAGATGGAACTCCAGGTACAGACTGGGATACTTATTTTGTACCTATGGTATTGCCTGGTCCTGGTACGGATAGAGAATTTAGAGTAGAAGTGTTAGATGAAAACTTTGCAGTTATTGCTGATAGTGGAATTAAAACAATGACAATAGCTGATAGTGGTAAAGAAATACCACCTGATTATGAACAAGAGGTAGAAATATAATGGCTAATTACGCAGCAATGAACCCAGGTAAATATCATTTAGGACAATTGTTCAGATATCCGCCGTTACAAAATAGAAGATTGAATGAGCGCTATATTATACAAGAAGTTAAATGGAAAACTTCTGCTATGGTAGGTAGAAGAATATATATTGGTAATGTAGAAATTAAAGATAAAGATGGAAAGTTTCGTACAATGTCTGATACTGTCTTAAAGTCTAGAGCTGGTAAGTTTGATACTTTTACTACAGATAGATTAATAGATGTAGCAGTAGGAGATGGAGAAGATATAGTAAGACTAGCTTCTTTTGCAGATAGATTATTACAATATAAACAAAATACTATGTACATAATTAATTGCACAAAATCAATAGAAATACTAGAAAGTAAACATAAGTTTAAAGGCGTAGACCATCATAATGCAGTATGTGAAACAGATTATGGTATAGTATGGTGTAATGAACACGGAGTATATATGTACAATGGTCGTTCAGTTAACGAACTATTTATTACTGAAGGTGTACGTAATGTATCTGAAGAAACTTGGGATAGTTTTTATTCTAAAGGAAAAACAAGTGTAGGATATTTACCAGATTCAAAACAAGTTATTTTTGTTCGTGGCGTAGATAGTTCTGATACAGATAGTGGAGATATATTAATTTATGATTTAGTAAGCGCTTCTTGGGTAAAAGGAGATAGTCAAATCAATGCTCAAGATAAAACCAATTTGATAAATGATTGGAATAATGATTTAATATATGGCTACGAAAGTGATGTTGCTAAAACTACATTACAAAAATATTCAGTAACACCTACTTCTAGTATTGCTACAATGGATATGAAAACAAAGTTTTTTAATTTTGGCAATCAATCAAGAAAAAAGATTTATAAAGTAGAAATTACTTACAAAGGCGGCGTTATTAATGATATAGACTATGAAACAACTAATGTGTTGCCTCAATATGCAGTAGATAGTTCTAATAGTTATAGTGGTGTATTTAGAGATGCTGATGGAAATGCTATTACAAATATACCTAGTAGTAGCGATTGGAGCGTCATAGAGCTATATACAAGCCCAATAGATAACAATAATGTAAAAAGTATCAGTATTCAACTTACAGAAGCATCTGCGGGTGCGGTAAGACAAAATTTTGAAGTCAATGATATTACTATAGTATATAGACAAAAGAGTGTAAAATAATGGCAAGACAAACAGAAAGCAATAATAGATTATCTAGCTATCAAGGTGGCGAAGATAAAATGGAGCGTAGAAGAAACCACCATTATTATCAAAAACAATCACGCTTTGTAGAACAAATACCAAATGATATAGACGGACAAGATGGTGATATTGTGTATATTGTTAATAAAGAAAACTACAATAAAGTAGAACAACTTATTAAACATAATGGACGATGGATAAATCTATCTTCTGGTAGACCACAAGATGATACAAAAAAACAAAAAAGATTTGTACAGGCAAGAGCAAGATAAAATGTTGATTATAGACAATAAAAGTATTATATTAAGTATAAAAAACTTTAGGATTATTTATGGCTAAAGCTCCTATCAAATCAGCAGTTAGAAGAAAAGCATACTATTCAGGTATGCAAAAAGCGTCTATGTATGAAGCTGTGATGCAAGAACAAATGGGTAAAATGGCTGTAGAAAACATTTTTGCTCAAGAAAATCAAAAGCAACGTAATATTGAAGCTTTAAGCGAAGTAGTTAATTTTATGGACGCAAGACGCCAAGAAAAAGAACGTATGCGTGAAGTAGAAAAAGGTGTTGCAATTGCTGAAGAAAAAGCTAATGCAAAAGTTGTATACGATAAAGTAACACTTATGGATGTTTTTGAAGGTAAAAATAAATTAAGTGAAGTAGGTATGGAATCTTGGCAAATAGGTAAAACAAGATACGATGCAGCTGATATGAGAGCATTAGCTCAAACTTATCAAACAAATAAAATGAAACAATTTATTAATGGAGAAGTAGACGAAGTACCTGTATTGCCTAAAGGTAGTGGATGGACATATAAATCAGGAGAAACACAACCTATATTAGGTACAGGATATTATGGAGTAAAAGCGGCTAAAGTATTACGTGAAGAAGATGCATACAAAGCGGGACAAATTATTTATCAAGCAGATAGGTCATCAAAGAGTTATGGTTTAGATAAATGGTCTTCTAAGTCTGAAGTTGTAGACAAATTAATACAAGATAAATTTAGTCCAGATAGTGCAAACTATGATGCAGATTTAACAGCTATGGTAGGACTTACTGATACAGAAAAGAGTGAATTTACTGAAAACTATGCAGAGTATAAAGACTTAGTAAGTATTAAAAAAGGTCAAAGAACTAAAGAACAACAAGGACGTATTAAAGAAATACAACAATTTATGAAACCTTATTATAATAAAATTAGCGATAATATGGCTTGGGAAGATGTTGCTCCTTATATTCGTACAGCAGAATCAGATGATAGAGAAATGATTATTAGAGAGAATGAAGCTGGGTTAGGGTTTGATTTAGGTCCATATCAAATTAATACAAGATGGTTGTTTGCTGGTGATGGAACATTTCAAATGATGGCTAATACAGATTCATTATATGCACCTTGGGCTGAAATAGATACAATGCTAATGGGTAGTTTAAGCGAAACAGAAAAACGAAAATTACCACAAGGTACTCCAACATATACTGGTAAAGAAAAAGGATTTGATTTAGGAGATTTTTACGGTGATAATTCTATGTGGAAACGTTATAAAAATAGAGATAATATTAATCCATTTATAGAAGAATATAGCGAAGAACAAAAATTATTAAAGAAAGCTGGTATTGTAGATGAAAATTTACAATTATTTAATATAGATGCAAATGCAAGTCAAATATATACTATGGAAGATGAGGTAGAGTAATGGACCCATATTCAATGACACAAATAGGATTAACAGCATATAGTTTATTAAGTGGAGCTGATGCTGAAGCAAATGCAAATAGAGCGCAAATAGCTTCTAACAATATACAAATAGAATTTTTAAATGATGCATTAGGATTTACAAAAGATACTGCACAAGCACAACGTGAAGTTTCTGAAGACGAATTTAGATTTAGTTTTGAACAAGCTGGAATAGAATCTGGTACACAATGGGAAGGCATTGGTAGAACAATGGAACAAACATTGGATTTAAATAAATTTGCTAATGTAGGTGCAATAGGCTCAGAAATGGATTTTTTAAGTGATAAAATGGACCGAGCATTTCAATCTAAATATGTACAACTAGAAAGAACAAGAGATGCTGGATTTGCAGCAGCAGATGAATATGAAATCAGTACATTAGCTTCTATTGAGAATCAGAAAAAATTATTAAAAAGACAAAACCAAGATTTATCAAAAAGAGATAGTTTTTGGGAAGTATTACTTTAAAGGATAAACAATGGCTGTAGAATACGCAAATATATTTAGAACATTAAACTATATGATGGAAAGTCGTGCTAGAAGAGAAGACGCTAAAACAGAAGCATCATTAAGAGCATTACAAATGGCGAAAGAAGAAGAACGATTTGATAAAGAACTTGCTTTTAAAAGAGAACAATTAGGATTACAACAAGAAGAATTGTTAGCTAAAAAAGAAGAACGATTTATTGATAGAGCAAAAGGATTAGCACAAGTAGCATTAAGTAATTGGGGTTCAGAAGCAAAAGTTGTATGGAATACTACCTTTAATGATTGGTATAATAGTTTTTTAGATAAAGATGGTGCTATATCTGATAGCAAGAAAAAAGAAATGATAAAAAGTTTAACTGGTAATGGAGACTTTGTATTTACTGACACAGCAACAGGCAAACCAATTACAATGGATATTGCAGCAGCAGACAATTTAATTACACAAATGCGTGTAGTAGATAAATTAATTAAAGGTGGTAGTAGCGCTACTGGTGAATTAGATATTTTATATGGACAATGGGAACAAGCAACTGGAACTGCATTGACTAATTATAATGATGGAAAACAATTTAGAGATGGATATAATAGATTGACTAAAGAATTACAACAAGTAGAACTAGGTGATTTTGATTTTAATATTTTACAAGACCAAATAAGTGGACTTAAAGATATAATATTAGATGAGTCATTATTAGGTGAAGACGAGTCAAATATACTACAACCAGATAAAAGCAAAGAAGTAACGCTAGATAGCGTATTAAACACCTTAGATGCTGAATCTATGATGCAATTTATTAATCAAGATAGTAACGAATTAAATATCTTAGCACGTAAACAACAAATTGTAAAAGGAATACCTTATTTGAATGAATGGGCTGTAAAAATAGATGAAATGACTGTGCCTTATGGTGCAGATAAAAAAACACAATGGGATGCAGTAAGAGGGCAAATGAGTATTTTAAATAGTGAAATACAAAAAAGTAAAAATGCTCTAAAAGAATTAAATAAAGAAATTCAACAAGAAGTAAATCAACATAATAGATACATTGATTATAATGAAAGTCTTGGATTAACAAGTGATATGAGCAATGAAAATATTTATGGACCTGAAATGCAAGAACAGCATAATCTTGAAAAATTATTAATAGAAACAACATTAGAAGTGTTAGAAAATAAGAAACAAGAAATGCAACCAGTATACAATAAATTATGGAGAGGATGGTAGTAAATGCCAGATTTAAGTGAGTTAAGAAAAGGCTTAAACTTAGAACAAAAAGTAGAAAAACAATTTGAAGATAATTTAAAAAGAATTTCTACACAAACACCTACACAGATACCTAGTTCGCCTATAGGTCAAACACCTGTACAACAATCTGGTGGTATGATTGGTGCTAGACGTATTGAAGTAGATGAAAAGACTATGTTTGAAAACCTTGGTTCTGGATTATGGGACTTTGGTAGAGAAGCTGGTGAATCATTTGTAGATTTAGCATTAGGAGGAATACCAAGTGCCGTAACTGATTGGGACCCAGCAGAAGGTGCATCTGATAGTTTAGGCGGTAAATTAGGACAAGCGGTAGGTAGTGCAGCTGGATTCTTAGTACCATTTAGGTATGGTGCACAAGTTATGCGTGGTGTAGGTAGAGCATTTGCTGGACAAAAAAGCGCTACTAAAGTTGCGCAAAGTATTACTAAAGATATTGAAAATGTTTTAGCAAAGAAAGGTGCTATAAAATTTGGTAAAAAAGGAGATTTAGCAGATGGTATTAGTAAAACTGATGACATCATTCAATCATTTAAAAAACACGTATTAGACCCTGTATTAATTAACCCTATCAAAGGATTTGATGGAGCGTTTCAAACAGTAACAAAGCGTAATGAGTTTTCAAAACAAATTATGGATAACGCTTATAAAATGATAGATGATTTGGCTATCCAAAAAGGATTTAGAATTGATAAAGGTGTAGCAGAAAAAGCAATTAATTCTATTGTGAAAGATGCTTGGAAAGCGGTTGATGGTGTTCCTATTACTAGTATGCAATCACTTATTGCACAAAATTTACATAGAATTATTCCATTTAATATGATGCAACAAGGTGGTAAAGTTGCAAACTTATATGGTCATTTAGCTGAAGAAGCGTTATTGTTTGCTGGTGTAGAAAATTTAATGCACGGAGTTGATGTATTAGGTGGAATGTACACAGGCAATGAAGTAGAAGCTGATTTTGCAGGAACAACAAAACACGCAATTATGATGGGACATTTATTAGGTGCAGTAAGATTTATTCCTGGCGGTACTAGAGGTGGTATGTTACCATTAATGCGTGGTAATGGTGCGCAACGTATAGAACGTATATTAAAAGCTAGTAAAAACCATTCTTCTACAATAGATGTTACTACTCAAAAAGGACAACAAGCGATTTTTGACCAATATAATTTATTAGCAAACATTAAAGATGATGCATATACAGGTGGTCCTATTTCATTAGACTTAAAGAATTTTGTAAAGAAACATCCATTATGGAATAGAATAGATGATGAAGCGGCTTCTACGCAAACATTTAGAGATATTATAATGAACAAATCACGTAGTAAAAAAGCATTACAACAAAAAGAAGATGCAACAATTATTATGCGTGATGCCTTAAGAGATTTAAATAGACAAGTACAAGGTCAATGGAGAAAGAAGTTTGTAGCTGAGTTTGGAAAAGATATATTGCAATCTACTCCTAGAATGGTATTAGGTGGTTATACAATGGGTGGTATGAATGAAGTATTCTTAAATCCAAATATACCATTTGAAGATAAATTAATTAGTTTTATGACTGGTGCATTCTTAATGAAACACGGAAAAGAACTACAATATAAAAATATTAATGGTAGTTATGAAGGAATGCAAGTATTAGGGTTTAAAGCTCACGGAGAATTTTCTAATAGATTATTAGCACAAGAACAATTAATGAATGCATTTGGTACTTCTATGAAGAATAGTCCTGAATGGTCTAACATTTATATAAAAGCGTTAATTGAAAATGAACTACCTTCTATTGCTCGTAATCAAACACCAGAAAATTTAGAAAGTTTACAAAATATTCATAATATGGTAATTCAAGGTGGAACAGGTAATGTAGGATTTACTACTGTAAAAAGTTTAGAAGTAAAACAAAAAGAAAATAATCAAATTAAAAATGATGCTCAATATGAAAGTATTTATAATGAAATTATACACCAAGAATCTACAAATATTCTACGTGCAGCTCACGAAGCAGAAATACTAAAATCTAAAAAAGAAAGACGATTTAAAACTTGGGGTGAATTAACAAAAGCTGAAAAAAATAGATTTGTTAAAAGCGCTAGTAGTGAAGGATTGATGACACGTTTAGATGTGTATGATAGATTTAATGATGCTAACGCTGATTTTATTAATCAGTTAAGAAATTTATTAGATGTTAATGCTACTAATTTAGCTGATGTATTTGGAGATGTAGGATTGTATACTAAAATACCTAATAGTTCACGTATAGAATTTAGACAAATTCGTATCAAATTATCAGGAGAACAACGTAAACAATTAGATGCTAGAACAGAAGCGGCTATTGATGGATACAATGAATTAGTAAATTTAATTACTTCAGAAGGTGTACATACAAAATCAAGCACTCCTTGGGAATTAACTGGTGATAAATTTGATAGTGGTAAAATGCAAGAACTATTAGCAACTTATAAACAAGGATTAGGTGAACTTAATGGTCGTTTAAAATTAAATGAAATTAGACAACAAGTAGACTATTCTACTGAAACATTAACAGATGCATTTAGATTTTTAGACTTACATAATGCAATCAGAACTGCTGCTGGTCCTAATGGATTAAAAAATATATTTGATACAAATGCAGAATTTGCTGATGTATTTATGGATTCAGATACAGCATTAAATGTTGTAGGTAATTTTGTTGTAGCAAGAGGTAGAAATAGAGATAGACAATTAGAACATCAAATGAACGCTATCTTAAAAACTATTCGTCAAATGCATTCTAATTTAGACCCAGCGTTAGGAAGTGCTAGTACTAAAACCATTACACAAGAACAAGCTAGATTTGTTATAAACACTCTTGAAAATGTTGGTATACACGCTTTTAGTGGCGTATTAAAAAGAAATAGTAGTTCTTTAAGTATTACAGAAATGGGCAAACAAGTAGCGCAACGATACAATATAGAGCGTTTACGTAATAGCACAAAGAATAATGGTGAGCGTATAGATGTAGAAGACATTGGAGTATTACAAGCATTAGAAGATTTTGGTATTACAAAAAACTTTACATTACGTTCTGTCTCTAGAGTATTGTTTGATGTCAAAACAGAAGGTTGGTTAGATAAAGCAAATACTGATGGTATTGAAGCAACTATTGAAACATTAAAAAGACAAGGAGTTACTGAAAATAATGTAGGAATATTAGATGTATTATTGTCTATGCAAAAATTAGTAGAAAGAGGAACCTTAAAAGCAAATGAAGCTCCAGGGTTTTTTGATGATGTATTAGCGGCGTTACAAGGAATTATTAGACCATATGAAATTAATCCAGTAAATAGCAAAGGTGAACCTGTAAGAAAAATTGATGGTAAAGATGTTATTAGTGGTGCTGGTGTATTAAATAGAAGTGGTGGTAATAAGTACGAAACTGGTATTACACCCGCAAAACTTTTAGAATTGAAGAATCATATCGAAACTATTAGAACAGAAGGTTTAACAAACGAAACACAACGATTTATAAATGATATTACTGAGTCTATTGCTCGTACAGAAAATATGACTAATAAGCGTTTTAGATTGTTAATACTAAATTTAATGGGACAAGGTTCACGATTCAATTACAAGAGTGCTACAGAAGTATATACATTAGCACAAGAATTAAAATTATACAATCCTAAAGGAGATAAAAAGTTTGCAGACGAAGATTGGAGTGCTGAAACTATTAAAGAGTATAGTGAAAAGTTAATCAATAGATTAAATCGTAATTTTAAAGATGAAAACAAAGCAATCGATGAAGTGTTAAGAAATGATAAATTCTTTGAAAAAGATTTCCCTGAACCAAAAGATGTTAAGCTAACTGATATTTTGAATAAGTATGATTTTGCGGAAAATAGTAGATTTAAATTACCACCTGAAGCTGGTAGAACTACTGCAGACCACGTACAATATATGCAACGAATCTTAGAAGATGTATATAATAAAGACTATGATTTATTTATAAAAGATTTCCAAAAAGATTTAGGAAAAGCAAAGATTGTAGATAGGGATAATGCTCCTAAAGAAATAGATATACAAGAAGCTACTATTGCTTTAAGTCAATTTATACAAACAAAAAATAAACAAATTAAAGTAGTACGCTATGATTGGAATGGTCAAGAAAATAAGAATGTATTAACCTCAGAAGATTTAATACAAGAACCTATTGTAGTACAAATACTTCGTGGCGCTCAATCAGAATTTGGTAAAGAAGTAAATATCTTGCAAGGTAAAGGAATTAATGATAAAGGTAATAGACAAACATTATCTGATTCTGGATTGCGTAATAATGCATTAGAAAACTTATTCCAAGGAACGTATGCTTCAATAGATAAAGCATTTTCTATTAGCGATATTTTTAAAACAAAAGAACAAATTGACTGGGAGTCCGTAAACTCTTTTAATCCAGATGTAAATGCAAATCAATCATTTATTGCATTTCGTTGGGGAAAACAAGAATATGCATATCTTATTAAATCAGATAAAGTAAACTTAGATACAATTGCTAATAACTATGTAAAAATGTTAGACGCTAGATTAAAAGCAAATAAAGATGTTAATATAAATAGAGATAAATTATTAGAAGAAGCAAAGATTAAAGAAGTATCAGAAGGTGTTTATGAATGGAACATAGGAAATGATTGGACATTAGCTACAGAAAGTATGCACAAAGTAATGAATGATTTAATTTATGATAGAATTATTGGTCAACGTTACTGGAATGAAAATATGCGTACGTTTGAAGGAAAGAATTTGAATGCATTATTAAAACGTGCTTCATTGTTTAATAACATAAGTGCAGTAAGTCAAACAGATGCGTTAATTAAAATGCATTTGAATGCCTTAAAGCGTAAAGGACCTAGAGGAAAGTATGAAATTACTTTTGAGGGTAAAGAAGATGTTATAGAAGTATTATCTGATTTAGCTGATACAAAGAAACGCTGGAAACAAGTTACCGTAGCTGATGAAGTGATTGATGGTATTGATGTAAAAAACTCAATAATAAAACAAATCAGAGAAGATATTAAAGCATTAGAAACTGAAAATCCAAAATTAGCTGCTAAAGCTAAAGAAGAATTTGACGAATTAATAGATAGTGGAAAATTTTCTGATGCATCAGATGTAAATGGTATTACATTTGTAAGCGAAAAAGTATATAAAGCACTAGCATATTTAGCTGGAGAAACTGATTTTACAAGAGTAGGTGGTATTAAACCTATCATATTAGGTACAGGTGCTAATCAACAATTATTTGTAAACAAAACAGCTATGGTAAATAATCCTAGAATAAAATCTATATTTGATGCAAATCAAGATGTAGCTTGGATAACCTTTACTAGTGCAAGTAAACAAATAGGTGCATCTAGAGAAATCAATTTACTTCGTGCTGAAGATGTATTAAAACCAGGTTTTGTTATTGACAATGCATATAAACAAACTATTTTACCAGAAAACATTAATATTATTAGTACAAAGAAAAGTAAAGAATATGCAACATTATCTATTAACCATACTTCACATTTAAATACTACAGAATCTAGAAAAGCATATTACTTGCAATATGTAGAACCAAAAGTAACTAGAATTAAACAAGCAATTAGTGACTTTAAAGACCCAAGTAAATCTAATTGGACAAAAGCATATTTTAAAAGTTTAATGAATCAGCGTGCAGAAACACGAACAAGCCTAGGACAAGAAATGTTATCTAGTGAAGGTATTATGTCGGCGTTTGCTCGTAATAATGTACTACCAACCATTATGACTAGACAATGGGAAAATTTGATTAAAAATAATCTAGTTGATGATTTGTTTAAGATTAAAACTGTAGGTGGTAATGCGGTATTATCTCCAACAGACTTTGGTGTAAAAGATATATATAGTGGTGAACGATTAAAAAATACATTAATTGTCGATGGAAAGATTTATAATTTTGGTGAAGCTGAAATACCATATCTTGATGGTTTAAAACCTATTGATTGGAAAAATCAAAATGTGAATTTAATTCAAAGAGTTAAAGGCAATTATGATAAAGTGATAGATGTATTTGACGCAGAAAATAGTACAATTAAACAAGCGCTAGAAAAAGAAGGTATTAATCAAAACTCTTCATTAAATGATTTACAACAAGCGGTATATAAGCTAGGTAATGGTAAAGGTGAATATCAAATAGCATTAGCTGTAGAACGTAATCCACATACAAAACCAAGTAGTGTAATGGTAGTAGGGTTAAAAGGATTTTTAAGTAAAGATATGTCTAATCAGTTTAACCTAAATAGTGTAGATGTAAAAAGAGCGGCTGAAGGAGACTTTGATATTGATACCGTAAACTATTGGTGGAACTCAAATAAAAATACATTCAGTGAATATGTTAAAGGTCGTGAAATGATACAAGATTCACAACCGCTTCCTAAAGAAGATAGAAAACCAATTTTAATGAACTATGAAGGATTAAAAAACACAGCTAAAAGTATACAAGAATATATGGCATACGAACAAAATGCTATGTATCTACGTGGTTCTTTAATGAATGCTAATAGAATTGTACAATATTTCTTAAGTAATCAAACTACAAGAAAACAAAAATTTATTGATGGTGAAACTGGTAAATCAGCACGTATAGTATTTGAGTTTGATGAAGGAGTAAATAAAAGATATATTACTATTAGACAAGGAGCTTCTTTAAAGAAAGTATATCAAAAGATTGCAGACTATAACCAAGCAATACTTGACTATGAAAATGGATATAATCGTAATAAGTTTAGCGACAAGCAAAGTATTATGGACGATATATTCTTTAATTCAAAAGACGGATTTTTTGTACAAGCAAAACTAATTACTACAAGACAAAAAGTAAAAGGAAAACAAATAGAAACATCTGAACTTATAAGATTAGAAAATGCAAAGATTGATTCTAAAGACAAAGAAATTATTACAAAAGCATTAATACGTCCATACGAACAAATATTAAAACTATCTAATAAGATTTATAAAGATGGTGAATCTCAAAATGTAGGATGGAGAGACTTAGTATCTCAAGCAGAAGAATTTAACTATTCTATGAATCGTGCACATTATTATGCAAACAACTTAAATGGAAAGAAATGGAATAGTCAAGATATAGACTACTTTGGTGGATTTGCACAAGATGCTCGTTTAACAAATACATCCAAAACATCTGAGAGCTTTATGCATCACGATAGAGTATTAGCTGAAATTATGCATATGAAGAATATTCAGTTTAGACCTGTAGGTAGAAAAGACAAATCAGAAACTATACCTTTTGCTGATGAAATAGCTGAATTAACTAATATGCCAATTAATGATATGGGTGATGCTATTGCACAATTCAATAGTAATTTTAAAAATGATGCAAGAAGTATACAAGTAGCAAATGAAATTCAAAATAGAATAGACAAGCTAAAAAGAATACGCTCTAAACAAGCTAGTATTAGTGGTCAAGGTAATTATGATTCTTATAATTATTATGATAGACAAATTAACAAATTAATAAAAGCAAAAGATGGTATATTAAATAACTTAGTAATCTTTAAACCTGGTATGAATAAACAAGGATTTCCAATTACTAACAAAGATTATGATGCTATTCGTAATGCTAGAATTAAATCAGAAGTATTTCAAGAAAAAACAAATCTTAAAAAAGATGCATTAACAAAAGAAGAATTTGATGCCGTTGTAAAACGTGTAGATAAAGACCTACAAGACAAAGGTATGCAGATAGATACCGTAAGAGATTCTGATATGATTAATACATTAGCTCTTATGGAAGGATTTGGATTCTATGGATATAAAGTAGGTTCAGAAATAGGATTTTCTAAAAATGAAGGACAATATAAATATATTGAAGCAAAAATTAGAGAAATTAAAGATGATTATAATGCGGCTTGGCAA
>Ga0208898_1000178_pt1 | contig 53840 bp, 64 predicted proteins | sample VirMetDEL_Mar_4_FD_184513 | JGI IMG/M metagenome (GOLD analysis project Ga0208898, IMG submission 184513) | Aqueous microbial communities from the Delaware River and Bay under freshwater to marine salinity gradient to study organic matter... | ecosystem: Environmental > Aquatic > Marine >... | reverse complement strand
ATCATATCCCAACTAAAACAATTACTTAACTAGGAGGTAACATGAATATATTTGCACTCTCTGAGTGTCCTGAGCAGTCAGCATTGTGGTTGGATGACATACGCAAGAACAAGATGATCTTGGAATCTGCACAGATGTTATCTACCACAGTCAGGCACCTCACGCCTGACACTGACCTGCCAGTGTATCGGGTGGCGTACTTGAACCACCCGTGCACAATCTGGGCCAGACAATCCCGTGATAACTTTCGTTGGCTAGTAAGTCACATGAGATCGTTATTCAATCAGAAGGTAGGACTGCACAAGTCAGCTGACCTGTTGCCCTACTTTGACAAATACGCAGAGCATGGTGCCTTTCCATCTGAAAATAGGACACCCTTTGCAAACTGTGCACGTAACCAAGAACGTGGTGTAGATTACTCAGACGTTTCTGATGTGCATGGTGCATACCGCCTGTATATGAATGACAGGTGGAAAGAACGTACAATAACCCTGACATGGCGTTGGGGTAAGGAACCTGAATGGAGGAACTAACATGAGTTATACTATTCTTGCTGTAAACAAGTCTTTGATAGAGACTATGCCTGAGCAGGTAAGTGCAGAGCTTGAGATGTACAAGGCCTACGAGTTTGACCCAGCATTTTTTACTGCGGAGGGTGTTGCTGGTGCTGGTCATATCACTATCGGTGACACCAAGTGTTACGTAGTGCGACCAACCGAGTACGGCTTTGTTGTCAAGAAAATCTACATCACTGATCCTGACGAGCCTGATCCGGTGTTGCGTAGCTGGGGTATGTACCGAGAGTACAGCCTATTCAATGACAAAGACGTTCGACTTATGGGTTGGCTTACGGGTACAGTCAAGTCACTCTGTCCAAGATACCAAGATGAGCAAAACCTCTGCCTAAAGCTAAACTACAGGCTCGGTGCATTTGCCCCTCGTAGGTCTAATAGGTTTCATCCTAAGATCACATTGTGGAAAACTCAAGAGCATCGTGACACTGACAGGCTCACTGCCATGAATCCCACCCGTGCCTTTGGTCTGTTGTTCCCTGAGCTTGATCACAAGCAACTCATGCAGATGAATGATATGTACCTGCAAGAGTTTGCACCACGGGAATTCAAGGTTCACGTATCTACAGATGCAGAAGACTTCAGACGTGCCTATGCTGGTAATCAATCAGCCACGGAGAATATCAACACCACTCGTACCCGCAAGCACAGTGCACACAGCTGTATGCGGTATGAGTTTGAGCATCTGCCTTGCCATCCTGCTACCGCATATGCTAGTGGTGACTTCTCTATCGTCTTTGTCACCGACCAGAATGGTGACGTTGCTGGTCGTTGTGTGGTATGTACAAGCCCCGACTTCGACACACCACAGGCTGGGCCTATATATGGTGTGTCCGAGCAAGCCATTGACTGCATTGAAGAACGTCTAGAGTCTATGTGTGCAAAGTATGATGAGGACGCAAGTTGGGTAGGTGCACGTCTTAAACGTATCGAGTACGATGATGGTTTTGTCGGCCCCTATCTGGACTTGATCCCACAACGATTGTCTGATACAGGTGATCACCTAGTCATAGACTATCGTGGTGAGGTTGATGCCAGTGTATACAGTGGCGTACTTGGTGGCAGTTATGCTGAGTGTACCGAGTGTGGTAGAGGCATAGATGAAGATGACGTATTCCACTCAGAGTACGACCAGGAGTGTTACTGCGAGTCCTGCTATTATGACGTACACTTTTACTGCGAGTATGCAGAGTCAGACACACACAAGTCAGAATCCATAGAGTGCCGTAGAGTAACTTTTGGAGGTCGAACCGAGGTATTTCTAGTGTGTGAGCACCATGTACTTAACTACGATTCATTTGTACTCTGCACTGACGATGAGTGGTGGCATGTTGACGATGTTCAATACTGTGAGCACGATGACGTGTGGATTTCACCTGACACCATTGACGAGTACTTTCGGTCTGACTGGGATGGTGAGTTGTACCCCAACATCATGTCACGTACCACTGTTGATGGTGAGGAAGTATCTAGTGAGGAAATGGACAATGATTCGGGCATCTGGCAAAAGAATGCCGAGAATCTTTGGGAACAAGTACAAGAGGAAATGGAAGTATGACCTATAGTTTAATTGAGATGCTGCGTTACAAACGCCCAGAGGGTAGTCAGACGCAGAAAGAATTTTGTCAAAGGTTTCTCGAACCTACGTTCGGTTTACCTGACAGACATGGCAACTACATACACATCGTTGGTGATGAGCCTAACCTGTGTTTCACTGCACACCATGACACTGTGCACAAGACAGAGGGTATGCAGCAACTCGTTGTTATCAATGATGTAATCTCTGTTGCTGACCCAAAGGTATCCAGCTGCCTAGGTGCTGACTGTACCACTGGTGTATGGCTTATCCTTGGCATGATTGAAGAGGGTGTAGAGGGTGTCTATGTCATCCATGCAGCTGAGGAAGTAGGGTGCAAGGGTAGCCGTGCACTTGTAGATGATAACCCTTGGTGGTTGAGTTATATTGACGCAGTGATTAGCTTTGATCGGTACGGCACTGAGTCCGTCATCACTCACCAGATGGGCCTACGTACAGCCTCAGATGAGTTTGCTGCATCCTTCTCAGAGGCAATAAACTTGCCACAGTTCAAGGCTGACTCTGGTGGCTCTTACACTGACAGCAACGAGTACATACTTGACGTGTCAGAATGCACAAACATCAGTGTCGGATATTACGGACAGCATGGTGTCAATGAGACTCAAGACATTGATTTTGCTAATGTCTTACTGACTGCCTTGTGTCTAGCTGACTGGACACGTCTAGTGTTCAAACGTGACCCAAGTGTTGTTGAGGACAAGTATGTGTACAGGTCTCAGGCTATTGGCTATGAGCCAGTATGTAATGAGGACAACATAGATCAGCTCGAGACACTGGTGATCGACTACCCGCATAAGATTGCAGAGATGCTAGATCAATACGGCTTCACCCCGTACAGCCTCATGGAGGAGTGTCAGATTGACGATATGGCACAGTACTCTAGCTACTACGATGAGTATGCAACTAGACTAGGTAAAAAATATTTAGGCTGACCCCTTGACATACGAAATAAAGTGTCTATTTTATAATACTTAAGGTAACTTAAAGTTACTGTAATAATTATTATTATAGTAATAATAGATACTTTAAGTATAACTATAGGTTCACCACCCTTAGCTCAACTGGATAGAGCAACTGCCTTCTAAGCAGTAGGTTGCAGGTTCGAGTCCTGCAGGGTGGGCCAATCTATGGAGGCTAACATGGACGATCCACATGACGATTGTACACACTGGTTAGGAAAGATATGAGATTTAGAACAGCAGTAGATGAATACCTACACACACGGCAGTTTGCATCACTGGCAGCATCCTCTCAAAAAGGTTACGAGTCGGCACTACATTCTTTCTGTCGTATGTCCGTAGGTGGTAGGACTCTGGGTAATATCTCCATCAAGAATCTTAACGTCCCACTTTGCACGGAGATATACGATACGTGGGAGATGGAGACATCTACATCCAATGCAAACCACAAGGCACGTATATTCTCCGTCCTGATGAACTATCTGATCACGATGGAGAAGATGCCTACCAATCCTATGTCACGAGTACGGAAACGTACAAGTGAGCCACGTTCAGTTATCTGGACGCACGACCAAGTACTATCATGCCTCGACGCAGCATTCCAAAACTTCGACTGGAGAAACCTTGGGCTGATTATCTTGATGTGTTATGAATGGGGGCAGAGACCCATAGACATACGCAACTTGCAATGGGATCAAGTTGACCTTGAGAATGAGGTAGTGACAATCACTCAAAGCAAACGAGGTGCAACTGTTGAGCTACCTATTCCAGACAACTTACTCACGATGCTCAAACAGCAGAAAGAGGACTGGGACTTCCAGCCCTACGTAGTACCTCACCACAGGCCACAGGACAGTGCCTACAGGCCTCTAACGATTGTTCAGATGACAACACTGCTTACAGACGTTAAGGCTGCTGCAGGGCTTCCTGATGACCTCCGAGTGGGTGACTTAAGAAAGACCGCCATTGTGCAGATGATCGAGAGTGGTGTAGACCATCTTGCAATTCAATCTGTATCAGGTCATAAGCATGTACAAAGTTTAAATCCGTACAACAAGTTTAGTTTAAAAACCGCAAAGTCTGCATTAGATAGGAGACAAAGAGTATGATATGGGTATCTATATGGGTACAAATAATAGCTGGAACAGGTGTTGATTACTTTCAGATCGGCAGCTTTTCTACTCAGGAAGAATGCCAACAGTCTCTACAAAAGGCTGGGGTTCTTGTAAACAACAACAATCAAAAAGTTTTATGCCTGGAGGTGAACGTAAAATGATACCTGCATCAAAAGTAGTAGGTCACAGTGCGGCTAAGTGGTCAAAGGCACAGCCACACGAAGGCATCTGGTGGACTAATAAACTTCATAGAGGTGTTAAAGGTGTAGATAGGTCTTACATTGCGTACTCACCATCGAAGCACCGTCTGATATATGTTCAGCAGCTTTGGGATCCTGACGAACAAAAAATAAAATGGTTAGTTGGTAATACTAGACAGCATTTTGAAGATCTTGAAGAGGCAAAAGAATTTGTAAAGGAAATGTTAGATGATTGAGGTAACATACGTAGACCACATGGGGTCAGACCTATCCGTGGTCAACTCTGCAAGGGTTAGCTTCGGTAAGAAGAGTGAAGCACTAGGTGAGGTAGGCATAGGTGATGACCCCGTCATGGTGCCTGTACTGCACGACAACGATGTGAGGCTGATCAGGTATCTTGCAAAGCACAAGCACAAGTCCCCGTTCAATCACGCCTTTGCTACCTTCCACGTCAAGGCACCGATCTTTGTAGCACGTCAGCTGGTCAAGCATGAGTACATGCCTTGGAATGAGATCAGCCGTAGGTACGTCGATGATGAACCTGAGTTCTACCAGCCTGACGTATGGCGTGGGCGTAGTGATGATAAGAAGCAAGGCAGTGATGGCGTGGTAGATGTTGGTAAAATAGGTGACGTTAGTTTAGCTAGTAAAACTCTATACAACAGCTTGCTTGACAGGGGTGTATGCCCAGAGCAAGCACGTATGGTACTGCCACAGTCTATGATGACTGAGTGGTACTGGTCAGGTTCTCTGTTTGCCTTTGCTAAGATGTGTGGCCTACGTCTCAAGGATGATACTCAGTATGAGACGAGGCTAGTGGCTCAAGAGATTGAGGACTATATGATGGACATTTACCCCAACTCTTGGGAAGCATTGAGGATGTATGATGATGAGTGAAGTAAAGGTGACAGAAATAACTGAGCATGAGGATGGCAGTGCCACACTACAGGTTGAGTGTGACTCAGAGACATTTGGAGCCATCTTTAACGTGGGCTTTGTGTCCCTGATTAAGACAGGTCTATACTGGGAGACAGACAATGATAAGACCAATGAGAGATGAAGAACGTAAGGCATCCCAAGAACGTGATGAAAAGAATAAGTGGCGCAAATGTGTCAGCTGTGGTAATGCAAGCAAGGACACATGGTGTGGCTTCTGTCTGGAGGAAGAGTAATGATAAACAGTTAGCGGCGAAGATGACTAAGCGTATACCAATGAAGGGCGGTGATGAGTATGATGCTCTCACTAAAGCACGTAAGTTTTACCTATGGAAAGCAGGTCAAGTAAAGAAGATCAAACGTGCTTACAATAAACGATTACGTAAGCATAACAAGGAGGTGAATGATGACTAAACTGTATGACTTAGAGCCAATGATCATGGACTGTTGGCATGTCTGTGATGACCTTCAGGTTGTCTTCAGACAGATCGGTGACGGTGAACGTGAGCCTACACAAGATGAGATGATGAATACCTTGATGGGTATGCAACAGCTGTACCAGTGGAAGTTTGAACAGTTGTTCTTCAAGTATGAACAAGTGTTGAAGGGACAGAGGGAGTAAATGTTTACTGTAGAACTTGAATATGACTATGCCCTTATCCGAACACTCGATGAACAGGATAGGCATGAAGATGTAGAGGTTGTAATAGGTGATGAGGGAGAAGTTTTTATTCTGCAATTTAATGAGAGCACACAGAAAAATTCTGTCATCGCAATGTCTTTACAACAGCTCGTAGATCTGTATGCTGCAATGGATAGCCCAGAAGGGTTATTTGGACTGGAGGTTAAAAGTGGCAAACAATGACAACCCACACTTAGCTTGTCCGTATCAAGACTGCGGATCAAGTGATGCATTTAATTGGAATGACGATGGCTTCGGCCACTGCCATTCTTGTTCGAGGGCTTACCCAATGCGAGACATGCCAGATGTTTTCGAATGGGTTAATTCCGAGTATCCATTGAAGGAGAGGAGAAACCCTATGGATATACCTATTGTGTCTCAGACACATGAGGGCATACGAGGCTTAGATGCTGACGTGTCCGAACTATATGGCATTGCCATACAGCAAGGCGAAGACGGACGACCTGTCCGTTATGCCTACAAGTACCCACACACAGTCAAGTACAGGCTAGTCGATGACAAGTCTAAGACCTGGACAAAGGATCGTGGATTGGGTATGAACCACCTGTTTGGCCCTGAGTTCAATGCAGGGACAAGCCAACGAATCTATCTCACTGAAGGTGAGTTTGATGCGGCCTCTCTGTATCAGATACTCGGCAAGACTTTTCCCGTTAAGTCTCTACCCAGTGCAAGCATTGGCGAAAAGTTCATAGCCCACAACCACCTCTATCTGTCGTCATTCAAAGAGATCATCTACGCAGGTGAACTCGATCCTGCAGGGCGTAGGGCAGCAGACAAGTTATACCAGGCATTCCCCGATAAGTTTTTCTACGTACCTATGTCCAAGCACAAAGATGCCAATGACTTCTTACAGGCTGGTGATGGTAAGGACTTGATGTGGGCAGCTAAGAAGCCCATGCGGTACAGCCCAGAGAACTTCTTCTGTTCTAGTGAGGATTTTTCTAGTGCTTTACGTACAGAGAATCCTTACGAGTATGTACCTACTGGTCACTCAGGTCTCGATGAAAAGATCCGTGGCATGGTCAAGGGGGGACTAACCTTTATCAAGGCTCCCCGTGGTACTGGTAAGACTGAGGTGATCCGTTACTTTGAGACGGGTCTTCTACAGAACGAGGGTGTAAAGGTTGCACTCCTACACATGGAGGAGATGAAGTCCACTACACTACGTGCTATGGCTACCTACGAGCTTGGTTCCAATGTTCGTACAAGAGAGGATGCCGAACGTAATGGTTACACTCTTGATGATGTAGAGGCAGCAGCTAATAAGATTGCCGACTCTGAGAACAACAGGACAATCATCTTTGAGATGCAGTCTCACGACAACCCACTTACGTTGCTCGACTACACTCGCATGGCTGTTACATCCTTCGGTGCTAACTTCGTTTTCGTTGACCACGTTCAACGTCTGGCTTATCTGTCCAGCTCTGGTGTTGATGGTGCTACCAGTACACTGACCACACTAGGTTCACGTATGGCCCAGCTTGCCAAAGAGTTAAACATTGGTGTGGTATTTATCTCACAGGTTAACGATGACGGACGTACAAAGTATGCTGCATCTCTTGAAGAAGAGGCTATCATCTGTATAAAGATCGAACGAGACACTGATTCCGAGGACGAGATACTTCAGAACACAACTGAATTTATTGTTGACAAGAACAGGCCATTTGCTAAATTGGGCAAAGCAGGTTCAGTCTACTACGATCCAGAGACAACGATCCTCAGTGAAGATGTACCGTATGATAGGGGTGAGATAGCAGCATGATTGTATTTGATGTAGAAGCTGACGGACTACTTGATCAGGCTACAAAGATACACTGCTTATCCTATACCCATGATGGTAAAACTTACCACAGTTTGCATGATTACTCTGCTATGCGTGATCTCCTACTCAATCAGCCAGGTCTGATTGGTCACAACATTATCAGGTATGATGTACCACTTGTAGAAAAGATCTTGGGTATCAAGGTGACAGCACGTCTCTTTGACACACTGCCAATGTCTTGGGTATTAAATTACGATAGGTCAAAACATGGTCTTGATTCTTTTGGTGAGGATTTCGGTATTCCTAAACCTAAGATTGATGACTGGGAAAACTTAACCCTTGAGGAGTATACACACAGATGTACAGAGGATGTAAAAATCAATTGGTGCTTGTGGCAAAATCTTCTAAAGAGATTTATGTTCATCTACAAGGACAAGTCAAATCTGGATCGGTTCTTCCGGTATCTGGAGTTTAAGATGAACTGTGCTGCAACAGCTGAGAGCCTTGGATGGAAGCTAGATGTAGATCTTGCACAGAGATGTGTAGACGACATCACCAAGCAGAAGTCTCATAAGGAATCTGAGCTAAGTGCAGTCATGCCCAAACGTAAGGTCACTTCAAAGAAGACTAAGCCAAAGAACTGTTTCCGTAAGGACGGTACAGCATCGGCTCATGGTCAACGTTGGTTTGATCTCCTTAAAGAGCAGAGCCTACCACCACACTTTGACGGTGAGGTAGAGGTTATCAAGGGTTGGAATGAACCTAATCCAAACTCTACTGATCAGGTCAAGGACTGGCTATACTCTATGGGTTGGGAGCCTTGCACATTTAAATACGATAGAAACAAGGAGACTGGCGAAGAGAAGAAGATACCTCAAGTACGTAAAGATGGAGAGCTGACCGACTCAGTAAAACTGATAGCAGAGAACAACCCTGCTGTTGAAGTTCTTGGAGGTCTGACCGTCCTGCAGCATAGACTTAAGATCTTCGAAGCATTTCTCGAATGTGAACAAGGTGGCTATGTTAAAGCAGAAATTTCTGGACTTACCAACACTCTCCGTTTCAAACACAAGAAACCACTAGTCAACCTTCCTGGGGTAGACAGGCCGTGGGGCAAAGAAGTACGTGGTTGCTTGATTGCTCCAGAGGGTTACGTCCTCTGCGGTGCTGATATGACATCCCTTGAAGATACAACCAAGAGGCACTACATGCACCCTTACGATCCTGACTATGTGCAAGAGATGTCTCAAGAAGGTTTTGATCCACACCTTGACTTGGCTAAACATGCAGGTGCTATCAAACAGTCTGACATTGATTCTTATAACCAAGGTCAACGTCCAGAGTTGAAGGCACTACGCAAGAACTACAAGGTAGTTAACTATTCTGCTACTTACGGAGTTGGTGCAGCTAAGTTGTCCCGTACTACTGGCATGGCTGTCCCTCATGCACAATCTATCTTGGATGCATACTGGGAACGTAATTGGTCTGTCAAAGCATTTGCTGAGGATCAGAAGGTCAGACAGATCAACGGAGAGATGTGGGTACAAAACCCTGTCAGTGGTTTCTGGCATTCACTCCGTTATGAGAAGGATGTATTCTCTACACTCAATCAATCCACCGGAGCCTATTGCTTTGATAAGTGGGTTGCTTACTACAGATCACGCAGACCTAATATCATAGGTCAGTTTCATGATGAATCTATTAACCTTGTTAAGGAAGGAGAGCAGGATGAGCATACAAAAACATTGACCTGGGCTATTGAAAAACTTAATCAAGAGCTTAAATTAAATGTTGACTTGGGTATTGACGTACAATATGGTCATAAGTATAGTGAAGTACACTAACGTAATGGAGGGCCAAATGGCTACACGTAAAGTAAAAGTATCAGGCATTGCTGAATGGGCAAAAGTATTTCCACAAAACCGTGACATGGAAGGTTTTGATGGTGTGTACAGGGATCATGACGGCGCTTGCACAATTGATGTTATCATGGATGATGACAACCTAACTGCACTAAAGGCATCACGTTCTATGAAGAAGGGGTCAGCTGACCCTCAAGGACGTGGGACTAAGGTTAAGTTTATCCGTAAGTATGATACAGGAAGGGATTGGGACAGTGGTGCGCCTATTGTTACTTGGGCTGATGGCAGCCCTTACGACCTTGATACCGATGGCTCTATTGGTAATGGATCTACAGTAGAAGTGGAGCTGTCCGTCTATGACACTAGCCGACCTGCTATTGTCGGCACACGGCTTGATAAAGTTATTGTGCTTGATAAGGTAGATTATGTCAGGGATACTGCAGGGGAAACTACTTCGCCACCCACTGCAGCTAAACAAGAAGGCGAAGTGTTGTTTTAACCTCCTCCAAAAACAACTAGTGGCCCCCTTCGGGGGGCCATAACTTTAAGGATATAATATGAAAAAGATTGATACACTAGTAGAAGACATCGAGTCCGTGATCTATGGACTGGGTGGTTGGAACGGCACGATAGGTTCTATTCTAGGAAACAATATCGCCATGTCAGCCAACAAAAGATTTAGTAAGCCACAAGAGCCTCGTGGGTATCTATCTCTTTCGTCCATAGGCACACCGTGCAAACGTAAGTTGTGGTACAAGGTAAACAAGCCAGGCACAGGCGAACCACTCAGTGCTAACCTACTTCTCCGTTTCTTCTACGGGGACATGATTGAAGAGCTGATACTGTCTATGGTTACAGCCTCTGGTCACAGTATGGAAGGCTCCCAGGATAGGCTGACCGTACATGGTATTCGTGGCCACCGTGACTGTGTTATTGACGGTATGACTGTAGATGTTAAGTCCTGCAGCCCTTTTGCTTTCAAGAAATTTAAAGACGGATCACTCCGTGATAACGATGCGTTTGGTTACATTAGCCAACTTAGTTCCTATGTCTATGCAGGTAAGGACGACCCACTAGTTACAAACAAAACACACGGGGCTTTCCTTGCTGTTGATAAGGTTAGTGGTGAGATCTGCCTAGACGTACATGACTTTACTGAAGACCTGAAGACCAAAGAACAAGAGATGCTTGCAGCCAAAGATCTGGTTGCAGGTGATTTACCTACAGATCGTATTCAACCAGTACCTGCAAGCAAGGCAAGTCCTAACACGAAGCTGGACAAGTCCTGTCAATTCTGTGAATACAAAAAGATCTGTTGGCCCAATCTGCGTATGTTCAAATACTCATACGGCATTGAGTACTTGGTGCACGTAGAAAAAGAACCCAAGGTTGATGAGGTGTTCGATGACACGGGCAGCTAAGGCTAAGGGCAGAACTGGACAGAACGAAATCAGGGATACCATACTAGAGAACTTTCCTGACCTAGAACCTGATGACGTTAAGTCTACTACTATGGGAGACACTGGAGAAGACATCCAGCTGTCTCCCGCAGCTAGAAAAAAGATTCCGATTACTATCGAAGTAAAACGTAGGAAGTCTGGAATGAAGATGGCCTACGATTACATTGAACAAGCCAGGAAGCATGGTAAAGGTGAACCAGTTGTTTTCTTTCGGGCAGACAGAAAGGAATGGATTACAATGGTAAGTCTTGATCACTACATGGAGTTGTTAAAGAAATGGAAGTAAAAATATGGGGAGTGCTACAGGGTCCAACATCAATCAATGATATCTACGATCCCGAGCACCTTGACAATGCTCCAGAAGGTTCTAAGTACTTCATGGTGTGTAAAACAGAGATTAACGGTGAGATTGCTGACGATAATTTTTGGTTTGACGATTTCGATTCTGCTTATGAGTGGCAGAAACATTTTTCCGAATCCATCGACCCTATTATTGTTGACATGACATCTGATCCTGAGTATAACTAGGAGTCTTGCTGATGAGGTTCGAGCTAAATATAATAATAAAAGTAGACCCTAGTGCAAACTTTTTAGAAACATTCGGGAATAATGCTGAGGTAATCTCAGAACTCGTACAGGGAAGCTTGTACGACATAGACGATATCGTTGTAGAGGAGTGTGAGGTTAGATATGATAAGCCAAGTTGATATAGATGCCTGGGATTTTTATGACTCAGGTCAGTTAAATGACTACCAAAATGCCGCAGCAGCTACTGCTATTTATAAGTCAGAGCATGCGATAATCTACCCAGCCCTTGGCCTAGCAGCTGAAGCTGGTGAGGTAGCTAACAAGGTTAAGAAGATCATGCGTGACGGTCAGTTTGATCGTGATGCAATTGCAGACGAAGTGGGTGACTGTCTTTGGTATATTGCAGCACTATGTCGAGATCTAAATGTAGATCTCAGTGCAGTTGCGGATAATAATTTAAAAAAGCTACGTGACAGACAACAACGTGGTAAATTAAAAGGGTCAGGGGATAAAAGATGAATAACCAACTACCAACAGATTACCAGGCTTTTATCCACAAGTCACGGTATGCAAAGTACCGTGAAGGATCTGGCCGTGAATCCTGGAGTGATACCGTATCTCGTTTTATGACTAATGTAGTTCGAGACTTGGTGGATTCAGAAACAAAGTTTAAACTAGAACAGGCTATTCTAGGTCTAGAGGTAATGCCCTCTATGCGATCTCTTATGACTGCCGGACCTGCAGCAGACAGGGACAATACCTGTATGTACAACTGTAGCTACCTACCCGTAGATGACCTTAAGTCCTTCGATGAGGCTATGTTTATCCTCCTCTGTGGCACGGGAGTTGGCTTCAGTGTAGAGAGGCAAGCCATCAACAAGCTTCCAGATGTTCCTCAACTCTTCGACAGTGAGACTAATATCGTCGTCAAGGACTCCAAGGAGGGGTGGGCTAAGGCTCTTCGTCAATTGATTGCACTCCTATACTCTGGTGAGATCCCAACTTGGGATGTGTCTAAGGTACGTCCAGCTGGAGCACCTCTTAAAACTTTTGGTGGTAGGGCTTCTGGTCCAGCCCCTTTGGTTGACCTGTTTAACTTTACTATTAGCACTTTCAAGAAAGCTTCAGGACGTAAACTCAGCTCTATCGAGTGTCACGATATTATGTGTAAGATTGGTGAGGTAGTAGTTGTAGGTGGTGTACGCCGCAGTGCAATGATCAGTCTGTCTAATTTGAGTGATGACCGGATGCGTCATGCTAAGTCAGGACAATGGTGGGAGAATAATCCACAACGTGCCTTGGCTAACAACTCTGTCTCCTACACTGAAAAACCAGACAGTGTCTCTTTTATGCGTGAGTGGATGGCTTTAGTTGAGTCTGGTTCTGGTGAACGTGGTATCTTTAACCGTGAAGCATCTAAGAAACAAGCTGGATTAAATGGTAGACGTGATCCTAACTATGATTTTGGTACAAATCCTTGTTCGGAAATTATACTACGACCGATGCAATTTTGCAACTTAACAGAGTGTGTAGTACGTGCTACAGATACTTTAGAAACTTTGGAGGAGAAAGTACGCCTAGCCACTATCTTAGGTACAATTCAATCTACCTATACCAAGTTTCCTTACTTACGTAAGAAGTGGGCAGACAATACTGAAGATGAACGTCTACTTGGTGTGTCTCTTACTGGCATTATGGATAACCCTTTAATGACAACAAAGAATGTGGGATTGGAGAAAACTCTTGGCAAACTTAGATCTTTGGCCGTGGCTACTAATGCTGAGTGGGCTAAACGCCTTGGCATCCCTGTTGCTGCTGCTATCAGCTGCGTTAAACCTTCGGGAACAGTATCACAGTTGGTTGACTCCTCTTCTGGTATTCATGCTCGTCACAGCCCCTATTATATTCGGACTGTTCGTGGTGATAACAAAGATCCTCTGACACAGTTTATGATTGACCAAGGCATTCCTAATGAGCCTGATGTGTTTAAACCTGAGCAGACTACAGTCTTTAGTTTTCCTCAGATGGCACCTAAAGGTGCTGTATGTACATCGGACATCTCTGCTATTGAACAGTTAAAGATGTGGCTACAGTATCAAAGGCATTGGTGTGAACATAAACCTTCAGTGACTATAAACGTAAAGTCAGAGGAGTGGATGGAAGTAGGTGCATTTGTTTACAAATATTTTGACGAGATGTCTGGTGTATCATTCCTACCATACAATGAACACACGTATCAGCAAGCACCTTATCAAGAAGTAGGTAAGAGTGATTACAACTCTCTCAAGTCTCTCATGCCTAAGTCTATCGACTGGTCTAAACTCTCCGAGTATGAGAACGAAGATAATACTTCTGGGAGTCAGACACTTGCTTGCACTGGCGACTCATGCGAAATCGTAGACCTAGTGTAGGGTCTACACCCTCACCCTGCGTAAAGATCTGTCAGATAAAAGACGGGTACTGCGCAGGGTGTTTAAGGACCATAGACGAGATTAGGGACTGGATGATAATGTCGGACTATGAGCAAAAGAAACTGTTACGTGAACTGAATTGGAGAAAAGAACACAATGTATGTGGTGATAACTAGAGAGCAGTGTAACTTTTGTGACTTAGCTAAAGCAATGCTAAAGAATAAAAACATTGGTTATGTAGAATATAATGTCCATTCTACCAGTTCTAAATGGATTTTAACCTTGCTAAAGAAGACAAATCTCAGTACAGTACCTCAAATCTTTGATGACAAAGGTGGTCACGTAGGTGGTTATAGGGAATTAAGGGAGCTTTTAAATGGCGGCAGTGAGAAAGAATTTTAACAGAGCCTTGTACGAGGCTTACGACAAACAAGCTAAGGATGCTCTTGTATCCCACCTAAAATCTAAAAAGCATGTTATCGTAAATACAGAAGAAAACTACTTTGTAGACGTTGTCTCGCAAAAACACGGGCTAACATTCTTCAATGAAGCTGAAGTTAAAGTAGCTTGGGAAAACGATTGGCCTGAACATTGGGATGAGATACGTATACCAGAACGTAAGCAACGCCTACTAGATAAGTATGAGGGCAACGATGGAGTGCTAAACTTTTACGTCTTTCGTAAGGATCTAAAACAAGCCTGGCGTATTAAAGATACGTTACTTACCAAAGAAAGCTTAAAAGAAGCTAAAGGTCGGTACATTAAACCTGGAGAATTATTCTTCCACATCCCGTATACAAAAGCAGAGCTAGTAAAACTATGAGTGATAACGTAAATAAACCTCCACACTATGGTCAGGGTGATATCGAGTGTATCACATATATTAAAGACATCTTGACAGATGAGGAGCTAATAGGTTATTATAGGGGTAACGTTGCTAAATACTTGCACCGTTGGAGGTATAAGAATGGTCTAGAGGATTTAAAAAAAGCACGATGGTATTTGGAAGCACTTATTCAACTTCAAAGCAAAGAGTAAGGCCATCCCTAAAACAAGGAGTTGGTAGTTGAAAGAGGATTTAGAGAAAGAGGCAAAAAAGTTTACTCAACAAAAACGTAAAATTGTTTCAAGCAAAGGTCTGACAGCAAGGATATATCTTGCTGGCCAGGCTTTAACTGGTCTTCTAGCAGGTGCAAGATCCAGTAACAATATGCGGGATATAAAGAAACAAGCATACGACTGGGCAGACTACATGCTGGATGAAGATACTTAAAAAAAGAGGGGGCGTTAAGCCCCCTTAATTTATTGAACTACTTTGTTCCAGTCGTCGTAGGTATCAACAAGATTTTTAATCTTTAAGAGTTGTTGATAACCATCCTCCATCTCTAGTATCTTCTCCATCTTTTGATCGTAGGTATCAGTGCTTCCAAATTCAAATGGTAGAAGGTTTAATACTTTTTCCACTACTTTTTTCTTACTGCTAAGTTTTCTTACAACATCCATTGTTTGAGGTACTTGGCCACCATTCTCCATCTGATTGACTACCATAGCCTTGGCACCCTCTCTAACCTCATTTAGTACAAGTTCCTTTTGATCTTGTCTCATCTTGAAGTAATTAGGATACTTAGCCATAGCCAATTCAGACTGGGTCTGTAGTGCAGGGGCTAACATCCCGTCCATGTAGTTCTTTACTTTCGCAGGACCAGTCCAACGAACCTGGGTAAAGATATTAGCACCAGCTGAGTTAAACATAGCCTCAACTAAGTTAGGATTCTTAGAAGACCTAACCATTAGTTGCTTACCAACATCTACATCCTTTCCAGAAGCAAAGCCTCTTGTAGGTGTAGCCCTTCTCTCCATACCCTCTGCTTGTCCGGTAAGTTGATTAAGGTAACGACCTGCATCATTAAAAAATCTATTACCTTGACGAAGGTCGGGGTTCATCTCTTTACCCTCAAGCAATCCATAAGCAGTGTTCACTGGATCAAGATGGCGAGTAAATCCAGAAACTACCTTCGAACCTGATGCAGCAAGCATACTGTAGGCAAGAGGACCATAGTCACCATCTTTAGCCATCTGCCAAGATCTTCCCATAGAAGCTCCGAGATCGTCAAGGTCTCTCAGTGCTTGCCCTGGACCTACCTGGACTGTAAGATCAACCCAAAGATCGTCAGGAATACCTGACATAAATCTTTTACGGAACTCAGAGTCAGTCAACATACGTTGAGCTGCCTTAGACATGTCCATCTCACCAGTCTCAATCATACCATGAGCAATGGCCTGGCTACTAGCTCTTATCAGAGATATAGGCCATTCAAACTCACGGTTCCTGACCGTACCATCGTCCTGCCTATCTTGCTTCCAACTCAGGCCACTTTCTATTCTTTCGACAGCACTATCACCAGTTTCAGTTTCAAATCCTATTTGACCACCAACACCGTAGCTAACTGCACCCCAACCTACAACCATTTTAGAAAATAGTTCTACACCATCATCAGTTACAGGATCAATCTGTTTACCGATAGTTTTAGCTGTAACATATCTTAAGTAGTTTACCCCACTAAGATCTCCAGCAGTTGCTATAGTTGTGTTCAAGAAGCTCCCGAAAGGTACAACATAACCACCCATAGAACGGTTGGTAACTGTTTCGATAAACCTTGCAGACTTTCTCATAAAGTTTGTAGCAGGTAAGGTAGACCAGTTTACAGAGGCAGTTTCCCTCATAGTACGGTAAGCAGCTTGCTCCATGATCTCACGGAACTCTGGTTTAGCCATAGTAAACTCTACATCAGGATTGGAGAAGAACTCCTCTGGAGTTACTCCATACTTCTTCATAATACCCTGGTTAAGGTTTGTACCGAAAGCAAAACGTTTAGTAAGGTTATCCTGAAGCCTGGCTAATGTTAGTGTTTGCACACCCTTTGTGTATGCATCAGCACCCTTCCAAAGAAACTCTTCAGTCTTTCCTATAGCTGTTCTTACAGGTCCAGCATCCTTAAGTCGTTTCTTGTAAGAAGCTCCATCAAGATTAAACATCTCTAAAGAATCAGTAACACCACCGTCACCTGCAATATCTCTAAATAACTTTTCTGCAATCTTAGGGTTCATTGCAAGAACAGCATCAGCATATTCAATAGGGATATCTGGGGACAATGCATCAGCAACTCTGCGGAATGATCCACCCCACTCTCCATAGGCTCTGTTGTAAAAATTTACTGCAGCCTCTTCGTTACCAAGACCTTTTGCAATAGCACCACGAGACAGATCTATAGCACCGGCAACAAAGTCTGCAGCAGTATTAAGAGATACAAGTGTTTTAAAGCCTTGAAGGTTAGCACCAGTAGTAGATAGGTGAGAGGTAATTAGTCGTTTATACAAAGACAGTGCAGCTTGATTGTGTTGTGGACCTTCCGAAGGTTGTATCCTCTTGTACAACTCAAGCATACCTTTGTTACTAACACCTGCCTTTTGCAATCTAGACAGCTCAGATGCAATCCACAGATTTTCACCCGCCAAACTAGTGCTGTTTTTCATTACAGCTTCCATCATAGCAGGGGAGACTTTACCTTTTTCTGTACGTACACCATCGAGTACGTAACCAGTTTCTTCTTCCCAGGTTTTAACCATCTTATCAAGTTTAGACGGATTAATAAAACGTATAGTCCTTGCAAAGGCACCAGTTGTCTTGTACTTCTTTATGATCTCTGGATGCATCACAAACCCAGCATCATTTAGAGCTTCAAAATAACCTTTAACTCCATTTTCTGGATCACCAAACCAAAAGAATTTAGAGAATGCATTAGTGGCTGCAAGGTCTCTTCTCTTTTCACCCCTAGAAGCAATTAACCTATCAGCTTCATCTTTAGCTTGTTCCCAAGGTAAGAAGTTAATCTTACCTCTAGCAGATAACGTACCAAACTGTTCATCAAGAGATTGAAACAAGCCGTTCTTGTCCAGTGCCTGACCAAGCTTTTTCCAAGCTTCATCTGGACCATGTTTCTTAATCATCTTGTCGATGTTTTGATACGAAAGAATAGTATTCTTTGCAAAGGGAGACCTTCTAGCTTCCTTAAACAGTGCTGATCCACCTGCAACTACGGGAAAGAGCATAGATCCTGCAGCAGTAAGAGCACCTTCAGCCTTGCTGTACTCGTCCTGTGCACCAACTTCTATCAGCTGCATCTGTCTACCAAAGTCTTGCCCAAGTGCAAATGCACCGTCTACCGTAGCCATTGGCATAGCCTTTGCCATAGCATTGCTTATAGCAATAGTTGCAGCTTTCTTTGTAGCACCTTTTTCAATAGCATCTGTATAGGCTGCAGTCAGCATTTTTTGAAGTGCAGCACCTGTAGCTTTTGTACCCCCTGCAGTTAAAACTTTACCTATACCAAACGACAAGATAGTTACAGGATCCCATACCGCAGCTGAGGTGTAGTCTACGATACCATCGAACATCTCTGGCCAACTACCTTCACCAGTAAAGATATTACCCATCTGGTTAAAAAGTAAGTACCCTCCAGCAAGGCGTCTTTTAGTTTCGTCGTCTGCCCCCAGGGTATAAGTAATCTCATTAGCAACAGTAACTGATTGTGCAGCATCAAAAGTTCTTTGATAATTTTGGTAGATCTCAAATGCTTTTTCTGGCTCCATCGCCCTGTAGTTACGGTTCATTAGAGCAGAACCGCCAGTAGCACCCCCCATCACACCTGCAACACTTTTAGTAACTTTACCGAAGGTTGTTGATTCGGGAAATCTTGCCTCTAAAGATTGGTACACAATCTCCATAAGGTCTGGATCAGCAATGATGTCTTCTTTAGTTAGAGGCTTATTGTCGTACTTATCAAAAATATCGTATACGTTTAAAAAACGATCTTCTGCCTCTAGGGTAAAACCTCCAAATGGAACTTGAAGATCTTTTAGTGTAAATGGAGAGCTTAAATCTTGTGCTTGCTGCACTGGTGTCTCAGATACACCTGTTTGAGGGTATAAGTCACCCAGAGTAAACCCTTCAGATGTAGGCTCCCCTTCAGTGGGTACTTCTACTGTAGGTTGTTCTGATACAGGAACTTCTGGTGTAAGTTCAGGCACCTCTGATGTAGGCTCTGTTGTTGTTTCCAGAGTAGTTATGATAGGCTCTACATCAGGTACGACAACATCTTTCTCTAGATCAGCTAGAGTAAATCCATCTGCCATATTATTTTCCTTTGTATGGACCTGTCACGGTTTGACCATCGTCTCTAGTATAAGTTACAACATCACCTACTTTGATAATTCCATATTCAATAAGAGACCTAAGCACAGAAACATTAGGAACTACGATAGGGGCTGCATCCTTAGCCTCTTTTATATAATCGGGTAGAACCGCAGTTCTCAACTTAGGCTCTGCCTCCATTGCCTCCCCAATAACATTGTTTCCGTACAAGGAGGTTACACCATAGTAATCTGGATTATCACCTCTAGCACTATCTAAAGCCTCTGTAACAGCAAGACTCCTGGTGCCCAGCCATTCCATTAATTCTTTTGCCATTGCTTGTTGATCAGGAGTGCCTGTTTTAGACATTTCATTTACTGATGTCAAAGCTTTAGAGATGTTATTCTGCTCACTCCTACCTCTTGCAACTGAATTCTGAGTTATAATTTTTGTCCAGTCACCAAGTTTAGATGTATCTAAAGGCTCAATAACTGTAGGTTCAATTACTGCAAAACCAGATCCTTTATTAGCATAAATCCTAATAATAGATTTAGTAAGGTCGTCTAAAGGTCTTGCACCTTCCATGCTTTCCATCTGTTTAATGATAGCTTCAGCTTGAGATGGATCAGGACTTGTAATTTCAATGGAACTTAAATAACTGTTAGCTCCGTCTCTAAACATATCAATAGCATTTGGATCTAAAGTTTGCCCATCTTCTGTACGACCAGATTCTACAAGTTTTGTATGGTACTTTTGAAGTGTCTCGAACACAGACTTCATAACAGCTGGGTTGTTTAAACCTGCAAGGTTAGCAAGAACTTTGTTATCTTTCTCTACACCTAGGGCAATAATACCTGCCGAATACTGTGCAATCTGAGCCATAGGGTCACTAGTACTACCTACAGCAGCAGTGAAGTCTGCACCGACAAAATCGCCGCCCGTAACTCTTTCAAAGAGGAGTTTCTGCATTTCATTTGCATGAGCAGCAATAGCAGCAGATTTAGCTGCCTCTGTCTTAATAGTATACTGGTAATCAAATTGACTATTTGCAGCAGAAGTTCTAAGTCCGATCTCTGATCTTAGATCTTCTTGTCTTGCTTTTCTATCTCGTTCAAACTTTGTCTGATCCCAAGCCTGTAACCTACCCTCTGCATTAACTGCTTTTTGCTCGGCAAACTTGTTAAGAATAACTTGTTGATCTTTCCACCACTCTTGAGCTGCAGCCTGATCGTCTAGCTCGTAAGCCCTCTTCAGTGCTAACACATCAAGTTCAAATGCACGGCTCTCTTCTCTAGCAGCAGCAGCAGCTGCAGCAGCTTTTTCAGCAGCAGACATCTGCTGGCCGTAAGTAATAGTATTACGTTCTAACCAAGTCTTATTAGCCTCTTCATTCTGCAGTTTAAAACGTGCATTCCATTGCTCATTAGCAGCTTTTTTATCAGCTAAAAGTTCTTTCCTTGTTCTGATTCTGTCTTCACGGTTTTTTAGACCTGAGTAAAATCCTAATGCCATTATCCTGCACTCCTAGCCATTAAACCTTTTAGCTCTTCCATCGGTGCCTCTGCAGTCTCTTCTGGAGCAACCCCTTCCATAGGTTTTTCCTCTGCGTCAGCTACTATCATAGCTTCCATCTGATTTTTCATGTCATCGTCTTCTTCTGTCTCTTCACCAGACATGGTTCTCTCAGCACTTACACCAAGTTTTTTAAGCATCTTTTCTGCACGAGCTACGTTACGTTGGTAACGAATAACAGCTCTATCCCCGTCATTACTAATACCCTCATCGTAGTCTACCCCCGTTATATCCCCAATATCTTTGATAAATTCGTGCAGTGTGGGAGCAACAATAAGACTTACATCAATACTATGCACACCTTGGAACACAGCATTGCGAAGTATACCCTGGACCAAAGTAGGAATATCAATACCTTTTTCCAAAAAATAGCTAATATCTTCGAAAGCATCTGCATTGTTCATCTTATCTAGGTGATACATTGCTGCTTCTTCGGGGTCTGTAATGTCCGGTGGATTCTCAAAAGGAGCACCTTTTGGCTCTTGAGTTAGGGAGAACCCTGGTTGTACTCTGTCAAAAATCATTATTCTTGGCCCCTATAAAATTCTGTGATGCTTGCCACTGTGGCATTACCATCTGCTCCTGCCCAACCAGGATTTTTCTTAAGTTGTTTGCTACCCTTTTCATAAACGACAGTATCGGGTGCAGCATCTCTGTAACCAGGTGCAGCAACAAGAAGTCCTAGTGGTGCACTACCATCGTAGTCCCAACGATCCAGGTACTTTTCTAGTGCCTTTAGATGATCCGTCATATTACCAGATTTATTAAGTTTCTTCAAGTCAATTCCAGCTTCTTGGGCTGGTGTACCTAGGATCTGAAACATATTACCTGCAGAACCCATGTTAGTTCCTACACTACTTTCTTTGGCAGCAACTAGAAAGATCTCACGTTCTGTAAGTCCTGGGTACTTCTCAGTCATACTAGCTAATTGAGTCATAAACTCAGTGTCATCTTGCAAGATAGCAATGGTGTTGGAGTAGGCTCCAAGTTCTGCATCATCTGTGTAAGAACCTGGGGGTGTAGGATCTACTTCAGGAGCTGCCTCTGCTTCTGCAGGAGACATCAGACCACCTGAAGGAGGACTTACTGTCTCAGCCTCCTCTGCATCAAGAGCTTCTTGAAGGGTAACAGGATTACCAGCTTCATCTGTAAGTGCTCTGGAAGTATTCATATCATCCATCATACTATACTTTGTCTCATCGTCCATTTTAATTCTTTGGATAAGATCTCTCTGCACTTCAAGAGGGTCATCATCATAAACCTCTAGGTTTGCCTTCATAGGCTTACTAAGAATCCCCCTCGCAGGAGATGCTTGTAAAGCTGAGTACTTGTTAGGAGACTCTCGTAAATTTTGAAGGTATTTGAGATAAGGTACATTATAAGCCATGATCAAGCTCCTTCTTCTTCTTTTTTAGCTTTCATTTTAAAGACGTCACTAAAGCCTTGATCACCAAACAACAGATCTGACCAGAACTCAGCTTTATTTTCTTCTTCTTTAAACTCTAGCTGCTCTCTAATTGATGTTAAGCTTTGTTCACCAAGAAGGATCTTGAGTGCTCTATCAGCAGCACCTTCAGACTGTGCAAAGGCATAGGACATAATATCTCTTTCTTTTTGCCAGTAGTCATCTATAGCTTTTTGGGTAAGTCCATTTACCTCTTTAGCATAGGTGAGGCTAGCAATGTTCTGTGCTTCTGTGTTTGAAGTGTTGATGTTCTGTCTCCACTGAGCATTAGCCTGAGCCACTGCTAGGTAGTTTTGAGCATTAAACATCTCACGTTGGTTTTGCAGTGCAGAGTTAAATTCAAGAATTGCATTAGCTTCTTCAGCATTAAACTGAGTAATAGCATTTTGTTGTGCTGCATTGAACTGTGATACTTGAGCTGCAAGGTTTGAGAAGAACTGGTTAGTTTGGTTTGTACTTGTGGCATTAAATTGTGCAGAGGCATTAGCCTGAGCTGCATCACTGAGCATTGCATTGCTAACTTGCTGTGCTTTAAACAGTGCAGTAGATTGATTGTTGCTAAGGTTAGCCATGTCAAGCTGCAAGAAGTTCTGCGCATTTTGTACTTGAGCTTGTTGTAGGTTATTTAGGCTGGCCATCTCAAGTTGAGATAGTGCAGCAGCTTCAGACATAACGAGGGCTTGCTTGTTGCTCAAGTTTTGCAAATCCATAGTGTTTGCAGCACGAGAGTTTTCCAAAGCAATTTGTTGCTCTGCACTAAAGTTCATATTAGCAATCTCAGAAACTCTGGCTGCATTTTGTACTTTAGCTTGGAAGGCTTGATCAAACTCTTGACCTAAGAACTTAGCTCTTTGCTCTGCTTTAAATAGAGCCATCTGCTGTTTGTTACCAGCATCAATCTGAGCAATAGGTAGAGCAGCTTCCATAGCAGCTTGAATAACTGCTTGACCTGCCATAGACGAAGCACCAAGACCTCTAGCTGCAAGCATTTGAGATGCTTTACGCATTGATCCTGCAGCCCATGCAGGTGTATCACCACCTTCGAATTGAGCCATAAGACCTGCTAGTTCATCTTGAACAGATGCAGCAGCTACTTCACCAGTACCAAAGGCCTGTTGAACTGCAGCTTGGTCTACACCAGTACCCGTAATAACCTCTCCATTTGGACCTGTCTGCAGTGTACGAGTGGGTAGACCGGCTTCACCTGCGACATCAGCTACAGTCTGGGATGAACCTGTTTCAGCTGTAAGATCCGATACTGAGGAAGTATAATCTGTTTGACCTGTAATTGTTTGAGTTAGGTCAGATAACTGAGCAGCTTGTAGACCACCAGTAGTGGTTAAGTAATCACCAATATTTAAGTTATTAGCTGCAATAAACTGATCTGGAGTAAATGTCTGACCGTTCATATTAAATGTACCAGTCGTAACATCCCAGTTAGCTCCTGCTACAGCATCGGCCATACCCTGGTAGTTAGTTGTAGTACCACCTTGAAGCTGTGTAGCTATTCCAGGTGCTGCAGTAGTTAGACCTACTTGAGCTGCTCCAGGAATGTCCACTGCTTCTGAAAGAAGGTTACCTGCTTCGTCATACATTGCAGGGGTTCCTGGACCTTTAGCTTGAACTACTTGACCTACTTGTGCAGGGTCTGCACCAACCATAATAGGTTGACCTGCAGTATCGAACATAAGATTACCTGAAGCATCTGTAGCTTGCCTTTTACCAATCACAGGGGCCAGTGCTTGAGCTTGACCTGCAGTAGACTCTAAGACAGTCCCAGGCATTAACTCTTTTGTCATAGGTTGACCAGTAGCTGGGTCTAACTTAACTGTACCATCAGCATTGTATTCATAACCTAGCTCTGCCATAGTAGATACACCAGGCATTGCTACAGAGGTAGCAGGGTTAAACGTAGCTTGTGCTTGTTTGTTAGCTAGAGACTGAAAATATTCTTCAGGAGTTTGTGTAATTACTTGGCCAGTTACAGGGTCAGTAAAACTTACATCACCGTAGATTTGATTAGGATCAATGGGATTCGGATTAGGAGAAACTACTGAGCCATCTTCTCCAGAATAACCCTGAATTACCCCGCCAGTGTTGGCACCAGTAAACGTATTACCACCAGCTGTAATAGGATTAAAGACACCAGTACCCATAGTACCCGTCTGCTGATTTACTTCGTAGTAACCTGCAGGAACTGCTTGCAGTGGTTGACTACCTTGAAACGGAATAAATATTTGATGGCCAGTACTAGGATTACGGTACAGCTTTTGACTTAATGCATACGAAGATACATCCTGACCTGCAGCTTCTTTTTCTGCTATAGTTTGTGGCTGGTAAAACTGTTGCTGTTCTACAGCCCTATCTTTAAAGTCTTTAACTTGGTTTGTAATATTATCTTCAAAAGTCTGAGCAGGTACTGTGTAAGTACCAGAAGCACCAGGACTTACTTGAGATACACCACCAGTAAATGTGGGTAACACTGCAGAATCTGGAATGTCTAGAGTATTTGAATCTGCAGTAAACCCACCAGAAATTCCACCTGCACCAGAGTCAGTTGCAGTACCTCCGGTAACAATACCTGTAGCATTGTTGCCAGAACCCCCAGGAGTAGTTTCCTCCATTTTCTTTTTCAACTCTTCCCACTCCATCATATCAAGAGTAGCATTGTCGTAGGATCCAAATTCGTTAATTTTAGAACCCCAATAAGAGTTGTCTTTTAACCGCCCGTCTAGATCGGAGTAGTCAGCTTTTTGGCCAGTTATAGCATTTGTTTTATTCGTATCAATGTTACTAGCCGCCAAAGCATTAGTAAGCCACTCACTGTTAGCAGTATTACTGTTAATAACAGTCATCCCACTTAGGCCAGCTTCAGCCAATTCTTCCTCAGTAGGAGCTTCTTGCCAACGTTGTTGAAGAAGTTTAGCACCCTCATCAACTGCTTGATTGCTTCCGTAGAACCCAATATTTTCACCTGGTTTATACCCATTGTTCCTAAGGAGCTTATGCGCCTCGCCAAAAGCAAAAGGATCACTTGAATCAATGCCTACAGACTCGTAAGCTGCATTTAGTACTGCACTAGATACGCCAGTATTCTGCGACAAATATGTTAAATCTGCAAGGTTTTCGATGGCACTACCAGGACCAGTATTTAATACGGGTGATGCGCCCGTAGCAGTGTAATAGCCACCCTGTTCGCCATCATACAAAGCTCCGCTAGGAGCAGTTACTGTACCGTCCCCGTTATCTGTAAACCCGTGCGAACTGACAAGTAGTTTCTCTACGTTATTTAAATTGCTGGCCATCTTTTGAGTCCTTACTTATCCATTGCCATGTATACTGCGCCTGCAATAAACGTCAGTACGGCGACAGTGGTTATTTTTACTACTGTAGTCCAGATACCTTTACGGGTATCTCGCCACGCTTCTAGTAAGCTACGCATTTCGGTAATGTCTTTTTGTGCTTGATCATCTAACAGTCCAATAGAACGTAAAGCTTCCTTTGCCCCACGTCTAGCTGCACGATCTAGCATATCTTCTATTTCATCTGCTGTAAGTTTAATGTCAGACATAACCTACACTCTATGGTTTAGTAGGCCAGTCAGCCTCATCTAAGTGGGGCCAGTTAGCGTGGCTTGTGATGTCACGCAGTGCTTGACGGTATGCTGTTTGTTCAGCAGTCATAGTGAGATCAGAAGATGCCCACCAGTCTGTTTCACCAATCAAGCGGTCACGCTGTGTGCGGTTACTTTCTGCTGCACTACTGTCTAGCTGTGCTTGATATGCTGCTTCATGTTCAGCTTTAGTGGTTGTTACACCATCCTCAGTTGTGTCAGCAAACATATCAGCTATCTGCCATGCCTCAACCCAGTTGTTATTAGCATCCTGCACTACACCATTGCGGCGTACTGATTGATATGCACCAATGCCATCCGTAGGTTTAGGCGCACGAAGCACAGGGTCTACATTCAGTGCGTCAAACACATTACTTGTCCACACTTTAGGCATAGACATGTTAGGGTTTTCTTTGCGTAACTGGCCTTGAGATTTAAGCTCACCAGTTGTGCGATCACGATATTCAGTCATTAGTTGATACTCCTTGTATGACCTTGATTATATTGCGTATGCAGTTATGCGATTGCGTGGAAGATGTAAGTGGCGTTAGCTACGTTAATGTTTGTACCAGAGTTTTGAACTACATTGAAACCACTATTATTCGGATCAACACTGTCATAACTAGAGTTTTCTGCTGTTGGCCCTGAGATATTATATCCAAGGTGGGGATCATTTCCTGAAACAATGCCACGTTCTGTGTCCCACTGATACCAGTTACCCGTGCTGTCGGTACGTTTTATCATTATAAAACTTGCACCTGACGTAAAGCCACAGTTGATAGTTTGACTTGCGCCATTACCCGTGTAGCTCCCCACCTTAGATATACCGGGGAGGCTTGCGAAGAGGTACATTATGTGAGTAACACCAGATGAATTTACTCCAACACCACTAGCTTGGTTACCTAGGTTGAAAGCAGTGTCAGTCGCTGATCTCATATACAATGCGCTACTCTGTTTTGCGGTAACAGCATTTAAGAACAAATGATGATCGTTTCCTAATTCAGAACACCAAGTAAACCAGTTACTTGACGCTGTTCGCTGCTTCACGATTACAAGCTCAGGTGAAACCCCTAAATTGTGTGTTATTGATCTACTACCTTGGCCTGTCCCCGTGTAAGCAACGACATCAAAGAAGCCAGCTGCTTGACGATAAAAGTACCCAATATATGGCACAGGAGTGCCACCATAAACACCATTTAAGTTGCCGGCACCTGTAAACTCTAATCCAAAGTTATTATCTAAGTGCTTATAATTGCCATCAGAAGAAGTACTATTTGTCATATCAGTGTAAAGTTGTTTACCCGGACCTCTAATCCTATCAATCACCCAGTTGTTATAAGTGTAGTTTTTAGTTCTGTTTTGGATAAAAACAGTGTCAACAGGAAAGCCTACGTCTAAGTCTTGTGAAGAATTATTGCCAGTATAGGCCAAAGCCTTAAACACATCAGTCGCACTCTCAGGCACAGCCATAGGGCCACGGCGAATGGCGATGTAGATGTAGGTTCCACCATTGGCACTATATAGAGCATCAAGTCCAGACCTAACCTTAAAACCGTTTGATTGAGGACTGACTCCTGCATAAGCAGGTGTTGCCTCCGCTGCGTTAGTGTTAGCCATAATATCTTTCTGACCAGTTGATGCAACATCATCACCGCTAACAATTAAACCACGCATAACATCAAGCATTAACCAATCTTCTGCGCTGTCAGTTCGTTTTATCATTAACCACTGAGGCTCAAAGCCTAAATCAATCTCAGTATTTCCAGAACCACCAGTATAACTCCCACACTTGATAATATCAGCATCACCATCAGGGCCGAACCCACCGTTACCATCGTTGTGTGCGAATAGGTAGGCTACATAAGTTTGCCCAGAAGCATTTACATTTCCGTTATTACCTAAAGTAAATTGCGTGGATGTAGGCGCAGTGTCGTTCCAATAGCCCGTGTTATCAAATCTACCATAGGTGTGATTTAGCCACGTAAAGTAATCTTCTGGGGCGGTGCTGTCTATTCCCCTATGATAAACAGACCATTCATAGTTGGAACTTGTGCCTTTTATTATGATGCAACCTGGGGTTGATCCTAAGTTGTGACTAACAGTACGACCAGAAGTACCATTGCCAGTATAAGTCACCACATCAAAGAACTTACGGGCTTTGCGGAATGTCCAAGAGGCGTAGTCTATGTCTCCATAAGACGCACCACCTTGGTTAGTAATAGACTGTTGACCAGATGGGCCTAGAGTGAAGCCGTTGCTGTTAAATGAAGTTACGCCATATGATGCTGCTGAATTTGAAGCATTATTCAGATTAGGAAAAAGAATGTCGTAAGCTGTTCCATTTGTGGAACCTCTTTCACTATCCCAAATTAAGTGGTTGTAAGATGTATCTCTGGCCTTAGCCCAAACCATCCCGCCTTGTCCAGCAAGGTCAACCCCGTTATTAATGGGCTGAGACGCACTATTGCCAGTATATAAATAAGTGCTGAACACATCTTCTACGTTCAGGGCTCCACCACCAGCGGCACCTGCTGCACTTTGAAAAGCTTGTCTTACTCTTGTAGACATCTAGGTTTACCCTCTTACTCTTTTACGTCAGGTGTATCAGCTTGTTCAAGTGACTGGTTAAGCATTGCTACAAAAGCATCACGCCCTACAGTTAGCTGGTCTAAGTTAAACTGTGCGGAACCCATCTTACGATCCAAGTCAGCAATGTGGTTAATAATAGCTTTCTGTTGATCTGTTAGTTGATCTTCAGTGTATTCTTTGTCGTTAATCGTAATGGTTTTTGTTTGTTTCTCTACCATTGTGATTCTCCTTTGTTGTAGTTGTTAATCGCTCCAAGGCGTACCACTAGCTGTCACTGGTGTAAGTACGCTTTGTAGTTGTGCTGTGACGCTAGCTTCAATAGCTTCTACGTCTAGTTTTGCTTTAGCCCAACCTAAACAGTTAGCTAAAGTTACATCATCATAAGAGATGAATCCTGGTGCGCTGGGGTCAGGTGTGTGACTTGTAGTGCCTACAGCATCCCAAGTGTTACCTTCACCGTCTGACGCTTGGCAGCGCCAATGAATGACAGTGATACCACCATCGCTTAAGTTACGTTCTACTGTAGGGATTGTCCAAGTAGTTGTGATTGCCATTGTGTTATACCTCTTTATAAGTTATTCTATATAAGTTATGCTGCAGCGTCAATAGCTAAAGCACCATACCAAGTCGTTCCACCATCACGTGTCCAGAAGACTAACAGGTCAGTTTCAGCACTTGCGGGTGCGTCTGGTGCAGTACCGCCTGCCCACTTAACTGAGCTAGGCCATGTGACTGTATAACCTGTGTAGCCTGTTAACTGTAGGATGAAGCCTGTAGAGTATCCTGATGCTGGGCTTGTAAAGGTAAACGTAGTGTTACCTGCCATTGACAGGCTAAATGCGGCAGCAGTATTTACGTTACAAGTAGGTGATGTCCCAGAGAGTGCATCATAATCTTCACGTAAAGAGCCATCATTGATGAAGAAGCCATTGGGTGTAAAGTTGGCACTAACACCACCAGCAAAAAGATTAACGGAGTCACTAGTAAAACCAACATAAGTATTGCTATCACCATCGTGAGATATTCTGTCGCCTACATAAGCAGTGCCAGAGAGGTAGAGGTCTTTGAAGCGATGCACTGCCGCACCAAGATCAGAAACATTATCTGAGATAGTAGCTGTGCCGCTTACGTTTTGTATTGGATAAATTGGTGCTGCATTATCATAGAACAACAGCCCCGATCCACCATTGTTCGGAGCCATAGCGTACATACCAACGCCACTGTATGACCCAATACTCCCCACAGTGGTGCCGTCTTTGCGGAACACTGCAATGTCGCCGTCTGAGGTTTCCCTATTTGCATAAATAGCTACATCATTTGTTGAACTTGCGTACACATATCCCGTTGCCGATAGTGAAACTCCCGACGTACCTGTAAAACTCGTAGTCCCCACCAGCAAGTTACCGCTGCTGTCGATGCGCATACGTTCTATTTCAGATGTATATAAAAGCATTGCATCGGATGCGTGGAGATATTGCAAAAGACCCCTATAGTGGCTACCCAATCCCGTTCCATCAGCAAAGGCTAAACCGCCAACAGATGATGTTCCACTGTATACGGTCATTCCAGCATTTCCAGAACCCGAACCTACAACTAAATTTTGTGCAGATGCGCTGGTAAAAGAACTAGGCGAACTCGTCCCAATGCCAACATTACCGCTGCTGTCGATGCGCATGGCTTCTACAGCATCAGTTCTAAACTGCATAGAGTTATTTGCGTGGGCATATATAATTTGGCCACGATCGTTATCAAATGAACTACCAAAGTAAATCTTTGTTTCGTCTGTTGTTCCCGCCGTTTCAATTCTGAAAACAGCATTCGACCCTGAAGCAGACTGTATCCTAGCCTGCGCCGCACCAGATGACTGAATGTCCAAATTATAACTAGGCGAAGTCGTCCCAATCCCAACATTTCCGCTGCTGGTGATGCGCATCTGTTCTGTGTTGTTAGTGTAAACAACAAGGTCGGAAGCTGTAGAAGCCCCTAACTGAAATAAACTGCCAGAAGCTTGAAGAAAACCGTTAGTTGTTCCACCTTCTACTTTTAATGTGCTGTTAAGGGTTAAACTCTCACCACTCGCATCCCAGAAGAACTTTGGCGTGGTGCCTGTGTCCTCGTAGAAGGAGATGTCGCCGTTGGAGGCTACTAACATACGGTCTATTGCCCCGTTAGTTTGGGTAACGACACTTCTGCTAGTTGGTGCTTGCAGAGTAAGGCGACCAGATGTGTTCTTTAAGTTGCCAATAAGTGTAGAACCTGTTGCATCACCACCAAGTTGTACGCCTTCTGCTGTATTAGAGTTAATTTTTGCGGCTTGGCTTGTGTCAAGCCCATCGCTGGTCAAAGTACCCGTGATGTCTACGCCTGTGCTGGTGGTGGCGAGTTTTTTAGAACCGTCATAGTAAAGTGCTACTTCTCCGTTAACATTGCCGTTAAACATATATTCTGATCTGTCGCCGTTTAAAATAGCAACATAAGAAGAGCCAGATAAAAATAAACCCCCAGCGCCAACATCTGCGACAATGCTGTTAGACCCATCATGGTAAATCTCTAGGTCAGACCCAGCGCCGAAGATGGCTTTGTCGCTGTCGCCGAATAGTATATCGTTACCGTTACTATCTAGGTCACCGCCTAGCTGTGGCGTTGTGTCCTCTACAACATTAGCCAGAAGTGAACCTGCAGTAAAACTACCTTGCTCCCAAGCACTACCACTCCAAATGTACAGTTCATCACTTGTAGAGTTCCAATACAAAGCACCCGTTACAAGTGCATCACCATCGTTGTCTGTGGTAGGAGCGGAAGCTTTAGCACCAAGGTAACGATCATCGAAGTCATCATAAGATGCAGCGGCTGCAGCAGCAGAGTTACCTGCATTAGTTTCACTAGTTGCAGCATTAGTCTCAGATGTAGCCGCAGCAGCGGCACTAGCAGAGGCAGCAGTAGCTGAACCAAGAATGCCATCAACGTAACCCTTGCGTGTCAGGTCATCGTTAGCTGTAGGTGTAGCAGTTGAGGTAGCCTTGTTAGAACCTAGTACAATGTCACCAGTCATAGTGCCACCAGACAGGTTCAGCTTAGTAGCATCCTGTGTGTCAGTGTACAATTTAGTAGCTGCATCTTGGTTAGCTGTTGGATCACCCAAGCCAGTAACTTTAGATGTACCCATAGCAATAGCACCCGACATGGTTCCACCAGACAGGTTTAGCTTCAGTGCATCTTGTGTGTCTACATAACCCTTACGAGTAAGTTCATCATCTGTAGTAGGTGCTGCAGTCGATGTAACTGCATTAGCGCCCATAGTGATGTCGCCAGTCATAGTGCCGCCAGCAAGAGGCAGCTTAGTAGCAATACTGTTTGTTACAGTAGTAGAGAAACTAGCGTCATCGCCCAGCGCAGCAGCCAGTTCGTTAAGAGTATCAAGAGCAGCAGGTGCAGCATCAATCACAGCAGCTACAGAGGTATCTACATAACCCTTAGTTGCAGCATCAGATGTGGCGCTGGGCGTACCCAAACCTGTTACAGTATTACCACCCATAGTGATGTCACCAGACATCGTACCGCCAGCTTTGTCCAGCTTGAGTGCATCTGCAGTGTCTGTGTATATTTTTGTGGCTGCGTGTTGATCTGCTGTAGGATCACTTACGTTAAGAAGTGCTGTGCTAGTGAAGTCTACCGTACCATTAACTACAAGGTCATTCAGTGTAGTTGTACCAGTAGCGGCAGTTACGTTACCAGTGAGATCACCAGTTACATCGCCCGTTACATTGCCTGTCAGATTACCTGTTACGTTGCCTGTGACATTGCCTGTAAGCGCACCAGTAAAGCCTGTGTTAGCTGTAATGGTTGTACCTGTTACAGCTTGTGGAGTTGTACCACCAATAACTGAACCATCAATAGTACCACCATTAATGTCAGCAGTTGCTAGGGTAGCCTGTCCTGTAGTTGTTACTGTAGTGAATGTACCTGCAGCAGCACTAGAAGCACCGATAGTAGTGCCATCAATAGCACCGCCGTTAATGTCTACTGTAGCGTGAGTAGAGTTGCCTGTAGTGGTAAGGCTACCTGCAGACATAGCACCTGTGAAGGTAGACGTACCTGTTACATTAAACGTACCGCCTACAGATGCGTTACCTGTAGTGTCCATTGTAGTGAAGTCAGCAGCGGCAGGAGTAGTGCCGCCAATAACTGTAGCATCAATAGTACCACCGTTAATGTCTACAGTAGTAGCAGTAGCAGAACTAAATGTGGCTGCGGCAGGTGTAGTTGCACCAATAGTTGTACCGTCTATTGTCCCACCATTAACGTCAACAGTAGCGAAGGTAGAAGTACCTGTAGAGGTTACATCACCCGTCAAGTCACCTGTAACATCACCAGTTACATTACCTGTAACGTTACCTGTTACATTACCTACAACACCACCAGTAGCAGTAAGAACACCAGTAACACCAAGAGTACCAGCAACAGTTGCATTCTCGTGTACTGTAAGTGTATCAATATAGCCTACACCGTCAACATAAAGATTCTTAAACTCAGCGCCTACAGCACCCAAGTCAATGTCATCATCAGTTACTGGTACAACTGCACCGTCTTTAATACGTACTTGCTCAACAGCAGCACCACCTACTTCACTATAGAAGCTAATGCGGTTGTTAGTTGTGTCTACTACAACTTTATTCTTTGCGTCAACATCAGCAATAAGAGGTACGTAAGCACCTTCTGTTGAGCTTCCATCATGCTTGTGACCACCACTAAAAGCAAAAGCATCACGTAGTGCGTTATACTCCGCATTAACTGGCCCTGCTTTAATAATTGCACTAGCAATAATATCAGCTACTGACTGTCGGGTGTATCCTGCCATTAGAGTCTATCTCCTACTCCGAAGGTCACAACTAAGCCTTGAATGCTGTGTGACGCATTTGTGTCATTTGTTACGTACTTAAAAGATACAGACTTACCTGACCCCGATACGTTAGTTCTTACTACTGGTGCTGGATTGCCGTCAAAGATTGCGGTGCTGTCGTAAAGGGCTTCATTGTAGTAAGCTGCTGCGCCTTCTGTACTAATCGTAAAGTTGTTAGGACTTAATGTTTCAAAAGCTTCGTAGTCATACAAGACCGACATAGCAACTTCATTGTCACCCTCAGAGCGTAAGTATGTAGCGACTGTATGGATGACCTTACGCTGCTCTGGGTCTTGCATATGAATAAATGGCGTCTGATATAGACTAAAGATTTCTGCACCATCAAAGTCCGTACCTTTTTCTTGACGATGCACCTTACCGTTGCTATCACCATGTAGGACAAACTCGTACTGACCTATGTAGCCGCTATCCGCACAAGAAGCTTCGATACCTAGCACCTGCCCAAACTCAAAAGCAGTTCCTTGAGGTGTTGAACGCATACCTGCAATTAGACCTGTAGACTCACCTACAGCAAAGAACACACGAAATTGAGACTTAGCACGAATGACTACAGAAGATAATACATCTAAGTCTTCTTGAAGAACCACCTCAGTAAAAATAGATTGTACGTTTTGAGAGATAGACTCTAAGTTAACATCGCCAATCTTGTTTGTACCAGAGATAGGACGATACCCATCCTGAGACAAAAACAATAAGTCACCAGCTATCTCAATAACACTGTCCGTAGCCATACAACCCAGATCATCTGTAACTTCTTGAAGTACAAAGTCTGAGATATTATTACCTGCAAGCTTACGGATAATGTTCGTACCAAAGATGTACAAGGCATCACGGAAAGACCTAATAGCTACAATAGGAAAGCCTACATTGATAACACCTGCACCGTCAGCAGGGTCAAAGCTAGTCTCATCGTAAGGCGCAGAAAAGAAAAGGTTAGTAGGTTCTGTAGTATCTCCAGCAAGGAATAAATGGTTCTTAAATACGTGAGACACCTTAGGTGCGCTGGGCGCATTGCTGTCTGTGATCTGCGTGTAAGTAGTGCCATCGTAAGTAGCAGCAGGATTTATTGCGTCTGTAAGTACAATCTTGTCTGTACCCCAGTTGTACCTACTAAATCGCACCTTTGTTACACCTGTCATAGTAGGGGAACCTGATGTAGTAACTGCTACCCAGTTTTCCGTACCGTCATCCCAGTAATGCAAATAGTTAGAACCACTAGAAGGCTTACGTGCAGCAAGGATACCGTCATTCACACCATTAGCTACACACAAACCTAAGACACTGCCTGTACCGGGTACTGTACCATAATCATTACTAAAGCCACTGATACGTCTATAGCCACCTGTAACAGCAGGTTCATAGTTAATCAAAGCCACGGCAGAGCCTGGGGAAGTCTCACCCTGTGATAACACATCACGGTTAGTGTTAAGACCACCCTGACAGAATACTTTAAATGAGGCTAGGTTTTCAGCCATTAGACAATACTACTAATTGTATTGCTGAATGATTTATTTCTTTGGAGTACTGTGGATCTAATGTCCAGAGGATCATCCATAAGTATACGTCTCATAGAACGGATACCTTCAGTAAAAGTTTGTTGGTGGACAGCTGCACTTTGATCATTAGATCTAAATCGCATTAAATACATCATTGCGCCGTCAATCACTACGTGGTTAAACCTGTCAGGAATTACACTGGTATCGTTGTACAGATTTAGATCTGCAGGAAATGACCAGTATACGTACTCTACTTCGTATGCGTCATTTGGAACAGGAGTTACACCAAATTTACTCCCGTATGTTTGATACACACGTTGAGGCACAGAAATTCCTGAGCCTACATCTGCTTGATCATCAAGGCCACGGTATCTCTGAGTATATTCCTCAAAAGAAATTGTAGGTAAAAAACTAGGAGTATTACTTGCAGATCCTAACTGCTTTATATAAAAAGTGTCCCAGTCTACACTGGCAAGATCTGCAGGAAAATCATACTGTCTTGTACCTGCAGTTAATGTTTGAACGTAAGTAGTTTTAAGAAAGGGCCACTCCTGCCCTGTTTGTAGGATATTTCTAATGGCATTATTAACAGCATCTTTAGCTAATGCTTGTACGTTACGTACTGTATCAAAGCCATCACCAGCTGCATCGAGTGTTACCTCATTCAACCTACGTAGTAGTTCATTTACCAGTGATACATAAGTAGCCATTACAAAAATCCTTTGGATAGCCTAAAGGGGCCAGTTTCCCAGCCCCTAAAGATTAGTTATTTACACTTGATCACGAGCTACTTCTGCAGCACCTTTACCATCGACATCTGCAACCATTGCCCAGACACGCAGTTTACCTGCAGTAGCTGTACCTGTCAGAGTATCAATAGTCATGTCCAATGTGTCTTCTGCTGTCAGATAAGCAACACCAGCAATAGAAGGTGCTACTGCACCTACTGCTTTACCAGCCATTGCATAAGCTGCAACAAAAGCATCATCATCGAGACCAGTACCAATGTCGAAAGTCAAAGCAGTAGCACCTGTAAGTGCTTCTGTAACTTCAACACCAGCAGCCAAAATAACTGTTTGTGCAGGAAGAGTAGCAACTGTATTGGCACCAGCAGACAGTGCTGTTGCCTCAAGTTCTACTGAGATCATACGAATACCATTCAAAGCCATTGTCTAATCTCCCCTTATGCTAAGTTATATTTGGCAGTTACAAGAGCTTCTGGACGAAGAATCTTGCGACCGTATAGGTGCATACCACGAACGATGTCAGCAAAGCTGTCAGGGTCACGGTAAGTTTCAGTTTTACTGATTTGCTCTGCAGTTGCAACAGCAGAATCATGACCAGCTACGATTGCACCGAAGTTGGCATTCTGGTTTGCAGTACCTGTTGTACCTGGACCAGTACCCAGTGCTGGCAAGTTGCTTGAGCTGTATACACGGAAACCGTGGAAGTTGTTCAAGACAAGACCGTTACGTAGGCCACCCGCTTCACCGTAATCGGCATTCATGAAACGTGAGTCTTCATCACGAAGTACTTCCATGAATACTGGATCAACGACGATAAAACGCCCTTGCTTGTCAACTTGTTGTTGGTCAAGCAAACGAGCCATACGTGCCACCAACATAGCTGGTGAGATCGTAGCAGTTGGCAGTGCAGTTGCACCTGGTAGACGTGCTGCAACAGGAATCGAATGGTCAGCAGCACCTGAAGTAGTGATGTTACCAAAGTCACCTTTTTTCAGTTTCATTGAACCAAGCAATTCATCTGAACCTGCAGTTGCTACAGCTTTTGTACCATTGACAACGTCATTTACAGTATCTGCTTGAGCATGCAAGTCAGACTGTTTGTAACCTGTCAGGTAACCCAAAACTTCTTGGTCATGCTGATCAGCCAGGCGGTAAGCCGCACGGTTGGTTGCAAGATCCATGAAATTTACGTGGCTGTGAGCTTCTTCGATGTCGTCGATTTTGAAAGCATAGTAGTTGCTTTTGTCGATTACGAGGGAGAAGTCTTCATCATCAAGATCCTGTGCTGTGATGTTCTGGCCACGGGCATATGCCGCAACTGAAATCTCAGGCTCTTTAATAATTTTAACAGTGTCCCCTTGGGCAGAAATCTCCCCAAAATAATCGGAGTTAGTGATATCACCAACGACTGTGCTCTTTCTAAAGGCGAGCTGGACCTTCTTGGAATAGATAACACTAGAAAAATTACCGTTTGGTAAATTCCCGTGTCCACCTGCGGATTGAAAAGCCATTTGAAATCCTCCATGATATTTGGCTTATAAACGAAGCTAAACACCTTAAAGAGGCTGTTATTTTTCTAGGGTGCACTTACGGTCTAGAGTATAATGATCAATTATACGGTCTAGAGTAAGTGGGCCTATACTTAAACAGGTAGTTCTTTTTAGTTTAGACTTTTGTGGAATTTGGCCGAGACAAAAGGTAGTCAAATGAGGCTTTTGTCTCTGTGCCTATAGTTATACTGTTGAATTAGTATTTGTCAACAGCTTATCTGGCTCTACCAGATACATCGTAAACAAACTTACCCGAACGGATAGCTTTGTTAATTTCATCAGCTCTTTGCTCAAATTCCTTGTCGGACATTTTTGCAACTTCTGACTCACGAATAGTGTCGTTTGCATCATCCACATCCACTGACGTCTTAGTACGTCTTGTGACTGTAGAAGCTGCATCCCTAGCCTTAGCTTTCTTTGCAGTTTTAGTAAGGCCTTTATCTCCTTTGTACAAATCAATGACACGTACTACTGAGGCAGGATCATCTGCATTCTCGTATAGTGCATCTTGTACCCACTTAGGCTGTTCTTCAGCCCAGTTATGAAATTCATCTGAAGCACGTAGATCATCAAAATCATCGTGAGACTTACGGATAGCATTCTCTGCTTTTACCCGTTCTGCCTCTAACTGTGCTTTATCCAACTCTTGAAGCCTAGCATCTGCTTTATTAAACATCTCTTGAGCTTTTTTAGCAGCAATTGTTTCTACAATACCTGCTACGTCTGGATATTCTTTTGCCCATTGTTCAATGTCTTCATCAGACTTAGGAGGAACAATAGATTCTTTTTTCATGCGTTTTTCAAAGGTTTCGAACTTATCGTTCCATTCCTTTTCTTTTTCTTGCATGTGACGTCTTAAATCACCATATCTTTTTTTAAAAGATCTTTCTTCTGCAGATAACGTTGTTTCTTCAACTTCTGTATTGGTCTCTTCCGTTTCGGAGGTTTCTTCTTCGATTGATCCGGATTCTTCGCCACGTTGTTGAGCTTCAAGACGTTTAATCTCCTCTTCCTCTTTTTCGATACGGCTACGTTTTCTTTCGTAATTATAACCTCGATCAACAAAACCTGCTGATTTTGGTGTTTCTACTTCTGCTAGTTCAGGCATATTATTTTCCTTATGTTGGGGCCAGCATTATTGCTGGGTAGCCTTATTTCTTACCTGCAAGCCCTGTCTTCTTAGGTTTGCTTTTCTTCTTTGGTTTGGGGGTGGTCATTAGACCGCCTTCTGCACGTCCACTTGTAGCCCAAGTACCACCTGCTTCTTCAACTTTTTGTTTAAAGTCCTGAATTTCTTCCGCAGTATTTGTGCTTGCACCAGCTTCAAAAGCTGCTTCTGTAGCTGCTGTACTTGCAGCAGCCCTAGCTCTCGACGTATTAACCGCATGTTGTTCTGCGGCAGTAAGTCCAGGACCGTCATCACTAGTATCCAACATTGCAACATCAATACCACCAGGTTTGTAAACAGAAGCCCCACCTTCATCTTTAACCATGTCGCCAGAGGTATCGGTAAATTCTTTTCTTTGATCTGCAGTAAATGTCCTTTGTAAATCTAAACTAGTAGGTGCAAAGGATTTTATCTGCTCTAAGTAAGATTTACCAGTTAAAAGACCCAACTTATCTAAAGCAGAAAATAATATCCCACCTTCGGCTGCGGCTTCCTTAATCTTGCCATCTAGGTAGTCAACCATCTCTGTATCGCCTATGCTATCGTAATAGTTACGAATACCCCTTGCTTTAGCAATATCTTGAGCTTGTATTCCCTGTGGTATTAATCCTATGACCCCCCTATCTGCAAGGTCTCTTGCACCTCCAGACATACCTAAACCATCGTCAGATTCTACCCATTTTTTAACAGAAGCTGTGTCACCAAAGTCAATTCCATCCATCCAGCTTGTATCAGAACCACCAGAAACAGTAGTGTCTCCACCACCTCCTGAGCCACCATCGTCACCAGTATTTTTGCTCATCTCTGACTTATAAGCTATCCACTCTTCTTCGGTAAGTGGGTAATCGGATAGGAGTTGATCCTGCCCTGCTTTAGGTGTTGCACTTGCTGGGTCAGTACCTTCATAAGCAACCTGAATAGATTCTCCATTCTGGTTATAGTGGGTTCTCATGTAAGTAATTGATTCAGTAGCTGCTTGTTCTTGAGCTGTTTGAATATTAGCCTGTTGTGAGGACGTACCTTGAAACATGGGAGAGGAGTAACGTGCTCTTGCAGGACTCCATCTAGAAACTATAGACCCATCCTCACCAGCATAGCCTTGCGTAGGAATCCCTGAATTACCTACAGCTTGAGGGGCTGGCTGTTGTTGAACCCTCATTGGAGATTGCATCATAGCTCCTTGAGCAGCTTGGACAGGTGCAGGAGCCATAGGTTGTTGCATATTACGAGCAACATCTTGTTGCGTCATTGGAGTTCCACCAATCCTACCATTTTGTTCCATAGTGTTCAAGCCCTGTTTTGCTTGACCACGTAGATTCTCAAAGAAATTTACTCCGTAGTAACGAAGGACATCGGCAGGGACTACGTACTCACCCTCCGACAGCATAGCAGGAATATCATCTCGTACTTCTTTAGCAAGAGAACCTGGAGGTACATTGTTACCGGACACTGGGTCTTTATTCATGCCATCGTCAGCAATTCCACCATACTCAAAGAGTGACATCTGTTTTTTCATGCTCATATTACCTACTTCGCCTCCTTGGGCAAATCCCTGATCTGAATTTTTTCGAAAGTCTATTTTAGGATTAAATTCTATAGCTTTTTGAGAGTAACTACCATCATCTATAGCCATTTTAATTGTGTACAAATGTTCTATAGCATCTGTGTATCTACCTTCACCTATTGCAATTGCAGCTTCTCGTCCAGCTAATTGCATGTCATTGTACACAGGAACTTTTTTATGTTCTTCTGCATAGGCTTTAATTTTCTCTTGTGCTTTGTCTACGTACTCTTTATAGAACTGCTCAAAAGATAGATTAGTACCTCTACCAAGGTTATCGTAGTTAAACTGTGCACTATTTTTTAAGTTTTCTAGGTGTTCTTTTTCAAAACCGTACTCACTTGTTAAACTGTCAAGCAACCTATTAACTTTTGGTTTAACATACTCTGACCCATATACACCACCTTTTTCAGCCATCCTGTGTGTAAGATCGCCAGTGTGCTCAAGTGCGTAGCTAAGTACCCCGCCCTGTAAAACCCTTTGTGCAGAAGTCATTGCCAGTTCTGGAGCACCTCTTTGTATTTCTGCTAGCTCGTCAAAAGCATCATACACTTCTGGGTCAATGTCATCTCGGTATCTTTTAATTTGGTTAGGACTAGAGTTAGGTTCTGGATTGTCAAGAGACTTCATCATAGTCTTAGCAAGGCTATAGTCTTCTGCCTCATTGTAAGAGGTAATAAAATCCATAGCTTCGTCAATATTTTTTTGTAAATACTTTGGAGTCATTTTTGCTGGGCGCATGCCCAGTGCTTTAGATAACCTATTTAAAAAATTAGGGGGTTTATTTATCTTAGACCCAAACTCTACTCTATCCGGTAATTGATTAGCTTTCTCCTCAACAACAGACCTACCTTTTGTACCCGTTGCCCTTTCCCCTGCAATGCGGGCTTCAACTTCTTTACCATACCTCAAATAGTTTAAGTATACTTCATCTCGCAATTGTTGATATTTATAAGCTAATTTTTCAGAAAGTTTTTTTGAATTTGGATTTTTTAGTATTTCTTCTCCGAGAGCTAGCAACTCACTTCGAGTGTTTAACAAGTTTTTATCATCTTTTAGATGTGTTTCAAACAGGCTCTTTCCATGAGAATCTTTTCTTGATCCACTTAAAACTTTCATAGCTTCTATGTTATTATTAGCAATAAAATCCATGCCGGTTACAATAAAATCTTTTGCTTGTAAAGCATGTTGTAACTCATGAAAAAAAGTTGACCTGAATTCTGGACTGTTTACACCCTTTTCAAAAAGTTCTGTAGCTATATTTATAGAATTGTTAGAGGAATCATAAAAACCTAAATAACCTGGCTCGTCCGTGAAGCTTACAATAGTGTCTTTTATATCTGGGTATTGTCTAAATAATTCAGAATGACTTGGTATAAAAGATTCTAAGCTAAAACCTTCACCAGGTTTATTAGTGACTTGTTCTAAACTTTCCTTGACTGTTAAACCATTTCCATCTGCATAATTTGCAACTGGATTTTCTATTTTTATTTCTGCATCAGGTATTTCAAATTTATATTGATATGAAAAACCTTTAGAAATTTCTGATCCTGGAGCAGCTGTAGCAACCCTACCAGTCATTTCTTCTATTTCTGCATCAGAAGCACCTTCCGATTTCATTTTTGCAGCTTTTTCTAGTGCACGGCCTCGGTAATCTCTTGCTCCAGGGCCACCAAAGACTCTCATTGTATTAGAAGAGTCCCCACCAGGAACTTTACCTACAGTAGATGCAGCACCTGTACCACCAGCTAACTCAAAGATGTTGCCTAGTGTAACATCTTCCATACCTTTGTTACCTGCGGCAAGATCACCCGGTATCTTAAAGGTTTCCCAAGCAGCACCTAAAGATTCTTTTAGAAAATTAATAGTTTGCTCTCTAGAGGGGGCAGTGGGGTTGTCTAAATACCTTTTAACAACAGGAATAATATCCTGTTGTATCTTTTCGTAATTACTTCTTTGATCTTCTGCAGGTCTTACAAAGTAAGTTCTACCGAATATAGTTTTATATTGACGATTACCAAGTTCATCTTGAACACCAGTCCACCTATCATTTTCACTAGCATCAATAGGTCTATCAAAGACTGGCACGTCAGCAATTGATAGTGCAGTAGACTCTTGGTTTTCTCCTACTTTTACTGGATTTGCATCTGCAAACTTTTTACCCTCTGCCGCCCAGCCTAGGGCTTCTTCAGTTTGACTGGCCAATTTACCTTTGTCAATCTTTGTAGATTTACCTACCTCAGCCATTTACTTTTTCCCTAAGATACTTAAATTTATTAAGGCAAGCTGCTTGGCCTTGTAGCCTGTACAGATCTTCTGCTGAGTTTGCTTGTTCCATCTGACGATGGACTTCAGCTAATCGGGTGTTAAGCTCTGCAAGAAAAGATTCCCACAGAGCTTTATCATTTACTAAAGGCTTTAGGTTGTGCATTACTGTACTGGACCTTGTCCTGTGTTACCTGAGAAGCCCTGTTCTCCTGGCTGAGGGGCTGTTCCTATTCCTATGTTACCACCCCCGCCTCCTGCGGTATCCTGCACTCCAGGGGCTGCTCCTTGGCCCTGTGGGGCTTGTCCTTGTGGACCTGGTGCTCCTGGAGGTGGTGCTGGCGGTGGATTCTCTTGTTGGAACTTCTTCAAGATCTCAGCTTGGATTGCTGCTTGTGCCATATTGTTGCCAACCTTATCAGGATCAAGATCCATAGACTTAGCAATTTCACGAACAATATAATCCATTTTAGCAAAGGGTGCAAGAGCTGGATTAGAAACAACCTGCATAAACTGCATAAGACGTTGGCTACGTACTTCGTTAGCCATCAAGCTTTCTGTACCACGAGCCTTAACTTCTAGGTCACCTTTAATTTCAGTGTCAAAGTCAAACTGCATGTTAAAGTTGAAGAATGCTTTACCTAAAGGGGCAAGGAGATAATCATCAATGTTTTTGACTACGTTTCTTACAGAACCATTGGCAGCAGACATGAGCATAGAAATACCAGATGCCGTTCTGCCCACACCCGAAACGCCAGTTTGACCATGTGCAAAAGAAGGGAACCCAGTACTTTCATCAGCCAGAACCCTAGCCTTATCAAACATCTGCATATTTTCATTAGATACGTTAGGGAACTTGGTGCCGAAGATAGCTTGACCAGGTGCCCCTCCTTGTCTCCTAAACACTTTGCCTGGATACACGGAGAGGTCTTGCCCTGGGACGAGATTAGTCTCGTCTACCTCGATAAGCAAATTACCAGATAGGGCAGCATTGTCTACTGCCATACGCATAAAGCCATTCATAAGTGTTTGTGTGTCATCCATGTTTTCAGCAATACCTACGCCAAAAATACTGTATGGATTCATTTCGTAAGGTGCAGCAAAGTAAGGTATATAAGCAGGAGTAAATGGATTCATTACCAAACGGATAACTTGTCCGTTTGCAACCCAGATATTTACACTTAATTGATCTGCATCTTTTAACTCTTTAGGGATGTCTACCCCTTGATCTTCAATAATATCTCTATCTACAAAACCCCAGAACTCCAGAACTTCAAAACGTTCAGCTCTGTCCTCTTCTGAGTTATCTTCCATAATGTGTTCCCACCACTCTTTGCGGTAGTCTTCACCAAGACGGAGGGCATTGTCGATAGCATTCTCACGGAAGTATGGACGATTCTTTAAAGCACGTAATTGTGAACGAGACATTTTGTGACGTTCTACTACATACTCAGCTTCTTCCATAGTAGAAGCATCTGGATCTGGATAGAAGTTCCAGATAGACACAGAAGTAGTTTGTGGAATTGTTTTAAAAGTTGGAGTGTAGTTACCCTCTTCATCCCAGTTTGCATACTCTTTATCGACAGCAAATGGGCCTTTCATGATCCCAGTACCAAATAGTGCCGATTCAAATGCAGCAGCACGTAAATGCTTTTTAGCATGAGATTCTTCTAGTTGGTCATGAATCTTCTTTTCCATCTTCTTAGCTGAAATTTCTGCCGGATGAAGTTGGATTGAGCTAGGTGTTTTTCCTGGCTTATCTTCAACCTTGTCTGCTACAGGTTCAAGATCTTTCTGTAGGCTACCTACACGTTGCATATACTGGGGAAAAGTTTCCCCTGCATTCAAGCCTCCAGATTCTTCTTTTGCTTGATTTAACTGTGGATTAGTCTCAAAACTAATTGTCTCTGGTACATTGTCAGGAAGAACTGTCGGATCAATGGTAATAGGGAATTTATTACCACCGAATAGTACTTCTGCAATTTGCCCATAAGCAGCAAGAACCTTTGTTTTAGTAATTTTAACAAAGACTCTGGATTTTTCTGTAGAGGTAAACTGTACATCAGGGCCATAAAGACCCCGATAGTTACGATAAGATTGAATCCAACGTTCTTCGTCTAATTGACGAGCTGTTTCAGCCTTACTGTACTTATCCTTAACGAACTGGATAATCTGACCTGTCAACGGATCAGAATAGTCTTCTTCTGCTACGTCTTCGATAGCAGTAGCTTCTTCCATATCCATTTCCATTGATTCAAATTCTTCTTCCATGTCTTATCCTTAATATCCGAAAGTTGGATCTGATGCTTGAAAGCCTGTTCGTTGCGATGCAGGATCAAAGTCAAATATATTACTTCTTGGCCTTGTCATTACACCATATCTAAGAGCATCATACAAGTGGTCTTCTGCATGTGTGTCTACATCTTCAGGATTATTTTTATCCAAAGGTAGACTGGGTATTTGTGAGATTGTGTCTGTACAAGTATTGAAGAACACTAACCTAGGCTCTTCTGTAAATTCATCTATCTGCAGACGTCTGTGTAATTCGTTCTTACCTGCTACACGAGAACCTTTAGATCTATCTGAAGGTCTCCACCGACAACCCTTCATAATCATCTGCTCGGCTAGGCTGGGGCCAGTATCACCACGATTATGCCAGAGAGAGGAGTCAAGAACTCCATACCGTATTTTCTCGTTAGACTCGTTCTCGATATCCAAGATCATATCTGCTAAGTCTGTAGCTGTGACCTTAGATACGTAAAGCTCCCTGTAGACTACCAGTTGCTCTGATCCAGGAACTACCGTGAACCAAAGAACTCCTGTGTGAGACCCGTAGCCATAGTCACAAGCTCTAAACCGTGTCCAGTTACCTGGTATGTCATACGGGTCAATAACGTGGTCCCGTCTGTTAAACTCTGGAAAAGCTGCACCTTCATTTATGTCCCAGTCACCTTCAAGAAGTTGTCTTCTTTGATGTTCAGGCAGAGATAAAAGATTAGCTTCGTAAAGACCATCGTCTGAAAGATAAGGGTTGTCGAAGAGGGTGGCCGGTATAAATTTTCTTTTGAATAGAGACTCACCCTCCCGACTATGACCTTTTGGCCACGTAACCACGTTTCCGTTTTCGTCAGTGGCAGGGAACGCTTTATTCGGAGTTTGAGGGTCGATAAACGTTCTTTTTACCCACTGATGCCCAGGGCCACCTGGGTTGCTTGTTGCTCTCATATACAGTGGCAATCCAGATGCCCTAGTGCTACGGAGACGGGATCTCATGTAGTTCCATGCATAAGGGCTAGGCCATTGTGTAAGTTCGTCAAAGCCAATCCAGTTAAAAGCTTGACCTTGGTATCGCATAACGTCATCATCTCTATCAAGATATGACATCCACAATGTAGCACCTGATGGAGCTACCCAAGTCTTATCTCTTTCCATAAACTTGATCCCAGGGATAGCTTTTGGATAGAGTTGTTTACTTACCGATATAAGTTCTCTAAGCTCTTCTGTACTACGACGAACAAGTAGCATTCGTGCATTAGGGTTACCCAAGTACCTAACTGGGTCTGCAACCATTGCATACGACTTACCGCCACCTGCTGCTCCTCCGTAAAGTACTTCCTGCTCCGTAGCTGCCAGGAAAGATGTTTGTGGTCCAGGGTTTGGCTCAAAGATAACTTCTTGCGCAGCTTGTTCAAAATCTATTTCTTCAGGTTTCGGTTGGGCTGGTATCGAGGTAGTCTTTTTGACCGAGCTGTCTACCTTCAAACCTCTCGGCTTTTTCAAGGGCTTCTTTGTACCTTTGGGCGAGGTAACGTTGAGTTGAAGCTTCTGTCTTACGTTTTTGCTCAATTTTAACTCTCTTGTATAATCCTACGTGGGAAATATATCTTCCAGATTGAGTACTGAGCCAAGCAGAGACTTCTCTATAACTGTAACGTTTCAAGAACTCCTTAGCTTTTTCAAATAATTCTAATTCTTCTGGAATTGGTAAGAGTATATCACGATCATCTGGATGTTGTCTATAGCCAAATGGAACATGTCTTCCAACTCTGACTGCGGCTTTCCAGACATATTCCTCACCAATTTTTTCAGGTTTAGGTAGTGTCCAAGTTTTAGTTATCTTCATTATCTTTTTGAGGCAGGATAAATAGTGGGCTTGCTGCAGAGACTTCTACCTTCTCTGTCTTCACAAAACCACTACGATCTAGGACATCTTTTGCAGCTGCCATCTTTTCTTTATTTCCCAGATCTGTCGGGTTGTTCATAATTTCAAACATTGAGTATGCAGCTTTGGTTGAAGAAGAGGCAATAAACTTCTTGGTCAGATCCGCAATCTCATCTGCCAGTGGCTCTGCTACTTGACGAGAAGTTACAGCATCTGCGTACCCAGCAAGCTTTTTAGCTTTAACTAGATTTCCGCCAGCTTCCTCAAACAATACGTCGAGAAATTTTTGCTGCTTCTCCGTTAGATTTCTAGCCATAGTGTCACCACTTTCCTTGTTGTGTACCGAGAAAATAAAAACCTACAGTTAATATAACTAATCCTACAAGGGCAGCTAATATGCCAACAGACCAGTTAATAATAGCTTCTTTTATTTCTTCTTTGCGGTACTCCTGCTCTTGTTTTCTCTTACGTACCTGGGATTCAATTCGGAGAAGTTCTTCCCAAGCTGATGGACCCATACTAAATGATATGTATTGCTTAAGCTCCTTACGCATTTCTTCTGCTTTTTTCTTAGCAGCAAAAATTTGCATAGCTTCTTGTTCTACACCCCCACTTAGTGATTTCCACCAAGGGGGGTTTTTAGCTTTTGTTTCTGCCCGACCTAAGTCAGACATGGCTCCTGCCCACTGAGACAATTGGCCAGACATATCTTGCAAGCCTCTGCCTACCTCAATACCCTTTTTTATGGCATTAAACGCAGCTGATGCTCCAGCCATTATGGTAATTGGATCCACGAGCCTCCTCCCAAAGTCTCATCTACCTATTTATAATATAGATTTTAACCTAAAAAGACTTTTTGAGCAATCTCTCCACGGGATATTCCAATGTCCTTCAATTCTTTATCGGACATATTCTTTAAAAGCCAATAGTCTGCACGGCGTTGTTGTGCTACAGCTACTGCTTCAAACCAATTGATTAACCATTTCATGTTTATAACTCCTGTTTCATGAACATCATGTATACACGTTTGTATACACAGGAGTTATACCATACTTAGTTATACCACACTATTGACAATAGTGCAACCCCGTTACCCTACTGGAACAAAGGTCTCTGTTACAGTAAGGATAGTGTCAATATGACCAGCAGAAGTAGGTACGTTTTGTATCTTGTCACCCGGCTGCAGTACTAGGTCGATGTCGGAAAAGGTAACGTAATCACCTGCATTTAAACTCTTACCTGAAAGAAAGTGAGACGTGTAGTTATCAGCTGCTACATACCACTCTACATCTACAGAGTTTGTACTTCCACCACCGTTGACTACATGGATAAACGTAACCTCAGCTACACAGTTAGCAGGACATGTATATACAACCTCTGTAGCAGTGCCACTGTTGTGACCATACACAGAACGCATACGTGCTGGTTTGCCCTGATTGAGTACACTCATTTCTTTTTAGCAGCCTTCTTTACTGTTTTTACTATCCAAGCTTCGTTTACTTCCGTGTCAGGATCATCCGCAATGTAATGACCTTTATCGTTACGAGCACGAACCATCTCCAGTTCGTCCTCTTCCTCTAGAATAGGATCACCGCCTTCCAAAGTTAAAATAAACTGCATGACTGCATCATCTTTAGTGTGCCACTCACCCCGTATTTTTTCGGCAAGGACAGTACCAATATGATCTACTACTTTATCGTTCTCCAGTCTCATGACCTGGACATCCTATTAGGTTTCATGGAAGCACCACAGTTAGCCATACCACCATCTTTCATGCCAATTTTCTTTTTAGCCATACCTCCGTAAGACATACCTTTTTTAGCAGTTGTACCACCGTGTTTGTAGCCCATCTTCTTAGCTACTGCTGGGGCTTTTTTCTTTAGAGCCTTCATACCTTCATTCATAACACCACCTTTGTTCATACCAGTATGATAACCTTTGCCACCACAATGGGAGCATCCTTTACCTTTACACTTTGGACATTGAGTCTTTTTCATCATCTAAACTTCCTGGTTTTAGCTGCAATCTTCTTGGGCTGTTTTACAAATTGTTTACCTTTAGCATTACCTGTTGCCTTAGCTTTGTTGGTAGCTGCCTTTTCTCCAGGCGACAAAGATTTCCATGCCGAGTCTGGCAGGTATCTTTTTTTACCCTTTGAGGGAGATCCGTCTGAAGTTCTCCACTTTTGTTTGCCCCAGTCTTTTAGAGACTTCTGTGGTTTCTTCATTTTTTCTTAGCCTTACGTCTTACTACAATTTTACCGTCAACTTCCTCTACCTTCATACCGGCTGATTCAGTTTGGGCTTTTAATTGACGGTACTTTTCAGCTACTGTAAGTTTCTTAGCTTTTGCCATTACTTATATCCACCGCCTTTTGCTTTGTATTGCTTTGCAACCATTTGGGCTTTTCTCGCAGACCATTGTCCAGGTTTGCCACCTTTTCCACCCGCCTTAACTTTGGCGACAAGGTTCTTACGCATAGTTGGTTTGGTATAGTTACCAGCTGCATTTACTGTAGACTTCTTTTTCATTATGTTGATTTTCCCACTTCAAAGCAAAGAGGCACTGCAACTACACCCTGAGCTACTAAGTACTCAGCCATCTTAGTTGCGTCATCGTTACAGGCAAATTGTTCATAAAACATCTCTTTTGTATTGGCAAATACCTGACAAGATGTGGCCATCTGAGTGCTGCAAGCTAAGACGACAGCTATCCACATCACCACTTTACCTTGTCTGCCCAATAAGCAGCAGACATTTTACCCTTTTTAATATTCTTACCGTGTCTAGCCTTGAAACTTGCACGTTTCTTTTTCATCTTGTCAGATTCACCAGCTTTAGGTTTACCTGCAGTTGATGCACCTTTTTCACCAAACTTGATATACTTGTACTTACCACCCTCAGAAGCCATAACATGATGAGACTTACCACTGTCGTCATTAAGACGTTGTGGTTTGTTGACGCCTTTAAGTCCTGCGTCCTTCATCTTAGTTTTAACTCTTTCAGGGATAGCCATTATTTTTTACCTGCTTTACTATTTCTAGGAAAAGATCTGTTTGCACGTTTAGTTGTTACAGATAGGTTCTTAGGTGAGTTATCCCTGGGGTTACCGTTACGGTGATTTACATCCTTACCGTCACCCTTCTTAACCACTCCAACCTTTTTAAGAGCATTACGTGCAGCATTCCTAGAAGCACGATTCTTCTTCTGCTGGGCAGTGCCTTGGTAATTACCGTATTCTTTTTTGTAATTTCTCATGTAATTCTAGGGGGAACGTGGGACGTTCACTATTTACCCCTACTCCTTATTTAAATTGGTAGTAATTATAAATTACTTTTACGCCCAATTATGTTAAGTATACCTCTATTTGAATTTAATTTCAATAGGGCAAGAATAATTATAGCCTACTCTGTATACCCTATCGTAAAATAAACCATTCTTAGGTAACCCACAGTCGTAGTAACAATACTGAAACAATCTATTACCACTTACAGTCCATGCGTGACCGAATGAAACAAAGGCCAACACGCACAACAAATCTATTTCTCCATTGGACCTATAATAGAGTTGTGGTCACGGTTTATATACTTAAAGTCATTCTCTATGAGAGCTACACGTTGTTGTAGTGCAGTAATACCTGAGATGGTACGAGTTAAAGCATCTAACTCTTCCCATAACTCTTCTACATCATTCCATACGTACTGTATTTCTACACTATTACCTGCGACATCACGTTTAAGGTTTACGTTGTCCTCGATAGCCATACGTGAACCTAGCTGACTTACTGTCTCCTCTAGGTTAGAAATAGTAGCTGCTTGTTGGGATACCCACCACACGCCTGCCGCAAGCTGTGCAGCCATAGCAATCACGAGGGCTACAGGTAACTTTAAGTTTTCCATTACCGATTCCTTAGAGACTGCTCTATATTATCTAATTTGTTGAAGATAGCCTTGATGGTATCTCTCATCTCTTTCATTTCTCTGTCGTGATGAAGAGAACTTGATGCGTGTTGAGCTTTAATAACTGCAATATCTTTTTCGTTATCGTTTACTTTGTTGTAAAGCATCCAAATAACTACGATTACAGGGGCAACCAGCCATTGCATAAGTATTTCTAACATCTCATACATGGCTTACATTAATTCAAAGTGAGGGCCATCAATGAAGGGTCTACGCCCTTGGCTTCTACGTAAGTCTACGTAGGCCATCATTGCATCTTCAGCTGTACCAGGATAAGTCCGAATATCTCCTTCAGACCAGGCTGCACCCCACTTGATTGCTACACCAAGTTCTTTAGCTGCCTCTTTCATTGCGTCACAAAGGTCATCGTAGACATTCAGTTCCCAGACACCTTTACCATCCACATAGGCCATAAGGTCTACGGCTCTACCTTCTAGGTGTTTGGACTTCATAGTTTGGGATTTACCAGCAGCTACAAGCTTCTCTTGCTCTTCTACTGTTCTCAAACCATAGATTACCCCAAAGTCTACTTTGGTAAGCTCGATAGCACGTTTGACTACAGCAACTAGGCTTTCATCTACGCCTTCCATCTTAGCAAGACTGCGATTTGATAATTTAAAGGACATTATTTCTTCCCTGTAAAGAATTTAGATACTGATCTCATACCAATGCTGGCACTAACAATACCACCTAGTGAATATTGATACCAAGTGGGCATAGCTTCTAAAGATGTAAAGCCAGCTTGTACAATTTCGTTACCCCAGTCTCCACAGAAGGCTAAAATAAGGGGAATAGAGAAAAGTAGAGTGATCCACTCGTCTTTCCAGGAGTTCTGGGTGCTGTTCATTGCAGCAATGTCCCAGTCAATCTCACCTGTAGCTTGTTTTACTTTGATTTCTGCGTTGGCTTTCTGTACTGCTACCTTACCATCAAGATAACTGGTAGCTAGTCCACCTACAGCACCTATAATCTGACCAATCATTTGCTATACTTCTCTTCGTGAACGACTCTTGTGGGAGTTACAGTTGTTTTAGACTCTTTACCCATCCAAATACCAAAGCAACCAGTTAAAGCACCCATACAGACCGATACAAGACCTGATTGAGCTACACTAGGGTCAGGTAACGACATGAACCAATGTACCGCCTGATAAGTCAGGACAGTCACTGCCAGCATCATTAGCCTTGGAAGTACCTTCCAGTCGTCTAATACTGTTTTAGCCATCAATCTTCCCAATCTCTTTTTCGTTCTGGGTCAAAAACGTCTCTAGCATTGAGCATTCCTTCTAGGAACATTGCTCTTTCTACTCTGTCTAGAGAGTATTTAGTACCAGTGTCTTGAAATATAGCTTCTCTTACGTAAAATACATCGGATCTTGGTATGTGTACTCTACGTACTTTGCCTTCGTTCTTGTCGGCTAAAGCTCTATAGAACTCTTCGACGACATTATCCGAGGCGTACATGTGTCTTTTTCTCATATAGTTATACCTTGGGGGAGGGGTAAAGTCAATACTTTAAATTGGACGACAGAAAAAACTTTGTACGTCTATAAAGTACTACTTAAAGTTACTTAAAGTACTTAATAACTATTAATATATAAGAGATAATAGAAACTTAAAGTTACTTTAGGGTACTTTAAGTAACATAGAGTTACTTAAAGTATAATTACATTAAGTATTATATAATACTCTATGCCCCGGCGTCAAGGGGTAGACAAAAATATTTTTATTTTTATTGATATTTTATTTGTGATCACAAAATATAATGGATAACACGATGTGATCACATTTAGGTGCGACATTTTGACCGAAACTAAAAAATCCCATCTCTGTCATTGGGCATATATACTATCTACGCACACCCCCCTGGCCCATACCCCCCGTAACATATTCAAGATCGTGAATACTATCAGACATATTCAAGAATTTGAATGTGTTCGTATATCAACGTATTCTTATATATGGATGTATTATACAATATATGATTACATATGAATATGCGAATGTGTTATACTGTAACAATTAACTGAACGTGCGTTCAATTAACTCGGGCAAGTACCAACAGTAACCACCAACAGTGATACATTCATACATTCGAATATGTAAATGTATACCCCCACGTTAATTAAACAGGCGTTCAGTTAATATATACCCTGCCGCATTGCCTCATAACGAGAACAAAACGTGAAATAGGCCTGACACTCAATATAAGCCCTGTACAAGCCCGAAAGAGGTTTTAGGCTATGTCACCCTATAAAAAGTCCATTCCCTGCAACTTACTGTTTTTATTCTGTTTATTTATTTAAGGGTATAAATACTTGATTTAATTAACAAATAAATAAAAATGCAATAAAAACTAAAAAAATATGCTAATTGTCGCAAAAGAGACATGAATAGTCGCAAACAGAATATATAGCTGCTACTTTATCCCGTTTAAGTCCCTTAAGAGCTAGTTAATAGCCTGTTATTTGACATTTTTGAGCTACCAAGGTTTTCGGTCAATATTCCACTAGGAATTGCGGCCAATCACAAAACCAAGTTTATATTCCTTAGTCAGTGGGAATATGAGGGTAGTTCAATCCATATCGGTAAACTGACAATCAGACTGACAATCTGATTTGACCGACACCTGCCCAAAGACTTAGGCAATAGCTCTTACAATCTGCGTGACTTCAAATAGAAGTAGTCCAGAAAAATCGAAAGAAGTTTAGAGATTGCCAATAATAGTTTTAGGGCCATGGGGGAAAGGGTCACGGGTGGCAAATGCAAAGCCCGAAATGTAAAAGGTAATAGTCCTGATATGCAATGCGGTATGAATTGAGGTTCATATCAAGTGGCATATCCATTCAATCCTATTGATACGGATTGAGTGATAGGGATAAACGCCACAAGGTTGGAAAATCCAGTAGGCCATTGCAATTGCTTTGGCCTATCGATGTTTCAACCGAAACAATAACCCCAACAGAAAAGGACATGGGAAAATGAAAACTATTATCACAAATTTTAATCGTTCACTTGGCAATGGCAAAGCAATGGGAGTTGCGTTCAAAGATGCAATTGACCATGTAATTGCTGAACGTGATACTACAGTGATTGTCAAACTGTTAAACGCCTGTAAAGCTAAGAGTGATGCTCAGGCTGAAAGGGCAATCAGGGTGACGTTTGCGGCAATCTTTGACGGCTCAAAAGTCACAAAAACAAAAACAGGCGGTATCGCAATTAAAATTAAAGATGCTACCCTAAGCAATGCGGCGGTTGATACCCTTGCAAAATTGGTGGGCGATGAAACATCCATGCGTGGAGCAAATTGGGCCAAGGCTTTTGCCGGTGAAAAGTCCGATACCGAGTTGGACTATATCAAAGCTGCCACCAACTTGCTAAAACGTGGGTATGATCCTATTGCTTTGATTGCGGCAATTCAACAGCAAGCTAAACAGGCGGCATAAACTATCATACAAATAAAAATAGGTAAAATCTGA
>Ga0208898_1000177_pt1 | contig 53878 bp, 94 predicted proteins | sample VirMetDEL_Mar_4_FD_184513 | JGI IMG/M metagenome (GOLD analysis project Ga0208898, IMG submission 184513) | Aqueous microbial communities from the Delaware River and Bay under freshwater to marine salinity gradient to study organic matter... | ecosystem: Environmental > Aquatic > Marine >... | reverse complement strand
TTGTTAACCCAAAACAAGGAAATGTAATATCGTAAAACTTACTTTTCATATCCGTGTTCAACTAACCAATCATTTAAAACAGCATTATCTAGAGACTCTTCAGATAAGTAGTCTCTAAAATCTGTTTTTTCTAAACTAATGTGATTTTGGTGATATTGAGATATTTGATCGTGTTTATGTAGTTTTACACTAAAGTCATAACTATTTTGTATACTATACTTCTCAGCTAGATGTTTAGCTGCATTATCTGTTTTTATATTATAGAAGTCTAGTATTTTACTGATACCGTTTTCAAAAGCTATAATATCAGTTTCATAACGCAAAACTAGTATTTTATAGTCTGCTTGTCGCTCTTTTACACGTCTGTCCCATTCTACAAGAAACTCAAACCATTGGTTCATGTTTCTAGCTTTCATGCCTCTAACACCTATAGCACTAAAAAAACTATTTTCATCTAATCCAGTCATTCTCATTAAAGAAGCAGTTAAGTATCTTAAATCTCTATAGCTATAAACACACGAGTTTTTACTAGAGTAACCAATATTTAACCAACTTTCATGTATTTTATTTAAACCTTTGTCTCCTATTACAGGTCCTAGTTCTTTCATTAAGTTATAGATTACAGTAGTACCACTTCTGTAAAGACCGTTAACGTAGATCATTAGTAGTTTTCCAATTCTCCCCAGCTAGGGCCTACTTCAACATCAACGGTAATAGGACGACCTTCAATAAATACACCACGATCTTTTTGTAAGTTTAATCGGAGTGTTTGTGCATAAGTATCAATCATAGATTCGTGTACTTCAGCAACAATAGAGTCGTGTACAGTTGCAAATAGTTTTATCTCTTCTTGCAGTTTTTCTTGTTTGATCCAGTCAACAGTATCAATAATGCCAAATAGATTAATATCAGAAGCGACAGACTGGATCAGGAAGTTTAACCCTGATCTTTGAGCGTGTGCGGCTACTCCCTTTGACTCCGCCCCTGCCTCTGGAAGTCTACGCTTGCGCCCAAATGCACTATAGGTAAAGTGATTATCTTTAATAAACTGTATGTTCGCATCAATCCAGGTTTTCAGATCTCTAGCTTGTGCAAAGTATTGTTTGATAAAGCGTCTTGCAACATCCATTGACACATTAGCTGTTTCTCCAATTTTAGCAGGTCCTGCTCCATATAAAATGCCAAAGGTAATAGCCTTTGCGTGTTGTCGTTGATCTGCATATTTAGTTTTCACCTCATCAACATCACAGTCTAGTTTAAACATGCCATGCGCCACATAAGAGTGAAAGTCTAACTCTTCAATAAAGGCTCGTTGAAGAAAAGAATCATTAGCAAGAGCCGCAGCAACATACACCTCAGCTGTTCCAAGGTCAGCTTGAACAATTTTATAACCGTCACGTGCAGCAAAAAACTTTTTGATACCCGAATCTTTGTCACGAGGAAGATTTTGATAGTTCAATACACCGGACGACGATAGTCGTCCTGCGGCTGTGCCGATAATATTAAAGCTTGAACGAAGGCGCATATCTTCGTCTACCCCTTCACGGATATTTTTAATATATGTCTGAGAAAGTTTTACTTTCTTGCGGAGGTCAAGGACTGCATCTGCAAGAGGATCATTCAACCCCTCTAACACTTCTTGGTCGGTAGAGTAAGCTCCAGTTTCTGTCTTTTTCGTAGCGGGCAGCTTCATTATGTTGAAAAAGACATCACGAAGATGATAAGTGCTATTAGGGTTGAATGTCTTCTTAGTGGACTCTTCAAATGTTTTTACTGCAGGGTGCATAGCTATTTCAGCCAAACACTCTTCAATATCAATTCTAAAGTCCTCTTGAATTGTTGTTAAAACACTAAGATCAATAGGACCTCCTGTATCTTCTAAATACATTAGTGCTCTAGTTGCAGGCTTGAGTATTTTATTATAGATATTAGAAAAGTTTTCATTCTTATCTATTAAAGGTTTAAACTTGTTATATAACTGAAAGGTAGCATCGCCATCTTTACAAGCATAAGGACTTAAAATATCTAGTGGAAGCATACCATAATTAAAGTCAGCTAATAGAATTTTGTTTTGACGACAAAATGTTTTCTTATACTCATGAAGATCACGATCATAATCACCTAAATCAGTAAACTTCATAGCTAGATCTTTAAGTCCATGCGACCCCACACTTTCATCTAGGCAATAATGCATCAAGATAGTATCCTCAAAGTCTGGAAACTCAAATCCAAACTGTTTATTCAAGAACTGGACGTCAAACTTTGCATTGTGAAAAATACATTTTTTTGTTGCAAATAGGTCTTTTACTTCATCATAAAACTCTTCTACTACATCACTAGCTACAAAAATACCTTCATGCGGTTTTGTAGAAAGAGCAATACCAATAACTGAGCCTTTTCTTGCAGATAATGCTGTTGTTTCAATATCAACTACAATCTCATCAGCGGCAAGAAGGTCTTTCATATATTCCTCAAAACCTTCAACAGTATCAATATATCTATAGTCTTTCTCATATACTGCTTGTACTTTTCCATCTTTAATATCTCTAATCTTATCAAAACATTTTTGTAGCTCTACTCTATATTGAGGTTTAATAGCAAGCATATTTGGATCAATGATAGGTACATATTTTTCATTAACTACGTTACCAGCATATTTTAAAATACCTGTTACTCCACATACATATTTAAGAGGTTCTGCACCCACGGGACATACTAGATCATAGCCATTTAGTTCGTCAAAGTTAAGATCAATATCTTTCTTCAAAATCTTATCTTTAGGATCAGAGCATAGATATTTTACATCAAAGTCTAATCCTTTTGAAAAGGACTTTAGCTTAATAGGTGTATCTTTCTTAACAGAAGAGCTTAGTACATATACAAACTTATTCATATTCTTCTCCAAATACTTTCATTATTTCTTGTTTATTTAGCTCTCCTGGATCTTTACCATCTGGAGCATTAACAATTCTTGTTTCAATATCTCTCGCTTCTAACATATTAGATATATTTTTAGAGGCTCTAATACCACTTTGATCACTATCCATAAAAATAGTACACTTTTTTACGCCATTGTCATCTAACAATTTTGCTTTTGGATTATCAAAGTTATTAGTTCCAAAAATACAAACTGTATTTTCATAACCATATTGCCATAAGTTTAGCATATCAAATAACCCTTCGACAAGAATTAAATGACTTTTATTCTCTACCTTATCAAGAGGAAACACTAGGTCACTTGTCTTTGCATTAGCTGGTTTTCTCAGATACTTAGGGTTCTCTGATTGAACATTCAATATTTTATATCTACCTTCAATAAATCTGATCTTTCCATACTGTGATATAGGAAAACATAAGTAGTCACTTAACCCGTGCTGTCTGGTAGTGAAAGCACCAAATTTTTGTAACACCTTTCCATTCACTCCTTTAAAATCAAAGTTATAGTTTATCTTATCATTAGGAAGAGTAATATCAGTCTGGTAAAATTTTGTTACTAGTTTATCCTTAAGTTTCTTTATTTTATACCCTTGTTTAGTTTCAAACTCTACAAAAGTATTTTCTCCTAAGTCTTTAAGAAGTTTTTTATAGTTTCCACCGTATCCGCAAGAAAAACAGTTAAATATGTTTTTATCTAGGTTAAAACTTAAACTAGGATTTTGATCTTCATGAAGTCCACTAATACATTTAATTTTAATCTCTGACGGAGAGTTTGGGTTTCTCTCATAAAAGATTTGTTTCTTTTCTAGTATTTTAATTAAATCATGATCTATCATTTTTCTTCTCTACCATGTAATCTTGAATATCAATAACTTTTTCTGATTCGATCATATCAATTATTAAATTTGTCAAATCTAGTTCTCTGCTTAAGTAACTGATTTTTATACTTATTTCTTCTAATTGTTTTTGGTAATACTCTAGTTCTCGCTCTTTTCTAAGTCTTTGATCTATTATATCTGAGAGTAATATTATTTTTTTAGGTGTTTCTATCATCCTAAGTCTCTTCCTGTCTCAGAAGTATCATTACCATATTTATTGAGAATTTTACCGCTGATAGCTTTTGACTTATTACTATCAATTTTAAGACAATCCCAATCCATATGAACATTAAATTTCATGGCTTTACCATTACGAATCTTAGCTACCTCGAAAGGAAGTGCGCTTGGATCTTCGTTTAAGTCACTCGGCATAAATCTAAAGCTTTTATCAGCTGAATCAAGAACACCTTTTGCAAACCTAGCCTCACCTGTTGCATCAATCTGATAAGGAGAGATCATGATTACTTTATACTTTCTAGCTAAAGTTTTAAGTGAATCTGAAATATTAATCTGAGATTTCCAGTCCATTCTATCTTCAACCTTAACAATATTTAGATAATCAACCACACACATTTTAATATCATGTTTAGAAGTCATCATATTAAGATAATGGTCAATTCTCGCAAGAGAAAGTTGTACATCATCGATAATGTGGAATCTATTCTTTTTAAATTGTAGTGAACCTTTTTTCAGTTCTGCATCAAATTCACCAAAGTTCATATCTTGTGCAAGCTTATTATATATACGAGTACTATCTTCTGTAGATTGATAAAATGTTTCTAATTTAGACTTAGCTACTTGTAGTTTATCTTCTCTTGTTAGTTTATTTAACATAAAGTTAGAGAAAGGTACTCCACTAATCATACTCATTAAGCGATAATAAACTTCAACATACCTCATCTCAATACTCATAAACATTACAGAGTTATTTAAAAGAAAGTTATTCAAAGCCATGTTTAAAGTTATAATTGACTTACCAGAGCCTCTACGTCCACCAAAGAGAACAAGTTCTTGTAAACCAAAACCTCCGTTCTCAGCGTCAAACTCAGAACTTAAGCCGCTTGGAAACATAACAAAGTTTTGTTCTTGAGGTACAGTTTCAATTGTAGCTACATCAAAAAGCTCTTCACCTTCTGGAATAAATTTTTGTACTGATAAAATATGTTCCTGAATCTTGTCAATGATTTCTGTTTGCTCAAGATTATCTAAGTCATCAATAAATTTATCTAAGAACGAAATTGTTTCTTCTCTGATATAAAAATCTTGTAGTTGTGAGCTAATAAACTCATTATCTACAGTATTTTCTCCTTCAAGAGATACATCTAAAAACTCTCTTTTAAAGTAGTTTTTTGTATTTTCTTGTTTTTGAAGCTCATAAAACTCATCGAGAGAAGGTATACGGAGATTCTTTGTATAAAAGTTATTAACTTTCCTGAACAAAATAAGGTTGTTACCAGTAAAATATTTATTTACTAGTTTATTATAAAAATCAGGACTTTGATTACTTAAAAGTCTTTTAAGAGCTAATTTTTGTAGATCTACTGCCATTATTTTTTGACCACTGGAAATAGTTGATCGCGAGGTACAAATGTTCTGCCGTGACCATAATCACCTTGAACTTGAATTGAGTAACTCTCTCTGCCATGTTCCTCAATATGCGTTTCTACTTTTTTACGATGATTTTGCAAAGCACTCATCTTCCATTTTTTACCGTCATCCAAAATCCAATAAATCATATAGTGTACATCATATGTCGGTTCAAAGTATTTACCAGCCATCCCTGTTTTGGGATCAGGTTTGAATGGGTATATTTCTACATATTTTTGATAACCACCCATCAAGTACTCAATATAGTCTTCGTCCATAACCTCTGTAATTAACGCAAACGAGTTTGTAGGACCGTGAAATACTCGGTCTCCTACTTTAAACTTAATGTCTAAATCTTGAATAACGTGATCTGTTTGAGCTGGGGCTCTCTTTTTCCTGCCTCGGATGGGCACACCTAGCTCAAGTAGAAATGATTTTACTTTTTGTGATGAGATATAGTTTCGAGTAGCGATCGCTGAAACACTTTCACCATCTTGATAATCTGTAGCCATAGCAAGTTTTTCAGCTTTAGAAAAGACTTTTGTTTTAGCCTTTTTCTTTAACTCTGCAATTCTTGCTTCACGCTCTTTAAAGTCGTTTAAAATATTATCAAGACGCTTGGTATTATAAGCAATACCTAAGTGCTCACAAATTGATTTTTTTGTTTTATTAGCTTTAATCATCCAGAGGGCTTGACGAATCTTTGCCTCTGGTATTTCAGTTTTTGCTGCCATTTACTCTACCTCCACGATTAGATTAAGTATATCAAAGTTTGTAGGAGAAAGCAAGATATAAATTAATTTATTTGATACTTATAACTTTCTTCAAAGTTGTATAAATCATTAGCCATCTCTCTTACCATTCCAGTAGGAGTATAGGTTAAGGTAAAGGCGCTACCTAGTAGATCATGATTTCTATAAATATACTCTACGATAAAACTTGCCATATAAGCAGCCATCAGTTCTGATTTAGTTTCTTTATCAGAATTCGGATAATACGTTCTTATAAGTGTTAAAAAGTATTTATGTTTATCTGTGTCATCTAAATGAAGAATTTTTTCAAGTGTTGAGTTTTCTAATTCATATAGATATAATGGATCATTCATAAAAATCTCTACTAAAAAAGGCACGACTTAGAGCCGTGCCTTGATTTAATTAGATTAAAACTATACTAAATTAGGCTTCAAGAGCTTTTGGTGTATAGTCAGAGGCTGCAATACCACGGCGTGTAAGAACAGTCTTAACACCACGCTCAGACTTACCATAATGTTCAGCAAGCTGTGCAACAGTCATTGAACCAGCAACTTCATCGATGCCTTCATAAGAGTCACTCTTTGAGTTCTTCTTATCACGCTGAGGAGCCTTAAGCTGCATTGAAAGAAGTTTACCACGAACAGAATTAACTGTCTTACCAAGAGCTTCAGCAATATCTTCAAGATATGAACCGTTATTAGCCATTTCGGTAATTGTAGCTTCTTCAGCTTCAGTGTAGGTACGTGGAGTTACTTTCTTTTCAGCTGGCTTGATATGAGCAGTCATTTCAAGCGAAAGAGCTTTACCATTTACTTGGCGTGAAGTTACTTCACGATCCCACTCACTTGAGAAGTGAGAAGCAATTTCTTCAGCTGTGTGTACGCCTGAGTTACCTTCTAGGAAAGCAACAAGTGCGTTTGTTTCTGCTTCGTCAAAAGCAGGTGCTGCCTTTGGCTTAGTAGGTACATCGTAACCAAGCTTACGAAGCTTTGCGGTTACTGAACGACGAGGAAAATCAAACTCGTCACAAAGTGATTGAATCGTATCTTCAGTGATGCCACCTGCACAAGCAGATTCCATACGGGATACCATTTCATCGGTATATTCAAATTTAGCCATATTAAATACCCCCTCTTAGGTTAGATTACTTTGATCGGCTAATCAAAGTTGTTGTTTTTGTTTATATAAAGAATATATCAAACAATTTAAGTAATAGCAAGAAAAATGTAAAAGTAATTTAGTCGGTTGCTTCGTTTTTTTAAATTGTTCGATTAACACAATTTTGAAAGTGTTTCTTAACTTTCTTTTGATATTTTATATTTTAAAGCATCAGTTAGCAACTCTAAATTGGATTTTTTTGTTAGGTTTAGTCCTTCTATTTCAATTTCTAAAAGATCTTCTATTTCTCTGATCATAGTTTTTACACTACGTTTTTCTTCTTTTTCTTCTTCAGGCTTTCTATAAATCTTCATTTGTACGAGTTTACTGATTACACTTCTATGCCCTTTACCAAAGTGCTCAGCTACTTCGTAAACATCAAGACCCTGTTCTACGTAGAGAGACTGTAAGATTGCCTCTTCCTCATCACTCCACGCTTTATTCGATCTACCTGCCATTCATATTCTCCTTTTCAAACAGCTCTAACTGTTTGCTATTATCTATTTTTTCTAGATATCGTTTAGCTAAGATTTCTCCTGCTTGATCTAGTAAGTGGGCTGCCATATCTACATGTTCCGGTCGTATAGCTAACCCTTTTTTAGTTGGATACCAAAAGCCGGTATCACCATCTTTCATATACTCTCTAATATGAATATATTCTTGACCTCTAAATTCATTTATAGTAATTTTTATAGCCTTATCTTCTGTTACATAACCAACAAAGCCTAAATCAATTTCCATGTGTTCTTTTAACTTTTGGATATTCGTGTATTTTCTTAATTGCATCAAAATACATGAGTCCTACAGTCTCCCAAGTTTTAATTTTGTCTGATCTAGGTACAGCCATTTTTCTGTCTTGGTACAGCTGTTTCATTTTAGCTTTTAAATCTTCTAGATCAGGTTCTAGTACCCAAGTATGTGATCCCATTAAGTTAAAACTATCTCCTGGTTTTCCTGCAAATATACCGTTAATATCTACAAGTTTAGGATTAGAGTTAATCTTAATTGTGTCTACAAACTCATCAGTACATCCAGAAGCTGTAACTAAAGGAATAGTTCCACAAGCTATAGCTTCTTGAATTGGCATACCAAAACCTTCTCCTCTATAAGGGTGAACAATAACATGACAACGCCTATATAAATCAGCCATTTGTTTTTCAGTATAAGCATCGTCTATATAAGATATTTTAGCAACGTGTGTTTTATATTGCATCTTAATCAAAGTATCTTGTAAACTTGTTCTTCCATATATTTGTGGAGTATCTTTGACAATCAGTTCTACATTATCATCTTTTGTGAACGTGTCTTGCCAAGCTTTTAAAAGAACATCAAGACCTTTTCTATATTGATCACAACCTACGAATAAAAAGGTATAGGTTTCAGGCTTTTTTACTTTTCTATCTACTTTAAAAACTTCTGGATTATACCCTATCGGTAAAGGAAATAATCTTTCAGGATTTAAACCTCCTTCGTGATATACTGCTGCTGTCCATCGACTAAACGTCATCACAGCGTCTGCAAATGTTTCAAATTTATACTGCCACTCAAAAGGAACTCTAGAAAATTCCCAAGGTTGAATATAAACCACTTTAGTATCGTTAGAGATAGGCCATCTCCACATAGGAGGATAAGTGTGTCTAATTTGCACATCAGGAGGAGTTGTTTCATCTCCTTTTGGCTTTAGTTTTTCTAGTCTATCTAATACTTTTGAATCTACTTTAGCATCTGGATTGTAAGAATCCATAGGCGATATAACTAATTTTTCTATGTGCTTTGATAGTTCTAATGCTAAATATCTGTTTACTATTGAAAGTGAATGGTTATCATAAAACTTTCCTAATAATTCTACAATCATTGTGTGTTCCTGTAAAGTTGATCAGCTTGTTGCTTAATATAATCGTTGAGATTTGATTCTTTTAATTTAATCAAAGACTCCCATTGAGGTCCCATATTACTAGTTTTAAAGTTTTGTAGTTGTTGCCAATTAGTTTCATCTATACTAGCTTGAATATCATAGAAAGGATCTTTTTTACTTTCTATAGAGTGCCCAAAATTGTTTACCTTTAAGTCTAGTTCTTTTTTAGGGCGGCAGAAAGACCAATGTAAAATTACTAAAGGAGACTGCAATCTGTTTTGATTATTTGTCCATCTACAGTATGTAAAAGTATTTTCTTTATCAGTTACAAATCCTTGTACTTCATTGTTAGGTAGAGTTTTTCTATCTGCTTTTGAAATCACTAGTACTTCTTCATCATTTAATCTTTTATAAGGTAAAATCCAATAAAATAGTAAATCAGCTTTATAGTTTTCTACTAGAGGGCAGTATTTATTAAAAAAATCATCCGCATTCACTAACATCTCGTCAGCATCAAAAGAAAAAATCCAATCATTGGAACAGTGTTCTTTTAAGAAGTTTCTCTCATGGTTATCATTCTCAATTGGAACACCGGATCTGTGAAAGTTACCTTCAACTATTTCTATTTTTCCATCACCATCAATGGCACTTAGTTCCTTCCAAAGAGCATCTTCGTCAAAAGAAAACTTATTTCTACTCCAAGAAATTCTATCTTTATCTAATCCTAGTATAATTTCATCTACATAATTATAATATGTTTTAATGCTCTCAGCTAAGTAAGAAGCATCATAAGAAATTAAGCTTATAACACTCTTCTTTCTCATTCAACTACCCGATCCACTGTTTTATGAAACTCAGTGCCTTTCCATTTTTCTAAGAATATTTCTCTATTAATAGACCATTTTTCTCCTAGTGCAGGATTTTGTGCCATTAATCTTTTGTTGTCTTTACTCTCGAAGTGAAGAAACGGGATACCAGTTTGATAAATCTTAAAACCAGACCTACGGGCAGAAAGACAGTAATCCACGTCACGAAAGTAAGTCCAATAAAAAGCGGGATCAAAATTGCCAACAGTATCACGAACAGCTTTTTTGATATATATACCGCCCATGGTAATCCAGGCAACTTCTCGTAACTTGTCGTACTGTCCTTCATCTGCTTCCAGCGATCCATTTGTTGATCCATCAAAAAGATTAAGTCCTCCTCCGAAATGTAACGCTTCTCCGTCATCATTAAATCTCCCTCCAGCGTGCTGGATTATATATTTATTATCTATTTTTTGAGGGTATAAAAGTTTCATACCAAACATTCCAGCTTCTGGATACTTTTCTACAGTATCAATTAAGTTATAGAACCACGAGTGCTCTGTGTCTTCAGGCATAGGTAACATATCTGCGTGTAAAATAATTACATCTCTATCTTTATGTTTATTCCAGAGATACTGATATGCTAAATCACTGCCTATTCTACCTTTGTCTTCCCAGAATTCGCACTCGATTTTCCATCCAAGAGACTTTTTTAAATCTTTTATTTCTTCTTCTATAATGTAAGGAACTACTACGATAGGGTCATTTACTTCTGACATCTAACAACCTTTCAAAACTATCTAATATATCTTTACTTTGCACCATTTTAGTACAGGCTAATTTACTATCTGTATGAGGGCAAGCTTTTAACCAAAATCCCCATTCAGTAGGAGGATTATTAGGTCTTTTATCTTCACCATCATGTTCTTTTTTAGATACACATTTAAAGTCGCCACAGTGATTTTCAGCCCTATGTCTTACTGAGATGTGTGTTCCTTTATTTGTAGAATAAAACTCTGGTAAATCATACTCTACAGGAAATACAGAAGGAATAGTAATTGTATCTAAACCTAATGCTGTAGCACTGTGTGTTAAAGAACCTGCAGGTCCTATAAATATGTCATTTCTATTTAAAATATTCAAGGCAGTATATAAAGAGTAGTTACCAATATCCACCCCAAACATATCTATCTCATACGTTATGTTTCTATTATCACAAATTTCTTTTAACCCAAACATAACATCTAGTCGTAAAGACTCATTCATGAGTTTTCTATTCCAGTCTAGAGGGCCATGAGTAGCTATTCTTAAAGTATCATCTTTAATTTTTTCAGATTCAACAAATAGTTCTAGGTTTCCATCGAGAAATTGTTCTTTTGTTAAATATTTCTTAATAGGTACATTTTGACTCCTAGAAATGCCTAGATCAGAAAACCATCTATCATGAAAGATAACATCATCTACTTTTTTAAAATTTTCACTCTGATCATTTAGATTTAGTCCTGTTATCCTACCAGTATTATCAGTCTGTGCAACTCCAACTGCATCAATCCAAGGTTGATGTTCTAGCACCTCTAATGCTTCAAATAATCCATTAGCACCGTCATTAGTAGTTAAATTAAATCTATTTAAGTATGAATAAGATATTAAAAAATCAGGATTATTCTCTTTTAATCTTCGTGCAGCGTTTATTCCTAATACAGAATCTCCGAATGCTTGAGTATTTATAAAAGCTATATGTGTCATTTGTTAAATAATTGATCTGTCCAAGTTTTAGGTGTTGATTCATTGATGATTTCTAAATCTAAGTGATAATTAAAATCTCGTTTAGGCTGAGTTCTGATCCAGCTTACTGTATCTCTGATTGTATCTTCCATTGGTGTATCAGCTGTGTATCCTAAAACACTGCTTGCTTTATCAGTTGATACCCACGCATTTTTTACTTCTCTAGGTCTTTCTGGGACAAAGTTAATTTCTGGCTCTTTATTACAATAAGCCCCAACTCTTTTAGCAAGTTCAAGAATTGTTGTTTCAGAACCGTGATCTGGTCCGATATTAAATACTTCTCCTGAGTTTAGCGTATCTTTTTTATCATACAAAGACACAAATGCGTCTACACAATCTGTAACGTGAGAGAAAGATCTTTTTTGTGACCCATCTCCGTAAATATAAATAGGTCTATCACGCATTACTAAGTTAGCAAAAATACTCATAACATTTCTGAAAGGGTCAGAGTAACATTGATTAGGGCCACAGACATTATGAGGTACTACATGAAAAACTTTGATACCGTGTATATCACTCATTAGATTTAGATGTTGCTCTGCATGATGTTTAGCTAATCCATATGGGTCTACAGGTTCAGGTTTTAAGTCTTCGGTAAAAGGAGGTTTTATAGCACCATATCTAGCCATACTAGTTGTGTTAATAAAAGTCTTTGCTCCCGTTTGAATTGCTGCACTACATATTGAAGCTGTACCTGCATATATATTTTCTACTATTGTTTTAGGTGAAAACACACTTAATCCTTCATGAGCTAGTGCTGCACAATGAATTACTAAAGTTGGTTCGTGAAGGGCTAGTACTTTAATTAGGTTATGAACATCTAAGATGTCTACATGATGATATTTAAAATTTTCATCATTTAAAGGCATATTATCTTTATAACCGCCAACTAAGTTATCTATACCAACAACTTTCCATCCTAGCTTTAAATATTTTTTACATAAGTGACTGCCTATAAGTCCAGCACTTCCAGTAATTACCACTGATTCCATATTTCATTCCAATCTATAATAGGAGATATACTTCCATTTTGTAAATGTGTTGACGTACTTGGTAAAGGGCACAGAGCTACAGACTGTCTAAAAGCTTTCCAAGTCCAAGAATCATCAGAAAAGAGTCCTGCTTGAAGTATAGAGTATTTAAAGGGTAAAAACGTTTTACCTAAGCCTGCCATAGTTAGAGTAGCTGAGGCTACTGTTTTTAAATGGCAATCAGGACCTATCAGTACTTCACAGTTTCTATCTCTATCCATTGTATATCTATCTGGATAATCGTAAGGAACATAAAAACCATCATAACCATTCTTATAAAGGTTTTTCATTATTTTAATAGCTCCGGGTACGTGCAGATAGTCATCTTCACATATATAAATTAACTCTGTAGGATCATCCTCACAGAGCGAGATTAACTTTTCCATTAAGGGGATACAGGTATTTACAGTTACAGGATGATAATGAGGATAAGGGTGTTCTCCATAAGGAGGAACTTCTGTTCTAGGTGGGATATCAATAATACTAAGTTTTGTTGGAATACTACAGGTGTCTTTAAAAAATGTTTTAGTTTCTTCAGTAACTCTATCCGCCAGTATAATAATGCTATCTTCCCAACCTTCTAATCCGTCTTGTAGGGAAATCCAACATTTTTTTAGGATTTCATCTTTCTTTTTGTCATTCCATCTTGGAGCATCATTTGTGCCGTCAGAAATACTTCCTGGGGACTTATTAGCCTCTGAAGCTCTATAAAGTATTTTCATTAATATTGTTTCTTTCTAGATATGTTTGTAAATTCATCAATTACTATCTGTATTTTAATATTATCAGGAATTATATCTGATTTAACATATTCTTTTATTGCTATTAATTCATCTGAAGAAAAACGTTTTTTTGTATTTGTAGTGATCGCGTTTACATTTACTTTAGGAGGATTGCCATAAACTTTACAAAAAGGTTTAACATCTTTATAAATAGGAGTTAAACAACCTACATGAGAAAAACTACCTATTGAAGTATGATCGCAAATATTACTATTAGACTCTATCTTAGTATAGTTTTGTATATTTGATAAATTTCCTATATAGGTAGAAGAATCAAAAGTATTATTATTACCGATAAATACATCGTTTTTTATAACTGTAGAAGGTCCGAAATAATTATTAGAACCTATGATAGTATTTTCTCTATACCCTGTAGCCCCAAAAATTAAAGTTCCTGCACAGAAGTAATTATCTTTTCCTATCACTATTCCATAAGATTCATCAGATATTATTATTTTAACAGATGAATCAAAATAATTACTCTCATCTATATTGTATTTAAGTTTAAATTCGTCAACAGTGAGTGTTAAATATTTATTCATTTTAAAATAAGGTGGCTGTGTAACAAACACGATTTAATCTTCTTACAGAAGAACCACAAAGAGTTAAAACTTAATTTTAGCTCCAATAGTTGTTTCAGTATGTTTGAATCCATCATCAAAATCATTTTCCATATAAACGGTTAATCCTGCGATTTCATGTTCTGAGTCAATCTCATATTTACTGATATTAAATTTACCTGAGTCAGCTGAGGTATCTTCCATAGTAGCACCTACGGTAATAACTCCTAAACCAACGGAACCATAGATAGCGTTAGTTTCTGCTTCTAGATTACGTTCAGCTCCTAGAGTTACATCAATATTATCCATAACACTCTCTTCAGAAAAAGCAGGAGTGCTAAGTAATACTGAGGATAAAAGCATAATGCTTACGTTTTTCATTATTTTACTCACTTTTATTATAAAAAATCGGCCCGTTCTGTTGCTAGGTGGAACCATACCCCATGAGACTATGCCGCTAAGCGGATGTCCTCGATTGCAAAGTTATCGTTTGCGGATGTTTTAATCTTGCGGTTAAGGTCGCTTGCGCACCTGCTTCTCCACTTATCTATTAACCACCTGTCGATCCTAGTTCGCCCCCATCATAAACACACGACCATTATTTAGTTTACAATGTCCCATTGCTTTTTCGCATTTTTTACCAAACTTACAGCACCATTTACCTTTAGTGCCTTTTGTCCAATAATGTTTACAGTTTTTGCAATACTTCATCGTGTGTTTATGGTGGAGGCGGCGGGTACTGCCCCCGCGTCCAGTCTAGTGTTTGACTTGCTTCAACGAAGCTATTGAATATAATTTAACAAAAAATTTAGTACTTAGCAAGCAAAAATTAATTTTTGCTTTTGGTCTTTGGCCTATTATTATTCGGTCTTTTAGAGTTAGGTATTCTTCGTTCTAATTTTTCAAATAATTCTTGTCTTTTCTTTTCAGCTTTTAAAAATCTTTTTCTACCAACTTTTTTATCAAGTCTCTGCTGCTCACCTTTGCTAGTAAAGTACTCTCTTTTCTTAAGATCTGTGTAAAAGCCTTCGTTATTTAACTTTCTCATCATCACTTTATATGCTTTACCAACATCGTTATTAAATCTTTTTACATTAATTTTCATTAAGTTACCTTTAATTTATTTTTTACCCAAGTTTCTACCTTGTTAGAAGAGTATTTCCCAAACAGTTTAGAAACTACACTACCGTGTTTTAAACAGATAAAACACGGTGTTAAATATCTCTTAGAAAAGTCTGAGTTATCTTTAGCTTCAGTTGCATAGCCTAAAAGAGATAGTTTATATAGTTCTCTTTGAACATATATTTTATTATTAATATCGTAAATACCTAAAACCTTTTTCATTATCTTACTCCAATAAGTTTTTTTCTTACCAAAAAACTCTCCTGCAAATAACTTGATTTTTTTCTTGCTTATTGGTTATTTTTAGGATAATATAACTCTTGTATTAGAAACGATAAATAAAAACAGGAGTTAAAAATGTATGATTTCCAGTCAGAAATCAGTCGTTGTGTAAATCTAGTAAGATGGAATCCTCATTCAGCAATTCGTGACATGGAAATGTTAAGGATAGAAGCTGGAGAATCAGAGATGAAACATCGTGTCTGGACTCATGCTGCTATTAGCATTAACAAGACAATTAAGTCTATTGAAACAGCCCCTTATTACGATAAGAAAGAATACTGGGGACAATACCCATCAACTCTATTGGAGATCTTCTAATGAATAAGTATATAAAAGATTTTATCTCAATCAAAGCAATTCTTCAGGCTGATTATGAAAGCTGTGACGACTTAAAAAGAGAATTGAAACCTTTAATCCTTAAACTTAATAACCCTACTTACTATTCAAAACACTTGTATAAGCATCCTGCTGAAAAATTTGGTTATCCAGTAGATGCAATCAATACTAATATCTTTACAAAGTTTACAAATGAGTGTATCAAAATTATGAACGAGTGTCAAGATATTTTTGCAATGCAAAAGTTGCTTCAGGTTGAATATGTTTGGACTAGTTCTTATTCAACAGAAAACTGGATTAAGTAATGCCTGAAGGTCCAGAAGTAACTAGAGTATCCCGACAGCTAAATACTGTTGTCGGGAATACTTTTTTAAACGACATTGAGCCTATTTCAGGTAGATACACCAAAAAAGCACCAGATGGGTATTTTAATTTTTTAGAATTATTAGCAAAAGGTGATTTACTTGTAAAATCAGTTAATAATAAAGGAAAATTTATTTGGTGGGAACTAGAAAAAGACTGGTTCATCTACTCTACTTTAGGAATGAGTGGTAACTATAAACTTGAAGAGAACAAACATTCCAGAGTACGATTTACTTTAACTCGGGTAAATAGATATGAGACTGAAACATTTGATGTTTTTTATTGTGATGCTAGAAATTTTGGGACTCTAAAGTTTGTAAACGGTATAGAAGAACTTCATAAAAAACTAAGAACTATCGGTCCTGATATGTTAAACGCACCTTGTTCTATTTCAGACTTCATAAATATTTGTAGAAAGTATTCAAGCAAGTCTATTGTAAAATTTTTAATGGAGCAAAAGTATATAAGTGGGGTAGGAAATATCTATAAAAGTGAGTCTTTATTTTTATCTAGCATCTCACCTTTTAAAAAGATTGAAGAGCTTTCAGACGAAGATCTGACAAGGCTATACAAAGCTATTGTAAAAGTGTTAAAATCCTCTTATGAAAGTGGAGGAGCTACTATTCAATCTTATTCTGATTTGTATGCTTCTCATGGGAACTATACTAGATTTCCTTCAAATCCTAGTGAAATGGTTTCTGCGAGAGACCCATCTAGAGTAATGGTTTATGGGCAGAAAACAGATATTTATGGAAATGAGGTGCTTAAAGTTGTTTTGGATGATCAGAGGACTACTTACTACTCTCCTACTATTCAGTGCGTATAGCGCTGTCGCTGATGAAAAAGATTTAACCTGTTTAGCAAAAAATCTTTATTTTGAAGCAAGAGACCAAAGTTTTGCGGGTCAAATTGCAATATCTTTAGTGGTAATAAATCGTGTAAATGATACTAGATTTCCAAACACAATTTGTGGAGTTATCTATGAAGGACCTACAAAAGAAAGTTGGAAAACCAGAATAGATCCAACTCTTGATGCAGAAGAACGCATCTTTTACCCTGTTCGTCATAAATGCCAATTTTCTTGGTGGTGTGATGGTAAAGCAGACGAAATAAAAGACTTTAAAACATATAAAAAAATGTTAGAAGTTGCTGGTTTATTTTTAGATAAAAGAGTTCTTTTTATAGATATTACTGAGGGCTCTACTCATTATCACGCATACTATGTCGCTCCTGATTGGGGAAAAGATCATATAAGAGTGACACAAATAGATGATCATATATTTTACAGGTGGGAAAAATAATAATATTTTTTTTGACTGCCTAGTAGTAAGGTGGTAAACTCAAAACATGGAAACTACTCCTGAAACAACGCAGAACATAAATTGGCTTCATGAACGTACTCAACAAACTAAAAGTGATTTGAGTACACATGAAGCTGTTTGTGCTGAAAGATATGAACAACTTCAGAAAACCCTAGAAAAAATGGATAAAGCTATAGAGGATAATTCAAAACAAATTGCAGAACTACATAAAATGGCTACCCAAGGGCGAACATCTTTTAGAACTCTTTTGTTTGTAGGAGCGTTTATTACTGGTATAGCTACTTTTACGTATACTATACTAGGAATTTTCAACCAATCATGACAGACGTAAAAACTTTATTTAAAACTTACTTAATGGAAGACCCTCTAGATGTTTATAGAGGAGCAGATGACGATTTAAAAGTAAGTTCAATAGAATTAGTAGAAGAGAGACTAGTAGATGATATTCCTACTAGAGAAATAGGTTCTGCTAATCTTTTTCTCGCCTCTGCATTTTTATCAACTATGAATGGAATAGATCTACCAGCAAGAAGCGAAGAAGAGCTTGCTCGATCTAAAAAACTATGGTCAGAAATGGTAGAAGAACTTAAATCAGAAGGTTTTATAAGAGAAAAACCAGATAACCTTAGAGAAAGATTTACCATTGTTTGATTATTCAATTTGCGAAGAAGCATATAACATTGATTCTCCTGATGGGCGAGTTTATAAGACCCCAGCTGGAACATACCCTTCTATCACTACAATTCTTAGTGCAACCTCAGACAAATCATTCTTAGTTCGCTGGCGTAAAAAAGTTGGCGATGCAGAAGCTGATCGTGTGATGCAAGAAGCATCTGAGCGAGGTACGGCTGTGCACGATTACATAGAGCAGTATTTTAAACAAGACGATAGGGAGTTTTCTAAATACTTTTTAGAGTCTGGACTACATGAAGAACCTGTTAAGATTAGACAACCTACCCGCGCAATTATAAAAGAGTGTGAAAAAAATAATTTTATTCCGTATGCTCAAGAAATACCTCTTTGGCATCCAAAACTTAGATTTGCTGGTCGTGTTGACGGTATCGGTTTATGGAATGATACTCTTTCTATAATTGACTTTAAAACTTCCAGAAAGAAAAAATATCCTTCTACAATTAAAAACTATTATGTTCAAGCGACTGCCTATGCAGTAGCACATAACTACCTATTTCATACTGAGATAAATAACTTTGCTATTGTAATCGGCGGAGATCAAGTTGATATGCAACTTTTTGAGGGAAAAGTAGTCAACTATATACCAGAACTTAAATTTAGAGTAAAACAGTTTTATGAGTTACAAAAAAAGAACAACGAAAAGACTAATTGAACCATCTGAAAGACAAAAAGAATATTATGAATTATTAAATCATTTTGATCTAATATATTTAACAGGAGCCGCTGGAAGCGGCAAAACTTATGCGGCTTGTTCAGCTGCTTTAAAGTTTTTTGAAGATGAATTAATAGATAGAATAGTTATAACTAGACCAGTTGTTGCTACAGAAGAACTTGGTTATTTACCTGGAACTATTGAAGAAAAAGTAAATCCTTTTATAGATCCTTTGTTAGATATTTTATCTTCAATATATGATAAAAAAACAATTGAAGATATGATAAAAGATGGTGTAATTGAAGTAGCACCTCTTGCTTATATGAGGGGAAGAACTTTTAATGATACTTTTATCATTTTAGATGAGGCACAGAATACAACTATTGAGCAAATGAAAATGTTTTTAACACGATTCGGACATAATATCAAATGCTCTATTACAGGAGATATAACTCAGTCTGATTTATTTGAAGAAAATGGATTAGATTGGTCACTTAGAAGACTTAAACCCTGTAGTCTTGTATCCTCTGTTCAGTTTGAAGATGATGATGTTGTTAGAAGTAAATTAGTTAAGGAGTTAATAAAGTATTTAAGATGATAAAAAAACGTAGAAGAATTCCACTAAAAAATATTAAACAACTCTTAAGCCTTGAACTAAATGACTTTGAAAGAAAGTTTGTCACTAGTGTATTAAGGGCTCAAAAAGAATATCCTCAAGTAACAACTCGTATGTATGATTCTTTTTGGAACATATATGATAAGCATTTTTATACACTAGAATAGTAAATCCCAAAAATCATAATTGACACTATATAAAAATTTAGTTATTATTATGATATGAAAAACTACATAAAAACTTGTAAAAACTGTGGACATGAATGTCATTGTAAATCTGTGGAATGCTCAGAGTGTATCAATGATGTTTGTGTTACCTGTGTTTGTGGAGAAAAAAATGCCTCTGAAAAAGGGAAAATCCCAAAAAACAATTTCAAGTAATATTAAAGAGCTTATGAAAAAACCTAGTAAAAGTAGATCAAAGGCTATCTCTACTTTAGCTAAAAATAAAGGTATTTCTAAGAAAAAAGCTCAACAAAAACAAGCTATTGCAATAGCTCTTTCAACTGCTCGAAAGAAAAGGAGAAAATAAATGGCTAAAAAGATGCCTATGAAAGGCGGTAAACCTGCTTTTTTATCAAAAGGGAAAAAAGAAGATCCAAAAAAGAAAAAAGGTAATGGGTTAACTGCTGCTCAGAAAAAACTTCCAGCTGCTCTTCAAAAAGCAATTCTTAAGAAAAAGAAGAAAAAATGAAAAAGAAAACAAAATCAAAAGTAAATCAAGCTGGTAACTACACTAAACCTACTCTTAGAAAGCAGCTATTTCAAAAAATAAAAGCAGGATCAAAAGGCGGTAGACCCGGACAATGGAGTGCTAGAAAAGCACAACTGCTTGCTGCGGAGTACAAAAAAAGGGGTGGTGGATATCGTGATTAAAGGATAATATAAAAATGTTTAGTAAACAGTGTAAAGCTCACTTAAATGACGTAGGAGAAACAGGCTTGCAGCACATGAAACAAGCCTTTAAAACAGCTATAAAACTACAATTGTTAGTTCCTGCACTACTTATACATGGTGTTGCACCACGATTTTTTACACATACTGCAACAAATACAATGAGTAAAATTCTGGAGAGAAGATATGGGTTGGATAAAAAGTAGACTAAAAGAAAGAACATCTTGGGATGGTATTATACTAATTGCTACTGGTGTAGCAATGATTATTACTCCTGTAAGTTTAATTGCTTACGGCATGATAGCTTATGGCGCATGGACTATTTGGAAATCTGAATAATGCCTAAAAAAGCATCACAAAGATCACTCGATAAATGGACAAAACAAAAATGGGGTTACTCTTCAAAAAAAGAGCAAGATAAGCCACGTGCTAAACGAGGAAGATACCTACCTAAAGCTGCATGGAGTTCTTTATCTTCTGGCGAAAAACGCGCAACTAATGCTGCAAAAAGAAAAGGATCAAAAGCAGGTAAGCAGTTCGTAAAGCAACCTAAAAAAATAGCTAAGAAAACAAGAAACTATCGCAAGTGAAAATTTATTTTGACCATGTACACGGTGAACAAAGAGATAAAGACTTTATATACTCTTTGATTAGCGCAGATTTTGACCATTCTGAATGGAATTATGCTTTTGAAAATGGATGGGCTCCTACACATGAGTTTTATCTACCTAACTTCCCAAATAAATTAGTTTGGTATCAATCTAGGCAAACTAGAATTAATATAGAAGACTACTCACCGAGTAGAAAAAGCAAACTTTTAGTTAGAGATACTCCTGTTACTTGGGAAATAAAAGAAGAAGTAAATGATATTCACAGTATATATGAGCTATATCTTCAATATTGTGAATATAAAGGTTTCAGTGATGTTGCAAGGTATGAATATATAAAACAATACTTTACTAAATCACAACCTGGATACTTTATTCATTTTTATTTAAACAACCAATTGATAGCAATAACAAAAATTTCAATATGGAATGCTTCACCCTTTGCAGAATTTTTTTGGTGGAACTATAGCGATCCAAGCCTTTCAGTCGGAAAGCTGTCTTCGTATATTGAAATACAGTTTGTTAAAAAACTACATCTTAGTTTTTTATATTTAGGTTTAGCCTATAATTCTGACTCTATTTATAAATCACTAAAGAGAGGATTTCAATGGTGGACAGGTAGATACTGGTCTAATAATATAGAAGAATTTAGATGGTTATGTGAACAAGATGATAAGATTAAAACTATAGATGATCTTTATACTCATCAATTAACCTACTTAGAAAAACTTAAATGGCATACTTAAATCATAATTTACCTTGTATAACAGCTTATATTAGAAACGAGTATCTTTATAATCATACAAAAGGCTACGGAGACTATACCCCTTGTGATATTCACTCTGTTGTTTCAATGGAAAAACGAGTACCACTTTTCGAAGCGTTCTTGGAAAACGGAGTAAACTGGACAAGAAGACCTATACACGCTTTTTGTTGGAAGAAAGATGCTCCAAAGCTACCTTTAAATATACATATGTACTGGGATTGTTTTTCGCCTTATATTGATGTACAGGTTAGAAATAGACTAGCAAATTTAAGAGGTACTTTGATAGACTACAAAGGAAATAAACATACAGGTATCTATCGCTATACACTAGACTGGGGCTGGGAAAATAAAGCAGGTAATACTGATACTAATTTTTCTGAGCATCCTGAACATAAATGTGCACATTTATTTGCTATGGATGATGGTAATTTTTTTGCCTATCCTAATAATAGAATTATTTGGCAAGATGATGCCTGGGTTTATAATCCAATTAAAGAAAACCCTGGTTACTTAATAGACCAAACAGTTTATTCTGTAGAAAATTCTAGAAATGTTTTTACAGATAACTCATACTTTACACAGTTTAACGATGAGGGCGCACCTTATCAAGGAGATTAATAATGAATGATGAACAAGTTATGGAAGCAATTGCTTCAATGAATGACGAAGAAGCTAAAACATATTTAGGACGTGCAGGGTACGGACCTTCATCTATTAAAATATTTTTAGCTGATAGAAAGGCCCCAGAACCTGTCAAAGCTCCAGAACCTGTTAAGGCTCCAGAGCCTGTTAAGGCTCCAGAACCTGTTAAGACTGCACCAAAAAAGGTGAAAAATGTTAAACCTAACACACAAAGCTAAAGAATATTTAAAAAAAATTACTGCAGAACACTCTAAACAATATGTATACTTAAGTGTTGAAGGTGGAGGGTGTTCTGGCTTTCAATATAAATGGGATTTGACTAACGACACCGATAAAGGTACACTGATAGAAGATATTTTAGTTTTAGATGAATTAGCTGAGATGTTTGTTTTAGGGTCTTCTGTAGATTATATTTCTGAACTAGGTGGATCATATCTTAAAGTAATAAATCCAAATGCTACAGCTCAGTGCGGTTGTGGTGAGAGTTTTGGAGTTTAGAGAGAGAATTTAAATGAGTTTAAGAAAAGTATTTCCTCAATTAATTGATGTCACAGGAGCTTCTGATGGCGATATTTTACAGTATATAGATGCTAATGCTAAAGTAGAGTTTGTTACCTCTTCTTCAGTTGATGGCGGTAACTCAGATGTACTTCAAGATAACCTAAATAGATTAGATGCTAATGTATCGTCTAATACTAATACTGTACAAGACAATGTTGCTTCAGCATCTTCTAATATTACTGCACTAGATGCAAGCATTGGTACTGTACAATCTAACATTGATACCTATGCTACTTATGCTAATTCAACTTTTGGGGCTGTTACAGGTTATACTTTTACAAAGTTAATAGCTGGCGGAGCAAATGTTGTAGCTAATGTAGCTACAGACACTCTTACCTTTACAGCAGGTAATAATATTACTATTAATGCTGACGCTGCATCGGACACTATTACTTTTAAAGCCTCTCTTTCTAACTCAGTAAATAACTATTTTATAGCTGATGGATCAACTAATGCTTTTACATTAACACAAGCTGCCTCTTCTAATTTAGATATTTTAGTATCTGTTGAAGGACTATTACAGTCACCTAATTTACACTATCAAGTGTCTTCAACTACCCTTACTCTCATGAATACACTTCCTATTGAAAACGGAACTGAAGTTATGGTACGTTGGATTCCTAACACTACAGAGAATACACCTGGTATTAGTACTCCTTCATCTCCCATAGTTTTAGGTTCTAGTTTTGGATATGCCTCTGCGGGACAACCCAGCAACACATATTCTGATGGTATCCAAAAGTTCTCCTTTACTTCAGACTCAAACGCTACAGATGTAGGAGAGCTGCCTATTGGACACGGAAGATCGGCAGGTGCATCATCTACAGTTTCAGGATATGTTTTTGCGGGATTTAATCCTACATCTTTCCCAACAGGTGTTGATGCAATTAGTAAATTTCCTTTCTCTTCAGATTCGGGAGGCACTGATGTAGGAGAACTATTAACTGCAGTACGTAAACCAGGAAGCACTAACTCTCCTACGCACGGTTATAGTACAGGGGGCGCAGCAAACCCTTCCTCAGTGATTCTGAGCACAATACAAAAATTTCCCTTTTCTTCTGACACAGGATCTTCAGACGTTGGAGAAATAGCCAGTAATAATGAGCTAGAATCTCCTAGTGGTACTTCTAGCTTTACTCACGGATATTTACATGGAGGACGTGATCCTAACGAATCTCCATCGAGTATAACAACTATTCAAAAGCATCCATTTTCTTCTGACTCAGGAACTACGTTAGTAGGAGATCTGACACTTGGCACATATGAAGCAGGAGCTACAGGTAGTAGTTCATCAACTCATGGATATAGAATAGGAGGTTATGGTAATACAAACAATGGCGTTGATCAAATAGAAAAATATCCGTTTTCTTCTGATACTACCTCAAGTGATGTAGGCGAACTTTCAGTAGCTAGATATGGAAATACAGGAACTCAAAGTACTCTCAATGGTTACTCTTTTGGTGGTGGGCTTGCACAAACTAATATTGATAAGTTTACTTTTTCAAGCGACGTATCAGCCACTAACGTAGCTACACTAATCGGTGGTGGAACACAGATGGCTGCGGCACAAATATAAGGTAGAACATAAGTGGCGATTAATAAGCTAAATATAGGTTTAATATCTAATACAGCTTCAGACGGTAATGAGGGTGTAACAGATCAACACGTCTTAACGTATGTTGCTGCAAATAATTCAGTAGAATTTAAAGAGCTATCTTTAACTGTAGCAGGTGTTGGTACTGTTTCATCAAATGCTGATGCAGTAAATACACAACTTACAGCTAATATAGACACTGTACAAGATAATGTTACTAGTACAGTTTCACTGCTGTCCTCATCAAATACAAATATTGATACTGTTCAAGCTAATTTAGATACTTTTGCTACTTATGCTAATACTAATTATGCAGCTGATGCTGCAAATTCTTTTAGTACAATTACAGTAGGAAGTTCTAATGTAGTAGCTACTACAACTACTGATAATGTTATATTTGCTACAGGTAACGGTATCTCCATCTTAGCTAATGCTGATTCTCAATCACTAACTTTTAGCATGTATGCAGGCGATATTAAATCTGATTACTTTACATTAGATGGTACCGCTAATACAGTTACTCTTAGTACCGACAATCGACCTGATTACACACTATATGTTACAGTAGGTGGGTTAATACAAGAACCAGGAATTAACTACGTTGTAAACTCTACTACTCTTACACTTAATAACACTTATCCTATTTTAAACGGTACTGATGTTGAAGTACGTTATTTACCGTATACAGGAGAAATTGCAACTGTGACGGCAGGAGGTAGTTCATCTCCTGGAATTATAGGATCTAGTTTTGGTTATGTAACGGGAGGATCACCAGCTAATAATCCAATTCAAAAATTTCCTTTCTCGTCAGATTCTTCATCTACTAACATAGGAACAACAATATTATCTCGTCAAGCTTTAGCTGGACATTCTTCTTTGACTCATGGGTACTCATCGGGAGGAAGCACAACTACTATTAGACATGAGATTGATAAATTTTCATTCACATCTGATGGAAATGCCACTGATGTAGGAGAGCTATTAACCGCTACTAAGTGGCACGGCGGTCAGTCATCTTCTTCTCATGGTTATATTTCTGGGGGTTTTCAACCTACTGTTGTAGATACTATAGGAAAATTTCCTTTCTCATCAGATACAGGTACAGCAGATGTTGGTGAATTAACACAAGCTAGGTATACAGGAGCAGCTCAGTCATCTCCCTCTCATGGCTATTATAGTGGAGGTCAATCTCCTGCTAGAGTGAATACTATTGATAAGTTTCCTTTCTCTTCAGACGCATCAGCTAGTGCTGTTGGAGACTTAACAGTGACAAAAATGTATGGTGCAGGTAATTCTTCAAGTACTCACGGGTATACATCTGGAGGTACTGATTATGTAGGTAGTCCTGCAGATACTGATACCATCGAAAAATTCTCATTCAGTAGTGATAGTAACTCTACAGATGTAGGAGAATTATTAGCAACAACTACATTAGCCGCAACACAAAATTCAACTGTTTCAGGTTATGTTTCTAACGGAACTGTAATTCAAAAGTTTCCTTTCTCTTCAGATGCAAGCGCAGCAGATGTTGGTGAACTTGTTATTGGCGTTACCCAAGCTGCCGGACAACAGGTATAAGGTAGAACGTAAATGGCAATTAATAAACTAAATATAGGTTTAATCTCAAATACAGCTTCAGACGGTAATGAAGGTGTAACAGATCAACACGTCTTAACCTATGTAGCAGCAAATAATTCAGTAGAGTTTAAAGAACTCTCATTAACTGTTGCAGGTGTTGGTACTGTTTCGTCAAATGCTGATGCAGTAAATACACAACTTACAGCTAATATAGATACTGTACAAGATAATGTTACTAGTACAATTTCATTGCTATCTTCTTCTAATACAAATATTGACACTGTTCAAGCTAACTTAGATACTTTCGCAGCTTATGCTAATACTAATTATGCAGCTGACGCTGCAAACTCTTTTAGTACAATTACAGTCGGTGACGCGAATGTAGTAGCTGCTACAGCTACAGATAACGTTATATTTGCAACTGGCAATGGTATCTCCATCTTAGCTAATGCTGATGCACAGTCATTAACCTTTAGCATGTATGCAGGTGATATTAAGTCTGATTACTTTACACTAGACGGTACTTCTAACACAGTTACTCTTAGTACGGATAATCGCCCTGAATATACACTATATGTTACAGTCGGCGGATTAATACAAGAGCCAGGAATTAACTACGTTGTAAGCTCTACTACTCTTACACTTAATAACACTTATCCTATCTTAAATGGTACTGATGTTGAAGTACGTTATTTACCATATACAGGTGAGATTGCAACTGTAGCGGCAGGTAGTTCATCTAACTTTCAAGGAACAAGTTTTGGTTACACAATGGGTCAGCATGATGGAACAGCGTCTACTGATGTCATAACAAAAACTTCTTTTACCTCAGACTCTCCAAGTGTAGATGTAGGAGAGTTAACTTATAATGGCACCAGAGGATCAGGACATCATTCTGATACCTACGGATATGTAGCAGGAGGACGACTTCCTACTAGTTCTACTGATGCAATTGAAAAAACTTCATTTTCTTCTGACTCGTCTTCTATTGATATTGCAGAACTAGCTAATAGTATTGATAATAACTCAGGAACTATGACCACGACTCATGGATATTTATTTGGAGGTTTTCAGGTGCAAGCGAGTCCTCAAGAAACGTATGGTAAATCATTTCAAAAGTTTCCTTTTTCTTCTGATTCTCCAGGATCGCAAGTAACTTCAGACTTAGGAGTCGGTACTATAAAGGGTAGAGGTGCGGGTATCGCATCACCAGATACTATGTATTTTGCGGGAGCAAGAGGTAATATCAGCCCTACAGGTACTCCCACTAGTCCTGCCATATCTCAAATATTTAAAGTGCCTGGTAGTAGTGATTCAACTGCTACAGTTACAGGAGATTTAACAGCTGGAAAATATCTTGTAGCTGGCTCTAACAGTACTGAAAATGGTTACGTGCATGGAGGTTTTCAACCTGGGCTTACTACTCCTGCTTCAGACCAAATTGAAAAATTTCCTTTTTCATCAGATACAAATGCAACAGATATTGCAGAGTTAGCTTATAGACAAGATCACACAACTGGCAGCTCTAGTACTACTCATGGGTATAATTTATCAGGTAGATATGCAGGTCCTACTGGAACACCAGCAGACCCCACATTAGATAACTCTATTCAAAAATATCCTTTTGCTAGTGATTCTCCTGCTACAGACATAGCAGAGTTTACTTCTGGTTTCAATGCTGTCGGAAATATTCAAACTTAATAGTCTTAAGTTGGATTTTATAAAAACAAATAGTAAAAAAGTTTTCATAGAAGTTAACAAATATAAGGTAGAACATAATCAGCTACTTTTGATTTCAATAGAGAGTTGGCTTCAGGCTCACAAGTTTAAAACACAACATATATTTGGTAAAGGATAAAACAATGGCAAAAGCAAAAGACGCAAAACGACTTCCAAGCGGAAAAATTAAGTATCGTGGAGAAACATTTCCAGGATTTAATAAACCAAAACGCAACACTTCTGGATCTCAACACAAACAAGTTGTGCTCGCTAAAAAAGGCGATGAGATCAAAGTAGTTCGTTTTGGGCATAAAGGTTACGGACATAACTATTCAGAATCAGCACGTAAAAGTTATATGGCTCGTAGCGCAGGCATCAAAAATAAATCGGGTCAGTTAACAAAAAATGATAAGTTTTCCGCTAACTACTGGGCGCGTAAAAAACTTTGGGCAGGCCCAGGTGGTTCTAAAAAGTCTCCCAAAAAAGGAGGACCTAGAAGATGAGCATTGAGAATAAAAACCTATTAGATCCTAATTGGGAACTTGATGAAGTTGTTAAAGAAGATTTAGTCAATCTACTTCATGAACGAGAAAAGCAACTTACACAAAAGGCAGGTCCTGGTGAAGAGTATGATTATGAAGGCTATATGGTTCGTACTCAGCTTAGACGTATGGAAGCTCAAGCCTCTGAGCTTATCAAAATGATCGAAGATGATGAACAGTTTCCTGCTTGGTTACAGTCTAAAGTAACTTTAGCATCAGAATATATGGACACAGTTTACGACTTTTATAAGTATAGTGATTATTCAATTACTTCTAATGAATCTGAAGATGATGACTAGTTAAATCAAAATTGTAATTGACAACTACTCCTGATTAGCGTATAGTAGATATACATTCTAATCAGGAGTTTTTTATGTATTTCAACAAAACAAAAACTAATTGGCGCATCTCACAGTGCTGCCAGTTTCATGATAAGCAGCTTGCAAAAAGGTATAATTTTGGAACAACCACAAAAACCTATGCGCTTAAAGAAGGTGGAAAAGAGCGTGTTCAAACAAAAGCTTTGGAGAATTGCCGTAAGTTGGCGGATGTTTTGGAAACATATTTTCCAACTCAACCAGTACATTTACGCAGTTTTCGTATCTCATCTGAGTTATTTCCTTGCTACACTCTCGACTTTACCCGTGAGTGGTATCAGGAAATTTGGGAAGATATTACAGAAATTCTCTCTAGAGCAGGAGATAGTGCACGTAAAAATGAAATACGTGTTAGTGTCCATCCTGGGCAATATACTGTTCTGGCTTCTGATAAGCCAAGTGTTGTAGAAAACTCTATTAAAGATCTAGAGTATCACGCACTATATGGCTCACTAATGGGTATTGAAGCTAAAGACTTTGTAATGAACATTCATCTTCAGGGACTATATGGAGGAACACATGAAGCTGGGATCAAACGGTTTGCTACGCACTTCCCCTATCTCTCCGACTACGCACAGCAGTGTCTCGCAGTCGAGAATGAAGATAAGCCCAACGGATACGACATTGAACATACCGTTGAACTTGCACAGAGAATTCCGATCCGCTGTACACTTGACACACACCACTATGCCTGCCATCGAATGGTTAAAACAGAAAAAGTCGCTTTCGGAGAAAAAACAGTTAATAGAAAAGTGCGAGATGTCAAACACATCTCTCATACAGACGACCTCTTTATCGAAGCAGTTAAAAGCTGGAAAAGCGTACGCCCGCTGTTCCACAAGTCTCAGTCGTTTCATCCCGAAAATCCAGACTACTGGATGAAGCCTAATGCGCATTCAGAAACATACTGGGATGAAGAACTAATGGCTCGTCATGTTCCTATGCTTCAATATGCAGATTTTGATGTAGAAGCTAAATTCAAAGAGGTTGCTGTTCAAAAGTTTTATGACTTTATTAATTCAGAGATAGAGTATTCGGGAGAAAAGCTACAGTGTCAGTAGAAAAACAATACAAGTATGAAGAAGATAGAATCATACAAGAGTTTGTTGAATATGTAAATTCTACTTACTCTCAACACTATTCAATGAATCAATTTCAAGCAACAGAGTTTATTATTGATTCAGGACATGGTGAAGGATTTTGTTTAGGCAATATCATGAAATATGCTCAACGATTTGGTAAAAAAGACGGTAAAAATAAAAAAGATCTGTTTAAGATTATGCATTATGCTCTCTTAGCTATATATGACTTTGACCAAGAACGACTTAAGCAAATTCAGTTTGAAACAATGAGAGCACAAAAAATAGAAGAAAATCCTGGTTGGCAGAGAGATGAGTAATTATTTATTTCAGAATGATCAAGAACCTTCTAGTATTGAACGAGAAGTAATAGCTAGGCAGTTTGTGCGTTCTTTAGAACGAGTAGATAAGTTTCAAGTAGAACAGCTATATGAAGATAGCTGGGTCGCACTGAAAGTGCGTACGCCTGGTAAGCTAAGAAAACTATTTAAAAGATTTAAAGATAAGAGATATACTCTTATTCACGATAATGAGGGGGTTTTCATTTATATAGATGAAAAAGTAACTCCAATTGATGTGCGAATGTTGATTGGGGAAATCATTTATAAGTCGAGAACCATCAATGATTCAAAACTTGATACGCTACGCAAAGCTATCGGGACAAGTTTATGGAAACTTGGAAGATATATCTATAGAGGGAGAAATAGATAAACAAACATATGATAGAAACGGTACACAGGCTGTTTCTATTGAAACACCAGACTCAATAATTATTATTTTTAGAGGTACTGAGCCCGATCAAATGGCTGATTTAGCAGCAGATTTGAAAGCTTGGCAAACCTCTTCTCATAGTGGTTTAGGAGATGTTCATACAGGATTTAAAGAAGCTTTAGATCAGATTTGGAATGCACTATCTCAATGGGTTGAAGCAAGGAGAAGTGGCAAAACTGTTATCACTTGTGGACATTCTTTAGGAGGAGCATTAGCTACTATTAGTGCAAGACGTTTCTCTGCTGATGAATGTTATACCTATGGATCACCTCGAGTCGGAGACTCAGATTGGGTTGATCATTTTAAAACAAAGCATTATAGAGTTGTAAATAATAACGATATTGTACCAAAAGTTCCACTTTATATTATGGGATTTAGACATACTTGTGAACCTATTTACTTGTCTTATACTGGAAAAATTGCTAAGATGAATAAATTTCAGAGATTTGTCGATTCAATGAGAGGTAGAATTAGAGCCTGGTCAAAGCTTCAATTATTTGATTCTGTATATGATCATAGTATGGATGAATATATCAGATTTTTACATAAAAACCTATAATGGAGGGATAGTTGTCAGATAGGGATCTAGAAAAGAAACAGAGTAAAGTTGCAAAAGAGATCAAGCCAATTGATTCAGAAGATGTCTCAGAATGTTTAGACGCGATAGTAGCTTTTTTAGGAGCAATATCAGATTCACGAGATGAGATAAACAGACGAGTAAAGTATCTAAAAGATACATACGGTCTTAACTCAACAGCAGTTAGAGCTGCAGCAAATGTTTTGTTAAAGCAAAATGAAGAAGAGTTAGACGAAAAAGAACAGCAAATCAGAGCTATTTTGAGTATCTGTAAATGACAATTGTACTAGTAACTGGAGGATTTGATCCTCTTCACTCTGGGCATATAGACTACTTTGATGACGCTAAAAAATTAGGTGATAAACTAGTAGTAGGTTTAAACAGCGATGATTGGCTTACCCGTAAAAAGGGTAGGCCTTTCATGCCTTTTGAAGAACGATATTCAGTTTTATCCTCTTTAAAAATGGTTGATGAAGTTATCTCTTTTGATGATAGTAATGATAGCGCTACTGATGCTATCAATAAAACTCTATCTATGTACCCCTCAAGTGAGTCTATAGTATTTGCCAATGGAGGGGATAGAGTACAAGGTAATATACCTGAGCTTGAACATTTTACTAATAATCTTAGGGTTATGTTCGCATTTGGTGTTGGGGGAGATAATAAAAAGAACTCTTCTAGCTGGATATTAGAAGAATGGAAAGCCCCAAAAACAATTCGAGAATGGGGCTGGTATAGAGTTTTAGAAGAACAAAAAGGCTATAAAATAAAAGAGCTAGTAATAGAGCCTAATAAAGAACTCTCTATGCAAAAACATAAATATAGAAATGAACATTGGTATGTCTTGAAAGGTTCTTGTATAATAGATAGACGATCTGGAGTTGTAGAGAATTTAAGTTTATTCGGTACTACAACTATATTCTCTGGTCAATGGCACAAAGCTATTAATGTTAAAAATGAAAGATGTCACGTTTTAGAGGTACAAACTGGCAGTATCTGTGAAGAATGGGACATTGAAAGGGATAATTCGTATGATAACAGCCCCGATCTTCCAAACTTCTACTCTCAAAAATTTACAAAAGAAGAGAGTTAAGAAAAAGGTAAAGAAGAAGAAAGCTAAGAAAAAATGACAAATGTTTATATTGGTTATGATGCTAGAGAAGACGCAGCTTGGAGAGTTTGCGTTTCTTCTCTTCTTAGGCATTCGTCAACTAATATTACAATCAAACCTTTAATACAAAAAGAACTTAGAGATAATGGTTTTTACACGAGGAAAAAAGATGATAGAGCGTCTACAGAATTTACTTATACTAGATTTATGGTTCCCTTTCTTAACCAGTATGAGGGATGGGCAATATATTGCGATTGTGATTTTCTTTGGCTTAAGGATGTTAGAGACTTAATTAGCAGCTTAGATACAAAGTTTGCCGTATATGTTGTAAAACATGACTATAAGCCTACAAATAAAACTAAAATGGACGGAAAAGAACAGTCTCAGTATCCTAGAAAAAACTGGAGTTCTTTAATAATTTGGAATTGTGCTCATCCATCTAATGCTCAACTTTCGTTAGATACAATAAACCAGGCTTCTCCATCTTACTTACATAGATTTAGCTGGCTAAATGATTTTGATATTGGAGAAATATCTTTAGAGTGGAATTGGCTCGTTGGGTGGTATCAAGAGCCACAAGATGGTACTCCACGGGCGTTACACTATACTGAGGGAGGACCTTGGTTTGATGAATATAAACAATGTGAGTATGCAGATCTGTGGTTAAAAGAATATGAACTCTTTAGAAACCATACTTTCTAGGAGCGAACATCTTAAGTCAGATATAATTTCTTATATAGGCGATAAACCTATTGTAATTGTAGGCTCTAGTAAAGATATATCTCACTTGAAAATAAACTATCCTATTGTCGTTAGATTAAACTCTAGTAGACGATGGGGAGATTGTGATATTTGGTTTAACAACTACTGTAATGGTTTAGATGAACACTATAAGTCTTCTGGTTCTAATAATGAGAAGTTTATTATTAGAGGTAATGGAGATAGAGACGGATCTAATATGATCAGAAATTATCCAGAAGAGTGGTATAATAAAACATATTTTTGGGATCCAAAATATTGGAAAGAGATGACAGAAGAGATAAATATTGATAGACCTCTTACAGGCACAATTGCAGCTTATTGGTTTTTACGTTATACAACCTCTAAAATTACGCTATTGAACTTTGATTTTTATAAAACAGTTAAAATTCATACAGTTAGAAAAATAGTACAGCCTGCACCCGTCCATAAACCAGAGCTAGATGAAGCATACTTAAAAAATAATAATAGAATAGAATGGGCTTTTGTATGATAAAAAATGCGAGTATAGAAATTAATGGTGGATGTAATTATGCTTGTCCAATGTGTCCACAAGCTACTGGAAGAGAAAAAGACTTTTTAAAAAAGATGCCACTATCACTATTTGAAAAAATATGTGATGAGCTTCAAGAAGCTGGATGCTCAGATATAAACTTACAAGGCAGTGGTGAACCTTTACTTAATAGAAATATAGATGAATACATTAAAATAGCATCTAAGTATAATATTGCTTGTAGTATCGTAACTAATGGCTTTAATTTAACAGAAGATATGAGTTTAAAACTACTTGATTCAGGACTTGATACTATTCGAGTTAGTGTTATTGGGTATGATAGAGATACCTATAAACATTGGATGAGCAAAGATGCTTTTAATACAGTATATCAAAACTGTAGAACATTTCTAAGAATCTTAGATAAAAGCGCTTATGAAACAAATATTTCATCTTATCACTTAATACTAGATAATAATAATATATCTCAAGAAATAGTAGAGTATAAACTTAATTGGATTACTCCTTTAGATATTGATGCTGAAATATGGATGATGCATAACTGGGGAGGTCAATTTGAAACTCCTTATGATCGCCCTAAAAAAGAAAAACGCAGTTGCGGCAGACCGTTTGCACCTTATCTCAACGTCAGAGCCGGAGGGCTCGAAGGTAAGTATGGAGCTGTTGTACCTTGTTGTTATGTGTTAGGACAAGATTCAAAAGCAGTGTTAGGGCATCTTGAAACAGAATCGCTTACAGAAATTTGGAGAAGCAAAGAGTATAAAAGATTAAGAAACGCACATAGAAATGAGAGATTTGATGAAATTGATTACTGTAAAAACTGTGATCAACTATATGACGCGCCAGACTCTCTTGTGTGGACAAATATTGAAGGTAAAAAGTACGGACAACATAAATCTGATCAATCTATAGATTTTAGGTCACTAGTACACGGAGATTAAAATGCGAGGAAAACGTATAAACGAAGAGCTTGTTAAGTTAGAAATACCTGATTTTACAGAGTCTAGTATTGCTTGGTTGAGCAGTGTAAATATGAAAGATTGGAATATATTTGAGTGGGGAACTGGAGCCTCTACAGTTTGGTTTGCTAGAAGGTGTAATAAAATTTGGTCTATAGAGTATTTCAAAGAGTTTAGTGTTTATATGCAAGATTATATAGATAATGCAAATATCACTAACTGTGAGATAAGATATATGGCTCCTGATTTAGCTAAAGATCCAGAATATATAGCTAAGTTTTCTTCAGCTAAAGGTTACTCTTTTAAAGCTTTTGCTTTAACTATAAATGATTATCCACAAGAAATGTTTGATATGGTTATTGTTGATGGAAGAGCTAGGAACAGATGTTTAAATTTAGCACTTTCTAGGGTTAAACAAGATGGTTTAATTATTTATGATGATACAGATAGAATAGAATACAAGAGAGAAGTATTTAAACTATCACATCATTTTTCAGAAATTCTATCCTTTCCTGGTAAGAAACTTACTACAGGAAAACAGAGCGAGACTACAATTTTAAGAAAGAAGTAGTATGAGTTTTAAACACGAACTGTTTCCAACCCCTATTTGGGGCTTTAAGTTGTCAGACACAGATTATTTAAAGCAACTTGAAGTTACTCTTTTAGAAATGAGTAAGGTACTACCTAATAGAGATAAAAGTAACTTTTTAGGGTGGCAAAGCCCTGATGATATTCATAAATATGAATGGTTAGACTATATAAAAAATGCAATACTAAGAGTAGCTAATACAGAAATAAAAGAACAGTTTTCTGACTATTGTTATGATAACTTTTATTTTGAGTCAATGTGGGCTAATATTAATTACCCTAATGCTTTCAACATGGCGCATATTCATGGTGCCGAACTTTCTGGTGTCTTTTATGTAAAAGTTCCTGCAGGAAAAGCAGGTAGAATAGTATTTGTTGATCCCAGACAAAGAGTGTCAATGTCAGAAAAAAAGATTAGATGTTTAAATTATCCTATAACTCCTGAAGAAGGAGTATGTATAATTTTTCCATCATGGTTAGAACACTATGTTGAGCCTAATGAGACTAATGAAACTAGAATTAGTATGAGTTTCAACTTAAGATAATTTTAATTAAATATTGCTTAGAACTTAGCAACTTGATATACTATATGACATGGTATATAAGGAGAACTATTATGAAAATACCTTTTGTAACCTTTAAAATGAGAGAAGGGGGAGAATGGATTGAAAAAACTACTAAAGAGCTTTTTGCAGGAAAAAAGATTGTAGTATTTGCACTTCCAGGAGCATTTACCCCTACTTGTTCTTCAACTCATTTACCCGAATACGAAAAACACTACGCTAACTTTTTATCTACTGGAGTAGATGATGTATATTGTATTTCAGTAAATGACGCTTTTGTTATGAATGCATGGGCAAAAGATCAAAACATAGAAAAAGTAAAAATGTTACCAGATGGTAACGGAGATTTTACTCGTATGATGGGAATGCTTGTAGATAAATCAAACTTAGGTTTTGGTATGCGTTCTTGGAGATATTCAATGCTCGTAGATGATAGACGAGTTAGAAAACTATTTACCGAACCTGACTTTGGAGATAGATCACCTACTGATCCATTTGAGGTTAGTGACGCTAAAACAATGTTACGTTACCTTGATGAGATAAATATTTATGATGACGCCTAAAGTAACAATCTACTCTAAAGTTAGTTGCATACCTTCAAATGATTTTATTGACTACTGGTCAGATAAAACTGATCTTCAGTACTATAGATTAAGAGATAGTCAGTATCCACAAATCGCACATGACTTTGAGTATGCAGATATAGAAGAGATGTACGATAGGAAGTTTTATTCTATACCTATCATATTTATTAATGGTACTTATATCAGTTCGTTAAAAGAAGCGTATAACATATTGAGAGAAGAAAATGCAAATTGAAATTTATTCTAAGTCAAATTGTGCTTTTTGTGTAAAAGCAAAAAACTTACTTAACCTAAAAGAAATTCCTTTTAAAGAATTTATTATTCAAGATCCAACCAATAAACACATGGATCTAAAAGATAATCAAAAATGGATTACAAAAGAAGATTTATTTAATGAGTTCCCAAATGCTAGAACTGTGCCTCAAATTAAAATCGACAATGAGTCGATTGGGGGTTATAATGAACTGGTTACTTATTTAGATAATGCAAATTGAGTTTTTCTTAAAGCAAAAAAACTGTTCTCGGTCAATATCTTTACCTAGTGGAGAGATACTTAATCTTACTTGGAATTTAAAAGATGAGTATCCTAAGCCTTATCCTGCTAAAAAAGGACTACAAGAGTGGTACAAAAACACTCCTAAAAGAAAAGATAATAAGCAAGAGGAGTATGCTAGAGACAAAGGTGGTACGATTAAAAACTGTATGCCTGTGTTTGACATATTGTCTACAGGATATATTATACCTTTAGTTGATCCAGTTAGCATTGAGATAGATGGTAATGAGATAGAGTATGGAGATGAAGGTAGGCTCTTATTTTCTGGTCATGTACTAAATCAATATACTAATGCTCCTTTTGAAGATGAGTATGTTTGTAAATATGATAATATCTGGGTGGTAAAAACTCCTCCTGGATACTCTTGTCTATTTACTCAACCGTTTTATCAATCAAATAAAAGTTTCACTATGCTTCCTGCTATAGTTGATACTGATACCTATGAAAATGCAGTCGCATTTCCTTTCACAATCAAAAAAGACAGTAAAAAAATAGAGATACCTAAAGGATATCCTATGGTTCAAGTTATTCCTTTTAAAAGAGAAGAGTGGACTCATACAATTTTTGATGAAGTATTTGAGGATAAAGTACAAAAAATAACTCAAAGCTTAGACAAAACGGGTATAGATGCTTATAAATCTTTATACTGGAGTAAAAAGTCTTATGAGTAACGAACCATATAGAGTTCTAGTTGATGTATTTGATCCTTCAATGCTCTCTTATTTAGAACAGTATACTAAAATTATACTAGATTCGGGAAGAATGTTAAAAATAAAGGAAGGTCACTATGTGTATGAAGATTTACTTTTTAGTGTGATTTTCACCAACAAAATTAAGATTAAACTTAACTGCGAGCTTGTAGTAATATATAATGATACATATGTTAAAGAAATAAATATATATGACTACATATTTAGTATAAATTGTTTCCCACCTATGATTTTCTTTGATCATATAAAAAATAAAGTAAAAAGTTTACAACTTGAACCTTTTGAGTTACTTAGATTGAATAGAAGTAGAACTGGTATGTTAGGCACAAACACTTTATCTAATATGATTTATTTTGGCCTATCTACAGATTCATTAAAAAGAGATATTCAGCAGTTCAAAACTGAAAAAATAGTCTTACCAGAACCTAAACCCTTCGATAAATCTGAACTCGAAACTCCGTTGTTTAGATATTCTCTAAACTAATACTTGCCAATAACCTTAACAATATGGTATATTAAATAATCATGGAAACAATAACTAGTTTATTTGTGTTTTTATTTTTTCTAGTGTTACCGTGTATAGCTATTTTTAGTTTTACTTCAACACTAACAAGAGGCGTCTATAACTGGGCAGAAAGGCAAAATGATATGGACATTAAATTTACTTCAGATTTCCCTTCACCTAGAAGGAAACTAACTCCTGAAGAAGAAAACGATATGTATATGGAATACTTTGGACACTCACAAGAAATTGAAGATTCTACAGAGTTACAAGATCGTCTTGACGAAATTGAGTTTGACTTCCGTAATTATATGAGGAACGAAGATGCGAAACGTGCTCGTTAAATTATTCTCTTTTTTAGCAGCTACTTATTTAACTATAGCTCTTTGGCCTTTATTTTTACAAGGAACTTTACAGTTAACAAAAACAGTAGATGAATTTGTTAAGACTGTCAATAGTTTGGAGATTGTACAAAATGGAACAACAGAAAGTAAACCTACTGAGTGAGCAACTAGGAGTTAGCGCACACTCAGTATTAAATAACGAACAAGAGCGAGAAGCAATACGCAACTACATTTTTGACTTCATTAAAGAAAACCCTTTAAACTACTGTGTTGAGTTGATACGAGATCTATTAGAAGAAGCAAGTGAGCGTAGTGCTCTACAGTCTAGAGACTATATTTGTGTAAAATGCGATAAAGTAATAAAGAAGATAGAGAAAGATAAACTTTATGAATCTACAAGACTATAAATCGTTACTAGAAACAGTAAAGCATCACGCAAAACTTTACTATGATAAATCTTCACCTACAATATCAGATGAAGAGTATGATTCTTTGTACGATAAACTTGAACAGATGGAAAACCGTCAAGGATGGCGAGACTCGTCTTCTCCTACAGTTAGAGTAGGATTTAGTGGGGGTAAGATAAAACATCCTTATAGGCTATACTCTCTTAAAAAGGTTTATGACGAAAAAGAAATTGAATCAGAGTTTTCAATCAAAACGCCAAAACTTGACGGAGCAAATTTATCTATTACTTATAATGAAGATGGGAGTTTTCGTCACGCATTAACTCGTGGAGATGGTGAGTACGGTGAAGACGTATCTCATCTTGTTTCTCATATTGCAGGAGCTATCCCTCAACTATCAGATGAGTATGAGAACCCACTTACTTTTGTAGGTGAAGTGGTTACAGATAAAAATGTAGATAATTTCAGAAATTTTGTTAGTGGTTCTTTAGGCGTAAAAAATGCAAAAGATATTGCTGATAGAAAACTAAGATTTATTATTCATGATGTATTAGGCACAGAACTAGATTATCAAGCTAGAATAAATCTAGCTCATGATGAAGGTTTTTCTTCGGTATTAAGTTGGAACTGTGATCCCTATCCACAAGATGGAAGCGTATATCGGGTAGCTTCATACAAAAGAGAAAAGTTACTTGGGCATACTTCTAAATATCCACGCTTTGCAGTCGCACTGAAAGTGCGTGCGGCTATGACGGCAACTACCACTATTCAAGATATTGTTTGGAACTTAGGACGCACAGGGGTTGTGACTCCAGTAGCAGTAGTGGAACCTGTAGTTATTGATGATGCAACTATTTCTCGTGTTATTCTACATAATATTGAATTTATTGAAGAGCACGATTTGGGTCCGGGTGATCAGATTGTTATTGAGAGACAAATTACTCCTCAGTTTGTAAAGGTACTTTCCAAGTCCTCCTTTCCTAGATTCTGTTTAGCAGATGCAGAAAAACAACTCGGTATGACATTGCGTAGGCAAGGTCCTAAATTATTTGCCTCTGTTGCAGATGCTCAAAAATCAGTAGAATACTTTGTTAAGCAACTCGGTATTAAAGGGCTTGGGCCTAGATGGATACAGAAGCTTAATCTTAAACACCCTACAGATCTTTTCTCAGAAGAAACTCCTTGGGAAGAAATGGGTAAAAACGGAGAAAAAGTACTAGAGGAGTTAGCAAGGCCTAAACCTTATGAACAAGTATTAGCTTCTCTTGGTATTCCTGGCGTTGGTAAAAGTACCGCTAAAACTATTACTGATTTTATACCAAGTTTTGATAGGCTAAGAGATATTCAATATCAAGCAATTGATGGGATTGGCCCTAAAACTACAGATAATATTCTGGCTTGGCTTGATGTAAATGAAGAATGGGTTTATGATCTACCTTATGAATTAAATAAACAAATAACTACTGATTCTAACTCAACTGAAATAGATACATTAGTAGTTTGTATTTCAGGAAAGTTAGACATGACAAAGCAAGACTTAGCAGATCATTTGTCTAGGTATAATATTATTATCAAAGATAGTCTTACTAAAGATGTAGATTACTTGTTATCTTCTGGTGAAGCAACTAGTAAAGTTGTAAAAGCAGAAAAATATGGTATTCCAATTATTAATTATTGGGATAACAAATCTTCCATTCTAAAAGGAGAATTTCATGGCTGAGGTCATTGATTTCAATAAAAAAATTAAAGAAAAAACTAAAGTAGAAGATACTAAAAAAATAAGAGATGATGAAGAACTTGACTTAATTAAAATAGTAGGTAAAGAATCCTTTATTGGAATGTGTAATTTGTTAGAAGACTTAGGGTATGATCCGTATTCTAATCATCAAACTGTAAAAGATATTGAAAGTTTCTCTTTTATAGCGAGTGCTATAGTTTCAAGATACTTAAATGTAGATCACCCAGGAACTCATATGTTAGATATTACTGGTGATTTGATTGAAGTAATGCATAGTAATACATCTGCAAAATCTATTGGACTAGCAGTTGTATTTGAAGGAGATGAAAACATTGCCGACAATGAAAATAAGATTACCTAGCACACACTTTGTTTCTAAGTCTGACGCTGAAGACTTTGCTAAGGAGATTGGAGCAGATTTAGATAGTTGGGGGTATGACGCCAGATTAAAAGAATCTTCTCTTGACTTGAGGTTCGAAAACCATTATGATGGATCTAGAATCTTAGAAAATATGGATGGCGCTGAAGGTTATCTAGAGTTTGAAGATGGAACAATAAGTAGGCACTACATTAGAAGAGACAGGACGTACGATGATTAGTTTTGAACTAATTGATGATGAAGAACTAGAAGTTTTAAGACTTTTGATCGACAAAGAAAGATGGGATACGGTCTTGTCTGAGTTTGGCTCTGAGATGGAACTTGAGCGTAAACTTGGTATGATGCCTCATGAATTTACAGAATGGAAAAACTTTTGGTTAGGTGAATGACTAATAACGCATACTCAGAAGAAGAAACAAAAAAATTAAAAAAACTTTATGATGAATTCGGTACAGAGAATATCGAGTTTATCGCTGAAGAACTAAACAAAACAATAAGAAGCGTGAGAAGTAAGCTAGTTAGAGAAGGTTTGTATATACCTATGAAATCTGACTATATTAAAAAAACAGGTAAAAGTAAAAAAGAACTGCTAAGAGACTTAGAGGAAATTGTCCAATTTGATACAGGAGGTTTTCTAGGAGCCACAAAAGATTCTTTATCAGACCTAATCAGCTTCTTAAAAAAGGATGAATAATATGCTTGATATGATACTTAGATTTGCTACAATTAATGATGTAAATAAGTTTTTAAAGGCTAATGACATTAGTAAAGAAGAATCAGAAAAACTTCGTCAAAAATGGCTTGATGCTCAAGAAGAGGCTATTGCAAGACCTGCTGCACCTGCACCTGTAGTTGAAGAGGTTGAGGAAGAAGATGAAGATGAAGAGGAAGAAGAAACTGAAGTTAAAAAGGTAATGTCTTCAACAGGTTCTAGCTTTACAAACTTTATTAAAAAATAATCATTGAAGTTAAAAACGCCTAATGGGTTTTTAGCTTATCTTGCTTTAAAAGGAGATATAAAATGAATAAAGCACTACTTGATATAAATAAACTTACGCCCTACGCTGTAGGATTTGATAAAATCTTTAATGATATGCACAGATATATGGAGCACGCCTCTGCTAGTACAGGGTATCCTCCATATAATATTCTTAAAGAAGGTAATAGTTTCAAGATTGAAATCGCTCTAGCTGGAGTAAATAAAAAAGATCTATCAATAGAAGTTTCTGATGGAGTCTTAACAATAATGCACGATCCAGCAGAGATTGACAACGCACAAGAAACGTGGCTACACAGAGGTATTGCTCAAAGAAAGTTTAAAAGACACTTTACTTTAGCAGATGATGTTGTTGTAGAAGATGCAGAGATGGTAAATGGTATGCTACAAATCTACTTACAACGAATAATTCCAGAAGAGAAAAAGCCTCGTACCATAAAAATTAAGTAATATCAGTTACTTACACATTAAGGGGCTTTCTTAGTAAAGCCCCTTATTTTTTGCTTGCTTTTAGGTTTTAATTTTGATAATATACTTATATTAATAATGCTGAGTTAGCTCAACTGGTAGAGCACTGGTTTTGTACTCCAGAGGCTGGGGGTTCAAGTCCTCCACTCAGCACCATATTCCGACTTAGCTCAGTTGGTAGAGCAGGTGACTGTTAATCACCCTGTCGCAGGTTCGAGTCCTGCAGTCGGAGCCACAAGCCCATGTGGTGGAATTGGTAGACACGCAGGTTTTAGGTACCTGTGCTTTACGGCGTGGGGGTTCGACTCCCTCCATGGGCACCAGTTTAAGAGTTCTGCTTCTCTTGTAAAATAACTAAGCAGATGGTGCCACCTGGGTAGGGTCGTGCCTTAATACACGCGTGTGGGTCAACGGTTAGCCCACATCAACTTTAATGAGGGTAAAATGAAACAACGATCACATATTAGTATGCAAGAACGCATCAAAGAAGCACTTCGTCTTCACTTTGAAGCACATATTGAAAAACATCTAATTAATGTTGAAAACTTGCTAGAGAATCCAGCTGGGATTGGAGAGCATGGCGACATTATGGATGAAATTGAAAAAGAAATTGCTGAAATGGCAGACTACAAAGATAAGTTAGAAATTGTTGAAGAGTATCTTTAATATGACGCGGCATTGGTGTAGTGGTAACATGCGAGCCTTCCAAGCTCTTGTCATCGGTTCGAATCCGATATGCCGCTCCAAGCACCCTTCGTCTAGTGGTTTAGGACATCGCCCTTTCACGGCGGCAACACGGGTTCGAATCCCGTAGGGTGTACCATATGACAGACTTAAAGCAAAAAATTAATCAAAGACTAGATATACTTGAGAACTGGATGAATCATAATTATCATCTTAATAGACCTGAAGTTGTCAGAGAACATCTTTATTATATTACTAAATTTTGGAATATATTAAATGATGAAGAAAAAGATTACATCCACGCAGTAGAATATGTTTTAGAGGGCCAAATTGTCTGGAAATCAGAAACCCATATTGAAGATGCAAGAGATAGATAATATGCGTTGTATTATCTATGTAAATAATGTTGTTCTTTTTTATGGTAATAAGACTACTGCTAAAAGAATTTATACAAAGGTAAAAGAAAAATATGATAAAGAAGAATTGGTCCGATCAAAAAGCATATGAGTTTTGTAAAGAAAATAAGAAATTTGAATCTTTTAATAAAGGTATTCAAGGAGATTCTATTGAATTTTTTAAAACAAAGTTCACATATGATAGTGCCGAATTTAAAGTACTAAAACAATGGTGTTTAGATAATTGTGAGTATATGTGGGACTGGACACAGTGGCAGTATGGTTTTGGAAATACTGTTTGGTTTAGGTTTTTTTCTTCTTCAGAAGCAAAATCATTTAAGCGAATGTATGAATTAACTCATTACAGGAGACTAAGATGAGAGAGTCTTATGAGGCTTATATGCTTAGAAGGTTACGAGAAGAGACAAAAGAGCCAAAAGATGTAAAAGATCTTATAAAAGATATTGAAACTACTCTTCAAAGTATTGAAAAGAAAATAGATAGGTTACTACAAAATGGAAACAATTGAATTTAAAGGAGAGGAATATCCTATACTCCAAACAAAAGGTCATGCGTCTAAGTATGCTATTCCTTTTGCTCAAGAAATACTCTCAGGAATTGGGTTTGATATTGGATGTATGAAAAAAGAATGGGCGTATCCTGGAGCTATCCCAATTGATTTAGATTTTGACGATCCTTGGGATGCTTATAACCTTCCTGATGTGCCTCCTTTAGTAGATTATATTTTCTCTTCTCACTGCTTAGAACATCTACCTAACTATGTAGAAGCACTTGAGTACTGGAATTCTAAACTAAAACCAGGTGGTATTTTATTTCTATATCTACCTCATTTTGATCAAAAATATTGGCGTCCTTGGCATAACAGAAAGCATATTCACGCATTGACTCCTAATTTGATGGAATACTACTTTGAAGATATGGATAATCTTTGGTCTAAAAGTTTTGTTTCTCAAGGATATGATTTGAACCACGCATTTTATTGTGTTGCACAAAAGTAATAACACTTGGCTCCGTAGCTCAGTTGGATAGAGCAACAGCCTTCTAAGCTGTGGGTCGAGGGTTCGAATCCTTCCGGAGTCGCCATATGGGTGTAGTGTCAATGGTAGCACGACGGTCTCCAAAACCGGAAGTCGGGGTTCAAATCCTCGCACCTGTGCCAATTTATACTTTACAGCTACTTAAATTTATTATATTATATAAATATAAAATGAAATGAGGTTAATTACTATGGAATATTCTTTTGGCATACCTTTAAAAAAACCTGTGCTACAAAAGCAAGAAGCAGTCGACCAGACTGACAAAGAAGCTGAATACTATCGAAAAATGGTAATACAACTGAGTAACGAAATTGAACTACTAAAACATCAACTAAAAGAAGAAACAGAAGCGCGATATGCTGCTTATGCTCGTATTAAAGAATTAACAGAAAAAGATTAATTATATGCGGGCGTGGTGGAATAGGTAGACACACAGGACTTAAAATCCTGAGACTTTAAGTCGTGCGAGTTCGAGTCTCGCCGTCCGTACCAAACATGAGGATAGCATGAAATACAGATTTGAAGGGACAAATATTGAAATAGAGTTTGCTATTGATAATGGTAAACTTTTTGCTACTTTATTTCAAGAAGGCATACCTTCAAGCAGGGTATATATCGAAGGGGATGACTTAGCTATTGCAATGAAAAAATACTTTTTCAGAATGGGAGATACAACAGATGATGGGAAATGATTTTTGGGCAGATCTAGAAATTGATGCTTTTGAAAAGCAACTTGAGCTAGAAGCTATAGCAAAAACATTAATTGACCATTGGGGTAAAGAACTTACTGAAAACGATTTGCTTAAAATGAAAGCCTATACTGATTCTCAAGTTAATCTAGTCGAAACAGCTATTGCTAAAGCTGCTTTAGCATACTATTTAACACAAGACTACTCGCCAGAATTTATACATAAGTATCAATCGAGTCCTAAAAAATCTTGGATAACTCGAATATTTACTCCTGTAGTTCAATTGGTTAGAACCCACCGCTCATAACGGTGTTGTTGGGGGTTCGAGTCCCTCCGGGAGTACCAATAGGCCAGTAGTTTAATGGTAAAACACCCGCCTTATACGCGGCACAGTCTCCAGATTAGAGAGCGATTCTGGTTCGAATCCAGACTGGCCTACCAATTATTTCAATTAGTTCTTGCTTAACATTAAATTTTTTGATATTATTAAGAATAATCAAGGAGAGTTGAATGTATGCAGTTAAAAAAATAACTAATTCAGATTTTCAAGTTACTAACCTACAAGATGATCCAATCACCTACAATGTTACAAAAAATAATCGTGGTCACTATTCTTGTGATTGTAGAGGTTTTTATGTTCAAAAAGACAAAACACAGCATAAACATTGTTTGATGGTTAAAGCACTAGAAGAAATGGAAGATTATGACAGTTTTGTTATAGACAAAGACTGGAAGGTTGTCGATGCTTTTTCCTATAAAGAAATGCTCGATCAATTTGAAACTTTTATGGATGAAGTAATAGAGAAATAATATGTTAGCTAATCTGACTTCGTTAGACACTGACTGTGAACGAATAGACATTTTTACTGAACGAGAAGATGGTTTTTACGCTGATAAAATCATTCTTAATGTGATGTACAGGTCTCTTGTAGAGTATCAAAAAGTATGTGACACATTCCCGAATGATTTTACTTCTCAAGAAAATTGGGATATTTTAGTTGCTCAAATCATTGACGATTTGGATAGATACTTGTTCACAGACTTTTATGAAAGTGACGAAGCAGAAGTCTATGATAGAGAGAATCTTAGAGCATCTCTAAAACTCTATGCTGAATACTTCGATGAATTTTGGAATGATAGATGAGACAAGCAGGACTAAAACCGAAGAACCACAATAGTGGGGTATATTGGACAAGAGCTGCATCAGGAAACGGAAAACACGAAGAACAAGAATCAACTGTAAGTGACTTACTTTTATGGGCTATTGTGTTGCCTATATTTGTTGTTATCTTTCCGTTTATCTGGTTAAGCGAAAAACTAAAAAAATGACCTTAGAGTAATAGGCTTACTTTAAAATTTTCAAAAATTTGATTGGCTAACTCTAAATTTTTATTTATAATATTAAAATAATGAGAAGGCAGTTATGCCTAAGTCGCTGAATAAGATTCGGACAAAAATAGCACCTACTATAGCACTCTAGTTTTCACTAGAAGGAAATGCTCTCTGAACCTCAGAGAGAGCTGATAGACAATTACCAGATTTGGTGTCGTGATCAGCCCTTATTCTGTTGTTGAGGAATGGATAACCAACTTAAAAAAACCATCCGCAAAATTTCATGGGGAGTCCTGTAAGTAAGGAAAGCAAGATCCGCCAAAGATGTGTATTACAAAGGTAGTTCACTAGGCACTGTAAAATTAATCTTCGCTAGTACAGAAAGCAGTCTCCCCTTTGATTTTAATGTTGCTAAGAACTTAAAATTTTTATATAATATATTTATTGAATGAGAGAGTAGGCATCATCCTCTGGGCTACACAGTCTCCTTCGGGACACTAACAGCACAAGGTAAAACCAGTTAATGATGCAACGGAGTCACGGAATCGGTCTCAGCCTGTCTCTCTTGTCGTAATGAGCGCGACATAAAAGAAGAACTCATCGGGTTCCCGCCGTTACCGTGACGCTAGGCACGAGCGATACGAGACCTGAGCCGCAGTCCTTGAGCTTGCTCATAAAATATCGCCGTCTTGGACAGGTTTTGCAGTTACCTACATCAACGCGGTCGGCTCTGTGAGGGGCAGGGGAGCGACCTAAAAGTTCTCCCCCCAGTTTCTTGTGTGGGTAGCTCCCACATCGAAGTGTGACTGAATATTCCTGTGTCAGCGGGAAAAAGTAGACCTGGGGAGTAGTGCTCCTGCTCAACTAGCTAACAGGTTGTTGTGGCGAATGGTATACGAGATACTGACTAGTCGCTTGTGAGTAAAAAATATTCTCATCACTTCACTATATGGTGAAACCTCTACACCATGCCACTATGGGCGAATAGAGGAAGGTGCAACCTGTGTTTATTTACAGGCTCTGCCCAATTTAGAGTGGTAAGCAGTTATTACTAGTTTTACAAGCGCCACTCACTTGCTGCTTGAAGATCGTCTAATTAGCAAGACCTGAGACTTATGAACTCGGAAATGGAGTGCAAACCTCTCTCTTCAAGTAGTCCCTTGTCTCAGGGGCATGGCATGTTAAATCGGCCTAAAACTGAGAGTCGGGGCGGAACAACAGGGTGTATCCTGCCGCACGGTAGTTGGCGAGGTTGGTGGCGACTACCCTAGTTTTCCTTCACTACAACTAAATGTTCGTAGATGAGGGGCTGGTTTGATAAGTACCAGTTAACCCAAAACTTGTCGGGGATGTACTAAACTCATCCTGCCCGAAAATTGATGTTTAGTCTCGTTTGTTTGTGAGCGAGTTGGTAAGTCCCCTGTCGGGAGGGGCAATCACAAACTAGCACGCTCAGGAAACTGGGCGTGCTTTTTGTTTGACAAATGCTTAAAATTTTAATAAAATGAGTTCACTATGAAAGTATATATTAGCAATTATCCTACTTACAGATTTTATCACAACTGGTTATATAAACTTTTTGATTATCTTCCAGAACAAAAAAGAAAGGTACATATAGATCCTTGGGATACTTGGAGTATGGATCTTACCCTTGCTGAAATTATTGTTCCTATGCTAAAACAACTTAAAGCATCAACTCATAGTTATCCTAGTACTATGTCTGAAGAACAATGGGATGAGATTTTAGATAAAATGATCTGGTCATTTGAGCAAAAACTAATTGATTGGGAACAACAGTATGTGCTTCAAGAAGGTGAGATAGACTGGGATGCGGGAGAAGTAGACTCAGAAGGCAACAAAACTCTTGTCTGGTCTAAAGAGCATATCATTGATCGGGATGCAAGAAATGCTCATCAAGCACGAATGGATGAAGGTTTCGCACTATTTGGTAAACATTATGAATCACTCTGGGACTAGCCTTGAATGGTACGACTATGTAGTGATAGCTTATATAGCCTACACAAGTACTATAAGCATTGCCTTTGGGGATGCTTTAGGTATTTTTATAAACTATTTACTTTGGCACGGTTATGTGCATTGGAGAATAAATTATGAGTAAAACAATTGGTATTGATTTAGGTACAACAAACTCTTGTGTTTCGGTATTTGAAAACGGGAGTGCAAAGATTATTGAAAATGCAGAGGGAGCTAGAACTACTCCATCTATTATTTCTTTTAGCGCGGATGAAGAAGTTGTTGGCGCTTCAGCAAAGCGTCAAGCAGTTACTAATGCAGAAAATACAATTCATGCAGTTAAAAGACTGATGGGCGTTAGGTATGACAGCGACACAGCAAAAAGCGTTAGAGAATCAGTTTCATATAGTATTATTAAATCAAGAAATGGAGATGCCTGGGTAAAAGCACTAGACGTAGAATACTCACCATCTCAAATCTCTTCAAAAATTTTACAAAAACTTAAAACAGACGCAGAAGCATATTTAGGGCAGTCAGTTGATAAAGCGGTTATTACTGTACCTGCATACTTTAATGATGCCCAACGTCAAGCAACTAAAGACGCAGGAAAAATTGCAGGTCTTGAAGTACTTCGTATTATTAACGAGCCTACTGCAGCGGCACTTGCATATGGACTAGATAAAAATGACAGCAGTACAATTGCAGTTTATGACTTAGGTGGAGGCACATTCGACGTTTCTATATTAGACATCGGAGATGGTATCATTGAAGTGCTTTCCACAAATGGAGACACATATTTAGGGGGTGAAGACTTCGATAATCGTTTGATAGACTACATTGCAGATGAGTTTATGAAAAACGAATCAATTGATCTCAGAAAAGATAACCTAGCACTTCAAAGAGTAAGAGAAGCGGCTGAAAAAGCTAAAATCGAATTGTCTTCCACCACACAAACTGAAGTAAATCTTCCTTTTGTTACAGCAGATGCTTCTGGTCCAAAACATCTTCAGGTTAAAATTACTCGTGCTAAGTTTGAATCTTTAGTACAAGATCTACTTGATAAGAGTATTGAGGCTTGTAAAAGAGCAATGAAAGATGCTAACCTTAATAAGGTAGATGAGGTTGTACTTGTAGGTGGAATGACTCGTATGCCGAAGGTTGCAGAGATTGTTGAAGCTTACTTTAAAACTGTACCAAATAAAGGTGTTAATCCTGATGAAGTAGTTTCCATTGGAGCAGCAATTCAAGCTGGAGTACTTAGCGGAGACGTAGACGATGTAGTTTTATTAGACGTAACACCTCTATCATTAGGTCTTGAGACACTTGGTGGTGTAATGACTCGTATTATTGATCGTAATACTACAATTCCAACTAAAAAATCTCAGACATTCTCTACGGCTGCTGACAATCAACCAGCGGTGAGTATTAAAGTGTATCAAGGTGAGCGAGAAATGGTAGCAGATAATAAACTACTTGGAGAGTTTATGTTATCAGGAATTGCTCCTGCACCGAAAGGCGTTCCACAAATTGAAGTAACCTTTGATATTGATGCAAACGGTATTGTTAATGTTAGTGCGCGAGATCAGGCAACTGGCAAAGAACAAAAGATCTCTATTAAGTCAGATGGGGGATTGAGCGATGCAGAGATTGATCGTATGATAGATGAGGCAGAAGCAAATAAAGAAGCTGATGCAGCACGTCGTCGCGAAGTCGACTTACGCAATGCGGCTGAATCAGCAGTTCACTCTGCACAATCTATGCTGAAAGAGTTCTCAGAAGAAATCACTGATGAAGAACGAATTGAAATCGAATCTTTGATTGAAAAAATCAATGAGGCAGATACAGATGCTCTTGAAAATCTACTCAATGAACTTCAAGATGCTCAGATGAAAGTAGGATCTCGTATGTATGCAAGAAATCCTGATGCTGATATAGTAGACGAGCAAGAAGTTGCTTAAAAGTCTTTTAATACTAATGTCTTTTTGGGCAGTTGTAGGTTTGCTGTATTCTATATATTATGTAAGTTAGAAAGGTAACTTTATGTTTAATGATGGTGGCTTCTATGTAGAAGTAAATGGGCATAAAATATATGGGTATTCTAGGTATATCCAATTTTATGGTGAAATAGTTGCAAACTCTATGGATGAGGATGTTTTCGTAGAAGTTGGTAGTTTTTTAGGACAATCTACTTCAGCAATGGGAAAATTCATCAAAGATAGTAAAAAGTGCATTGAGTTTAATGCAGTTGATATCTTTGACCTATCAGATTTTAGTGACGCACCTCATTATGAGGTTATTGAGGCGCATGGTGGTGACTTTCTAGAAGCCTTTAAATCTAACTTGCGTGAGGCAGGAGTTGAGGATCAAGTTAAAATACATAAGATGACCTCTATCGACGCTGCAGAGCAGTTTGAGGATAGAAGTGTTTCTTTTGTTATGATTGATGCATCTCACGCTTATCAAGATGTGATTGACGACATCAAAGCCTGGTACCCTAAAGTTAAACTTGGTGGGATTATATCTGGTGACGACTTTGATTTTGACGAAGTTAAACAGGCAGTTTTTGATGTATGCGGTGAAAAGATTAATGTCTATCCGAATACAACTTGGTGGTTTAGAAAACAGTATGAGACTTTAGATGAACAAAAAAATTCTTAAACGCATTAAAGAATGGTTTATAGGTGAACCACAACCAAACTACTTAAGAGGTAGTAAGGAAAAACCTAAATTTTTTAATGCTCAACACGAAAAAGCAATGAAGGCACAGATAAATGGCAAAAAAGAACAAAATAAATAAAGTATGGATGGTTCCTGAAGAAGAAAACAAGGTTGGTAAGTCTTATTCTTATCACTTTGTTCATGCAAAAACTCTTAATCAAATTAGAAATGGGGTTAAACTTCGCATGAAAAGGTATAACCCAGCTAAAAGACAACATGAGTACTTTGTAGAGAGACGAATGCCTCCTCACTCTAAATGATTTTTATCAAGGTATATTATATAAATGAGCAAAAATAGACCAATTACTGCTTTTAAGGGGATTTTTGAAGAAAAACTAAAACGAATGAAAAACTCTCTTAAAGAAGAGTTAAAAAAAGCAAAGACTGATAGAAGAAAAGAATGGTTAAAATCAGAATTAAGAGAAGCTAAAGGCTTAAGGAATACTCTTCGTGAAATGACAGAAGAAAAAATATGCCCTCATTGTGGAGGTAAACTATGAGAGTAGGAATTACTTTTGGCGCTTTTGATTTACTACACGCAGGTCATGTATTAATGTTGCAAGAGGCAAAAGAACACTGTGACTATATGATAGTAGGACTACAAACAGATCCTACTATTGACAGACCAGACAAAAATAAACCAGTACAATCGGTAGTTGAAAGATACATTCAGTTGTCTTCAGTTACCTATGTAGACGAAATTATTCCATATGAAACAGAAAAAGATGTTAAAGACATCTTGAACTCTGTTAAAATTGATGTTAGAATCATAGGATCAGATTATATTGGAAAAGACTTTACTGGTAAAAATATTTGTGTAAATCGAGGAATCGAAATACACTATAATAAAAGAGACCATGCATTCAGTTCTTCTGAGTTACGAAATCGCATTAATGGGAGATAATCATGAAATTTTTAAATCAATGTATTGTTACTTTACTAGTATCTTCAGCAGTTGGCTTTACTAGTAGTCTAGCTTTTGCAGAGTCATATACTGTACAAGGAGTTGTTACCAGTTCTACTCCTAAATATAAACTGGTTAATATACAAAATCCTGTAAATACTTGTGAGATGGTACAAGTACCAATCTACGGAACTGCTGAACAAGAAGGTGGCGATATTATTGGTAGCCTTATCATCGGTAGTTTAATTGGTGGTGCCATTGGTAATAATGTTAGCGATGCTGACGGTGCAGGAGCTGCAGGTGCAGTTCTTGGAGGCATTATTGGAGCAAATGAAGCCACAAAAAAGAAATCAACCAATAACAATATTATTGGTTATAGAGAACAAGAAAAATGTAAAACTACTTGGATAAACTCTCAAGAAGAGCATCTTTCTCATTATTCAGTTGAATATGAAGTTCTAGGCTTAAAAGGAACTAAGATCACTCGCTCTGATGTTCCCGTTGGATCTAAAATTCCAGTCGTAGTATCAATCAAATCTAATTAATTAATAGTTTGACATCTACTTAAAAATATTATACTATTATTTATAAATGAAATTTGGAGGATCAAATGGCGAAGAAAAAAGGTGGTAAGTCTAGCGGTTATCGGTCTCAAGGTCTTGTACCTACAGTCAAACGAGCAATTAAAAACGCATCTCGTAGAGACTATATGTTGTCTTCAGCACGAAATGATAATCAACTAAAGGCTCATACTCTTGGTAAGCGTGTCATGCTTACAATTCAAAATCCAGATAAAAATAACACGCGTGAGCGTTTTATTCGTGTGCCTTCTACTGAAGTGTGGAAAGCAGTCAGAACTAAGTAGAGGGGAAAAACCCCTCTACCTACCTAGGTGAAACATAATGGAACTAATAATTCAACTGAAAGACTTACTTTTTTTAGTTCTCCTTGGCGTAGCAGTTTATATTAGTTATAGACAAGGCGCTAAAGCAGGATTAGAAGCAGGAATTGATGGAACACTCCAAATGATCGAAGATCGTGGATTTATTAAAGTGATTGAATTAGAGGATGGAGAAGTCCATATTTTAAGGAATGAAGGATAGATCGAAAATATCTACACTTTGGGAAAAATTAGAAGAGCGTTTCTTTAATAAGACATATCAAAGTAGACGGAGAACTAAGATTAGAGGTAATAAACTTAGAGATAAGAAAAAACGCTTTAAGTCTACTTGGATTCATCGAGACCAATGAAATATTTTTTAATTGATATTGAAAAGCAGTGCATTGTGAAAGCCTATGGAACATATGATGATGTGTTTTATGATTGGGGCATTGTAACAAAAGGACAAGATAAGACTACTTATGTTATCTGCTCGGAACAAGATTTAGTAAAAATTGCTATGGACAAAAAGAATGATCCTATAGCCGTATGATAAATTTTATAAATTTCACAAAACTGTAACATTTCTGTGCTATACTTACTAGAATAAGAGAAGATTCTCTTATTCTTTTTTTTTACATAAGGAGAAATTACAATGGAACTTGTAACTCTTTGGATGGCAGTAGGTTTTTTATTTGCTGCTTATTCAGTTATAGCAAACGATTCAGTACAAACTCTCGGTACATGGATCGCATCAAACAATGAGAGATTTAATTGGAAAGTTATGTGGGGGGCTGCTTCGGCTGTACTCTTATATACGATCTGGTATGGTTGGTATATGTAT
>Ga0208898_1000173_pt1 | contig 54464 bp, 74 predicted proteins | sample VirMetDEL_Mar_4_FD_184513 | JGI IMG/M metagenome (GOLD analysis project Ga0208898, IMG submission 184513) | Aqueous microbial communities from the Delaware River and Bay under freshwater to marine salinity gradient to study organic matter... | ecosystem: Environmental > Aquatic > Marine >... | reverse complement strand
GTACACACCTACAAAACCTACACGATCAACAACCGATAATATAACTGAATGAAACGAATACTAACTGAATATGCTGAGCCAGCAATCGTGCTGGGAGCTGTAACCCTTGTAACAATATTTTTAATCTATGCACATTAAACTAAACAACAAACCCTTCGTGATTGAGCACATTGATGCTGTATACATGCACGACTATCCAGACTTCTGTGACGCTTATATTGAAGAAGCCTCTGTGTTTGAAAACGACGAATGGCGTGATGCCACTGAAGCTGAGATTGACCAGGCTAATGATCAGCTCTCATCTGAAATAAACGAAATGATTCACTCTGAACAACTATACTTATGAAAAAGCTAGACAACATCCAACTGATCGCGCTCACAGCGCTTGTAGCAATGACACTGGTCTTGTCGCTATACACAGTACTGCATGAACCGCAAGGACCTCACCACGCTGTGGTTGTACAAGATGGCACAGTCGATATCTGGACAGCAGATCACCTGCACATGATCGACGGCGTTCTTTACATAACCGACACGACGACTGTACGATAATATAACTGTAACTAAAAACGATAACACTATGGATACAAGAACAAGAGCATACGAGTACTGTATAAGACAAGTAAGTGACTACCCAGCACTGGCTGACCAAATCAACAGCTTCTACAGCCTGTTCCGAATGGAGATATCCGACGACGAAGCGTCTGTCGAAAACGAATGGGAGTTGCTATACAGCGATGTTGAGGGGCTGATCAAAGAACACAAAACCAACACGACTGTCTAACGATAATATAACTGTAACTAAAAAAGTAACACTATGAAACCACAAGAAATTGTAGCACTACATGCAGACGCCCACGAAGCTATCAGATACTTCTACGAGATAGGAATGATAGACAACCTGCACGGTGACCAACAGCACTACGTCGAAGCACTAATCAAATTCGCTGCAAACAAAATGCACATAGAATTAGTAGGGTAACACCTAGCCCCTAGCGGGGTTGCTATACACCGGCCTGCTCCTGAAATAAGAGCGGAAGAGTAGACTCCGTCCTACATAAAGATTTTTATGCTATACACCGGCACGTCGGCGGAAGCGAATAAAACGGTATGCAGAAACATCGGTGGTTCGATCTTCTCACCTTTTTTTTACCAAATAAAACAGTGACAATAGGGTGTTATGTAGTATACTTAATAGGCTAACGTCACTATTTCCCAAGTATCCTCACTTTCTAGCGAAAGTTTCTTTTTTTTTACCTCACACACAGAGGAGCGGAGTAATACCAGTATTCCTTTTTTTTCTTACAAATGAAGTATATGCTTTTACAAGATGAACACGATACCGAATCGATAATATAAATGTAACTGAGAAACAAAAAAAAAGAGTATGAAAAATTACAACGGTAAAGAAGTAAAGCTGGTGTGTGAAAGCACCGGTGTTGAGAAAAGTATCGGTGATACGGTATTAAGTTTTCGCGGAGAGTTGGCGACTATCAAGTCGATGCGACCACCTCACAAGTCGAGTTCAAGTGGTTTCGTAAATAACTTTTATGCCCATGTGTATAACCTAAAATTCGTTGAGCTATGAGTAAGTTAAAGATAGGTGATAAAGTATGGTGGCGAGGTGGCTTTGGTTTCGATGCCCCTAAGGTGGCGACTGTTGAAGAAATTGAAGTTACCGGCGGCTACAAGTACGGTGAGCAGGTAGATGAAGTTGATTGGGCGGAAGTATACGACCGTAATGTTGTGGTGAGCTTCTCTGACCACAATAACTGGGCGTACGCTAGTCAGATAACGCAGTGGCTTCCTTACAAAGTTAACACGAACACCGATCGATAATATAAACGTAAAACAAAAGTGTTATGACTGACGAACAAATAATGAATGCACCTGTGTGGCCGAGTCGATTAATCTTCAATGCCTCGCTGTTGTACCGTAAAAAGCTAAAAGACCTAAGCGACGATGAGTTGTTGGCAGTAAAAAAGTATTCACTAAACATTAAGTAATTATGAACCGACCTTATAAATACATTACGGTGCTTGACTACTCAAACGGCCAAGTATACCTGTACGACTACGACGAAACTGAAATGCCGAGTGCAGTAGACTTTGTTTCCTCACGCCACAACTTAGATAAAGTAAACTATATGGTGCACCAGTATACACCAGCGTTATGGACGAAAGATTTGTACTACTGCAACAGAGAGCAAGCGTACCAATTGACTGACGAAGGCTAACTTACAAAACTAACACGGCCACCGATCGATAATATCAATGTAACTAAAACGAGTACTATGAAATTCATTAAAAAAACAAAACAGGGTAACTTACACTATATCCTTAGTGATGGCCGTATCGGTGCCATATACCCAGATACCGGTTATGTTCGAGTGTCGCACTCTATGAAAGGTTTCGCTGATGACGAACGCGGTAGGTTCTATCTTAAACGCCAACGCCAGCGTAATATTGATGCAGTGCGTAACGGCAACACAGGTGGCCTTAAAATGTACCAAATTAACCCACAGCGTAAAACCGATCGCTATGTATTATGGAGCGTCGATAAATACGGTCGCGAGTTGTACTACAAATATACTGCCACCGAGCGTGTGCTATACCCAAACGATACTATAACCCTCGTTCTTTTACTACAAAAGTTCGAAAATAAAAACTGCAACTAATGGAAATCAAAGCAACACCAATGTCGCACTCCAAGTTTATTGAGTTTGACGTCAACAAATTAAAACAAGTATACTATGGCCGTCTCGATAACTGTCGTTGCGGTTGCGGAGGTGAATACTACCAACCCGGTGAGACACCTGAAGCTGACGCTTTTATTACCAAAGCACTTAAGGTACTCAATGAGTACTCTAATTCACACTACAAAAATGTGTCGTACGATCGGTTTACCTACAAAGACCCTACACAAAACGAGTTGTACTTTGAAATACAAACCGAAACTCGCGACTTCGCTGAACAAAGCGATGACGATGACGACTATGATTACTACCAAAGTGATGAGGGTGATGTAGGGTATGCATTCTACATACAAGATTAACACGACACCTAATCGATAATATAATAAACAAACGATATGACACAGAAAGAACTGACTACACATGCTACGGTTATTACCGAAGCCGTACTAGACAACATGTACTCTACCGTATCTAATTATATGGAAGATGTACTCGAACACGACCCTTATATGGAAGACTTTAGTGCAGTGCACGACGAGTTATTCTTTGAGTGTGTAAAAGCAATTGGTAACCTTCAAATTTCTATAAAATGACACTAGAACAACTAAATCAAATGAGTTACGATAAAATCGTATTTCTCTGGAACGAATACTGCGAAGAAGTCAACTACTTCACCGACATGCTATACACCAACGACGACGAAGCCTTCAGTACATTCGGTTTCACGATCAACGGCACGCTAATGAATAGTAGTAACGACGTATATGATTGGGACGACGAATTCGTAACTGCTGACGGCTATGGTAACCCATTGTCCGCTAGTGACCCTAGAATACTTATGGACCTTGATGCCCTGCTCGAGTGGTACTTACAAAAGCAACACGATAGCGAATCGATAAAATAATTGTAACTAATAAAAACTTGTAACTATGGAAACACTTTATGACCGCTTAAAGCCTGAATTGTTAGGCAAGCTAATGAAAAACCGCAAAAAGTATGAATTTTCTGTTGACCGATGTATAACTTTATTAAGTAGCAACCACCGCTACCACGACTTAACTATCGACGACGCAAATTACATATCTACATTTGTCGAAGCCGACTGGGCAAACGCTACATGCATTGAATTACGCCACGGCTCTTATATGTTTAACGAACCAAAAACTACTGAAAATGAGTGATTTTATACCACAAGACCCCGACAGCTTAGTAACCTTTAATGCGCTACTTACTGAATACAACACGGTGCATGGTTGCGAACTAAAGTTCTTCTTTGACGACCATCCTTATGACATTGATTTTACCATCAATAATGAGTACACTGCTGACGGCTACGATGTATGGGTGATGCGATCAACCGAAGAAAGCATATGTCTATGTGACAACGTGTACTACAACGCACCTGATGGCAATGATGTACTTCGAGAGCTAGAATACATGGACGAGTGCAAAATATACTGCGAGTTAGAACAATACGAAATTGAGTACGCTTTGCGTGACCGTTTGTACACTAACTATAACAACTACAAAACCAACTTAGAAGATGAAAAAGATAGATAACGAAATGCGCCCATTACCTAAATGGTTTGATGGCGAAGTATACACTGAAGGCGGCACTGCCCGTAACCCGTACACTGGCGACACTGCAGAATTAAATGCACACGAGCTTACCATGTACGATCTTATTCTAGGCGCTGAAGCTATGGGCGCTTATAGAGTAATGCAGCAGGGACTAGGTTGGTTCCGAATTGCAAACCCCGAGGCCTATATGGTGTTACTCGATTAGTTACGAGATGTAAGAGCGCTGGAGATAATATTTTTAGCGGAGTAGGGTCAAAGGCGTTCTTACAAAACTAACACGAGTACCCAACGATAATATAATAAACAAAAGAAAATGAGCAAGAAAGTAATTTGGTTTGACGGTAGCAATGTGTTTGTCGCTCGCAAGGGTAAAACAACAAATGCTAAGATATCAGATGGTTCACCTGTTCTACAAACGTATACCTTTAGCTACGAGCAGTGGAGTTTGGCCACTACAAGCAAAGGTTTTGGTATCAAAGCGTTCTTTGCACTTGACGGATCAAATTGTCTAGACTGCCCATTTTCTTTAGGTAACGGTAACGGCGGTTGCTATACGCACAAATTCCAACAATACGTCGGCTTTCTTGCACTGCTACGAAGCATCAAACCTGAAGAACTCAGCCCCTTCAACGATTTGAAATTCAAGCAGTTACTGAAGTTAGCTTCGGGGTCTTATGTAAGATTTGGTACGTACGGCGAACCGTCGCTTATCGCTCCTAATGTTGTTGCTGCGATCGTCGCGGTAGCTAAAACATGGACGGGTTACACCCACCAATGGAACAAACCGTTTGCTGCTGAGCACGGTAAATACTTTATGGCTTCCGTACATAATCAAGCTGAAGCCGACGTTGCACGTGATAAAGCATACCGATCTTTTATTGCAAGTAACGATAATTCTGAAAAAGCCGTATCTTGTCCAGCCTCTAAAGAAGCCGGCTTTAAATCCAACTGCGCTAAGTGTGGCTTATGCAGCGGTGTACTTGGCAAGGGTAATAAAGACATTAAAATACTACAACACTAATGATAAACGCAACTTTCGATCAACAATTGCTTGCACGTAATTACTGGTCAACTATAGAAGAAACTCATGATGTCGGTCGTAACCGTGAACGCCGAAATGTGCTATACCGCTTTGCTTTTTTCGTAGCGTGCCGTGAGCTTTCCAACTTATCGCTGAGTACCATTGGTCGTATACTAAATAAAGACCATGCGACGGTCATACACGCAATGAAATCCCACGAAAGCAATTACCGCTTCGATGCTCAATACCGTGAGATCTACACTGAGATACACACTTGCTTAAAAGATATCATCGGGGAAAACACTGAGCAAGTATATAATGTGATTAAGCAGCGAGCAATGCAGGTTGATCCTGATTTGTACCACGATCATATTATTGAAACGTACAAAAAACGTCTTGCTGCCCAAGAGCGTGAACATAAAGACAGCACTGAGATATTAAAAAGCACTTTGCTAAAAACTCAAAAGCACAATAAAACACTAAAAAAACGAATGGACTGGCTAAATAACGAATGTTTAAGACTAAAAAATCTATTATGAGCAAGATGCACCAATTTTTACGTATCGCTAATGCAAGGCTACGTAAGATTTATCCGAACAAACAACAAAGAAAAGCGTGGGCTGCTAATATGTGGCGCCGCTGGATAGAAAGACAGAATATAGAAAAAGATTTGTAGAACAATGAACTATAAATTGTCACAAAATAAGGGTAAAAATGTTAATTGTTTGTAACAAAATAAGGGTAAAATGACAAATAGAGAGATACTACTTGAGATGTACGAGAAACTTTGGAACGCTGACAAGGACAAGTGGGCTTGGAATGTGATACTGAAGGATACGCTTGAGAAAATAGAAACCAATAATGATACAAAACTATAGGGTTTTGTGTCTTTAATAGAACATTAATACCAAAGAGAAATGAGAGAGATAATAGATTTGTGCAATCGTGACCGTGATGATAACGGTATTGAAGCAGATTAAATAGTAAGGGTATAACCTTACAAAAGTCGAATTGTGTCAGGCTATAGCCTTACAAAACGAACACGACACCTAAACGATAATATATATGTAACAAATAAAACCACAATACTATGACCACTAATGTAACAACCACTATCAACGTCGACAGCTCAATGATTGATTTTGCCGACTACAACCACGAAACCAACGACTTACTTGTGCAGTTTAAAAACACTAAAACAAAGTACATCTATAGCGATATACCTGGTTTCTTATTCCACGGTCTCTTTACCGCCGAAAGCAAGGGTAAGTTCATACACAAAAATATAATCAATGCCAAATTCAAATACAAACGAGTTTAACCTCAACGACGATCAAATAGAACGCTTAGCTGAAGCTATTGTAGAAAAGCTCTTTATTAAACAAGAAGAAGCCGATGCTAAGTTTCTTGCTGACCTTGAGGAATCTAATGCAAATGCGCAAATCTATGTCGTTAATAATGACGGTAGCGTGCTAAGTGAACTAGAGCAACAAATTAAATTACTCGAGCAAGAGTTTGAAGCAGCACTTAAAAAAGAATTATATAACACTGCCGCTGACATTGATCTTAAGCTTAAAATACTAAAGAAAAAACTAAAAGACGATGAAACCAACTAAACTACAACTCCGTGATTATGCTATACGCGCCGGTGCTTCCGAGCTCGTTAAGGATTGTATCGAAAACAAATTTAATCCAGGTAATGCTAATGACGTTGCTGAATGGGCAGAAGAAACCTTTGATTCAAATTGCATTGGTGTATTGTGTGATGATGCATGGCAAGAAGCCGTATGGGAAATACTGCACGACGAGATTAATGATATGTTCTACCAATTTGTTAATGACGTTAAAGTTGGCATGTACGAAAAAGCAGCATTATCAATAACCTCACTATACCATGATAAACAGGATGTTGGCCTCTGATATGATCATGCTAATCGGGTGTTGCACCGTGTTGCTTATGCTCGTTGCTGATTTTATCTATACTGAATACCTATACCGCAAATACCATAAAGATGAATATTTTTTACCTAAACGCCAATCCCGCAAGCGCCGCTAAAGTTATGTACAATCGCCACGTTGTAAAGATGATATTAGAGTCCGCACAACTGCTTTGTACTGCGCATCGCGAGCTAGGCAACCATGACGTTCCATACAAAGCCACACATAAAAACCACCCCTCAGCCATTTGGGCAAGATCTAACGACCTTTCGTACTTATGGCTATATGAACACATGATGGCGCTCGGCGAAGAGTATAAGCGACGCTATGGCCGTACACACTTAACTATCGAAAAGTGCCGCGATGTGTTAATGGACTTACCCCCTAATATACCATGTGATAATTGGGTGGACCCACCACAATGTATGCCTGATGAGTACAAGGCTGAAAATGCTATTGATGGTTATTGGAACTACTACATAGGTGAGAAGCATAGTGTGGCTAACGCTAATGAAACAATTATTACTGAAAGAATCCATGATTGATATACTAGAGAAGATAAAAAGCGAAGCAATAACTGATGATATGGTTGTTGCAACTCTTGATTCAGAGTTAGATAGTGACAATAGCTAATAAAGATTATAATCAAAGCACCCTAATGTCGCATGTCTAAATACGAACGAAATATGGAGTACCTTAATAGAAGAAAGATTATATACCGAAGAAATCCTATTACGGATAAGCCCTCACATGTATATGATTGGGGATTCTTCTACGAAGAAGGTACACGAGAGTACTTTGCGTTGTTTGCGTCTAAAGCTAAGATCAATACATATAGGTCACTCAAGTGGCACTTACATGTGTTGTGGCACCTTAACCATGCAATGTCTCAAGATGAGTTTAGAGAAACAGCTTTTTACTTAGCTGACCGCGAAAACGGATTTGTAACGTTTACACTTTCTGAACAAACCCTTGAAACATTTATACACGATGTGTCTATAAAAGATTTAGACGAAAGACCACCAAATAAACCGAGAAAGATTATATTTAAAGATTCATGCCCCTTAAACAGAATTGAGAAGCTAAAGATTGTAGGCCGTATTGTAGGCAAACAAAAGCTTTCTGAGACTGAAATATATGATGCAATGTTATTGCTTCATGATGATGGTGAGAAGCTAACTATTAATAAGATAGCTGAATCACTAGGAGTATCAGCGAGAACCATACACCGTAACATGTCTGCTGAGTTAAAAAAAGAGAAAGAACTGTTAAATACCACACTATGACAAAATTAACTAACTTTGATAAGTGGATGCGACACATTAACAATGTCCACTACGCTAACAACGAGCGCATGACCGCCGCTTACGACATACTTACAGATAATGAAAAAGTACAACATTCAAAATTACATTCGATATAAAAATGACGTAGAGAAAGTAATACTAAGAAACGAAGGATTAACCTGGGGTGAAATGTCCAGAGACCAATTGGTAGCTCAGTTCATACCCTTAGTTGAAAACCTGGCACGAAAATTTAGTACGTCTGATCAAGCTTCGGGTGTATTAAGTATAAATGATTTGATACAAGAAGGTAATTACGGTTTGGTCGCCGCAATTGATAAAATAAATTGGGACACAATTCTTGAGTCTGAAGACCCCGAAAAAACGATCAAGTCATTCCTATCAAAAAGAATTAAAGGCGCAATACGACGCGCTATAGATATAAACCGAGGAGATGTACGTATACCTGAACACAAACTTAATGAGATTCGAAAGTCACCAGATGATGAACGCATGGTTGCGATGTTCTTCAACAGTGTGTTTTCTAGCATCGATGCCTACAACGCAGACGATGAAAACCCCCACTTCCAAGTTCCTGATACGTCGGAACCTTATAATATTGCTATAATAAACTCTTATCTATTAGGTTTAATGCGCCAGTATTTAACACCCGTTCAGTATGATGTTGTAAGACTTTCATACGGTTTAGACCAAGATAAGATGCCGGCTACACAAATTGCTGTATATTGCAACATAAATGTGGCTACGGCCAATGTAAGGATATCACAAATAAAGAAGGAAGCTATCGACGCGTTGATTGCAAATACCGATCCTTCTCAAGTGTTAGACTTCATGTAACAAGAGTGTAATTTAAAACCATATACCATTATGACACTAAATGAAAAATTAGCGACAATTCAAACTCGATTCAAATCGAAAAAATCTCGCTACAACTCGTTCGGTAAGTACAACTTCCGTTCTGCAGAGGATATCCTCGAAGCAACTAAACCTTTCTTATTAGAGTTAGGTGTAACAGTAATCGTCAGCGAACAAATCGTTTCGTCTGATCCATTCCCAATTATGGAATCATCTGCTATCATTTCCGACGGCAAGACAAGTATCACCGCTACGGCAATGGTTGGTATTGACCTTGATCAAAAGGGCATGCAAATGCCACAGAAGTTTGGTAGTGCATCATCTTACGGTAAGAAGTATGCATTAGGTAACTTATTCCTTATTGATGATACTCAAGATTCTGATGCAGCAAACACTCACGGTAAGAAGCCGGCAACTAAAAGTAAGATAGCTAGCTCTAACGATGCTGCTTATACTAAAGCTGTTGACTACATTAAAGGTGGTGGCAAGCTGGAAGCAATCAAGCAGAAGTATGATCTTGCACCGAATGTAGAGGTAGCCCTACAAAAACTATAATATGAGTCATGCTAAAGCAGTAGAGAAACTAAGAGAGGACGAGCACTACTATGGTGAGTTCGGCAGGAAGTTCTTATCTAATTCAGATATTGGTACTTTATTAAGTAACCCATTAGAATACGGTAAACCTTCTGAAAGAATACCAGCATTTTTAGTTGGCGGTTATTTTCACACCGCAATACTCGAACCTGAAAAACTTAAGAACTTCAAAATAATTGAAGCTACCACTCGCAATACCAAAAAGTATAAAGAGATAAGTGGTGGTGAATTATGTTTGCTTCAACACGAAGCAGATAAAACTGAAGCTTTAGTTGAAACTGTTTTAGCAAATGATTATGCCCGCGCTTTAATTCGTCCTATTGATTTTGAATACGAGAAACCAGCAATTGGTGAACTGTTTGGTAAACAATGGAAGGGTAAAGCAGATATCATTAATCATGATGACGGTTTAATTGTAGATCTTAAAACCACCGGAGACCTTGATAGGTTTAGATGGTCGGCAAAGAAATACAACTATGACAGCCAAGCATACATATATAGAGAGCTATTTGGTTATGATATGATTTTTCTTGCGGTTGATAAAACTACTAAAAAAATTGGTATCTTTGATTGCTCTGATAAATTCTATGAGGCTGGTAAAGAGAAGGTTGAGCGCGCGGTTGAAGCGTACAACCTATTTGTAGATGATGAGAATTTCGACCCAACAAACTATTTTATTAACGAAACCTTATAAATTATATATTATGGCTTCAATTATCAAAACGTCAATCAACCTAGACAGCATTGACAAAACAAAAATCATTAACGGTAAGAAAGGTAAATACCTACCAATCGTAATTACCCTCAATGATGAAGTAGACCAATTCGGTAATCAAGGACCGGTAATTCTTGAGCAATCTAAAGAAGAGCGCGAAGCAAAAGCAGCGAAGATCTATTTAGGCAATGTAAAAGTTGTATGGTCTAACGGTCAAAACGTAGATGCAGCACCACGTGAAGATAACCGTGGAGGTATGAGTGCACCAGCGCCAGCAGCAGTAGACGACTTGCCGTTCTAAAACTGTGTATAGCAGTATAAATTATTAATAACTTACAATTCGCATTTAATGCAGACAACAGAGATCAATGGATTTGAGATTGATAAATTCAATCAATATGGCCTTGAACAGGGAAAATCACAAGGCGTATGTCCATTGTGTTCTCACGATAGGAAACCTAAAAATCAGAAGGACAAATGTGCTTCATACGATTGGGAACGTGGTCTTGGTACTTGTCATAATTGTAATAAAACTTTTCAGCTCCATACTTTTAACCGTAAGGGTAAAGCCGAGAAAGTGTATGTTAAGCCTACACAACCAGAAGAGCAAGCTGCCGTCAACGATAAAGTTGCCGAGTGGTTTGCTTCTCGAGGTATATCAAGGTCTACATTATACGAGCTCGGAGTAACTGACGGAGAAGAGTTTATGCCCCAAACTGGGAAAGTAGAGCATGCAATCCAATTTAATTATTTTGTTGGCGATCAGCTCGTGAACGTTAAGTATCGAGACGGTCGCAAAAATTTTAAGCTTTACAAGGGTGCTGAAAAGGTATTCTACAATATTAATAGTATAGTAGGGTACGAGTACTGTGTGATCGTTGAGGGCGAGATGGACGTGTTAGCGCTGCATGAAGCAGGTGTTACTAATGCTGTCTCTGTCCCCAACGGCGCCACACTCAATACAAACAATCTTGAGTACTTAGATAACACAATTGATTATTTTTTAGACCAAGAAAAAATCATTATAGCTGTAGATTCTGATGAAGCTGGCCAAGCTCTACAGCAAGAACTTATTAGAAGACTTGGTACAGAAGTATGTTACATCGCCACGTTCGACGATTGTAAAGACGCAAACGAATATCTTATTAAATATGGCAAAGAGAAACTTGTTAGCAGAATTACCGCTGCTACTCCAGTCCCCCTTGAAAATGTTACAACCTTCCGAGATATTGAAGGAGATGTCACTGATTTTGTTCGGAATGGATTTAAGCCAGGTTATCAAATTGGCCTTCGCGAGTTTGATAGTATCTTTAGCACTTACACTGGTCAGTTTATTACTGTTACTGGTATCCCCAGTTCTGGCAAGTCTGATTTCGTAGACCAAATGTGTGTGGGCTACAACCAATTATATGGTTGGAAGACTGCATATGCCTCTCCTGAAAATCAACCTACTTTTTTACATGCCCACAAACTTATGCGTAAGATTTGGGGTGGCATGCCGAGTGAAGCGGATATTAATACCGAAAAGTGGAACACTATTGCTGATATGTGTAATAGCAGCTTTTACCATATTGATATGGAAAAGTATACTCTTGAGCACGTATTAAAGAAAGGTGCAGAACTTGTAAAGCGTAAAGGTATAAAGTGTTTAGTAATAGACCCTTACAACAAAGTACGTTCAGCTAAGCCTTCTACAGATGTTAATCAGTACACGCTAGACTACTTAGAACAAATAGACATCTTCGCTAAAAAGTACGATGTGCTAGTTATAGTTGTTGCTCACCCTACTAAAATGTATAAAGATGGTAATGGCAAGATTGAAGAGCCAACCATGTACAATATTAAAGGTGGGGGAGAATGGTACGACGCTTCGTATCACGGACTGCTTGTTCATAGAGATTACGATGCTCGAACTGTTAAAGTAAAAGTGCTTAAGGTTAAGTTTCAGAACTTAGGTGAGAATGGTGCTGAAGCACATTTTAAATGGCAGTCAGATAGTGGTGGCTATAAAGCTATTGAAAACCCTACTAGCTTTGCTAGTGATAAAATGCCGTGGGAATAATGGGTAGCGGCACAAAAAGTAAAAAGTCTAAAAAGACCAATTGGGGCAGCTATTACAGATCAGAGTACGAATACCAAGCTATGGTATGGTGCTTAAAGAATGACATTCGAATTGGGTTATTAGCGGCTGAAACAGGCGAGGGGCCTAAGAAATTCTTTGTAGAAATAGAGATTGGCAAAAAGAAAAGTAGAGACCCTAGTAAGTATTTAGCAGAGGACGCACGAAAACAAGTTTATAAATACTATATTTATTATTATGAAAAACATAGAAACGCAGTATCGTAGTTTAATCAAAGAACTACTAGACGCGCCCTACAAACCTGATCGAACAGGTACAGGTACTTATTCTCTTTTCGGCAAAACGCTAGAACATGATATGTCAGCGGGTTTCCCGCTTTTATTATCTAAAAAGGTTTCGTTTAAAGCTGCAAAGTTTGAGTTGCTGTGGATTTTGCAAGGCCGTACAGACATACAATATTTAAGAGACAACGGAATTAACTATTGGGATCCTGATTATAAACGCTCAGGACGTACAGACGGGACGCTCGGTCCTGTATACGGCAAGCAGTGGCGCGATTTTAATGGCGTTGACCAGCTCCAAAGATTAATTGTGGGTATAATGACTAAGCCAGAATCTAGACGCCTTATAGTCAGCGCATGGAACCCGCCTGAATTACACCATATGGCGTTGCCTCCTTGCCATTACGGCTTTCAAGTTTATATAAACAATAACCAGCTTGATCTAATGTGGCAACAGCGTTCAGCAGACGTGTTTTTAGGTTTGCCATATGATATAGCCATGTACGGTTTATTGCTAGAGTTGCTTGCTAAAGGTGCAGGTTACAAACCGGGTAGATTAATAGCACAATTAGGTGATTGTCATTTGTATTCAAACCATAAAGAACAGTCTAAAGAATTGCTTAGCAGACAATTAGGTGGTAAGTTACTTCCTGTATTAGACTTGGCTGGTTCTGGGTTAACAATTGGATATGATAAAGATGTGGTTGTACCTAATGAATGGGAAATAGAGCTTAAGCATTATGACCCGATGCCAGCGATAAAAGCACCTTTAAGTGTAGGTGTGTAATGAAGTATTTTATTTATCACATTCCAGGTAAAAAGATCGGCGTAACACGTAATCTTGATAAGAGAGTTACTCAGCAACAAGGCTATGCTGAAGAAGAATATGAGGTTTTATTTGCAGGTGATGATATCGATCAGGTATCAAAATTAGAAATAGAACTTCAAAAGTCTTACGGCTATCCGATAGACCGTATTGAATACAAAAATTTATTTAAATCTAATACTATGAAAATCAACGTAACTGATCAAACCACCACCTTTCCTGTGCACGTTATGCAATTAAAAGAATATCTTGGAGATGTAATGGGTGTATCATGGGTAACGCCTCAAGGCGATCGCTTTACACTAAGTGGCCGTAATGCGGAATGGATACTAAACAATGCGATGAAAAGCATGTACACTGAAGACCGATGCTACATCTACAACGAAGCTTTTAAAAAGTACGAGCAGGGCATGTTTGCTAAAGTTGAACCACAAGAAGAAGATGTTGCTAAATTTCAGATGATTCGCAACTGGGCAGAAGAAAGAGGTATTTATAAAAGTGGTGATAAGAAAACTCAGTATGTTAAGCTTATGGAAGAAAGTGGTGAGCTTGCTCAAGCTATCTTAAAGAACGATGACATTGAGTTTGTTGATGCTATTGGTGATATGGTGGTTGTACTTACAAATCTTGCACATCTTGGCGGTTATAAAATTGAAGAGTGTATTGATGCTGCTTATACTCAAATAGCTAACCGTAAAGGTAAAATGCAAAACGGCACGTTTGTTAAAGAAGAAGCTTTTTCTAATTACCTAAAAACCAAAACCAACACATTATGAAAATAGTACCAATGCAATTTCGAGATCCAGTAGTTGAAAGAGTATGCCGTAAGTTTGTAGGCCGTTCAGATTTAGGCTATAAAAAGTACGGCGTTACATTAGAAGAAGATCCAAGTGAAATGCTTGAATGGCTAAATCACTTACAAGAAGAGCTTATGGACGCTGTACTGTATTTGCAAAAAGCAAAAGAAAAGTATGAAGCACCAAGCTCCGAGGAGTAATATGAAAAAAAAATACAGCAGAAAGAAAGGACCCGTAAGAGCAAAGAAAGTATCATATGATGGTATCAACTTTGCATCAGGGTTAGAGAAGTATATGTACATGGCTTTAAGAAAAGCTAAAATCGCTGCACTATATGAAGGAGAAACATTTGAACTACAACAGTCTTTTGAATTCCCATTTGAAAGTTTCGAGCGGACGGGGAATGGTAAAGGCGAATTTATTAATAGAGGAAATAAAAAAATCCTTAACATTAAATACACACCGGACTTTGTAGGCAAGCACTTTATTATTGAAACTAAAGGTAGAGCTAACGAATCATTTCCGATGCGTTGGAAGCTGTTTAAGAAGTATATAGCTGAGAACAAGCTTGAGCCCTTCACATTGTATAAACCTCAAAATCAGAAAGAATGCGACATGGTAGTGGAGTTAATTCTAGAGCGCCAAAAGAAAACGCTCGGAAGCAATACATAGATAGGCAAATAGACAAGTGGGTACAGTGGTCGTGGCGCCAACGCGGACGAGTAAAGTACAAAGAACTAATTTTAGAAATAGAAAGAATTAAAGAGCATGCAGGAAAACGAAAATGAAAATCTCACCGGCCAATGGGCTATATCTTTAGGTTTCTATCCAGGAGTCTTAATAGGTATGCGTAGTTATCACAATGATGATATTACCTCGCATGTATTCTACCTACCCTTTTTTGATATCGCAATACAAATATATAAATAACAAACACTATGAAAAACGATTTTGACGTGTCAGATAGCTTCGCTGACTTTGTTGATGAGCTTACAACGGATGATAAAAACAGTAATGCATGCAGTATTGATAATCCTGAATGCGAAGGATGTGGTAGCTAATGTGTTCGGCGCATAGAAAAATGTGTGATGCCTGCAAGAAAAAGCTGATTGACGATAAGCTGCGGGAATGCGCATCCATATTTACTAACCTAGGTATGGAATCTACAAACGAAGAACGTAGGGACGCTTACGCAAAAGAACAGGAATTGCTTTACGAAATTAGAGCAATAGATAGGGAAAAAGGTAATAGGCTTTTGAATATCATGTAAATAATAAAGGGGACCCGTTGCTGGATCCCCTTTTTTTATTTCTTCAACTCAGACCGGTCATACCGTGATACCCTGCCTTTTGCTTTCCTTTCTTTCTTTGCCGCAGCTAAATCAGCCGGGCTAAGTTCAGCATATGTTTTAGGTGTATCAGCACTAACCTTTTTAGTTGGTCTGAATGTGCCACTGTCGCCTTTACTGTAACCCTCTTTACCTTTTGGTGTTTTCCACTCTTCTTTAAACCATCGTTTAAGAGCTAGACCTTCTTTAGTCTTTCTGACTTTTTTGAAGGGGGAGTTACTTTGTATATACATATTACTTTTTCTTTCCTTTCTTGCGGCATTTAGCAATAGCACCAGATGCGTACGCCGAAGGGAATACGTCATACTGGGCTTTTACTTTATGGTAGCAAGCATCTTTAAGCTTTAACGGGCTACCGAGCCGCCGCGGCCCACATCCTTTACTTGCCAAGACCACTTAGTTTACCAGCGCCTTTACTTTTCTTATCTGCAGCTTTAGCCGCTTGACGCGTTGCTTTTTTGTCTAAGCGAGCTAGCCTAGCATCTTTGATAGCACCTTTAATACGGCCTTTACCAATGCGCTTAGTAGTTTTAGTAGTTGACTCACCTGCTTTATTAGTCTTAGTAACTGTACGCGTATTTGCGTCTTTAGTAACAACTTTTTTATTGCCGGTGTTTTTATTTACAGTTTCTTTTTTCTTAACGCCATTAGACTTAGTAACTAATGTTGCTCGATTTGCTGTTTGAGTAACACGCAAGCTATTTTTTTGTGCCGCCGGCTTTTTAGCTACAGGCTTTTTAGCTGCAGTTGCAGAAGGTTTAGCTGGTAAAGCTGTATTTACTTTAGGAGCTGCAGTTGCTTCCTTTTTCTTAGGGGCAATTTTTGTAGTCTCTTCTTCTCTACGACGAACGCTGCTACCTAACTTTTCATTAATACGATTCTGTACTCTGTTGTATTCAGCAGTACCTTTCTTTAAACCTTTTCTTGAAGCAACTAAAGAGTTTAGTTCTTTGTCATATTTAGGTTTAGCTTTAGGTTTAGCTTCAGCTTTTGGACCTCCAAACGCATCATCCATTTTAGTGCTCGCTTTAGCTTTTGGAGCAGTAGCCGCCGCCGCTTTAGCTTTGGGCTTTACTTCCGCAGGATTAAACTTAGATTGAGGTGTTCCTGGAGCATAGCTGTGTTGTGGTGCTTTTGCGTTAACTCCTTTAGCACTATTTGCCCCGCCTGTTCCTGTCTTACCAGCTTCTTTTTGCACGCCCGGACCCATCATTGCTTTAGCAGGAGATTCCGGTGCCGCTTTAATTGCTTCTTGCAAATGCTGCGGAAGTTTTCCTTGATTACCTTTAAGCGCTTTTGTTAAAGGTGACTTTGGTGCCATCTTAAACGGCGATTTGTTGTAACTCATGATTTTTTGTTTTTATTATCTGAATTGGTAATTAATTCCTGCTTTAATCTCAAAGACTTCTTTATCCCAGTATTTCATATACTCGCCTTCTGCAAATATACCCCAGTTCAATCCTATCTTATAACCTATAACTCCACCGAAGTTGTAGTCAATCCATTGCCCCGGTATAAAATGATTTGTATTTTCTAACTCATCAGCAAACTGCTCGTAGGAAAACATATGATCTCCTATAATATGTTTGTGCCACGGCAGCATACTTGCCCATGAATGAACCCAAAAGTCTTCTGAGTAGTGATAATAATCAATACCGATTATAGCTGATAAGGAGCCAAGTGCGCCAATACCAGCGAGTTGCTCTGCATTATATGCATTTACAATATCGCCGTATATATACTTTCTAAAATCAAGATCAGTGTCAGCAACTTTGTTGCCGTCTGGATCTAACCAGTACCAGTCAAAATTGTCTACCTCGTCGTCGTTATCGTAATCGATACCGTAATAGATATCTTCATAACCCATATCACGCACTAGGTCCCACCACGGGCTAATAGCCAGATATTCCGCAATAGGATTGTAACCATAAGCTTGGTGCTGTCGTGCTGCAACACCTAAACTAAAATCTACTTCGCCAACATGCAGCCTTCCTCTCACTTCAACTTGAGTGTAATCCAGGTTAACTAATCCCTGGTTGAACAGCTCTGCTTTTACCATCCAATACTTACCTAAGTATCTGAGGAAGTAACGCTGGTTTATATAGTCGTTTCCTTGCTGTCTGCCGCGATCAAATTGAGCTAAGTACTCAAACCCCTCAACAGCACCAACAGTTGCGAATAAAGATGTTGTGGATTGATTGTGGCCATCGTAAAATGGGTTTTGTCTTTTTTCGTAATCGTAACGAGCTACACGGCGAATGCCAAATGTATATCTGTAATCAAATGGGTTTTCAATGGTTATATCCATTAGGTCCCCACCTTGAGAAACAAAGTACTCTGACTGTGCTTCCATTGGCGACGCTCCGTACACACTGGTATACAACGTGCTGTACTTTAACAATCCCTGCCCAAACGCTGAGGTTGATATAAAAAATGTTATAAGTAAATTTTTCATGCTTAAAACTTATTAGCCCCAGTTAGCTGGTCAACTTCTTTTTGTATTTCACGATAATCTATATGGCTAAGCGATAAATTAATACCGGCTTCCCATCTTGTAATTTCTTTACCGTTTTTGTACAATACTAATGTAGGCACTGACCTTATGCGCTCATCTTGCTTTAGCGCAGCATTGTTATCTATAGATGCTTTAAATATTTTAGCATCTTTAATTTTAACAACGTCCACATAATTATTTGCGGAGTTGAAGCTTGCGTTGTAATGCACCAAAACTACGCCACGTTTGCTAATAGTACTAGAAGCAAAAGAACATAGTGAAAATGCGATCAGTAGAAGTATTGTCTTTTTCATATCACTTCATTTCAAATAGTCTTTTTTCCATCTTATTAAGCTGCTCTTTAATATCGGCTACATCATCTTGCGTATTCATGATGGTCTCACGTATTAGCTGATCTTTAAGATCGTATTCCATTCTGCCAATTTCGGCAGGCGGTAAAAGCTTAGCTTCTTCAATACCTGCTTGTAGGTCAAAATACCCGAGTGTAATTACTCCTACACCCGCTATTATAGCGCCTAGAGTTTTTAGGGACAGCCCTACTACTGTGTTTTCCGAAATTTCTTTAGCCATTTCTAATAATGCTTATATCTTGTTTTATTTACCGTATTCGGCTTGCACGTCAAAGCTAGGGCACGCTTTTGCTGCAAATTCATTGTGACCGTGCACTGTTGCCCCGAAAAAAATATCAGTAAGTATGAAAACCAAATTATCTAAAGCATCTTTTTGCTTTTCGGTTCTTGTGTCTTTAGGTGTTTTACCATCTTCCTCAACACCGCCTATATAACATATACCTATGCTGCCCGTGTTATGCCCCTTAGTGTGAGCCCCGGTTTTTTCAACAGGTCTGCCCGCATGAACAACACCGTTTAAATCAATAACATAATGATACCCAATGTCTGACCAGCCTCTTTTTAAATGCCAATCTCTAATGGTATCTACACTTATATCTTGTCCCTCTCTTGTGGCGGAGCAGTGTATTATAATTTTTTTTATAGTACGATTCATTATTTTATTATTACGCGATTTTTTTATTATTTATTTTGATCTAAATGTTACGGTGGGCATAGCTTCTTTTTTCTTTTTTCTATTTTCCTCACGCGTGTTCTTAGCTTTAGCTTTACCTTCTTCTTTACGCTTTGCTTTAGCTTCAGTCTTAATAAGATCGTGCTCTTCATTCTTAGCGCCTACATCCCAGGTCTTCCAGCCGAGTGCTAATGCTATACGTTGCCAGGTTGTATTGCGAGAATCAAGTGCCTCAACTATTGAGTTAAGTTCATCAACAACACGATCAAGCGGGACATTTCCGATTGCAGATGCAAGGCTACCTATAATGGAATAAGCTGGACTTAAGTTTAGTTTGCCGTCAGCCGTAACATCAAACCCTCTAGCTGCTAAAACATCTCTTTCAAATTTTTTGGTTTGAATAGCCGAATAAAGTTTTCTAGCTTTTGAACCAATAGGCGGTGATAAACTTAATGCCTGTAATATAGTGTAGGTGTGATCTGCCGTAAATCCTTTTTCTTCTTGTTTAAAATACTCTGTAATAGTATTCTTAAGAGTTGCAATTACTGCGCCTCTAACCCCGCTACCCTTTAAAACAGAATCCGTCATACTATTAATAATACGCAGCGTTCTTTGGTCATTTTTACGTTCAAGCTTTTCCAGCTCTTTTTCTGTCATTTCAGACTCATCTTCTTCGTCAAATCCAGGTATGATAGCAAACAATGCGCTTTGTAATGCAGAAAACACAAAGTTTTGTACCGCACCGTAATAAATAATTTTAGATATATGTGTTTTAGCATCACCTCTCCCGTTTGCAAGGTCCTGCATTGATTTTTTCATCAATCGAGTATACTGCATCGGAGTATTCTGGAATGCTAATACAAGACGACCTAAAGGACTACGTTGCTCTTGAGAAACCAAATATGGGTCAGAAGATTGCTGTGCTTCGTCCGCGGTTTTACTAAAGTCTTCAAATGCTTGCTTTTCTGCGGCCGCCTGCTCCATACCTTCTTTAACGTAAGTATTTACGCGATTTCTATAAAACGACGCGCCACCAGCTGCAATAGCAAAACTATCCGCAATTTGAGTAGGTGTAAAACCAATTTTTAGCAAATAAGCAATAACCGCGCCCGCTTTATTCTTAGCGCCTTTTGCTTCATTAGCAATTTCTGCTTGGTTAACGTCTGTTTGCAATCCTGATCTACGTTGTTTTAACTTGTCAGAATTAAATATCATTGCAAAGTCAGACCAGTATTGAGGTTGGTTTGCAAAGGCCGCGGCTACTTTTAAAGGATTGTTATCTGACCAGTTTATAAAGTTAGTTGCAGATAAGGTTTGTAAAATTGCTGAACGACGGTTAAAGAACATGATAGCTCCCGTAGAGTTGTTCACCCAGTTATACCAAGAATTCACCTGTGCGTTATCACTGCCTTTTGTACGGTTAGTACCGTTAGTCATTGCAAATAAAGCATCTTTTATAGCTTCTTTATGCCGCGTTCCGTAAACGGCTTCTATTTTGTTTAAGTTTTCAGCACTAAATATTGCTTCAGAGTTTTCAATAAATTCTTGTAAATATTTCTTTCTACCAACTCTTTCAGTCATTCCGTTCAAATCGGAAACTAAAGTGCGAGATAACCAATGCTCACCCGGCTCCATCCATGTATCTTGCCTAGATATAAGCTGCATCGCATTGCCCATTTCAATAAGCTGTGGCTTTGCATTAATAGCGTTGATTAAAAATCTAATGTCATTTTTATCCATTCCCGGTATATCTATACCTTGCTGGGTCCACATGTACACTCTTAATGCATGGTCATAAGTGTAATCGCTATTTGCAATTTTCTTACCTAACATTTTAAACAACTTTTTATCTGCCTTTCTTAAGGCATTAAGTTCACGACGAACCTGTTGTTTTACAGCTTCAATCATTGCAATACCTCTAGTATAAGGAGTTATCAAATTATCTTCAATAAACTTTTGATCAGCCTCACCCTGCTTTCCTTTACCTGCAAATGTATATGAAGTTAAACCTCTAAAATCTTCAGCAGATGCAGGCACAAATAAACGGTACTTGCCTTTTCTCTCACCCATCATACGAGCTTGAGCTTTTGAATAAACCTTATCAGCAGCAACACCTTTGTTTCGCTCAATCATTTTATTAAGCTCTTCGCTTAGCCCTTGGCTAAATTTAACACCAGACGCTTCTAACCCAGTAGTCACTTGATTTACAAATGCTTCAGGCAATGCTTCGCCATAAGAAAGGTTATCAGTGTTAACTTCATAGAAGCGACCTGTGTAGTCTTCTTTGTATTGCTTAGCGCTTTCTTGTACGCTGTCCCATGTTTTAGTTACTATAAAGTCGGCTAACGATCTTTCAGCCCTAGCACGGTTTCTTTGCAATGCAACATCTTTACTAGTATTAACATGGATCATATGCACCTCAAACCCGGCTGCTTCTAAAGCTTTCATTTTTTTGGTTGTAGCTTTATACGAAGCGCCAGTGCCATCAACTACCATGCTTTCTCTTGCAGCAGTGTTATTAGCTAAATCTTCTTCCGCAGCTTTTCTAGCTTTCCAACCTAGCTTAGCCCGCAATGATCTTTCTTCCTTGTTATAAGTTTTTTCATCGCTTGCAAGACCAGCGTCTTTAATGTACTTTTCTAGATAAGGATCTTGATTAACCAACCTAAAACCTTTATCAATTAAACCTAAAGATTTTAAAGTGCTAGATTTGCCTGAGCCGGGCCCACCAACCATAAACACAGCTACAGGGGTAGACATAGAATGCTTTGTAGAAACTTCTAACCATCCTTGAAAAGAATTAACAGCATCAAAGTTTATAGATAGCTGCTCTGTAATCGCTTCAGCTTCCTTTAAACTTTCAAAGTATTCTGTTAAGGTAATTAAGTTTCCTTCTTCATTAACTGCTGCAAAATATGTATTGTCGCGTGCTGCTTGTCCATATAGTCTTAATCTTTCTATGCCGCTAGCATTAGTAGCACCCAAAAGTTTATCAAGAACAGGCACTGCTGTTAGTTTGTCCGTAGACATTAATATATTTTTGTCGTAGACCTTATCTATAGCGTTAATAGTTTCTTTACTCAGCTCACCATTGTGGGTAGATAAATTAGGGTTAGCGGCTATTTCTAGCAAATCAAACAAAAATTGCACATTAGGATACATATGCTCTATATACTGTTCTGAATTAGCATCTATATTGCCATCAATAATTGTTAACTGTCCTAATGGCCCAAAGCCACTGGATCTGTTACCGTTATCAACCTGTAAAAACCGCGCAAAGTCCATTAAACTAATTTCGCCGGTTTGAACTCCTAAAATAAATTCCCCAGCAATTCTACTAGATAGCTCTCTATTTGCTAAGTTTTGTGCTTGAAGCTGCCCAACAGTATCAGTAGACTGTAAAGTATTGTTAAGCTCACCTCTTTTTTGTAACTCAAACAATGCTTTAGTGGTTGTTTCTTTTGTAGTGTATTTAGTTACATTATTAAGAGTTTCTATATTTAGTTTTGAACCCGCGACTATAACATCGGGCTCAACAGCATCTTCAAAAGCTTTTGAATTAAATGCCTTTAACTCTCTAATACTAATTCTGCTTTTTATTAATCCAACGGATTCTCTGTGTGCTTTTAAAGTTTTAAGTTCTCCTTTATTTTTTAATACACGCACAGTAGTAAAACCTGCTAGTGCCTCTTGAACTTCTTTAGAAGCTAGCGGAATTAAATTTTTAAATCGAGCTTCTTTGAGTAACAAGTCATTAGCGGCGGGGCTATTAAGTATTTGCTCTGTATGCCAAAAAACCTTTTTAAAGTTAACATCATCAATATTTATTCCCAGCCCTTTAGCGTCCTGCTTTAATTGCTTAATTACGCCTGGAATAAAGTTTTCGTCGTCTAGAGCATAATCATTTGGAAAAACTTTATTAGATCGTAATATTTTGTTTACAGTAATGTCTATTGCTGCTAAATTTACGGAAGATTGCAGCTCTGTTTGAGTGAAACCACTCTGAGAGTACTTAACATTACCTCTTTCAAGGTCAAGTTTCAGTTTAGCTATGTAATTTTCTACAATTTCACTTCCTAATCTTTCCTGGTTAGCTTCAAACGCTTGGCGTATTTCGCTATCAGGATCTTGCATTTCTTGATTAATAATCTCTAAAGACAACTCTTCGGCAATGGCTTTAGCAAGAGATTCTTTTTTACCACGCAATGGATTACCTTTTTCATCAAGAATAAAAGATAAGAATGTTTTGTCATCTATTTTTACTGATGCATTAGGTAATCTGCGTACTAATTCAGCACCTGATGTTCTACCAGCGTTATCTGTAGAAGTGGTTTCTCTATCAATTTTTTTACCTTTCCAATCACTAGTAAATACACCGTCTACTTGTTTTTGAACGGCAGCAGGAAATGCTGTCATTAAATAAGTAGTGGTCATGTTTTCAAGGATAGCTTTCTTATTGTCTGTTAAGAATCTTCTAAGAACGCCATCTTTTTTACCACCCATTGCTTTTTTCAAGTCAATGTCTATCTGCTTACCTAATGTCAACCTTAGCTCATTTACTAAAGGCGTAACCGTAGTGTTTTTAGATACCGGTGCATCAATACGACTTTTAAGAGTACCTACTATTCTAGGTATTTTAGCTAATATGTTTTCAATAAGTTCAGGCGTTGCAATACGGCTGTTTAAAAGAGGCCTGTATTCAGGCTTTTCGTTTGCCGCACGCTCTTCTACTTGTTCTATAGTAGTAACATCAGCAGCCGCTCCTTTAAGGTCCTCTATGTCGCTCTGGTTAAAGTCTTCAACAATATCGTTTTTACCTTCGCCAGATGCTTTAAGCATATCTTTAATACGGAAACTAATACGACCATTTATATAACCGTATAATGTCCCACGCCCGTCAAACTTATTTATATCCCCGTTAGAATATAATCTATAAATAATGTCACTGTTAGCCTCGTCCATATCAAACTGCAGCCCCTTATTAGACAGCTTAGCTAACTGCGCTTGAATCATTCCCGGAAGTACTCTCGCAATAAGTGGTGAGTTTGGGTCAAAGAAGTCCATGTTAGCACTTACTTTTTCTAATACCTGCTTAGCCCTGTCGGCTTGCGCGGACATGGACATTTTTGTTTTATTATCATCATCAGAAAATGATGAAAGCTTGTACTTAGCGTTTTTGCCCTTTTTACCTAAATGCGCTTTTTTGTTAAAGTCTCTAATAAAGTAAAAAATAGCTTGCCCATCAGAGCTTAACTCTAAATCAGTGCCTTTTAAAGCAGTGTTTATGAATCTTTTAGCAGCCTGCAATAAGCTTTCATTATATTGATATCCTTCAGCTAATGCATCACTAAGAGCATTCATAAGCTCTTCAAAAGCTTCTTCTCTATTTTCTTCAAAGTAACCTTGAGTAGCAAACCTCATTTTTGCTGCTAATTCTGGGTGTGCTTGTTCTAGGTATTCGAACAATTTTTCACCGGCTGTGTTTAAAGATTTTTGGTCTTTAAGCTTTGATTTAGTAACTGCATGTAACAGCTCATGAGCATATGCGCCTACTGCATTGTTTTTTGCGGCATTAGTTGTATTAACCATAAAACCGCCATCTGTAATAACCGCATTCAGCTGACCGCTTTCAAGCTTAGCAATAGTTTCTTTTTGGTCTTTAGCCGGTACGTTTTCTTTAACCCAAGCAATTGCATCTTCTAAAGAATCTGTAGTGCTTATAGATACTAGGTCGCTTAGACCACTTTGTTCTGCAAAAGTTTTTACATTTTCTGCACTAGCAGATAGTTCTCTTTTGTTTTCCTCAATTCTATAGTTTTCCGCAGCGCGGAATTCAACATCATTTCTTTTTGCTTCTTTACCTTCTGCTTCAAGCTGCTCTTTAGCAACTTTAAGTGCTTCTTGTCTTTGTTTTTTAGGTTGTTGGAAAAACTTTGAGCGTTGTTGGCGTGCTTTGTCTGTTGCAATAGCTAAAGGGATTTGCTGATATCCTGCCGCTGCATCCATGTGCACTTTTAAAGAAGCGTTATTTTTTTTCGCTGCGCCACTACGAGCTTTATCAGTTAATATATCTTCTCTTTGTTGTAAAAGATTATCTAACTTTTGTGAAATTATTTCTTGCGACTTAAGCTTTTGCTTGTTAGAGCTATTGCCATTTCCAATTTTTTGAGCCTTTTCATTTAGCTTTCTAATTTCTCTATTTATTTCTCCAACAGCTCTGGCGTCGGCAATAGATAAATCAGTACCAAGTCTTCTAGATATATTGCGTGTTATATCGTCTCTTTCTAGCGTTAGTTCTTGTATTAAAGCTTCTGTTTCAGCATCTTGTTTTTTACGGCGTTTTGATGGATCTAAGGGGTCTACCGCACTTACCCCTGACAAAGATTCTATTTTAGATTGTAATTCATTTAATTCCCTTCTTTCTTGTCTTGTTGCAAGCTCATTTACTATAGCTTGATTAAACCCCATAAAAGAAGGAACACTTGAGAAACCTGCTCCCATAAGAGCGCCACCGGCTGTTGCTTCAGTAACACCCTCAAAAAGATTAACATCTTTACCTAATAGTAGCTGATCAAAGTAGTTATTTGCAAACTGGGTAGCGCCTTCAGAGCCGCCTTCAGCGGGCATGTTCTTTAAAGCCGACTTAATAAAATTTCCCGCAGCAGACTTCATGCCTTCAACTGGTGCGTCTTTTAGCGCTCTTAATAAACCATCAGTAAGCATTTTATCAAACAAGCCTTCAAAAACAACTTCGGTTGCACCTGCCAGGGCCATTGAAGTATATTCTCTGCCTATAGGTATATCTAACAATTTTTGGCTTTCTATGTTTTGAGCCTCTAGTTTTTTAGCTTCAAACTCGTCAATTGCTATAAAATTACCAGAGCTGTCAGTATATCCGCCATCTTCTAATATTTTAGTATTAGCCGTTAGCTGCTCGTAGGCGTAATATTTTTCTTTATCACGCTCTAAGCTTTTTCCACCGGCTCCCATAAGAAAATAAGCTGGCATAGCCACAGCTCCAGCACGGCTAACAGCCATTGATGGCAAACCTTGCGCTACTACTCCAGCACCCCATCTTCTTGCATCTTTAAAATTTTCTATTTCCGAAAATTCAGGACGTTGAACTAACTTAGCGGCTTCTTTTTCTAAATCTAGATTTATACCTAAAAAAGCTTCAGATGTTCTAGCGTTGGATTGTTCTAATATATTAAAGAAAGTTTCATCTAATTCTTGTTCAGAATCAAGTGAAGGAGCAACCTGCGCAACATATTGGCCTGCAGCAACAAAATTACCAAGCTCGGCTATACCCTTTAATATTCCAAAACCAATATTTTTACTAGTATTAATTAAACCGGCACCCATGCCATAATAAGCGCTGAGCTGCTGCAATCCGTTAGGTGCAATTTCAGAATCTTGTAATTCTTCAGCAATTGCATTTAAATTTGAATAATCGAGTATTAAGTTTTTTTGAGCGTCTTGCAATTTTGCTTCGGTGCTTTCATTATAAACACCCCCTGCATTGTATCTTTCAACTTCTGATTCGTAAGCTGCCTTATTTGTATTAAAGCTTTCAAGAGCTGCTGGAAAAGCTTCTCTTTTTTTAGCTATATCTTCAACTCTAATTTGTTCTAATACAAAAAGATCATTTCTTTGTAATTGATTTAAATCAAATGCAAATTCATCTGATCTATCATTTCTTTGTTCAGATTTTATAGTTTGTTCTAAACTAAGTATTTCGTTTTCTCGTGGCTCTGGCACAACACCTGTATTAAGCCATTCTTCGTAGTCGTCTTTATCTTCTTGACTATCAAAGAGAATTTCTTTACCAGCTTTATCAGCTTTTTCAAATACTTCAAATCTATCAAGCTTTTTTTCCAAAGCAAGGCTAATTGCTTGTTGCTCTGGAATATCATCTGCTTTTACGCTTTGTTTATATTCTTCATACAGCCCCGCAGAGCGCTCTTGTACTTTATTTAAGTAATTTTCTTCACCTACTATAAACAGATCTCTATTCATGAGATCTACCATTTTAGCAAGCTCTTCTTTAGACTTAGAGCCTAATAAACCCTTATAAGAATAAGAAGCAGATTCTTTATACTTGTCTTCCATATTACGGAACTTAACAGCATCTGAACCCAAAATATCACTCTCAACAGTTACGCCATATTTAGCTAGTTTTGAATTTAGAGAAGTAGAAACATCTTCTTCATCAAGATATTTCCCGTCTTCATCAAAAAAGTCATCAATAGATATTACGGGTGACCCCAAAGAAATATCGCCCGAACTGGATTCCCCAGCGGACGTTTCTGTATTCTGATTCGTCGGTGGGTCTGTTTCCGGCGAATCGTTCTGCTTTCCCTCATTAGATTTAAATTGAGAAAGATATTCTAATTCTTCAGCTGAAAAATTGTCTTGCATAATTAAATTATTTATCTGGTGAGATAGTCTTGAAGTGATTTTTCATCAAACTCATAAGCGGTGCCTTGGTACTCCAAAATGTATAAGTCTTTATTAGCATCGTATACAAATGTTCTTCCTTTAATAGTTTGAGGAGTGCCTGGAAATTGTTTTAAGTCGTCAACAACACCTTGATATTTAAATGTTGTTTTTCCCGTTGCCGGATCAGCATTGCCACCTGGATTTTTATCCGCTCGCTTAGCGTCATATTCAGCTTTACCTTGCGCGGCTACCTCTGTATAACTATTCATTATACGATCAACAATCATACTTTTCGCTGCATCCATATCATCTAAGGGAATATCAGAAAAGTTTAAGCCCTCAGATTCAAAATCAGAAACTAAAGACTTAATAGTATTGGGGTCACTTAAAGAAGCCATTAAGTTAAGTCGTAACATATCTTTTTGTGGACCCTGTAATAATGTATGATTTTTGTAAAGATCAGCAGTTTGGCTTAAAATACTAGAAGCAACTTTATAATCTTTAACGAATGGTTCTTCAAAATCATTGTAAGCCATGTATTCACCGCCTATATTAAATCCTAAATTACCATTGTCTCCTATTTCAAAAGGAGCATTTGCTTTTTCGCCGGCGCTAAATCCATATATGGTAGCAGCCGTGCTGTACTGGCCTTCATCGTTTCCTTCAGAATACATGCCAGTCCGAACCCCTTCTGCAAATTGCACTTTATCGGCTTTATAAGCGTCTAGCTGGTTTTTAAGGTTGCTAAAGCTATTGTTAACACCGTTCATTACATCAACATAATGCTGATACTGTGGGGAAGAAGTGTCATCAATCTGTGCTAAAGCATTTGCGGCATTAGCATACTTGCTACGCTGAGAAGTTAAAAATACTCTAATGTTTTTTTGCTCTTCCGGAGAATAAGCAGTTAAATCTACATCAGATTTCATTTTACCCATTGAAGTGCTAATACTGCTATTTACAGCCTGTATTTTACTTTTTCTTTCAAAATTAGCTATCTGCGCCGAACGATATAAATTATTACCGTTTTCAGCAGCGAGTTTAACTACTGGCCGTCTTCTGGACTCCAGCATTCTTCTGTTTGATTCTATTAAACTTTTATCTGCCATTATCCCCCTGTATTTAAACCTAGTAAGTCGCCAAATATGCTATCTGATCCAGCTCTTCCCTCACTAGCTTGCAATCCGACACCACCCATAATAGTATTGCCAATACCGCCCATTAACGATTGAGTAGCTTCTTGTCTGGCTAAATCCGCCTGGCCTTTGCGATCCATAGCCATACCTAGCTCGGTACTGTACTGTTCGCGTTTCATATCACGTGACATAACATCACCTTCACGCTCCATGGTTTGCAAATTACCCGCCATTTGTGCAGCGGCAGCTTGATTACCCGCTTCTTGTCTACCAATATCAGCAGATGCTTGTTGTGCGTTTTGTGATTGTTGATTAGCTAGAGACTGAGCCAAAGCAGCAATACCTGATCCTCCAGCGGCTCCGCGCATGTTGCCCATAATATTAGCCATACCTTGCTGCTGCTGCTGCGCTGCAAAATCCGCTGCTTGTGTATTAACAGTAAGATCTTCCATAGTGTTCTGCATATTAGCGTATGGATTAGAAAGATCTTGTTGCTGGTAACGCGCTTTGCTTGCCTCAAATTCTGCCTGCGCAGTTTTTTGCTCTTGCTTTCTTTTCTTGTGACCAATTATACCACTGGCAATTCCCATGGCACCTTGAAGTCCTAAAGCTAAAGGTATCATATTGTATTAGTTTATAAGTTATTATTACGTATTATTCACTGCTGATAAACACCTCAGAGTTAACAGCAAAGAGCTCTTTTTTGTCGGAGCTGGTTGTTTTCATTTCAACGGATGCATGGTAACCTATTATACCTGAAGTGTTCTTTTCAGAGTCTTTAGCAAACAACACAAAATCGCCGTCTTCTGGTTCATTTGCAGAAGTTCCGTCCCAATTTGCGCGAATAGTTAAACCACTAATGCTAATACAGGTACCCAGCTGCTTTATTGGGCCGTTATTAGACTCTTGGAAAAATATCATATCTCCAACTTGCAATGAAACATTAATTTTATCTACAAATGATAAATCATAAAAATTTGATCCATCAACAGAATAATCAACTTGACCAATACCCTGCACTGAAAACTCACCAGCATCAATATTTGACAGTGTAGTAGCTTTACCTTTAATATAGTTAAAGTAAAGGTTTTCTTTCTTTTTCCAAGCTTCTACTTCTCCGTCTTGCTGATCAGTAAGCACATCCGCTACCCAGCCCGCATCACCTTCGTAAGATAGTGTTTTAAAGTTTTTAATACTAGAAGGCGCATCGTTAAATATAGGTGTTACTATAGAATTACTTTGAACACCATAAAAATTAGAGCGTGTTGCGCTATTATGCACCCACAGTTCACCATTTTTCATAGTGTAATAATCGTTGTTTAACGATATAGCCGCTTCAGGCACAAAAGACAATCTTGATGTCCAACCGTTTACGCCTTCTTTAAATGCAATAGATTCGTCGCCGCTTAAACTTATATTGTAAGACCCAGAAGCCTCATCATATGAGCCCAAAATAGCGCCTGTGTGCGCTTTAAACTTGTCTTCAAAGTAATCGGACATGCCTTTTTCAGCTATCTCCGTAATGCCGTCCATTGATAGCCGTATTACCGTTCCTCTTGCTTTATCTGTAAAGTAAGATCTGAACCCATATGTAGTAAACGATTCAGGATTATTAGATATACCAAATTCACCGGCATATGCCATTGTTTGACCAAGTACATTATTTGTAGACGTAACATTAGGGTTACCGTCTGCCGTAAATAACGCATCTTTATTAGCTTGTATTTTAAAGCATTTGTCTTCACAAAGAGTCACTAAGTCAGTATCTCTAGCTTTTAAAATTTGTATGCCGCCATATATGGGGTTCAAGTCTTTTGTTATTTTAAGACCTTGAATAAACTGGTTAAGTTCATTTACACCGCTGGTGTTATTAAATAAACCGCTATATATTAAACCTGCTTTTCTTCTTTCTTGCTTGTATTCCGTTTCAAGTATACTAGATACCTTAACACCTTTACCAATACGCTTTGCGTTGAAGTCATCTCGTATTCTATCCGACTCTACACCGTTACCAAAGCTGTAACAATTAAAGTAATCGAGCGTATGCCAAGTGTCTATAGCCGATATAGGATAAGCTTCACTAGCTTCGTAATAAAGTTCTAAATCTATTGCTTCCTTAGGCTCAACTTCAAATACAGCCGGGTTCATTGAAGGTAACACCTCGCTATTTTCATCAATAACAGTTGGTTGCAATCTTTTTCTTTCGGCTAATCTAAAACGGTCTGCAACTATATCCGTATCGGTATAAGGCTCGTTTAATACAAATTCCCACCGGTATCCTGTTTCGTCGTCAGTATCGCCAACAGGTGATGCGTTACGAGTATAGGTTCCTTGAGTTACAGAATTTAAAGTGTAAAGATTTGACCAAACACCAGCAGCAGAACCAAATTGTATGTAATCTCCAGCTTGTGCGCCGGTTACAAAATTGTACATTGAGCTGCTGCCGTTAATATTTTGCCCGGGAGTGCCGCTAATATAAGGCGACTGTACAACACCAAATTTTTTAGAATTTTCGGTTGGTTTACCCGTTAATACTGTACTGCCAACATTAGCATTAGAATGTTCGGCCCAGCTTAACCCAGTTATTGCTCCAATGTTACCTGTATTATCAGGATCATCGAAAGCGGTATCATCGGGATGCGTGCTTGTTGTTCCTTTTTCTTTATAATCTTCAGGATTATTTGTAAAGTTATAAACTACATTTTCATCAAACGCGGTATTTCTATTAATCTTAACAAAAAATCTCCCTTGGTATTCAGGTAAAGTTAAACGTTTTTCTTCGTGCAGTTCTAACTTAAAACTAGCGCTGTCTGATAAAGCATTTATAAAGGATGCATCACTTAATTGTAACTGCTCTGAAATTTCTAATGAGTATCCAGCGTTTGCAATTCCCGAATATCCACCAGTAACAACTTTATAAAATCTAGTTTTATTAGCCCCTGAAATAAACCTAACGTAAACGTCAGCTTGCAGTGCATCAACAAAATGATCGTTACCTGCGTTAGGTGTTGGACCTTCAAAAGTGAACTCTGTTAAACCTGTAGCAATTTTAGTAGCTGCTGAGCCTTTGGTAATACCTACTAAAGATTTAAACTTACGTTTTACAGCAACAGCATCTGGTGCCTCATTACTTATGTCTAAGACTTTAAACTTAGCTTCAGAAGTAACCGGAAGATCTGTGTTATGTTGTTTCTTAAGTATTAAAAAATCTCCTTCTTGCACTTTATTTCTTTCAGCACTAGGTATAGATAGCCACATAAAGCCATCTGGATCAGGGTAGTAACGGTCTAATGAAACGTTATAGTATTCGTTTGATGTTTCTTTTACGTAGTATTTAAAATGCTTAGCCCATAAACCTGGGGCGTCATTTTCCACTCTAGCTTTAAGCTTATTTACTTTAGAAGCTTTGTCTATACCTATCTTTATCGTAGAATAGCTATTTGTAAAAACCGGTGTTTCTCTTCCATGCTCGTCAATATATACAACGCCTATCTGGTAGTCTCTTAAAGACTTAACACTTTCTTCTGGCGTTTTAACCGCCGCTATATTGTTTGACTGCAAATTAACATTTAAATCAACTTCGTCTTCTATGTTATTTTGTTGGACATAATTACCATATACTAAACGATTGCCAATTACTTCCTGAGCTAAAGCTTTAAGAGGCACGTTATCGTATGGTCTAAGTATCTGGTTAGAATCTATAACGTTTACAGCTACCTCTGACGTAATTGCCACAGAAGACACTGACACCGGCTTATCATCTACTCTATAAATTATATTTTCAGAAGAATCTTTATATAATATTTCAACTCTATCTACATCTGCCGGCGGTGTTTCAAATCCGCTTAAAGTAAGCTTACGCAGATTATTAACCATTCCTTCATTATAAGCGTCATAACTACCATACTCAAAAGGACCAGGAACAAAAATAGCATTAGTCCATGGCGAAAAGGCTGATGTCTCACCGTCCACGTATTTCCATCTATAAGCAAATCGAGGAAAAGAAAACTCAAACATAGGTGGGTCCTCTTGTAGCTCGCACTCCCAGGTTAGCTCTATATCTGGCATGTCTGAAGATATAGATAGTATTTTAGCGTTAATAAAACTTAATGCCGCACCAGAAGGATTAGCTGTAAGCTGCATTCGCACTTCGTAATTATCGTCCGCGTTTCTGTCGTTATTAAACTCTGACGCTCGTAAAGTAATTATGTCTCCGTTTTGCCAATTAGGAGCAGCGCTGGTTGTAAATGTACGATCACTACCAATATCCATGGTTACTCTCACTCCTCCTACTGTTTCTACAAAAGTTTTATCTGTAGTAACTCTATCTAGTCCCACACCATTGCCTGTTCTTGTAGAAGAAGCAGCAACATAATCCAATCTTTCGTTTGGCTTTTTCTTAATTACGGTAATATCCGATGCAATAAACGGTCTGCTATACACTTGCGTATGAGTATTTATACTCGTTCCACTTTGTGTACTACCTGCTTTAAACCTAGATATTAATATTTTTCTAGGCTCATTTAAATTATCAGTCCAGCATAATAGCCCCTCAAAAACGTTAACACCGGTTATAAAGTTAGCCGTGTTAAAATTTAATACTGCGCCTGTATCAACCAATATAGGGGCAACAAAGCCTGTGGCTTCATCATACTCTAATATAGTGTCAACCGATGCCGAGGTAACAAACCAATACAACTTGTTGTTTTGAGTATCTCTAGCCGTACCTATACATTGTGCAGAGGTTAAACCAAAATTAGCCGCCCAATTTACAGAGGACGACTTTTTATTTAGTTTAGTATTACCTAATATGTTCTCAACAGCGCCGACGTCCGAACCTTCAGATGTTGAAACCTGAATGTTTAGGGCGTCACGATATTGGCCATTGGGCACAAGTCTCTCATCAAGATCCTTGTTCATTTTACCCTGGACAAAGTTGTGTGCTAATTTTGGCATGTATTAGTGTTTAATCCATTTAGCCTGGTTGCGCATGATTTGAGCAATCTCGCTAATCTTAAGGTTAGACATACGGAGTTTTGCAACTCTTTTTGCTGCAAACGCTTCTTTCTTAAAGCGTGCGACTAAATATTCTTGAGTATTGGCTCTTGTTGCCAGAATGGCATGAGCTAGATATTTGTAAACGGCTTCTTCTGCAAATTTATGCACTCGCATATCTTCGTCAGATCCTAAGCTGTCACTGATGTACTTTAATGTAACAATTTTGTTTACCAAGCTAGAGCTAAAGTGTGCGATACCCTTAAGCTTATCAATGTAGAACACACCATTACCTTGAGCAAACTCGGGATTTAGCCCATAGCGTCTACCGTGACGATAAAGGTTAAAGAGCTCACTGGTGCTAAGCTCTGCTTTACTATTAGCTTCATGGTTAGATGCTTCAAACTTCTTTAAAGTTTCAGACTTATTAGCATACTGCTTTTCACCATTGCCATCAAACGTGTATTCGTAATCAGAATCTTGGACAATAGCTTGGGGGTTGCTCGAGTGACGTGTAGGATAGATAATGTGTTCTATACCGCCTGCATCTGCCCAGCTAAAACGAACGTAGTTAACGTAGTCTTGTGGCAAAATCATTTCTAGCGCTGGCCCTAATTCAATTTCTAAAGCTTTTTCCGAGGGTAGTATATCGAAGGAAAGCTCTTGTAAAGCACGCTGAGCATGAAATGCAACATCCGTGCGCTTAATTTTGCTAATGATTTTATCTTCTCCAACATAAGCAATAATGAAGTTGTTAATGATATCTTTAATGCTTACAAACTGGTAATCACCGTAATTTTCATCTCCGCTATTCCAGTTGCCGTCAGCGCCTTCGTAATAGAGCTTTTGTGTTTGATTAATTAATCCCATTTATTAAGCTTTTTCTTGTTGTGTGTTTTGCCCTTCCATTTGGTTACCAATTTGGTAAACCTGAAGTTCTTTAATAGAAAGCCCTGCTAGTTGTAATATTTTAAAAACCAGTTCGGTTTCTTCAGAAGCATGCAACTCAAAATCAGTAGCATTCGTTGAATTATATACAGCTCTTCCGGCCACTGTGTTATATGCCCATTCAACTGTTGCAGGTACTTTAATATAATTACACGATACTCCTGAAGTTAATGCAGCCGCACCATACACCTTATAGCCTGAAGAATTTGCTACAAATATTGGGCGATCGTTAGTGGGCTTAGTAAGTGGAGAAGCATTGATATATAAATATTCGTTTGCGTTAATACGCTCGGCTTCAATACCATTATAAATAATTGTACCTAACCGGTAAAGATCACTAGGGACCGTCCAGTTAGGAGCAGAGTAGGTCATACTACCATTCTTCTCGAATATGTTTATTTTTTCATTCAAGAGGTTAAGCATGTCAGAGTATTCAGTGTCATTACCATGCATTCTACCGAACTGGTTAATGTCATAGAAATACTGCTCAAAAATATCAGACTGTGCTTGGTTTGCAAACAAGTTAAATTCCTGAGGAGTTACGTACCCTCTTTGTTCTTTGTTAAGGATAGCCAATACTCTTTGGTATACTGTATCTACGCTTACTGCCATTTTGTGTTTGTTTATGTATATTAAGTAATTAGGCCGCTTGTTACAGCAGCCTAATCACAAAAAGATATGTATTATAGCTGTTTCTCTACGGCTCGTAATACTTCCATACCCTCATCTGTTTTAAAGTAAGCAGCGAGTGCTGAATATGGATGTTCATTAAACGGTACTGTTAACAGCTTTCTTCCGTTACTTGCATATGTAAATGTGCGTTGGTCTTGTGATAAACTCAAAATTCCCGTTTCGGTAGCTTTGATTCCAATGTTACGCAGCATTACGTTGTCGTCATTAGCCAAGTCTAAGAAGAGACTAGGGTTATTACGCGCAAGTATTAGTAAATCACGTTTTAGTTCTTTAGAAGACGCGTTAGATACCTGTTGTGAGCCGTATTGAGCTCTTAAAATTGCTTCAGCTTCGTCGATATCCATTGATTTTGCAACGGTCATCGCTTCTAGCTCTAATTCAATCCAGTCAGTTTCGTTTGCAGCGATCTGCTCTGGCTTATATTCCATAATGCGACCTTGCAGTGTATATGGGTGGTATAAAGAAAGAAGTTTTTGTAAAACTATATTTTCTTTTGGTACCCTCAAAATGCCGTCTCTAAATACGATACGACCTAATGTTGCAGTTCCTTGTTGCTCATCAACGAATGGGGTACGCTGGTTAGTTGCATAACGCAATTCACGGTTGTATCCCAATTTTTCATCAAAGTATAACAAGGGAGTGCGAGCTGAATGTACGGTAGGTAATGTAAACGCCAGTGGTTTACGTCCTGAAGTAATTTCGTACAATCTGTCTTTGATAACCCATGTATCTACAGGTGCAGGTGCTGCGACGGGTGCCGCAACTGCTTCTTCAACAACTGCCGCTGCAGGTGCTGTTTTTTTTACCGCAGGCTTTGCTGCGGGCTTTTTAGCTTGTGCCATGATATAATATAATTAAATAAAGGTAATAATTACCCCCGCCACAAGGACGAGGGTAATATTTTTGATTAACTACGCTAATTAAGCAGTAGTTTTCTTCAGCATTACGAAGTTGTTCGCAGCTTGAACACAAAGTGCACGCTCAGAAAGGAAGTGTACGTTCATTTCATCAGCATCACTAGTGTAGTTGCCACCAACTGAACCAGTAACCCAAGACTTCATACGACGATCTTCAGCTTCAGAAGCACGGTAACGTACGTGTAAGAACGGACGCGCGATGTTCTGACCTAAGTTTTGGTCGTATACAGTAGAAGTACCAGCAGGAACAATAACACCCTCTACGTCAGCAATGCTACCGCGAGTTGCAGAATCGTTCAAGTATTTCCAGTCAGTCTTGTAGAAATCGTAAGAACCACGACGGAATCCAGAGAAACCTAAGTTCAAAGCCATATCTTCAGAGTTATCGAATACTCCGTAAGAAGTGCCACCTGTTCCGTAGCTGTTAGCACGTGCAAGCATGTTGTCGATATCTAAAGCAGTACGACGATCCAAGAACATCATGTTCTCCTCAATAGCACCTTGCTTGTCTAATTCTTGAAGGATAACGTCGAAGTCACCCAAACCAGTCAAACCAGTAGCGTTATTGAAATCTTGGTCGTTGAATACCAAACCGCGAGACTCTAGAGCCGCGAATAGACCTTCAGAACCTTCGATTGAAGCAGTGTTACCAAAAGCAGCAGCTTGAGCAATAGTAGTCTGAGCTTTTTCAGCTTCAACCATGCTCATCTCCAAGTAGTCTTCAAAACGTAGACGAGACTCGTGCTCAGACTTCAAGTACCATAAGTAACCAGAAGTACCAGCTTCAGTAGTTACTTCAACCCAACCAATTTGAGCTACATCAGAACCTTTAACATTGTACTTATCACGTAAGATGATAGGCTTGTTGTCAAAAGTAGTGAAAGAAGCATCCATTGAGTTTCCAGCACCGCTAGAACCTTTAGTGTACTCAGAACCGTAAACAAATACTTTAGCATCAGTAGCAGCATCAAAGGTGCTACTCAAGTTTGCATCAGAAGTATCGTAAACAGCAATGTTTACAGTATTACCAGATACAGAAGTAACGTATGCTTTGTGGCTTACGTATCCTTTAGATACTACCAAAGTCATACCCGCACCGATCAAGTGACCAGCAGGCATAGTAAGTGCATCACCATCAGCATCAACAGTAATACCGTCGTAAGCGATGTGAAGACGTCCTTGCTCTTGCCATACTACGCGGTCAGAAGCCATAGGCATTTCTGCACCAACCATGCGCAAGAATCCTGATACTGTACGGTTTCCGTAGCGCTCTACTTCTTTCTCGTATACCTCAGGAAGGAATTGTTGTGTAAAGTCCATGTCAGCCACAGACAGATAATTGTCACCAAACAAGCCCTTGATAGGACGTGGAGTAAGGTGAGCTAAGTTTGCCAGACCAGCTGGCGACGTTGCAAAACTCATTTCTTATTTGTTTTAATGAATTATTTTTTAAACTTGACTTTGAGTTTAGAAGTGCTTTCGCCATCATTTACAGCGCGTATAGTCCACCCGTTTTGTGTTGTAACTTTTTCATGAGCCCCTCTCGGATTCATATCAACATTCTTCGTGCGTGCCATACTGTCCTTTACTGCATCGGCTTTACCTTGCTCGTAAAAGTGTTGTGCAACTTGATCGGCATTCATAGCGGTGAACAGCGATTTATGGTAACCCTTAGCATCTTGCATTTCTCCCTTTTCGTTCAAGAACTTCTTGATAAAGTTGTTAATGTCGCCTTGAGTTTCCTTAACCTGGCCAGCGTCTTTAACCTTAAAGCGGTACTTTTTGTCTCCAACGCTGTAATCGAAACCTTCGAATTTGTCGCTGAATACTTTCTCGCTTTCTTGTTTAAACCTACTGGTTTGTCGTTCTGCTATTTTTGCAGCCTCTTCACTCTCCTTATTATAACGATTGAAAAATTCAATCGCTTTTTGCTGTTCAGGATTCAATCTTGAACCCATCTTAATTTCATCGTAGTATTTAGACTTTAAGCCGTCTAAATGATTTTTAGCTTCTGCTAGTGCTTGTTTGCGCTCTAATTTCTTTAAGCGTATTTCGCGTTCATCATCAAGCTCTTCGTCGTAAGAAAACTTATCGGCTAATAAAAAGTCGATGTCCTCTCTATCATAAGCACTATACTTAGTTTCATAGTACTCGCGAAGCAGCTGATCCTCGTTAAGACTAGAGTAGTCTGTGTTTAGACGAACGTAATCTTCCAATGATCCCCCTGTTTCATTCATAAAGTCTACAACCTTCTGAATGTTTTCCGGTAATTCAACGCCAGTTTTTTCCTGCTCTAAAACAGCTTCAGCGATTTGTTCGTCAAGCTGGTGCGCTGCAACCTCTGCCTCTTCGTCTGTAATTTCCATTAGAACAGGCTCTTCAGCCGCTGCTTCTGTAGGTTCTTCTACAGGTGTTTCTTCTTGTACTGGTGTTTCTTCAACAACAGGCTCCTTAACAGGTGCATCTTCTACAGGTTGCTCAACAGTTTCTTCTGCTGGTGCTTCCTGAGATACTGCTGAAAAATCCACTTTAATAGTACCATCATCGCCCTGCGAAACAGGGGATGTGTCTTTGGTTTCTTCACTCATGATAAAATATTATATAATTGTTATGGTTATTATTACCTAGGTTCGAAACTTCCTAAACCGAAACCCCCACCAAGTATATCATTACCAGAGGATTCGAAGTCTTTAGGCGAACCGCCTTTTTGTCTTTGGTCTATAAGCTCACTTTGTTGTGTAGCTTGAATTTTTGTTCTTTTGTCTTTGCGATCTTCAGTTTCTGAGATCTTAGTTTTAGCGGCATCAACCTCTAAGCCTTTAAGCTTCATGTTATACTGAAACTCCAATGCCATTAATTGCATCTTAGCCTCAACTTCTTTGTCAATTCTTGCTTGCTCTAGTTGAGCTTTAAGTTGTTCTAGCTGAGACTTAGTTTGTAATGCAGCTTGATCTTTCTGCATTTCAGATTGCGCTGCAACTTGTTGTGCTTGAGCATTGGCTTGTGCCTGTGCTTGCATATTTTGTTGTTGCATCATTTGATCACGCTCTTGTTTTTTCTTACGGCGTAGCTTTAATAACTGGTTAGCTAGCTTTAAGTTTTTAACTTCACGTATATCAATAGCATCATCTAAATCAATAAGTCCTGCAGATAATGCAGTTTGAATATTGTTTTCTAGTAACGCTTTTTCTTCGTCATCCGGCGAAAGCTCTAATGAAATACCAAAGTCGTGCAAGTGTAAGTCTTCTAGCTCAGCTAAAATACCTACGTTATGGCTGCCGATTTTTTGTATAAACGCTTCACGCGAAGGATCAAACTCTATAATATCAGAAATACGTAGTGATAAACACTCGGCTGTTTCTGCTGTTAAGAATAAACCAGCATCAAGGATATGACGCGTTGCTGTGTTTGAATTGGCTGCTGCCATTTTTTGAACGCCTACTAATGCTCTAGAATCAGGCGATGAACCATCACGAGCTTCATTAAGACCCGTAACGTCACGAATCATTTGCAAGTAATAGTTATAGGTTTGTATAAGCGTTTGCAGCTTCTGGCCGCCCGCACCAGTTTGTAAGGGCTGTATTGGCACTTTGCCTGGATTCATATCACCCTCGCTCGTAAATGAACGACCAATAACAGAACCTGTTTGGAAGTACATGTTAAGCGCTTCCTGTGGGTTATAGTTGGTACCGTTACCCAAATCAATTTCAGCAAGACCGTCGGCATCCATGTATACCCCATCAGGCATCATTTTGCTTAGTACTTGCTGCATCTTAAGGTGAGTAATTTGAATCATATCTGCAAAACCAGTACAGCGGCTTACAATAGATTCAATCTTACCTTTATACATGCGCGGTGCAACAATGCTGTAGTTCATTTTAACTTTAGCATAATCACTTTTAGGGCGCATCATATTTTTAGCCATCTCCCACTTAAGCAGAATGTCCGTACCTAATATAAGTACACCTTCATACAATACTTCAAGTGAACGAGACATTTTGCCAAACTCAGCCTCAAGTAATTCTACAGGAGGATCAAATTGGTCATCTCTTACTATAATTTTAGAAGCACCGGTTGCGGTTTCCTTAACCTTATATACTTCATTCATGTACGTCTTATAATTAAAGTACAAGACTTGCACTACATTATTGTCACGAACATCATGGTTTACCAAAGACTGGTCGTATCCAGCGCTATGATTATGTGATCCTTGCTTCTGTATTTTTTCTAATTGCGCTTCATCAAGATTAGGAAATTGCTTCTTAAGCTCATTGATAGGCACAAACTTTACTTCACCAACATAATAAATGTCTTCGAAGTACGGCGACTCACTGTAAGAATGTACTAAATATGCAGGGTCTACATATTCTACTGTTACACCTTCCGATTGGTTAAATGTATTTTTAACAGCAGCAATACCTAGTGTAGTAAGATCGTAATAAAGTCTTTTCTTAGTTAGGTCGTAGTGGTTACCGTCAAGAAGAGTATTAATAGCTATTTCTTCAGCAATTTCAATACCTTGCTTGTAGCTTAGCTGCATGTGCAACTCTAGCTCTTCTTTTGAATCAGGTAACTGCTCCGGACTGTTTTCAAATAAATTTACATCAAACGCTTCTTTAGCAAACTCATTTAACTCTTTTGTCTGCAAGTCACGTATAATAGATTCCATATACTTTGTGCGTTTGCTTACACCATATGGATCTTGTGAATATGCTTTTAAATCAAATGAACGATCTGCAATACCGTTAACTACAATATCTACAAACTTAGATAATATAGGTACTGGCTTCCAGTCAAGGTTTAAGTACGACAAGTCACCATTTACAGATAATTCATCTTTATATTTCTGAACACTCTGTTCGCCACGTGCATACAATCTCAGGTTATGAAACGTATTTTGGTTGCTTCTGAAGCGCGTAGTACCCGAATTGCTAGAGAACCATTCGTTTTGAATAGCTCTAGCTACTTGCAATCCATAGTCATCTGACATTTTTTCACCATCACTGGCTATCTGACTTGGGAAAGCGCTATTTGAAACCGACTTAGCCATAAATTATTTTATTATTTCAGAAGTAAATCCGTCTTGACGGAATTTTGAAATCTTTAGATTTAACTTTGTTTTTTCTAATTTGCCCACTGGTCTATACAATTCTTTATTACATGCCATAATTGCTAAGCCCGAGCTTATTGCAGCATCGTACTTAGTACGTTTATTTATATCAAACTTAGACCAGTCATTAAGTGTTTCGTTAAAGTACATGCTTCCGTACTGCCCATCTTCCATTAAACCTACGTACTTATCTACGTACATTTCTATAGCCGCAGCGTGTGCTTGTTTCATGTCTTCACTCGAGTTAGGCACACCACCTATTTCTTTTTCCGTTACTGATAGCTTATTCCAAAGCCTATCCGGACGGTTCATAGAGTATCCCCTGTAACCACGGCGCTTAAAATGATAAAGCAACCTGGGTTTGTTATTCTCTGCTAGTATCGGCATACCATAAAATACACATGCCATCAATACATCTTCAAAGAATATCTCAGCGGTTTGTGGTCTAGCTATATATTCAAGGAAGAATGTACTTGGCGGTGCATCTTCCATAGTGAACTTAGTGAGTCCGTGTAAAGCCCCTTTTGAACCCTTACCATCGGTAGTTCCCGATATGTCGTAGCTATCGCAACCAAATGCGCCGACGTGCTCATTACCCGGGTATTTAACACCATTTTTTGTAATTTGCCTATTCTGAAGACTAGCACCTGGTATCCAAGATACTTTAAATCTTCCTTGCGGCGTTGGCATAAACACAACTTTTGTATCTTTTATACCATTAACCCACTGAAAATTGCCAGTGGTTACAACATTAGTATTACGCAGATCTGCATTATAATCAATCTGTTCATATATTTTTGCAAGATTAAACAAGCTATTTTTTGTTTCATCCCTAAAAGCGTGCTCTTCTGTGCGTGGAAACTGGCGATAATATTCATTTAAAGCATCTTGATCTTGTTTAAGACCTTCAACTTCATTGTTCCAGTAATCTATAACGCCTTGTTCTATAGTATCACCAAAAGGGTCTAATACTTCTTTTTCAGGCGTATTAAAAACTGGTTGTCCGTACTGATCAATAAATCCTTCGTAGTTCCACTCCATTGGTATAAAGAGTGAATATAATCCTGATTTTGTTTGACCATTAGAGTTTCTTTTAGATACGTCAGAATCTGCATATAGTTTTTTAAAGTTTTCACCACCTTTTTCTAATGAATTCGATGTTGATCCCATTAAACACTTGCCTATAATTCTGGCACCCAAACGAAGCGTGGTTTTTGTAACCCGCCAGTTATTTAATATGTTATCAGGCCTTTCCCATTTACCGCTCTCATCATGCACTAAAAGCTTTAGCTTCTCACCATCATAAGAGTTATCTCCTGTATTCTTCCAGTCAATAGTTGTATCAAGACCCTCAAGCTCTATTTGCTTTTCTTTTGCCTGAATTGATTTACGGGTTAGCTTAGAAGCAGGAACCCTATATGCCAGTTCAGTCTTCGGTCGATCCATACCATCTTGTATAGGTTTGAAGAAAAACGGGTAGTTAACGGATATGGGTACAACCTTATCGGTAAACATTTTCTTTGCATCCGAACCGGTTTTTGATAATATACCGAATCTTGCATCACTTGAAATGGTAGCGAGGTTAACTGTTTCTCCAGAGGCCATAAACGAAAACCCACTCCGTCTGTTTTTAAGATAGCACATCCCATAGCTTCTGTTATCTGCCTTACAGGCTTCCCAAAATATAAAGAAGAGTCTGTTTGCTTCTCTGTAATCGGGGTGTCCAACATCGATCTTACTCCACTGCAAGTACATGTAATGAGTCCCAGTGATGTAAGTAGGAGTCCCCTTGTTATAAAACCAATAACCACTATCACGCCGGTTGAATTCTTCATCAATATAGCCCTCCCAATTGCTTTTAAACTCATCTGGATAGGTTTGCCAATCGAATATGCTTTTAATGTTTTTAAGCTCCTTAGGATAGTCTGAAACAACCCACTTGTTTGCTCCCTTCTTTAACCCTTTAGGTTCCGGCGGCAATGCTATACATAAGTTTTGAATCTCTAGTATTTGCCCTATCTGTCCACTCTTACTAATAACAACTATATCGTGTTCTTTGTTATAGCCGTATTTCCAAGACTTGGATCTATTAAGTCTGCTGATTGTTGTGAGCTTAACGTGCTCGGATTCTTTTACTAGAGTCTGTTCGTACATTATCTAGATCTTTTTTCAGCAAACCCTGAGAATGTTTTCTTTTCTTTTTCTTCTTTTGGTTTGTTTTCAAGTATTCTTTCTTCCTCTTCTATGCGAGTAAGTATTTCAAACGCGTCAAAGATGGCCAGCTTCTTAGTAGCAGCGGCATTTTTTAAGCGGTCAGCAGAAACATCATCTTCCGTATTGGTAATGATTTGCTCTTGTGCGACTTTTATAAGTTCTTCAACTGCTTTGCGACCAGCTAGGATTATATTCTTTTTCGCTTGTTTGGTGTCCATACTTGATTGTGATTCGATTCTGGGGAACTCGGTAAACTTTCTCCCCCTCAATATTAAATTCGTATTCTGTACCAGGTGTAAAACCTATAAGCTCTCCGTTCTCAAAACCTTCGTAAGCATATTTAACTTTTCCTATCAAAGGAAGTTCGTTATGTTCGGAGAACATTCTTTCGTCTAGCATAGGCTTAACAAATATAAAACCCTTCACAGGTTTCCATTCGCTATCACGTTTGAATGCGTAGATCTGATCAGGGTACACAAAGTATTTGTCTTCTTCATAATATGAGCGGCTGTTCTTTTCAGCACCCCGCACATCTCTAAATCTTCTGAATACATTATGGTGAACAATAACTTCATCACCGGGTTGTAAACCTAAATCATTTATTTTTGGTACAGCTTTGACAACGCCGTGTCTGCTGGTATAAAGATGGTTTTGCAATTCTGTATTAAGTAACAGAGTTACACCATTTATTTCTTTTTCCGATGTCGTTCTTTTGGCATACGGAGATATAATAAAGTTGTATATGCTTTGCATTACCACTTAAGATCATATTCGATAGATACAGCCATGTTCTTATTAAAGTCTTTCCACGGCATAACCAAATCTCCTTTTTGAATATAGATAGAGTACTTAGATTCCTCTTCTAATATGTTAACTATAGTATGACCGCCATACACTTCCTGTCCAACAGAATAATGCATGGCGTCATTTTTATAGTCCTTCCCGATACTAATCTTGCGGATTACTTGCATCATTAGGAGTGATAGCTCCATCTTGTAAGTTGATACTTACGTCTCCATAAGTTTTTTCTAAATCAGCTTGTACCTCAGCTAGCTTTGTGCGTAATGCTTTAACATTATCAATCAGCTCAGCTTTTTGCATTTCAGTTCCACCAATCTGCATTTGGATTTGCTGTAGAGCATTAACGTACTTTTGTACTTCAGTTAGCTCGTCTGCTGTGATTGCTTTAGCAACCGCTTCTTTCTTCTTTCCCATTTGATTTAATTTAATTTAATTGTTTTATTTTAAAATTAGCAGTTCCATCTACGGCGTGCTGCTCTACCACGTTCACTTGTCCAGCTTTTAGAGCGTGCACAAAATGCTTTGCGACGCTTTGCAGCTTTACTACCAGGCTTCAACTTTGAAGGCGGAGTGGTTACCGCTGTCTGCAATTTACTACCTGGATTATTTCTTTTATAACTTTCAACGCCTTTTTTTGTCATTCCACCACCGGCTGCAGCACCCGTTGCGCTTTTAGAACGAACTTCGTTATAGTTTTTTTCTGATTTTTTACGAGAAGGTGCATCACCTTTAGCTTTAAAAGGAGAATTGTTTTGTACGTATGCCATATTATTTGCCTTTAAAGTACCCTTTTTTCATTGGGGTAGACTTTTTAATACCTACGTTTTGGTCGTAGCGCATAGGAAAACCACTAAAATCAACGTCTCCTGGAGTTCTATCTATTTGAGCAATTACATCTGATCTTTCAATATCAGTTTGATTTGCCAGACGTGGTTTAGAAATAACTTTGTCATCACGTGTAGCACCCTGTGCTCTTTGGTTTCTTGAACGCTCTAAACTTTCAACGCTTGAAGACATGTCGGTCTGCACGTCAGAAACACCATCACGATAATTTCTAAGCTCTTGTACCTTATTTTTTGTTTCTTCGTCTTTATAATTAACTCCGTCGGCACCTCTTCGGAAATCACGACGTTGTGTACGGTTCGACATTAGTTTGCCAAAACCTTTTTTGCCGTCATCATCGGTTTCTTGGGCATAACGTTTTGCTAATTTATTTACAGCGCGCTTAGATTTTCTTTCAAGAGCGCCACCCTCACGTCTTTCTACAATACGATTTTGATAAGCCCCGTATGGACGGATTGCATCAGTTTCGTCTCTTGTATATATAGGTGTTGTGGTTGTTTCCTCAGTATCAGGTGTGCCCGGCGTGCCTGGAGTACCTTCGGTAACAATAGTATTATCAGCTAATCCTTCGGCTGTTGGGTTATGAGTACCATATTTTTTCATATTATACTCCCTCGCCGCAGCTCTTTCTGATTCAGGTAAATCGCTATAAAGAATGGTTTTCTTTTTGCCTGGAGTACCAGAAGTGCCGGGAGTACCTTTAGTTACTTTCGTATCTTTCATTATGATATCTCCGGGACCGTCTACTGCTTTTAAAGGCGATTTTGCTTTTTGTGTAATAGGTTTGTTATACATAATATTATGATTTATATGCTTCGTTTTCCCATTCTAGTTCCGAAGCTCCTTCATTGAGCTCGTGCCTTTTATAAACTTTCATTGGGGATTTAGTATCTCGTTTCCAGATTATTTCATTTTCAGTATAATCTAGTCGGTTTTGATGCATTTGATTTAAATGCACTTTTTCGTGCTCAACTGCTTCTTCTTTTTGCTTTGGTGATAACCCTTTATCAATAAAAATAGTTCCGTCACGATTAGCTTCCGCCATCACTTGGCCACCTAAATCTTTTTCAAATACAGGCGCATCAAATGTTGAGGTTTGCTTATCGTAACCGAACAGGGTACTTTTATCCTTAAGCTTAAAAGGCATTAGCAATCACACTTCCCTGTGCAACCACAGCTTCCTACATTAGTAAAGTTAGCACGCTTTTTACCAGCTGCATCTAATGTAACTTCTTGATTTGCAGGTGCTTTACCGTAATCAGTAACTGCACGCTTTGTAATAGGCTCTAAGTGATTCTTCATCGTTCTTTGTCTTTAATCATGTCGTCTATAGCTTTATTATAGACTTTATCAGTATAACTCTTGTTCTTGTAAAATTTGCTTGACCTACCGATTGGTAAATCTTCTTCCCCAAGCATAACTCGATACATGCGTGTAATCAAGCGTTTAGCTTTAGGTGACGTTGTGAAAACACTGTATTTGATTGTAGTCCTATTACGATGACGCCATACGTCAATCCAGCCATCATTTCGAAGTCTTTCCCAGCGGTTTTTATCCCATGCATAGGTATAAGTTCCTTCTATAAAATCATTACGCGTAAATCGATCTTTGCAATCTAGATATATTAGCAGCTCTAGGTCAGCATCTAATATATCGTAAGTCTTACAGGCCCATTTTCTAACGAGCCTGTAATACTTAAACAAATTTATTTCACGTAAATCCGCGGGTGTTAGTCTCATTCCACGATAACAACATCACCTACGGTAATAACATGAAACAACTCATCATTCCATTCGATACCATGACCAGCGTGCTTATCGTATCTAATAGTGTTTCCATTTTCAACACCAATCACTAATGGTCCACAGCTAACGACTTCAGCCTTTAGATACCTAACGTCGCTGTTTTGCTTTTCAGTTAATTCAAGGCCGGCAACTGTTTTAGCTGCCTCCTTGATTTTCTTAATGATAATATAATTATTTACCGCTTTCATCCATTCTCATATTAGAGATTACACAATCTGCAGAAATAATTGTTGTTGCTACACTGACTGCATTCTTCAGTGCGGTTTTAGTTACAAGCACTGGGTCAATAATACCAGCCTTGATCATATTTACTTTTTTACCCGTAGTAGCATCAATACCATAACCCTTGCGTGTAATTGGCTCTTCAAGCACAATATTTGCGTTTTCAAGAATGGTATTAAACGGAGAAACAAGAGCTCTAAGAAGAGCAGTGTATCCAACATTTTTATGTTTAATCTTTAGTGATGCATGCAAAAGCGCTGCGCCACCCCCTGCTACAATACCTTCTTTTAACGCGGCTTGCGTTGCATAGATGGCATCTTCTACTCTATCTTTCTTTTCTTTGAGCTCGACCTGTGAGTCAGCTCCTACATAAATCAGTCCAACCTTACCGGTTAACATTGATAAACGCTCTTCGAGCTTACCCCTAAAGTAAGGGTTTGTTTCAGAACCGATTCTTTCACGTACATTTTCAATACGCTCGAGAAGCTGCTCATGGTCGGTCTCTACCTGCATCACAGTGTTCTTAGAAGAAGTAACTGATTTTACCGCTTCTCCTAACACTTCGGGATTGATCAGATCCAAATCATCGCCAAGCTCTTCATTAATGACTGTAGCCCCAGTTAATATTGCTAAGTCTTCGATTGCTTCCTGCTTAGTTGGCCCAAACCCAGGTAAGTCTACTATGTTTACCTTGATATTGCCTTTTACCTTGTTAGCTAATAACGTTTGGTAAGGTTGTTGCTCAACGTCAGCGACGATTAGCAGGCTTCTATTCTTCTTTACAACGTGTTCTAAGACACTTTGGATCTTTCTTATATTAGGTATAGGCGAAGACACAATAAGGACCATAGGGTTGTCTAAAACAGCTAAGCCTTTGTCTTTGTCCGTTACAAGATGTGGTGATTTTAATCCTGAATCAAATTGAGTACCCTCTACAAACTCTACATAAGTTTCGTTTGTTTCGGATTCTTCCATCAATACAACTCCATCTTTTCCAACTTTGCCGAAAGCTTCACCAATAAAGCTTCCAAGCTCTTCGTCATTGTTTGTGCTAATGTATGCAACTTGCTTAAGCATTTCACCATCAACCGGAAGACTGGTAGTATCAAGATATTCCAAGATCTCCTTAGCACAGTCTTCAACGCCTTTTTTAATTTCTCTAATTTTGTCATCACTTGTAAATTCACTTAGTTCTATTAATAATGAGTGAGCAAGGACAGTAGAGGTTGTCGTACCGTCACCTGCTTCACGCACTGTATTTCGGGCAGCTTCCTTAACTAATGTTGCACCGATGTTTTCGACCGGATCCATCAAGACTACGCTTTCTGCTACGGTTACACCATCTTTAGTGATGACCGGTCGGCCAAGGGCGTCTTCGTAAATCACGCATTTACCGGAAGCACCTAATGTGGACTTCACTGCGTTAGCTAACTTTTCGACGCCGGCCATAATTTTTCCGTTGGCAGCACTGCCAAACGTGAGATCCTTTACAATCTCGCTAGGGTTATTAAATTCCATTATATTAAATTAAAGTGTTTTGGTTTATTCGAATGTTTTAACGACCTTAGGTCCTTGCACGAATTCTAGACGCGATTTGTAGTGCGCTATCGATGTATCAATAGCTTGTTCAGCACCCTCTAATGTTTCCCTGCGAGTTACGTCTTTCCAGGAATCTTCTAATAGCAATTCTGTTTGATAGTAGCCATTAGGTAATTGTACAATTCTCCAGTTCTTTTTTTCTGAAGCATGTTCCCAGAAAGCTTTGGTTTCCGCGGATACTTGTTGGTTGCCACTGGTTGCAGTGGTAGTCCGGTAATAAAATGTCATTTGGTTTTTATTTTAGGGTTATTACTTACCTGGTATAATTACTTGCGCATCAGCTTAGTTAAGTCTTTTGTCTTATCGCCAGATCCCATTGAAGATCCAAACCAATACCCATATACATCGCCTAAGGTACGCAAGAAAAACCCGCTAAACGTAGTTATTAATCCTTTTTGTACTTCCGTTAATGTTTCCCAATCAAGTATGTCTGTAAATATAGCCACCGCTAAGCCAATAGCAATAACCAATGTTATATAAGTTAGTATATCTGGCGTGCTTTTGCTCTTACCTAGTTCTCTAGCTTCTTTACGATCTAATACTTCTTGCTGGTATGCTTCTTTAATAAAAGCTTTCTTCTCAGCAGGTGTATCAATAAATCTGTCAGCAACCTCAGCTGCTTTGTCTAACAATGGCGCTGCACTCACACCTAGTAATTTTAATAATTTGCTCATAATGTATTTATATCGTTTAAACTCCGTATAGGTCGTCCCACACACTTAAATTATCTATAACATATTGTCGGCACTCTTCAGCACTAGCGTATTCAGTTATACAGTCTAGCCCCCCAGTCGTACACTCTACTATCCATTTGTCTGTAGCAATATTGCTATAAGGCTCTTGAAATAAAACTTCCGCTTCCACCGCGTCTTTCTGCTCAGTGGTCATTAAATAGTATGTGTTCATATTAGTAAGCTGTAAATGTTCCACCACTATTTGTTAGGCTAGGGAATGTACCGCTAGTATTCGTGGTGTTGTTTTCTAATCTATACTCAGCCAATAAATTGGTGGTTACGCCAGCATCGGAGCATGTCATTGGAGTACCACTGTTATACAGGGCTGTTACTTCTGATTGTGTTAAAGTCTTGTTATACACACTTACTTGGTCTATACCACCTTTGAATACACTAGCATTGTTAGGTGAACTACCAACAGCATCCCCAATAGCTACGCTTCGTATATTAAAAGTTGTTAGGCTTTGAGAATTAAACTGAATGCTTTCTGGTAATTTTGTTCCATTCCAGTATAGATTCATACCAGAAGAAGTCGTGTCTGAATTATCACGTGTGAATACTAAGTGTACAAATCCTTCACTATTTACATTGCCTCTGTTTGTAGAATACCATCCGTTACTATTTACCCCCGTAATAGAAGTATTATTAGTAGAAGAAATAGACCAAAACCTTTGATGAAAATTACCCCCACCGCCATATCTGAATCTTAACTGCATTCTAGCGCTAGTTGGATTATACTGAATAAAAATCTGGTTAGACCCACTTGGAGATGCCTCAGAAAATGAACCTAGCCATTGCATTTGGTTACTAGTTTCATCCACCCGAAACCAACCACTATAACTAAAGTCATCATTACTCCCAAACAATGTGCTACTGTGGTTAGTAAACCTTAATGTATCATTAACACCATCACCAAGCCAGTAGTAATCACTATCAATAACTGCGCTATGGTCGTAGCTGTAAAACTCACTCATGGCGTGAGGTTTATTACCGTCTGGTCTGTCCGTTGAAGCGTTTGCGGTGTTTATAGTACCAAAATCACCCACAGACAAACCTGTAAGACTAAGGTTTGGTTCACTACTGCCAATAAGCTCAGTAGCTATTTCTGATATTTTTATTTGTCCGCTGCTTTGTAACGCCATTATGAGAATATATCTGAGAACGCAATAACGTCTCCTTTAATATGTAAATCACCATCAGACTCCATACGAGCCACAAAATTATTATCTGCATAAAAATCTATACGTCTATTCGTAGAATCAAACTGTATGTAGTTGTTGCCATCAACACCAACGTGTGTAATACCATCTCGTAAATCAGGCTCAACACTAAAAGTAGTGCTGGTTAAATCAAGACCGCTACCTGCTGAATAAGTTGTGTCCGTATTCGTTGTGTAAGAAGGCGTTGCCCATACAGCAGTACCGCTTGATGAATACTTTAGGAACTGACCAGCAGCACCACCAGTTGGTATGTGTTTGTTACCAGCTGAAGTAGGGTGAACATATACTGTATTGTTATCTGTTTGTGTTAAGGTATTAGTAGATACATTATAAGATAAACCACCTGCGAGCGATACACTTACTCCAGCTGTTAAGTCATTACCATCAATGGACATTACAACATCAGATGAACTGAATGTCTCTGCAGTTAAGTATGAACTTAAATCTTGGTCACCTGTGTTAGTGCCTGATAGATTACCAATGTCCGTTATGTTCTGGGCAGACAAAGTGTTACCAGCCATTGCAGTGGTAGCTGTTGTACCTATGGTTAAGGGAGTTAAGTTACCTGTGTGGTAAATTTCTCTCCAAGCACTAAGCGTACCGCCTACGTTCCTTCTGAAATACAAGTCATCACTATGGAAACAAGCAGCAATATCAACATAGTAACCACTGTTGTTAGCATGGTTCATTATAATGTGATGAAACCAATCGCTAAATGGGTTGCCAGGTGCTGCTCCGTTTAGTCCCGTGCCTCCATTACCATTAAGGTCAGTCCATTGAAGTTGGGGGTCTCCATATGTGATTGTTGAACGCTCTAAAATTCTACTATGGTCATGTGCTGCTGCCGCAAAGTCCCCTGTAGCTGCCGCCGCTGCTGTTCCTAGTGTTGGAGTACCAGATAAAGAACTATAAGATCCATCAAATGCATCAGTAATCCCATATCCACTAATAGTTGTAGGAGTACTTGAAACTGTTGACCACGGAATAGTAGCAGTATTGCTCACTACGCCATTTACATTAGTCTTTAAATACCCAGCACCAAAGTTGCTTAGCGTAACATCGTCTGTAACGGATAAATCACCGTCTATGTCAACGGCCCCACTAGAGTTTACGTTCAGTATTGGTATACCCGATATATCTGATACCGCAAACAAGTCTCCAGTGAGACTGTCTGTTATTGAAAACAGTTGCCCAACACTACCTTGTATGTCTAGGATTGTACCACCAGAGCCTTCTACTATGAGACCCTTCTTTACTTTAAATTCGTTTGCCATAATTATTACCTTTCATTTTCCAGGTTAAATATCAAATCTGTTCTTGTATGCGTTAAAGTTTTGTTTTATTTCGGATGCTGATAGTGCATTAGTATACATCTTAAAAACAGGAATATCACCCTTCCAATACTCGGCACTACTCCTATATCCCAGTAATATTTCACCAGCGTCAGTGTAGTTTAAAGCACCAACAGATGTTGTGCCTATTTGAGTGCCGTTTTTATACATGGTTGCTGTTGTCCCATTATGAACAACCACTATATGAGCAAAAGTATCAGCAACAACAACGTTGTCAACAGATAATGTATACCATTGAGAACCATTATGATGTTGATACATTAACCTACCATTGTTGGTTCCTTTTCTTATTTGAGCAACGCCATTTGATGTGTCTGTTTTGTCCCAATGAAATACTTTTCTATCGTTACTATCTAGTGCGCCATTAAATCTAATAACAGTTTCAAATGTTAAATTTGCGGACTCGTTAGTAGAAAGCCCGGATGTTGTAAAAAAATCATCCGTACCATCAAATATAGGCTGACCAGTTGAATCAAAACTCATGTTTGATACATCTATATCAGTTGTTTCTTTTAGGTCTATGAGGGAAGATGTGGATGAGCGTGTGCCGTCAACAAAAGTAGTTAATTGGCTGGTCTGTGCTACCATTGGAGCGCAATACCATACTTGGTCACCTACTTGTGAGCCTATATAATTACTTAAATAACACCCATTTTCATTTGATTGTACCGTAACCGTAACTGAAATTCTAATCCATTCATTTACTGGCCAATTAGAAGTATTTGTACTTCCATTATAACTAAGGTATCCTAAGTTGTTATTATTTACGCTTGTCCTAAAATATGGTCTACTTGCGCCAGCTCTATTTTGGAGGTAGTAAACTGACATTGTATATGTGGTACTGGCAGACACGCTAACACTAGCACACCCAAAATGTTGGCTACCCGTAGTCGTGGTTTCACCATGCATTAAATTACATTTTGACATGTCTACCCCTAGTATAACGGGTTTATCCCTGTTACTAGCATTATAAGTGGCTACCCACGTACCGCTATTAGTCCAAGTAACACTTCGCACATGGTTGTCATTATATGCTGAAACAAGATTAGTTGCTGGCTGACCTGGGTAAAACCTAGCAGCAGTATCATTATCAGATATACCATACCCAGTGTCGTAACCGAATACTAATCCATCTTTTATTATGTGTGGGCCTGTATACATTATAAGAATCTGTTTTTTTGAGCGTTGTAGTTTTGCTGCGATTCTGCTGCTGTAAGATTTCTATCGTATATTTGAATTATTGCAATATCCCCATCTCCAAATGTAAAACTACCATATTGATTAAATTGATTATAATCTATAATATCCATGTTTACATTTTTAAATTCTACCATTATCCATTCGCCTGTTCTTACAAAATCATATATATTTGCTTTAGAAACAGTATTCATAAATAAAGTTGGTGAACCAAATCCATTGTTGTAAAATTTGTTACCTGACGAATATGCTCCTAGATAATAAGTGGTTGTATTAGACTGCCAAAAAAGTGATTGGATATCAGTAGTTCTTATCCAAAATACAAATGTACATGTAGTTGAGTCCGTAATGTTTTCCGTGTTAGTAATACCTCCACCAGCCATATCAAACCATCCACCAGCATTATAGCTAAATCCAGACCCATCTATAGTAAAATCAAAGTTATTTCCACTTAAGTCTTTCCAAGTGTTTCCCGACCCTGAATAGCTTCTTGAGCTACCAGCGTCTAATGCTAATACCAAGCCATTTTCTATTATATCTGGCCCTACTGCTGTTGCCATATTATTCTTCGTCTATTGGGTTAGTCCAAGCTTCCGTAGCTAGTAAAGCGAGAATCCCAGCGTGGCTGTATTCATCATAATCCGTGCTATACACACTCGGTCTGCC
>Ga0208898_1000172_pt1 | contig 54532 bp, 68 predicted proteins | sample VirMetDEL_Mar_4_FD_184513 | JGI IMG/M metagenome (GOLD analysis project Ga0208898, IMG submission 184513) | Aqueous microbial communities from the Delaware River and Bay under freshwater to marine salinity gradient to study organic matter... | ecosystem: Environmental > Aquatic > Marine >... | reverse complement strand
GTAACTGTATTTTATAAGTTTTAGCTGCTAAACTACTAATGTCTTGTCTCGCATAGCTATACTCATTAGTAGCACTTTCTAAATGTAAAGCGTCATTTTCTATAGTTGCTGCTCCTCCTAAACTCCAATCTCCATTAGGGTCTACTTCTTTTACTGATAATGTATAATCTACGCTAAATGTTTGTGAACCATCAAAATCAAAACCTTGCAATCCCGATGATACAGAAGTAAAATAAAAGGTTAATGGTTGTGATATGTCGTGGTTATTTACACTTCTTGTTCCATTTTCAAAAAAATCAAACACAGTACTGCCTGTAACTGAAGTTGGTGTGTAAACTACTTTATATGTTTTTCCATTACTTAAACCTGAGTTAGATAAAGTTACTCTTGGTCTTGAGTCGTTTGTTGTAGCATTTCCTTGCGACCTATAATTATTCGCTCCTAAAGAAGTACTAATACTTCCGTTAAGGTCTGTAAAAGCCACATTACCATCAGCATAGTTTGCATCTTCATCACCCAACTCTTCAAAATCACCATTGAGTATTAGCTCGCTTCCAAGCTCTGTGAAGTTACCGTTTACTGTAAGGTTGGGTGTGAAAGGAATACTATATAGATAATTTATATCAGCCTGCGTGAGAGCTCTATTGAAAATAGCAGCCTCATCCATATATATGTTCTTACTATTTACGCCATCAGTAGTTCCTAAAATAAACTTACCCCCATTGTCAAACATCTGAACAAAAGGACCAGGAGTATTGACTCTTGTGACAACATTGTTCAACTGATTGTTAACGTAAATTCGTATGGAATTAGATTGTGCGTTTGGAGTAGTACCATCAAAAGTAGCAACAATGTGATACCACTTGTTAGTTTCTAATACAGTATCATTTCTACCTTGCCAGTAAGATGTACTGGTGGATGAAACATTACTGTCGTAAAGTCTAATACGAACCCTACCAGCTGAATCTGTCTCTAAATTATACTCAGCATCAGCAGTACCAACATCACCCTTACCGCATATCTGTACACTTTGAGCAGTGTCGACAAAGTAAACCCATGTTGAAATAGAAAAGGCACGATCTGAAGCGACTGTACCTGGGAAAGAAAACGAAGAGCTATCTCCGCAATTTATACGCTGCGCTGGAGAGTCAAAGTGTACTGAGTATATATTATCATACGCACTTACTCCGCTACCTGGCTTCTCACCAAAGACTCCACTTATTCCTGCTCCTATCGCTGTGCTCATTTACCAACATGCTAAAATGTTAGTAGCTGTAGTGCTTGTAGCAACTACCTGCAAAACCTGTACTGGCAAGAATGTACCACCAGCTACGCCAACAAAAGTGACATTGTCTCCAGCTGCCGTAACAACCTCAACATCGCCAGTTGTACCAATATATAGTATACAACCGTTGCTTTCGCCTTGAGATGTAGGGTTAGTAACTCCTGGATAATTTATTCTCTGTGTAAGAGTACCTGGTGTAACAGCTGTTACTAAGGATACTTGTAATTTTTGATATGCCATTTCTTTTTATTTTTTTATTACCAAGCTGCTAATGCCACTCTTTTCCATTTATCTGGTGACCAACAAAAATATATATAATCTGATGTAAACAATATATCACCTACAGTTCCTGCGCTTGTTGCAGTAGAAGGAGCTTGAGGATCCTGTGGAGCTCCAACAGTTAGTCTTGAATCTCGGCTTCCATCAGTAAGTCCCATTCTATTTACTCCACCTGGTAGAGGTGTAACCAAAAAGTTTTTTTGAATTACCTGAACATCAGAACCACTTTCGTCAACAGAACTATCACCAATGGTATTAGAGTCTGACCAAAGAGGAAGAGTTCCTGCAGTACCTGAACCATCAACACCGCCTCCTGTAGAGACTGTATCAAGAATGTCCTGCATAGTGTATGACCTTCTGTCGCTATTAGCTAAAGCTGATCCTTTGTTTTCTGTATCAACATCTGCTGCTACAGTGTGAAATTTTTGTGTTACTGGTATAGTTGCCATAATTATTTTTTATAAGGGAACATTCGGTTTAAAGAATCTCTACGTGCACCGCAACCACAATCTGTATTTGTTGCTTTAGAAACTTTATCAACAACAGTTTTTATTCCTGTTGCTTTTGTAAATTTCTCTACAGTGTCACCAAAACCTCTTGATACCTTTGTTCTTTTCATCGTTTACATCCAAAGTTATTGGCGTAGTTCGCCATTTTTACTACTTTATCAGAATACTTTTTGGTATTCTTCATTACAACTGAAGCTGCGCTACACGCATCTTTAAATCCGTTGCTCTTTGCCCATTTAGTAAAAGCTCCTTTTCTGGACTCTTTTATCTCTGGGAATTTTCCTTTCTTGGTACGACCAGCCATTACTTTAAGTGGTCGTGTGTCTTCCAAGTACAGCGGTGTCTGTAAGACATTCCTTTGTCAGCACCGTACGAGTGACCATACATTTTTTTAGACATTGCTTTTGATTCGTCTCTACGGTCTTTGTATGACTGAGACTTATTTCCGTTTCGAGCTCCTAATGACTCGTCAAGTCTTGAATTATATCCTTGATGTTTCATCTTTAATTTTTTTACAAATATACTAATATTTTCCTCTTCTACTTTTAGGACTTGATTTTTTGGAGCCGCCTTTACCAGCCCATAATTTTTTACAAGCCCAATACCGAGCTGTTAGTTTTGATTTAGCTGTACCACATTTGTGTCTTGCTTTAAAAGATTTTCGAGCAGCTGCAGAGTAATTGTGTCCATAACCCTTAGCTCCGAAGTGTATAATCTTTTCTCTACCACCTTCGCAGGCTTTTACCATTTTCTTCTTGCCAGGTCTTGTGCTGGGACGAACCACATTGCACTTCATATTTTTCTTGCTGACTCTGGCCATTATGCTTTGTTTTTAAAACTAACCTTTGCGGCTGATGTGTTACTTACAAATTGTGTATTACCACCTGATCTCTTTTTCTTTTTAGCTGTAGCAGCTCTTTGGGCTTTACTTAATCTTCTGGCTTTAGCTAAAGGCAAGCATCTGTCTGGGTTCTTTTTATTTTTACTTGTTCCGCATTCACCAAGTATAGAGCCGTCTGTACCTATGCGTACCCACTTTTGTTTTAGCCACTTGTTAAGTGCTCCCATTACTTTTTAGTTTTTATAAATTCTAATATAATATTTAACTTTTCTTTTACTTCATTCATTTGTTCGTGTAATACTTCGTGTCTTTTTTCAAAACCAAGTTTTACCTCGTTAATGCTAAAAAAAGTAAACTTATATAGAACATACAAAGCTCCTATTAGTAGAACTACTGATAGTCCGTATGTTTCAATTAACTTAAAAACTTCTTCCATTACTTTTTCTTTTTAGCGTAGTTAGGGTCTTTACAATACTTAGAAGCTGCAAGACTTGCGTAAGCTGATGGCCACTTGTCAAAAGTTCTCTTAGCCCAAGCTTTGCCCGCAGCACAAATTGTGTTTCCTTTCTTTTTAGTTCTACCCGCCATATAATCCGTATAATAAAAATAAACCCAATACAATAAAATATATTATAGCAGGGTGTATGTATTTAGGTTCTTTAGCTTCCACAGTTCTCGCAGTCTTCTGGGTTATCCATATTACATGCTGGCTGTTCGCTTTCCTCCATGTCTTCTATCCAAGCATCAAATCCTATGGATTCAATCTCTTTTTTTATACTTGCTCTCCAGGATTCTAAAGATGGTCCTGGTTCACAAACACAATTTTCTTTAATACAGTTAGGTCTTCCGCAATGCTGTTTGATTTGTTCTATACTCATGTTTCTTGTATAATCGTAATAATATTTACTGTGCTTAATCACCTCTTAGGTTTCTTTGGGGACTTAGGCTTAGGTTTATTTACTACAGACATTTCGTCTACAAAAGGATTATTTGGTCCTCCTGGATAGTTGTAAGCGCCAAACTCGTTCTTCTTCTTCTTCTTCTTGTTTTTATTTTTGTTCTTATCATCATTGTAAGAACAACCTCTCATTTTGTAAGCCATAATTATTTTTTCTTTTTAACTCTTATTCTCATTTTAGAAACTTTTTTCTTATAAGCAGTCCGTGCCTGCTTGTCTGTAGGAACTGTTTTTGATTTATTATTTTTGTAAGCCATAATTATTTTTTCTTTTTAATTTTAGATGCTACTTTAGCATATTTCTTTTGAACACGCTTTACTTTCTTGTTTGCTTTAGATGCTATCTTATCCAGCTTTATATAAGCACGTCCAGTGGTTTTTAGTCCTTTTTTTGTAGCACGAGCTTTTTGTTTTGGAGTTTGAGCTTTAGCATATTTCTTTTGGGCTTTCTTGACTTTCTTGTTTGTCTTACTAACCACTTTATCCATCTTCTCTTCAGCACGTCCAGTAATTCTTTGACCCCTTGCTGTTATGCGAGCTTCTTTCTTTTTTAATCTATTAATTTTTTTTGATACTGGCATTTTTGTATATTTTTGTAAACACAAAGATACAAATAAAATCAAATGGATAATCAATTAAAATACTGGAGAGTTATCAGGTACTGGGTCAAAGCTAAGTATGGTTTAGGCACACCAGAGTTAGAGATGATGCTATTCCTTTATAGCGAAGAAATATTCAACAAGTCTAAGTTCTTAGAGTTTGAAAAGATAATGTCTTGGGATGAGAAAAGGTTTAACAACCTACTGAGAGACGGATGGATTCATGTCTGGCGTAAGAGAGCTGGTAAGAATACAACACTATATGAGTTGTCTCACAAAGGGAAAAGTTTAGTACGTACAGTGTACAGAAAACTAAACGGGGAAGAGATAGGGGAATCCCCTAACATCAACCCACTGTTTAAATTAAGTGCATCTTATATGGATAAAAGGCACAGAGATATGATAATCGAAATGAATAAGTTTATAAAACAACAACGACATCTCTCTCAAGAATAACTGTGTAGACAGTATCCTCAATAAACATCGTGTATCCAGCAGACCCATCGTAATATATTACATCATCAGATGATATAACATCTACGTCTGTCCCTGGTTTTATAACCTCACCCTTCTTATATCGAAAGTTAGAAGCGTCTTCTGAAGTCAACAACAAGCCTGAGTCAGACTTGAGTTGCTCTTCAATTGGTTTTATGATAATATACTTTCCTATTGGTTTCATTTTCTTGCGTGTGTTATAATAGCGTTAGTAGATAGAATAGTAACAGCAACACTTACTGCATTGATAAAAGCATTCTTAGTAACCTTGAGTGGGTCAATAACACCCATCTTAAACATATCACCATACTTCTCTGTCTTGACATCAAACCCTTCGTTAGGAATTAAGTCAGCATGCATGATGTTAGCTGCGTTCTTACCAGCGTTATCTAATATCTGGCATAGAGGTGCTATTAAAGCATCACGTACAATGTTAGCGGCAACCTGCATATCATCCATATCATCAGTACAATCACAGCCGTAGTTGTAATGTAAATTAAATAATGATAAGCCCCCACCTGGGATTATCCCTTCTTGCAGGGCGGAACGCACTGCACAGACAGAGTCATCGACTCTGTCAAATTTTTCTTTCTGCTCAATGTCAGAGTTAGCTCCAACGTAGATACAACCTATACCACCGACCAGCGATGCGATACGCTCGTTCACAAAGTCACGTTCTCCTTTGTTGGTTAGTAACTGCTGTTGAACCTTGAGCTCCTCGACTCTCTTACTAATCTCTTCAGTAACTTGATTCTCTTTGATGACAACTGTGGTATCCTTACCAACTATAATCTTATCAGCGCGACCTAAGTCTTGTGCTGCTACAATTGACAGGTCATCTCCTGTCTTCTCAGAAAAGTACTTAGCTCCTACTGCCAAGGCAATGTCCTGCATCAGCTCGTGAGTTCGGTAACCAAACGATGGAACTGGGATGTGGCAGAACTTCAATCCGTTGCGCACCACATTAGCCGCTAAGGTATTGACCACATTAGTTGATAGTGATCCTATAATTAAAAGTTTATCCCCTGCGTTGATGATTGGTTTAAGTATCCCTTCAATTTGCAAGATGTTGTTGATGTCCTGGTCGGCCACCAATATCTTGACATCCTCAAGTATACACTCATCCTTTTTCTGATTATTAATAAACAAGGGCGATGAGTATCCTCTGTCAATCTTGATACCATGGGTTACCTCAGCATACGTCTTATCATTTTGAGAACGCTCAACTGTAACAATACCATCAGTACCAACCTTGTTGTAAGCGTCAGCGATAATCTTACCAATCTCCTTATCGTTGTTAGCAGATATGGTAGCAACGTCAAGTAGCCTGGACTTAGTCACCTTCTTAGACATCTTGTTTAAATTAGATACAACATCCTCACTCAAAGCTTGAATGTTTCTAATAACCTCTGTGATATTATTATGAGGCTTTATCCATTGCATACCAGCTTTCACTAAAGCTTCAGTCAACACAATGGCTGTAGTTGTTCCATCTCCAGCTACTGAGGCTGTCTTCTCAGAAGCTTGCTTCATCATACTTACCGCCAAGTTCTCAATAGGGTCATCTAAGAATATAGACTTAGCTACAGTAACTCCGTCCTTAGTTACAGTTAATCCACGCAAGTGGTCAGTAGACTCAATAAGAACTGTCTTGCCTCGTGGGCCCAGTGTACTCTTAACTGCTTTTGAAATTTTAGTAATCCCGCTAATAAGTTTCTTACGGGCATCCTCATCGAATGAGAGGTCTCTTGGTATATAACCTTGCTGTTCCATTTAGTATTGAATTTAATTAATATGGGCAAATATAATAAATAAATTGTAATGACAAAATGTTAAAGTGCATCAGCACTATACTACTATATATATTTCTCTATTATTATTTTTTTTCTATACTCTATATTTTATATATATTTTTAACATTTTAACATAAAAGAATATAAAGTATTAATAATCAGTAAGTTAGAAGATGTTAAAAAATTTTAAGAATAACATTAAAGTGTTAAAGTTTAACATAATTGGTATAAAAAAGAGAGAGGCCTCAAAAAGAGAACCTCCCTCACAACTAATCAAAACAGAACAAATGGGAAAATATTTTGTCTGAAACAAAGATAATAAAAATATTCAGATACCTGGGGGTTGAGGGTTATTATACGTTCTGCGCCACACATTGCGTTATGGAAAACGATTTTTTTTTTGAGGGGGGGATGTGCTTTTCAAAATCCTCATCCAAAGTTTTTGGCTTTTTGTATAGGGTGTGTAGACTCGGTTACCTTTAGTAACTAATGCGATGCTGGAGCGCATCTGTTGTGTTAGCTGTTGTACGATTCAATGCTCACTGCATCACCAATCTCACTACAGATACAGACAAAGAAAAGAAAGATTCACACAATATGTGAACCAAAATCTGACGTTTTGGAAGGGAAGAGAGTCTCTTTAATAACCCATCCATCACTTACATTCCATACATTTCAGCCCCAAAAACTCATCGTAACTGACTGACAATCAGAGATATAAACATAAAGTAAACTTTATTTGATATTTATTTGATATTTATTTGCGTATGAACAAAATATAAACGATATTTGCATAAATCCTAAACGAACGAGTGAGGGATATGTTCTTTGACAGATTGACAATTATGGTGATGCCTAATGGCTATCTTACTTACTATCGTAGCAAACAATGATACAGATGTGAAATCTCTTAGTTTAGGGAGCGATAGAGCATAGGAAGGTACAGAGCAATCGAATCAGATAGAAGCACATCAGAACAGAGCAATCAATGGGAAATGTAGTACAGATTAACTGCCTTAAGCAGTTTAGGTAACTCTGATGATGCCAGAGAGTATAAACTCTGGAGGATGCTCAAGCATCTACTTTAAATAGTCGAAACACAAATTACAGATACACTTGAGAATGTATCTGTGTCAGTTACAAACAATTTTATATTTATTACGATGAAAATTACAAGCATTACAAAGAAGAATCAAGCTATGGTAAACAGAGCAGTTAATTGGTTAATTAAGTACAATGAATTTAATGCTCAAAGAGATTTTATCTCTGATAATTTAGAGTGTGAAGAGTATGAATCTAAAGAATGGAAAGCAATCAACAGAAAATGTGAGAATGCATTCGATAAATACTTGGATTATATGAGTGAATTACCCAAGAGAGAACAAGCACAGATTGAGAAATCTGAATTGTATTAAGATTACCCCTCGATTGAGGGGTGTTAGTTACAAACAATTTTAAATATACTACTATGAACAATTTTCAAGATGAGTTAATCAAGAAATTACTAAAAGATTTTCGAGAAGCAGAAGATAGGTACATTTCTTGGATTGGAGAAGAAGATTCTCCATATAAAAAAGAAGCAATGGCTTTCAATCGAGGAGTTATGAGTCAAATTAGAATTGCCTTGTTTGATATACGAGAGATGAATGCTGAATTAACTCAATAATCCATTGCCAATGTCGAGAGACATTGGTAGTCAGTTACAAACCAATTTTTTACTACAATGACAATAGGAATGAAAGCAAGAGTATTATCTCTTGTAAGCGAGTATAGAAATGAGTACAATTCATTTCTTTATCAAATGGATAATCCTACTGAATCTGATAAGGAGGAAGCAAGACTTAAATTAGGATTGAAATACTACTCTAAATTGAGAGAGATACTATCTCCTTTGAATCTTGAATTTGATACAATGTCTCTGATTGGCAACTTAATGTTTGATGAAATACCATCTAAAGATTTAGATGCTATCAAGTTTTTCACAATGCCAACAGAATTTGTTATGGGAAGTCTTGATGAGAATGGAGATTTAGTGTAAAGTAAAATACCAATGTCGAGAGACATCGGTAGTCAGTTACAAACAATTAAATTTACTACTATGAATAAGAATTGGATAATAGAAGATGAATTTGGAAACCATTGCTTTCCTCAAGAATCATTTAAAGATTACGAAGATGGATGGGAATTTTTATATGTGAAATTTCCCGTAATATATTTTGAAGATGGCACACAAGATGACCAAGAAGAAGAACTTGATTCTTACTTTGTTGTGCATAAAAACAGAGGGTAACTCCTCTGTGTTAGTTACAAACAATTAAATTTACTACTATGATTACAAGTTATTTTATTGATAATGAAGGTACAATGCATACATTCATTGGCGAAAAAAAGCACATCACTTTCTCGAATGTTGATAGCATATATCACGCAGAGATGTTAATCGAGGAAGAGAATCGAAGACTATTAATCGAATCGTTTAATCTAACAAATCTTTAAGCTATGCTACTTTACATCCTTGAAATTATTATTATTCTTTCAATCTTTGGTACATTCTTCTACTTTATGGAGAAGTTCATCATTGAAGGTAATGAAACAAATCACAAAGGTTATTGCTACCATTGTGAAGAGCAAAAAACTGATATTAATTACGACTATTGTTGTAAAGAATGCGAAGATGCTGAAATTAGGTTTAATGAATTAGACAATTAAAAATACCCCTCATACGAGGGGTGTCAGTTACAAATTAAATTTATACTACTATGAATGATTATTACACAGATGCTTTATCCAAGTTAAAATCTGCATCCAAGAGAAAGGAATTTCTTAATAAGGAGATGGATAAGGTAGAGAATGCTCTTGGAGATATCCTTTGGGCATTAGATATGAACGGATGGTTACTTGGAGAACGAGTAACAGAAGATGATGCCATATCTCTTGAGGAAGAGTTAGAGCATATCAAATCACTTTACAACTCTCTGTAGATAGAGAGTGTCAGTTACAAACCAAAATTATACTACTATGAATGATAATGATTTACAAGGATTCGCAAGTTTTATTGACTCACTTTACGACAGACCAAACGATGATGCAAGGGATGACAATCATACCAAGCAATGTAAGTGGTGTGAAGAGGATATGCCAATCGAGAAATCTGGAAGGTTTTGCAGTAAATTCTGCACATCTGAATACTATGGAGAAGACTTTAATGAGCCAATCTTATGATTGGTGTCAGTTACGAACAATTAAAACTACGATTATGGGTTATAATACCGAATGGAATGGAGTACTTACAACAAGTAGACCATTCACAGAAATTGAATTAGATACTTGGAATGAAATGACTCGAGAAAGGCACGATAGTCAATATGGCTATGATGACCAAAGAAGAGAATTTCCTTCGATATGGTGTAATTTTGAAATCAGTAACCACGACAACAAAGGTTTGTTTTCTTGGGATGAAACCGAGAAGACATACGAAGGTATCGGATGGATAAAACACTTTCTCAAGTTTCTAATCGAGTGTAGTAAGGAAACTCCTATCTACGCAGAAGGGATTATGTATTGGCAAGGAGATGATTCTGAAGATACTGGATATGTTTCAGTAGAAAAGAATAGAATCAGAACTTTCGAGGGTACTATCGAGTACCACGAAGTCTCTTGTGAGTATATCCTTCAGCCAACAAATGTGTAATGCATTTACCCTCTTACGAGGGGTCAGTTACAAATTTTAAATATACTACTATGAACAAAGTTATGATACCACAAGATGTGTGGTGCGAAAGGTTACAATCAGAAATTGACAATAGCAACGGCAGATTCTTCTCCGTTACATTTATCAAGAAGGATGGCACGACTCGAAAGATGGTGTGTCGTACGGGAGTAACCAAAGGTTTGCAAGGTGGCGAACTGAAGTATGATGCAAGAGCAAGAAAGAATGCTATTGTATGGGATACCAAAGTGAAAGGATACCGAACAATACCTTTGAAACGATTGATTGATATGAGAATCAACGGAACTGAATTTACTAACACTTTATTGCCTTTTTAAGATGAAGAAGTTAATTATTGCAACACTTGTTATTGCTACTACTATGGTAGCTTGTTCATCTCCTAAACAACTTACTGCAAATGGCTACACCAAGTCAAAGTGTAAGTTAAAGAGATAGAATATAGAGGGGAAACCCTCTGTCAGTTACAAATCAAATTTATTATTATGAAAACTACAAATGAAATTCAAAAGCAACTTGAAAGAAAGTCTGATGACTATTTAGAAGCGAAAGCAGAAGAGATAGTAAAAATCATCAAAGACATTCAAGAAGAGTGTAATGGTAGAGGAATGAATTACGATTACATTACAAATTGGAGTGAATGGTGCAATACTGCTGGACACGATGATGATAAACGAAATACTTTAAAAAGGTTTATCGAATGGAGTGGTCTTAAGCATAAGTTACACAGAGAACTTCAAATGAACTTCAAGGAAAAATTAGTTAGTAAACACACTAAAGAATTACTTTCCAAGTTAGAGATGTTCTAATAAATAAGAGGGGTGGTGAAGCCATCCCTCTTTATTACTAAATTATTTTGTCAGTTACAAATTTAAAAACTACAATTATGAAAGAATTAAAGAGAGATGAGATGATGCAATGGATATTGGATGTATTGACTCAAGAGAACAATGACAGAATATTCGTTGGAACATCTGAAGATTTCAATGGCTCTGAAGGAGGTATACACTTGTGTGGAGAATCTATGGATGAGTACAAGGGTGAGGTGATCTACGATTACTACTCTGAAGACTATGTGAATAGAGAATTTGGGGTACTCAATAAGTGGGAGAAAGAACTTAAGAAGAGAGGGTGGTACTCTGAATGGTACGATGCTGGTACAATAAGTTTGTACACAATTTAGAAGGAGGGCATCTATAGTAACTAAACTACATTTCCCATTATGTCAAAGAATAATTTGGATATAAACAAATTATACTATATATTTGCACAAGATATGAAAATAAGGTGTGTAATGAGTGGCGTATGCCGTACACACTTAATAAGAGAGAAATCATTTGCGATACCAATCTCTTACCTTATTTCCTAAAACAAGTGAGAGTCGTAAATAGTCAGTCGGCAAAAGACTCCATCAGCCGAGATGGATACTGCAGAACACGACTCTCCTTTTTATACTTGTTTGTAACGAGGGGATGGTAATGCGTACTTTAGAGGGCTTCGCAACCCTCCATCCCACTAACCAACTAAATTAAATTATTATGTCAAACAGAATTAAAGTGAAGAAAGACCTACTCGACAGAGTCGAAGATGGGTTAGATTATTTTTTAGGTTTCCGTATGGAAGAACTCAAGTCAGATGATAGGTACTACCTTGAAGCTATGTTTGAGTATATGGAATACTTGGAGAAGAAAGTTAATGAATTAACTAAAACTAAATAACTATGCCTAATCACGTTTATCACAACATTTCTATTGGTAGTGAGATTACCAAAGAAAGACAAGAGATTTTAGATGCTATTGAAGAATTGGGATGTATCTGTAGATACTACAATCCAATGCCTAAAGAACTTGAAGGAACTACATCTCCACAAAGAATTGGAGATACAGAGAACTGCACTATTACAGAAGCAAAGTCTGCCGAACTTAAACACAAGTACGGACACGACAATTGGTACGATTGGTGCAATGATAATTGGGGTACAAAGTGGGGATGCTACGAATTTGAGAAAGATGATGACCAACTTCGTTTTACTACTGCTTGGTCTCCAATGGATGAACTAATCATCAAGCAAATGGCTCAAGACTTTCCTAATATGTTTTGGACTTTCGAGGAAGAGACAGGATGGGGGGCTGAAATATCCATTGAAGGAGGAGACTTTATAGATGTTGTACAATATGATGAACCTACTTGGAGTGGAGAAGAAGAAATAGATTGTGGAGGAAGACTTCCAACAACACTAACTAAATTAGCACACCATCATCCAAACTTTGATGATGGCATCGGATGGTATGTCGATTGGAGCAAGGAATTTGCTGGAAAAACATTAGAAGAAGCTAAGGAATATGTTCTTAAAAACTGCTATCTATGAAAAGGAGTATAAGAAAAATCATATTATGGCGTAAAGTATTAATGGAGAAACTCAAGCCGTTCCCCAACAAACGATTAATACAAAAACTACAACAATTAATAGATAAGTTATGAATATATCAGATGCTATTACATTAATAGTGTGCATACTTGGTATTGCGTACACTTCTTTATATCTTTACTTTGACTATAGAGTACAAGTAAGACAGAAAGAATTTGAAGAACGAGTAGATAATTTTAAAAAAAATGAAGATGAACAGAAATAGTAGTAACAATACCTACACAAATGTTGTGAAGGATGAAACCAAAATTAAAGAAAACTTAGCAAGATTTCTTCATTCGTTGGGGTACTCTAAAGAGGGTATCGCAACGATGATGGAACTAAGTATAAGTAGAATTAACGAATATTTAAAGTAAGATGAAAAAAACAGATGAACTAATTAAGGAGGTAGCAAGAGAAGTAGTAATGTTGCTACTTGAAAAGAACAAAGCATATGGCGATACTGCCAATGATCCTCCAAAAATATTTTCAAAGCTTTCAGCGAAGGAAGGAATACTTGCACGAATAGATGATAAGCTAAGTAGAATCAAGACAATGGGACTCAACGATAAAACAGAGGATACAATGTTAGATCTAATTGGCTACCTCATACTATATAGGGTGCAATGCAGAAAGGAAGAAAATAAAAAAGTATAAACAAGTCTTGCTAAAGTTATATTAAAATTGTACATTAGCAGACTAATCAAATTTAATTAAATGAAAAAGGAAATATTCGATAAATATGCATTGGCTATTGCTAAGCAATTCCATTTATCTCTTGATCAAATGTTTGATAAAACACGAAGAAGAGATTGTGTAGATGCCAGGCAAATGCTTTACTATCTGTGTATGGAAAGACCTATTAGAATATCTTATATTCAGAGGTTTATGGAGGAGAATGGGCATTCAGTTACCCATTCAACTATCATACATGGATACAAGAAAGCTAAGGAACTGATAGATAGTGATACTGACTTCAAGGAACTAATATCAGACATTACAAATGCATAGTCTTACAGATTTATACAACGAAGCTTCTGATGATTTGGGCACCATACAAACCATTGACTACCACAAGGAATCATTTATTAAGTTAGGAGTAATGCTTAACAAGTATCCTAACAAAATTGAACTTATCAATACCACTAAAGGTGGAGATTACTTCAAAGAATTTACAGATGAGGAACTGATTGTTCTTACAAAGAATGGTTGGAAGAGAGGAGTCATACTACTTTCTATGATGAACTACAAAAGAAAGCTTCTTATGATTGAAAACAGAATACAAGATGAGATGAATACTCGAAAGAATGATAAGTACATCAAGAGTCTTAAAATATCAAGAGAGAAAACACTTAAAAAGTATTCTGCAAAACAAAAATTATTAAACAAATTAGATAAAAATGGATAAAAATTATTTTAAAAAGTTATCTTCTATTGAAATTAAAGATTTAATAGAGAAGAAAGGAAAGTTTAGCTACTTGTCTTGGGCAAGTGCTTGGAGTTTAATTAAAGAGCAATACCCTACTGCTCAAAGAATTGTTTACGAAAGTGAGCATACTGGATTGAACTTTTTTAGTGATGGAACTACGGCTTATGTAAAGGTAGGAATTGTTATTGATGCCATTGAACATATTGATTATCTTCCAATTATGGATTACAGAAATCAATCTATTAAGTTGGATAAGATTACATCAATGGATGTCAATACTGCAATTCAAAGGTCTACTGCTAAAGCTATAGCTATGCACGGATTAGGATTAAGTTTGTGGATAGGCGAAGACCTCAACAAAACTATATCGGAGCCAACTCCAGTGAAAGCTAAGTCAAAAGCTAAGTCAAAGACTCTAAAAACAATAGAATTGAACATAGATGATTCTAACTGGAATAAGGTTATCAAGTATATAGTAGATAATAAAGAGTTAGGCTTACCTAAAATTGTCAAGAACCTTGAGGTTAAATATAACATTAAGGCATCTGTTAAGAAAGAACTTTCAAAACACATATAATGAAAGAGCATTTAGAAAAGCTACGGCTTGATGAACATTATTATGGAGAGTATGGAAGGCAATGGCTTTCCAACTCTGACATAATAACTTTACTTAACAACCCAAAAGAATTTGGGGGTCAGAAGGAGATGACAAAGGCAATGCTAATAGGAAGATACTTCCATACTGCAATGCTTGAGCCACACAAGGTTCATACAGATGAATACAACTGCGTAGATGTTTCAAGTAGAAACACCAAGAAATACAAGGATGTATTAAAAAGTTATGGACTACCTCTTATGATGCTTAGTAAAGAAAAACAAGCCATTGATAAGGCTATGAAAACAATGAAGAACAACCTTGAGTTTTACGATGCCATATACGATGATAGTAATGAGTATGAGGTTCCAGCAGTACAAGAAATTATGGGTCTAAAATGGAAAGGTAAAGCAGATATAGTCACAACAGATTCACTTATAGATCTAAAGACTACATCCAATATAAAAGATTTTAAATACTCTGCACGTAAGTACAACTACGATAGTCAAGCTTATATATACCAACAACTATTTGATAAGCCACTGTTGTTTTATGTAGTAGATAAATTATCCTACGAGTTAGGAATATTTTATCCATCAGAAAACTTCCTTGAAAATGGAAAGGATAAAGTGGAACGAGCAGTAGAAGTGTATAACCAATTCTTTAGCGAGAATGCAATAGATAGTATAGATGATTACGTTGTTAGGGAAACTCTTTAAGAAAAAAAATAGTGTAGTATGGTTGCAAGTTCCAACCGACCATAAAACACGAGCCGAAGCACTTGAGTGCTATGAGGCAGTAACAGAAATGTTGGAGCAAATCTTATTAAATAAATAATTATGGCAGAAGAAAAAATCTATGTCGGAAATGGTAAGTCCAAGTTTGATGGACAACAAGTAGCAGTAAGCGTATGCTTATCAGACCTACCAAAAGAACATGTGTTTGAATACGAAGGGAAAAAGTATATCAAACTAATCGTTCAAGAAAGAAGAGAAGCTGATGACTATGGTCGTACGCACTATGTTGCAGTGGATACTTGGAAACCAGAAACAAAGGTAGAGAAGGCAACTCACACAGAGGATGCTGACCTTCCTTTCTAAATGGAAACTAAGATAACGAAAGGGGACTTCGTGTCCCTTTTCTTTTCTTTTATCAATGTTAAAATGTCAAACAGAAAGTTCTACTATATATTTATATATATATTTTTTTTACTACTAATACTCTTATACTATATATTTATTTTATTTTTAACATTTTAACATAAAAAAATATAAATAACTAATATAGAGATAGTTAGGTAAAAATAGATTAACACTAAATCAACACAGAATAAATGGAAATTACAATATTTAAAGATATTAAGGATACTTCACAACCTTTTTACAGAAAGGTAGATGTGGTATTAGAAAGAATAAAGCAAGGCTCTTCTCAGTCTTTGGTTAAACAGATAAGGAAGGAGAAGGATAAGCTAAAAAGAAATATACTAAAGCAATCACTACCAGCTATATGCTTTAGTGGTAAGTTCTCAAAGCGTAGCGATAATCATATTACAGAGCACAGTGGTTTGATTTGCTTGGACTTTGATGGATACAATACAAATAAAGATTTACTGGAGGATAAGGAGAAGCTATCAAGAGATAAGTTTATATACTCTGTGTTTATTTCACCAAGTGGTAAGGGCTTGAAGGCTTTGGTTAAGATACCTGGCGATGAAGAAAACCATAAGAACTATTTCAACTCACTTGAAAAACATTTCGATAGTCCATACTTTGATACTACATCAAAGAACATATCAAGAGTGTGCTACGAATCTTATGATCCTTTAATCTATGTCAATGATTTATCTCATACTTGGGATGTTATTGAAGAGCAAGAGCATCAAGAGTTAGTAAAGCATAGAGACATACCTACCATACCAATCACAGATGAAAATAAGATTATTGATATATTGGTTAAGTGGTGGGATAAAAAGTACGGTCTAAAAACTGGCGAGAGAAACAACAACATCTACGTATTGGCAGCGGCATTCAATGACTTTGGTGTAAACCAAACCTTAGCTGAGTACGTGATGTCCAACTACGAAAGTAAAGACTTTCCTTTGTCTGAAATAAAAAGAACTATCGAGTCTGCATACTCACATAAACAAAACTTTGGAACAAAGTATTACGAGGATGAGGATAAGGTAAATCAAGTAAAGCAAAAGATACGTAGAGGATTGTCTAAGAAAGAAATCAAGATTCAACTTGAAGAAACAAATGTAGAGGTGGACAATATTGATTCTGTATTGGATAGGCTGGAAGAGGAGCAATCCACATACAAGTTTTGGACTAAGAGTGATAAGGGTGTTATCAAGATAGTACACATACTATTCAAACAATTCTTAGAGGACAATGGTTTCTACAAGTTTAATCCACAAGGCAGTAAGAACTATGTCTTTGTGAAGGTTACCAATAACCTCATCGACCACACCTCAGAGAAAGAGATTAAAGACTTCGTATTAAACTATCTGTTGGAGGAGGAGGATACCAGTATATATAACTTCTTTGCTGAGCACACGAGATACTTTAGAGAAGAGTTTCTTACTCTGTTAGCATCCATAGATGTTTACTTTATAGAAGACTCTCCATCTTCAGCTTACTTGTACTACAAAAATTGTGCAGTCAAAGTAACTAAAGATGTTGTACAACCTATTGACTACTTAGATTTAGGTGGATACGTTTGGAAGGACCACGTGATAGACAGAAACTTTACTATCTGTGATGTAACTGAGTGTGACTTTAAAACATTCATAGAGAATATATCAGGCTCTCAAGAGAAAAGAATCAGGTCTATGTTCTCTACCATTGGTTATATGCTACACGCATACAAGAACCTATCGTATTGTCCAGCAGTAATACTTAATGATGAAGTAATATCAGAGACTGGTGATCCTGAAGGTGGTACAGGTAAAGGTTTATTTATGAAAGGCCTTTCTCAGATGAAGAAGTTAGTTGTTATTGATGGTAAAGCTTTTAACTTTGAGAAATCATTTGCTTATCAGTTGGTGTCAGCAGACACTCAGCTACTATGCTTTGATGATGTGAAGAAACACTTTGACTTTGAGAGATTGTTCTCTGTAGTAACAGAGGGTTTGACTCTTGAAAAGAAGAATAAAGATGCTATCAAGATACCATTCAGTAAGTCTCCTAAGATTGCTATCACTACTAACTATGCAATCAAAGGTACTGGTAACTCTTTTGTTAGAAGGAAGTGGGAGTTAGAACTTGCTCAGCATTATACCAAAGAGTTTACACCTCTTGTAGAGTTTGGTAAACATTTCTTTGGAGAATGGGATGAGAACGAGTGGTGCCAGTTTGATAACTTTATGATTAGTTGTTTGCAAATGTACTTGGAGAACGGATTACTCAAGAGTGAACTTGTTAATCAAGCATTGAAGTCGTTTATGAATACTACATCTAATGACTTTGCTGAGTGGTGTGGTGTATTTGGAAATCCTAACGAGTTACTTAGAATGGGTGAGGTTATTCACGTAAATAAACTTTACTTTGATTTTACTGAGGAGTATCCCGACTATGCCCCAAGATCTAAGTTCACTTGGTCGAGACAATATTTCTTTAAATGTTTAGTGGAATACAGTAAATATAAGTATAATTGCAAACCAGTAAGTGGTAGAGATTCTATTGGCAAGTGGATAAAGTTTGTACAAAAATCTCACTACAACAAACAAACAGAGATAAAGATATGATAGAGTTTAGAGATTATCAGAATGATATTATATCGAGAGGTACGGAAATTATCCGTACCCATAGGTTCTTGTATTTAGCAATGGAGGTAAGGACTGGAAAAACCCTAACGAGTTTAGGGATATGTTCAGAACTAAATCCTAAGAAGGTTTTATTTATTACCAAGAAGAAAGCTATATCAAGTATTGAATCAGATTATAATCTGCTTAACCCAAACTTTAAATTAACTGTAATCAACTACGAGTCAATGCATAAGCTTGACAAGAAAGGATGGGATATCATTATAGCAGATGAGGCTCATGGTATGGGTGCTTTCCCTAAGCCAAGTGGTCGTGCTAAAAAGTTTAAGGATTTTGTTTTTCATTCTAACCCTTATATCATTTTGCTTAGCGGAACACCTACGCCTGAAGCCTACTCACAAATGTATCACCAAGTGTATTGTATACCTAACAATCCTTTTAGAAGGTTCAAGAACTTCTATCAGTTTGCTCATCAATACGTTAGCGTTACCAAGATAAAGGTTGGAGGTATGTATATCAACGACTACTCAAGAGGCTCAGAGAAGATACTTGAAGCAATGAAACCATACACCATAAGCTATAGTCAAAAGGACGCAGGATTCGTTACAAAGACCATAGAGAAAGTGTTAGAGGTTCAGATGGAGAAAGAGACCTATGAGATAATTAAAGTTCTTAAAAAGGATTTGGTTGTGGAGGGAGAAAACGAGGTTATACTGGCTGACACTTCCGTAAAGCTAATGACTAAGATTCACCAGCTATGTAGTGGTACTATTAAATTTGAAAGCGGTAACTCTATGGTACTTGATACCAGTAAGGCTTGGTTCATTAGAGAAAAGTTTGAAGGTAAGAAGATAGGAATATTCTATAAGTTCAAGGAAGAACTCAATGCTTTGAAGGAAGTGTTTGGTGATGACATATGCACTGACTTAGAATGTTTTAACTCTACTGATAAGAACATTGCTCTTCAAATTGTTAGTGGTCGTGAGGGAATATCTCTACGCCAAGCTGATGCTTTAGTTTACTACAACATAGACTTTAGTGCTACAAGTTACTGGCAGTCAAGAGATAGAATGACAACCAAAGATAGATTAAAGAATGATGTGTACTGGATATTTAGTAAAGGCGGTATTGAGAAAGATATATACAAGGCAGTTATTAAGAAGAAAGATTATACACTGAAACATTTCAAGAGAGATTTATTAACTTTGTAGTACTACGATATGAAAAAAGAAACACAAGGGGAAGGCGGTTCTGTTGGGTCATTTAGCTTCAAAATAAATAAGAAGCATAAACCAAAAGATAAATATGTTAAGTGTAGAGAGTTCTATACTTATGATGATCACGAAGGGACAAAGTTTTGTGTAGTTTGTGGTCAAGCAGATCACTTACACAAAAGATGACAGAACAACAAATACAAGCTAAAAGAATAAAGCAACTCGAAGACGAGGGGTACTACGTTATAAAACTAATTAAAACTAATAAGAATGGAATACCTGATTTAGTAGCGATACCACCTGATTGTGGCGTTATATTTTCAGAGGTAAAAAAACCAAAGGGTAAACTATCTCCCCTTCAAGAGTATAGATTAAAAGAATTAGATAAACATGGGGTTAAGACAGAAGTATATAGAGGCTAAAGGTTACGATGTGACAGATGATTTTATGGAAAGCTTTACTGAAATCAATCTACCCTTAGCTATGGAGATAGCAAAGCATATTGAACAATGTGTCATCCCTATCCCTCAAGATCTAATAACCTCTCACGTAATGGGAGGCATCATAATCTACAACGAGGAGCCAGTACCCTTTGCTATTGAAGTAATTCAATTGGATGAGGCAGACTTTTTGATTCTGTCCGATATTAAACTCATTGAGATGGATGAGTTCTTAGACTTAATTAACTTAAATTTATATATTAAAAAAGATGATGAACGAACACAAAGTCGTAGCACTAAAGAACATAGTTAAATCTGTAACTAAGTGTGATGTTGATGACCGAAAAAGAACAGATGACGTTGTCAAAGCAAGAGCAATTTGCTACAAGATAATGAGAGATGAAATGTGTTTTACTCTCCAGTACATAGCCAATCAATTTCAAAAGAACCATGCGAGTGTCATTCACGCACTAAAGGAGTTTCCTTATATGCTGAAGTCTGATGCTGATATGACTCAGCAATACGGTCAAATCTTAGCATTATGGCTGGAAGACTCTCCAGAATACGTGGAAATGGACCCTATGGAATTAAAAAACACCATAAAAAGTTTGGAAGAATCAAATAATTTGTTAAATTTGCGATTAACAGAGGTTCAAGAAGAGTTGAAAACTTTTAAATCTCTTTATGAAAACTTCTTATCAACCGATGATTCACTCATCGCAAAGAAAGGAGACTCTGTTTACGCATTCAATGTACAATAATGGGAGACTGTAAACATAAATTCGAAGACATAGAGAAGATACAAGGTTTTACTTCTTGGTCTGATAAGAAAAAGATTGATACCTTTCTTCATATGGATTGTGTTATGTATGCAAACCTGGGATCAGACTCTACTAAAACAGAGATAGCTGAGACTAAAAAGAAATCACGAGTAATATATAGAGCAATCAAAGGAGTAAAGCCCACGCTTGGCGAGGCCCTCCTTCAAGCAATGGACAAGTAATGGCACCAGTTTGGCACGAAGATACAGATACGATTAATCACATTAACTTTGTGTCTAACTCTCTGCACGACATTACTGATGAACTTTACGAGGATCTTATGGAAAGAGATCACGACAAAGCTATGGAGAAGGCTCAAGATATGATAGTGATACTATCTGACTTAATCAAATCTTTAACCGAAGAAATATAATGGAAACTTTAGTAGTAATCTGGCCGTCATGAATAAACAAGTAGCAATCGAATTACAAGACTTCGCTGAGGTGATAGCTTCACGATTTTCACAAACAACAAGAGTAGGAAATATAAACAACGAAACCTTTTCGGTGGAGGAAGTAATTCCAATATCAGACCACAGTGCTGTCATAAACTTTGTTAAGAGTAGTGGCAAGGTAGCTGTGGCTTTTTGTTATTACATAACTAAAGGAAGGTCTAAGGGCTGGAAGTACTTCTTTCCAACTGACTCTCACGTCAGTGGCTTTCAAGCATTCTTTATATACAAGACTCAAGCAGAGCGAAGAAACTTCTCTAAGAACTTTTAAGAGAAACTAATTCTGCACATCTTTCGTACTCTTCAGTAATGATGAAGTACTCTATAAGGTGGTCACAACACTTGTCAATATCAATGTCATTGTCTTCTGGATCAAACAATAGGCACAAGCTATGCTCCTCTTCTAAGATTTGCTCTTGTGTTTTCTTTCCAGTCAATACCATATAGGTATCATCAAACAGTTTATCTTCGTTAATTTCCATATAGCTCATCTAAGTATTGTCTACGCTCTCTTTCTTTCTCTTGTTTATCAAGCTTTTGTTGATATAGATATTCATAGTTTTCAGCCTCATACTGTTTTTCCTTTAGCATCATTTCGTAGTATGCTTCAGGGTCGTATTTTTTCATCTCCTCTTTAGTAAGCTTAGTTGTCCTTTTAGGCTTCTTCTTTTTCTTCTTTTGCTTACCTTCGATTTGATACTCTGAATAGTTAAGTAATCTCATTATAGCTTTTTCAGGCGGTTCACCACCTTCAACAACCTTTATAAAGTTGTTAGCTATCTTATCTATATTGCTGGCAGGTATACCACCTAAAGTTAAAAGTTCATAAAGCATCTTCTTGGTAGCTTCAGCTTTCTTTTTAGGATCTTTTATCTTATTAACTCTGTCATATTGCTTAGCTATGTTAGCCGCAACTGTAACTATAGGCATATTCCTTGTTGGATTACCAGCCCAAGGTTTGCCAGTGGCCGCATCACCAATAACATTAAAGACATCTCCTATGATAAATAGTGCGTTTAAGTTCCCTATAATACCAGCTCTTAATAAATCTGCTTCATCCTCGTCTTCCCATTCAGCAAGTAATCCAGGCATACCGTTTGTTACCCATTGGAAAAGAACAGGCATAAATACGTGGTACATAGCTAAGGTTCTCATATTTTCTCCGACAGTTCCTTTACCAGCAGTTTTATCCCAAGCCATAAGCTTTCTGTTGAGATTTGTAAATGCTTGCATTTCTTTACGCATATACTGTTTAGGTGTTGTCAAGAACATATTCAAAGCACGATACAAAGGATCACCAGTTTGTAACACATCTCTATCCTGTATATCAGAAGACTGCTGAGTTCTCTTAGTATCTCTTTCAAACTTAATGATAGCTTCATCAATAGCCTCTTGCTCACTCTTACCTGCTTTCAAAGCTTGGTCTTTGTAATACAAGTAGTTTGGCATACCACCCAGCATAATTGCATTTCTATCACCAGTCTTGATAAAGAACATCATCATGTTTACTATCTTATCCTTAACTGGCGTTGGAATAAACTCTTGCATTGCAGTATCGCTATAGCTTTCTAAAACTTTAACAATGCTTTCGTACTTTCTGTCTTGCATATAAACAGAATTATTACCCATCTCTTTCCAGGTTCTTACAAGCTTTGGAATGTTAGCAAGAGTTGCACCATACTTCAACCAATTAGTTACACCAATATCATTGGCGTATGTAAATACAGAAGTCATCTGTTTAACGTGTATTAGTGGGCTTAGTCCTAATCTTGATAAGATGAAGGCGTTGTTCATCCAGTTAATAAAAACTGCTGACTGTTGAGACATAATACCTTTAGATGCTACACGCTCTATTATAGTGTCTATTTTACCCATTATATCTTTACCATGGAGTCTTGTTATGGTCTTACGTATATATGGATTAGTAAATATTTTATTAATGTCTCTTATGTTTTCTGCATAAGCAGAAAAGTATTCCATATTTCTTAGGTAAGTAAACAGAGCGTCTGTTCCATCCATATCTAATATGGCTTTACTGTTCTTTTGTCTGGCTATTGTAGACCCAGCACCCACAGATGTTTGGTATGGGTTGCCTTCACCTAACATATTAAGAACTCCAGCATCAGTTTTATCACCATCCCTGTATAACATACCTGCATAAAACTTATTCCAAGGCATATTAGTTCTGTATATTTTTTTATACACCTCATTGTAGTGTTTGTATAAGGAAGGAAAAAACTCGTTAACCTGCCAGTCTGCAAACTGTTTTACTTTAGGATCAAGCTTAGATTCTATCTGTTCCATTATTTCAACATAATTGTCACCAAATGTTGTTTGAAATCCAGGGTGGTTAGCAGGGTCTTTGTATTGATTGTAATAATAGTACATCTGATTTTGACTAAGTATCAACTCTTTTCTACCAGCTTTATTTTCAATAAATATACCAGTGGGTTGAGGCTTTCTTAGCTTAGGTACTAAAGACTTCCATTTCTTTCCAAATATATCTTGAAGCTTTAATGTTACAGCTTTTTCAACCAACATCATACGTCCTTTAAACTCTCTGTTTGAGGCATCTATTCTGTCAGTAACAAGCGTCTGAAGTTCTCCTCCAAACAAATCACCTGGCATTGCATCAATATGATTCATCAACGTGCTAAGATCCATCAAAGCATTGAATGGTCTTGCAAGCATTGATCTAAGCCCTCCATACCATTTCTTTAATCTACTTTTAACACCTTTTGTGTCTGGGTCTTGAGCATCTAATATTTCTTGATCTCGAAGCATCTCTTTAGTTTCAGGATCATTCATATCTAACCTCTCTTTATCATTTCTTATAGCTTGATAAGCTATAGCAAAATCGTTCAGATACTTTTGACGAGCCTCGTTGATTTGTTCTTTGAGATTTGTCTTACCAAACTCTACGAGCTCAGCAAGAGCTGACTCGGCCTTATCTAAAGCGTCTATTCTGTTAGCGTCAACCTGATCTTTCATTACCTCAGCATTAGTTAGAGCCATAAGTATCTCTAAGTCTACCATCTTTTGAATCTCGGATTCAGTTGGCTCAGGTTTTTTAGCTAACTCATTGAAATCACTAAGAAGTGATTCATATATTTTACCTAAAGATTCTGCGGTCTGAGCACCTTTAATCTTAGCGTAAAAGTCTGATATGAATGTAAGCCTTTCAAGAACTGTGACATCAACACCCTTTGCAGCTTTTCTTTTGCCTGACTTCTTAGTGTACTGTTTTAAATCTAATATCTTAGATATTTTAGAATCCAAATCACGGATAGCTCTCTCCATTACAAAGGTCTCAACCTCACCCATCAACCTGTCTATGTTAGTGGCATCGGCATCTGTAATCTTACGAACCATATCTATTACCTCACTTTTAGTATAAGAGTCTTTTGGCAGTGACTTACGTATAAAGTTTCTCAACTCTCTTTTGATAGCTTGAAGATTCTTTTTAGTTCTATTAGTGTTTCTTATAAGCTGACGAGCTGCACGAAGATTAGCTCCAATATTTTTAGTTGGTCGTATACCTGTCTCTCTTTGAAGTTCAGTCTCCATCTTAGCTTGTTGAACAGTAAGACCACCCTTCTGTCCCTCAGCTATGTATTCAGGTTGAGCTTGTAAAAATTCAATAAGACGATCCATTACTTCATTCTTGCTTAATGTCTTATCCTTTTCTAACTTAGCTCTAAGCTTTAGTATCTTTGAATATAACTTAGCACCTACTTTAGCACCACCCTTTACATCGCCAAAGCTTGTAGGCATCTTAGAAAAGAGATCGGCTTTGATAGCCATCAACTCATTTACTTCTTTTACCTTCAGCTTTCTTATCTTAGTAAGGTATTCTTTTATTGATGCATCACTAAAGTTGTTATCTCTACCAGCTATTATTATTTCAGTAGCAGACATATCTTTTTTAAACACATCTTTTTGTTCACGCTTCTTTGGTTTCGTTTCTAATTCAAAACCTCTTATCTCTTTTATTTGAGGGTTTCTTTCAAACAACCAGGCAGGTACGGTTACTTGTATTCTCTCTCCAGTTACACCAATATCTTGACCATAAGCTCCAACAATAGGGTCAGTATCTTTAATTGTAATCTGAGACTTAGGAAGTGTCACGTACTTACCTCCAAACCCTTTAGTTTTAAAAGTAAAAGCTTTATCAGTTTCGCTGTAAAGTCTTTGCTTTTGAATCTTAAACTTAACATCCTTCTGTTCTCTCTTCTCAGTCTTTGTTGGTTCATAAGGTGGAGGAGTATTCTCTTCTGTAAAGTATTCTATTTTACCTCTTGCAAAAACTCTTGTTCCATATACAGTAGCTTCCTCTACACTTCTTACTGGAGTTCCATCAAGTGTTTCAAACAACATGGTGTTGAATGGATTGAACCTCAACTCTGTACCTGTCAAGTCTTGCTTATCGTATGGTATATCTTGGTATAGACCATCAACAGATGCTAATGGAAACTTATTTTTTATTTTGTTCTTAACTTGATATACAGCTTTTTGATGTGTATTCAAGTATACATCTTTCAATGTAACTGCTGGGGCATAGTTTATTACCTTACCTCTAAAGTTACCAGAGACACCATCAACTCTCGTGTAAGCGTCTGTTTTAGTCCCCTGGTGTATCGCTTGTATTGGTAGTCCTGTGTTCTTAAACACGTTAAGATTAAGTCTTACCCCTACATTCTCACCTTGCTTAGGCTGATTGCCTTCTGCAATAATTCTTCTTGCAACCTTATCTGATTGAAGAGCTTCATCTACCTGCTTTTGAGTAAGCTTTGGCATATCCTTTTGCTCTCTCTGCTCTACAGCATAAAGCGTTTCCATCTCCTGGAATGTAAGAGCATCACCTTTCTGTTCACGAGCTGCAGGCTTAGTAATTTCTTTTACTGCTGTACCTACTGCTCCACCATAAGGAGCTATACTTGAGGTTTTTTCAGCAACATTTTTACCAGCTATCTTATCTTTAATTTGCTGAGGCATTATCTCCTCTGCATTTAATTTAACGTTAGGAACACCTACAACCTCACCCAATATATCGGTAGAGTAAGTAGAGTGCTGTGATTTTCCACCTAATCCTGTAGGTTTTAAAACCAACATTATATCGTTTTGAGCAAAGTTATTTTCTCTATAAAATCCATCTCTTAAAGATTGAAGATCTACAAATCCTCCCAATGTATTTACGAGTTTATGAAATGCAGTGTTAGGTTTCTTTGATTGTTCATTTACAGCTATTAAAAAAGTTTTTCTTTTTGGACTTCTTCTCATTGCAGGCCAACTATCAAACTCTTCTAAAGTTTCTCTAATTGCTTTTACTGGATTAGTTTCTAAAGCTTTTTTCTTGAAAGAATTATAATCTCCTAATAAATTAGCATATCTATCAAATACCTTTTTATTAAATAACTTGCTTGTTTCTGGAGAGCCGCTTATGATAAATATATAATCAGCCAATCCGATATTTTTATTTAGTTTTTTATCGTCTAATCCACTTGCCCACACAGCGCCTTTCTTTATGTTTTCAGGTTGTAAAGCAAAGCTTGGACCCGCATCCATACCATTACCTAATCCTAATTGATCAGCCACCCAAAACCAAACCTTTTGGTCGTTTTTAATTATATTATCTATTAGTGACATCAAATCAATTTTATTTTTAGGAGTAACTAAAGACATGTCATAAGACTCCTTAAAATCAATTTGCTTTCTTGATTTTTTGGATGGAGATTTTATTTCAGTTGGATTTCCTATTGGATTTGTTCCTTGATCTAACTGATCGATTACTTCAATATCCCCTTCTTGAATCTCTTGCCCTGTAGTTACCTTTTTAGCTATGGTGTTAAGAAGATTCACAACATCTTGTTCGGTCTGTGTAAACTCTTCTACCTTTATACCAAGTCCTTTAGCTATTCTATCTATCCATCTTCTCAAGGTACTCTTAGATCCAGCGTCAAGCTCTTTGTAGCCAGCCGCTATCTCTCCTATAATCTGAGCCAGCTTCTCTTCGTTCTGTATATTCTCATCATAATTAGAAGCAAAAGCATCTATGCTTTTCTTTAGCTCAGAATCTTTGTTCAAAGACTTTGAGATGGCAGTCATCATATTCTTAGTAACACGACCAGCAGCAGCATCTGTCTTTAACTTTGTTAATAGTATTGCGTGAAAAGCCTCGTGAGCTACTGTAGTTCTATCAGCAGACTCAAGGTTTATGTGGACAGTATTATCTACAAATGTTCCTTTACCTCTACTGTTAGTTACATTAAAGTAGTCCTCTGCATTTTCGTGAAGAACTATCTTTACATCAGGAGCAATACGAGCTAATGCTTTTCCAGCACGCCTTGCTTTCTTCTGTACAAAGTTTTTAAATTGATTAGTTCTTTTAGGTGGCTTACTTGCCCTATTGATAGACACAACCTCATCAACTTGTTCAAAGACTTGTCCCTCTTGATCTGTAGGCGTATCAGTGTCTTCAGTTACTTTACCCTCAACCATTAGCTGAAGGTCTTTTGTTTCTTCCTTAACTTCAGGCTGAGAAGTTTCTTCTTGTTGGGTTTGCTCGGTAGTTTCAGGTGGCTGAACAGAAACATCTGTATCTACACTGGTGTCTGTCTCTTCATATAAGATGTTGTCTAACTGCTGATTAAGCTCCTCTATTTCTTTCTTTTGTTTCTTAACCAATCGAGGGTCCTTACCTTCTATCTCTTGTTCAAGCTTTTGAGTTCTTAATAATATACCCAAAGCTTTCTTCTTTTGTTCTGTTGAGAAGTCTACAGGTATTTGGTTCATCACATTAACCACTTCATTGTATGCGTCTATCTGTGCTTGACCTTCTTCCTTTGTCATGTCTCCGTCAAGTATAGCTTGCTTTATTGTTTGAATGTAAGCATCCTTGTAAGCAGGGTCTTTGCTTATATCCTCAAACATTTCAAAGACACCTTTGTCTAACTTAGTAAAGTCATATTTAAAAGCAGCTGTAGATATGGCTCTTGGTACACCTAATATAAAACCACCTACTGCTTCTTGAGCTCCAGCGTATAAAATGTCCGCCAATATATTATCTGGATCCCTAAAATACTTATCTTCTTTTATGTAGTTAAATAATTGTTTTGCTTTAATATCAGCAAACTCTTGAGCTGCTCCTGTTTCAAATTCAACAAGACCAGCGGCTGTAACCACTAAAGCTCCTTTAACAATCATACTATTTATTTCTCTGTTAACAACTTGTTGAAAAGTTAGACCAGCTATATCAGACTTTTTCTTCTGAGCAACACGCATTAAAACTGATTGAGCAAGACCTTTTTGTGCTATCACATTTCTTAAACCAACAGCTTCTAATCCAGCCACCACAACTCCTAATGGAAGTTTTAGTGCAGCCTTTTCCGCTTCGCTTACATCAGTAAATGTAGGATCATTTTCCATCTCTTTGTTAACAGCATCTGATACTTGGGTATACATCTGTGCTGTACGTTGTGACCAACCACCTATACCACCAACCATAGCTGGTAATGATTCAGTTAAACCAAGTAAAGCTCCACCCCAAAAAGACTGCTTCGTTAAATCACTGTACTCCCTGGTTGTTTCATCATCACCTACAGTGGTTCCAAGTCCCTCTCGTATTGCTTGGAGCATACCCATATCCTCATTGAGAGCACCAGCGAACTGAGAGTAAGGTTGCTCTACAACCTCGTCTCCAGCTCCATATTTTAATCCCTTTCTATTCTCGTCAAGTATTTCGCTGTTTATCTCATCAAGCTGATCACCTTCTAACAACTCTATATACCTCTCTGCATTTTGAAGTATATTCTCTTCTTCTCCTTTTATAAACCCTTTCTCAATGGCTTTCTTTACAACTTCAGCGTTGTAGTTTTCTTCACCCATCTGAGCTTTCAAAGGAGCTAAATAAGTGGACACATCTATCACCAAGTCAGTAAGACCTGAACCTATGTTTGCATAACCCTGTAGTAAGGCGTTGTAAAAAGCTCCCATCTTAGTACCAGTCTGAGCTTTCATTTCATAATAAGCCCCTACAGATCTATCCAACTCAGCTCCTTGTAACTTTAAAACATTGTCTTGGTTTTTGAGTTGAGCAAGTTGTTTATCTAAAGCATCTTTCTGCTCTCTCCACAACTGCATAAACTCAGGGTTAGCGTCTATCTCAGCTTGATCCATAGATTCATACTGAGCATTCAATACTTCAAACTCAGTCTTGTTAGCTACATATTGTTTGATTTGATTTGCTTGAATCTTAGCTAAGTCATTCATGTTAGCTAACTCAATCTTTACTTCTTCATCAGTAAAGAACTTTCTTTCGTTCTGCTTATACCTATTCTCTAAGTCAAGCTCTTGAGATCCGTCAAGCTTATTTGCTCTTATAAACTCCTTAAGTTTTTCGCCTTCTCTTGTATCTTTTTTATCTGTAATATTGTCTGTTTCGACAACTATCTCTTCACCGTTGGGTGCGATAGCTTTTACTCTGTCACCAAGACCAGTTTGTTTAAATTGAAAACCATAGTCTCCAAAGTGATACTCCAGCTTAGGAACAACAGCTTCTTCATTCTTGGTCATCAAGTCTAAGTCGATAACCTGCATTGAGTTTTCAAAAGGATCTAACTCCTGCACGACAGGCTCAGGAGTTTCAATGGTTTCTGTTACACCTTCTACAATCTCATCAGTTTCTGGAACGGAAGGCTCCGATGAGCCAGGTTCTTCCACCACTGTAGTATCTGATACCATAACTTCCTCTTCCCCAGTGGGCAGAGAATCGTCTTTTTTTTTTACGAAAGCAGAGCTAAATGTTTGTAAATCTGTTTGAGGACTAACGATTTTATTTTCGACACCTGTTTGATATAGGCTCTCAATAATAGTAGGGTCTGCTTGAGAAAATTCTTCAAGTGTTGTTTGTGAACTTAACAACCCATTCTCGATATAGCTGTTATAAAGTAATTCTAATTTATCCTCCATTGTTTATTATATTGGCTTTCCGAATGCGTCTACTTTTGGTTTATCTGTCTTTTTCACCCCACCTTCAGCGTTATATACTTCACGAGCTGTCTCAACTACTTGCTTGACAGCCGCAAGAACATCTGACTTATTGTCTCCTGACCTGCTTAAATTAACAACCACAGGTGTTTGTCCTGGTACTGATATTGTAATATCATCACCAGCACCAATACCAAATGAATCCTTAAATGTCACAGTTCCTTGCATACCTAATTTTCTCAATTTAGAATTTAGCAATGTACTTGCTGCAGTAACTACTTGGTCAGGCTCTTTAATTTCAGTGTCTTCAAAAACTTCTACATCTTCTGGGGTATAAGAGAATACAGAAACTTCTTTAAATCCAACCCCAGCCTCTGCAGACTCTGATGAAATATCACCTTCAAATGCTCCCCCTGTTTCTTTGTAAGTATCAACCATAGCGTCAAACGATTGGTCACCAATCTGAGATTTAGGAGCTATGTATCTTATTAATCCTTGAGTAACCTCCTCCATGGATAGATTAACTGGTTTACCATCCTTACCCTTTTTGGTCCTTGGGATTCTTTCTGTTACTATATTTCCTGAAGGGTCTTTTATTTTAATAATAAACTCATCAGCATCTCTTGTGATATTTTCAATTTTATTATCTCCAAATTCAGCTTGACTGTTTACATCTGTAATAATATCACGAGCCACTAAGTCGAACTGCTTATCATTAGCTGTTTGCAACTTATTAGCGTTACCAATGTAGCCAGCTACTTTTTCTGTTTGCTTTCTATCTCCTGCTTCAGTTAAAGTTTCAGCTCTTGTCTCCTTAACTTCTAACTTATCATCAAGCTGAGCTTTTATGATATTCTCAGTATACTGTAAAGCATCTTCTTCTTGCTCTTTAGTAAATTGCGGAACAAGTACTCCACTTGAATCTACCCTAACAAGTATAGCGTCAGGGTTGTCTGCTCTATCCTCTTCACTAAATATTATGTTAGCAGAGCCATCGCTCTTAACATACTTACCTTGTACGCTGTCAACTAAAACACTAAGCATTTGGTTTCCTGAACCAGCAATACTTTTAGCGTAGTCACGTATCATTTCCTTGGCATCATCTCTTAAGAAGAAGTCTTCTTGAGAAACTATTTTTTCTTCAGTCATATACTGACTAATAGTTTGACCTATAGCCTCAACTGGTTTTTCAGAAGCTTCTAATATATCTACCTTGTTTACCTTTTGATTCATTCTTTGATTCAATTGGTTTGCTGGTATATATCTTTCTGGAAATTTATTAGGGTCAGGAAACTCTCCACTTGCTTTTTCTTCATCCGTTAGAATAACAACAGAAGCGTATCCTGTAACAGGGTCAGATACAAACTCCATATTAGAAACCTTACCAAAACCATTTAGGCTTTGTGCGTAAGTTGTTTCTGCCGAGGAGCTTACTCCTTCCTGCATTCTTTTCTCATACTCCTCAAAAGAAGTGTTGTAGTTTTTTACAGCGTTAGACATAGACGCTACGCTTTGCTTTTGGTTTGATGTAAACACCTGATAATCAGTAGGACTGATTAGACCTCTTTTTAAAAAGTCCAGCATATCCATAGACTGTGAACCAGCCTGATTAGAAAACTGAAGTATTTTAGAGTTTAAATTATTATCTGCACCTGGCTCTATGGAGTTTATTTTCTCCATATTGTCAGCCGCCTGCTTCTCTAATCTGGTTCTCTCTGTTTGTCTTTCAGTTTGAATCCTTGACAACTCGTCAGATATGGTCTTAGCTTGACCAGACCAATCTACCTGAGTAGAGTTAACATCACGTCCTGCGTACGTTTTATAATTTGAAGGGGTTGCTTCTCCCTCTTGTATTGATCCTGTATCTAAAGCCATCTTTATTCTTATCCAAACATTAATCTATACATCTCCATCATATCTGCTTGATTATCCTTAAGCATCTTTCCTTTATCAAGAAGTCTCTGGCCTCTTTGCCCAACGTTGTACTTTCTTGCTCCAGTTAATCCTTTCTGTTTTTCCATCAACTTGTTTCCTCTGGTAGTAAGCCTGTCTGCTTTACCCATCTTATAAAGTGGAGCTGCCTCAGCAAAACCAGCAGCAGCCTGACCTAAGCCAGCTATACCGCCTTTAATAGCAGCAGTCTTTGCTTCTTGAGCATCTCTTGCTCTTTCTTCTTGGTCTGCAGCTTGACCAACATCCATACCTATAAGTTGTTGTTTTATTTTTTCACGAGAGTCAGCTTTTAATTTATCAAGGTTGTAAATATCTTGACCCATTTCTATCCTGGTCTTCTCTGCTTCTTCAGCTTGTTGTGCTCCTACACTCCCAATACCTGCAGCTAAAGAGCGAGGGTCAGCTTCTTGAAGAGCCTGAATAGCCTGCTGGTCGGCAGCTAAGTTTGCTTCAAATTCAGCTTCGTATGCTTCTGTAGGTATTGATAACTCTTCATACTGATTTACTTCAGCTCTTTTACGAGCGTCAGCCATCAAACGAGCCGCCTCAGTGTTGGCTTTTTTCATAGCTTGATTTTGTTTAGAGGCCTGTACAAATGACATTGCCGCTGAACCTATTCCTAATACTGCTCCTGTTATTGCTGCCATAATTAAAATATCTTTATTAACTCATGAGTGTAAGAACTTCCTTCTAAAAATCCTTTCTCTTTATATAGGTTTATCAGAGGTTGGTTCTTTATTAATGCATATATATATTTCTTGCCCAACAACTCTGCTTGATTACTAATAGTTTCTATTAGCAAAGATAACGATTCTTTTCTTTTGTCTCTGTCCTTGTAGTTTATATTGGATATAATCCAGTCACACCAGACTGCTTTTGAGTTTGTCTCATACATAAATCCAGCACAAACAGGAGTTTCTCCATCGTATACTATGTACCCACCAGTACCGTTTTCAGGTAAAAAATCTTTAGGTGGAGCAGTCCATCTCCAATCATTCCACCACCCACAAAGTATGTTATCGTAATCCTCTGCTATTAATGGTCTTATATTAAATTTCATTAATGCAAAGATAATAAAAACTACGGAAAGCTTTTCATTACATCACTACCGACAGCAAATAATTCAACCGCAGAAGTGTTTGTATTTTGTAGCGTATATTCCATAAAGTAACCACGTGCTCCATGAGATTCTGCAACAGCGTCTTTAACAAAGAATATAAAGTCACCCACAGCAGGAGCAGAACCAGCACCAGAGCAATCAACACTCATAAAATATTGTTGAAGTGTACCTGATGTTGTAGAGACAGGGTTACTTCCAAATTGAAGCAATGGTCCGTACTGAGTACTGACACCGCCATTGACACCAAATACTATATCTCCAACGCTCATTATGGTTCCAATGTCTAATCCAACTGGAAATCTAATTATAGTGTTAGCTAATATGCCACTAACAATTGATGCTGAACCAACACCATTGACAGACCTTTCTTTTAGGTTAACGGTTCCAGAATTTTCTCTAATAAAAGTAAACCATTCCCCTTCCTTTTGTTGGAAGTATGTGCTTAACATAGAGCCTGTACTTAAATCTGTAACTAAGTCTGTGCATTCCCAAGCATCATTACTTTCGTAATACATAGTCTTAAACAACTTTATAGTCATAGGGTCTGTATTCAAAGCTGCCGTTATAGTTGAGTTGTACTGTTGACCATAATAATTATTTCTCAAAGGATTGGTGTTGTGTCTAAATAGATTACCACCTTTAAAACTATAGAAGTATTGGTTCATACCAATCATATAATCAGGAATGTATGAATAAAACGAAGGCCATCCTTGAGCCTCTTCACTATAAGATAATGTCTTTGGATCTATCATATTAACACGCTGTTAGTTGAGTTATTACTCCATTGGCAACCAAAGCACAGTGAGGAACACCATTGACCTCAACACCCCAATGAGCGTCAGCTAATGGAGTTACGGCATTAGGGTCTGCAAATATCCAGTCGTTCACCGCAGGAGCACCAGGAGTACCTGCTACGGGAACAGTGTAGTAAACTGTATCAAAGGCTGCAGAGCAAACCTGAGAGCAAGAAGAGTGGCTTGTTGTTGTTCCTACAACACCAGTCAATTCTGCTGGACAAAAGACCTCTAAATCAAAATCAGCATAAAGACACGTAATGTCTATTTGAAAAGAAGCTGTTGAAGGAGAGGCGTTAGGCTTTGGTATTACCATATATGTATTCCCTGGCTCTGTAGTTGTAAAGCTTACACCACCAGCAGCTTGATTAGTATATGGCCCTAAAGTAACAGCTGTACCTGTGTTATCCCATTGTGATAAAGCAGTATTATAGTTGTATACATTTCCAGCTAAAGTTGCAGTGTTACTACCTGTCGCATTATCCATAGGTAAAGCGCTGCAATCTCCTGTTGTAGGGTTCTCAATACCAATTACACCTTGAAGATATCCATACAAGTTGCTTGAATATTCTGAAGCTGTAGTGCCATCATAAGTCCACTGAAACTTTACGTTGGAAGACCAAGGGTTTACTCTTACTATCACAGCTCCTGTTGCTGAACTAAGGTCTACAGTAACATTATAGGTACCAGCGTTTTCATACAGCTGATACTCTGGTGTAATTAAAGTTCCGCAAGCTGGTATGCATGCTGGGCAAGTTGTTACTGGTCCTAAAACTCCACCAGTTTGTAATCTATATATAGGCCCTATAGAGTAATAACCATCTGGAGCTAAATTTAGAAGTTCTGAATCTGTAAAAACAGAAGTTGAATCTGCTAAAGATGATCCATCAAAATAATATGTTCCTGTTGTTGGCATAATTTAATTTTAACAAGTTCCGCTATCTATTACTAATCCATATTGACCAACCTCAATCCAGTTCTTAGGACTTGATGAAGCTGGACTTGTTTGGTCTACTATATAATATCCTGGTGCTAACATAGAGTTAGCAGTACAATTAGAGGTATCGTAGCATACATCTCCTGTTACTGGGGTTACTCCGCTTCCATGGAATGACCTTAATGCTGATCCAGTTCCAATAGTATCTGTAGAGCATGTAAAATCTAAGGACCCTGACACTGGACCAAAGTAAGCTGTATTGCAATCTTGACTACATCCACAGCATGCGTCTACAGCTTCTTCTGTTGCGCTGTCAGCGTAGCATAAAGTAGACGAAACAACTTTTCTTAAATCCCAAACCAAATATAAGTACTGATTACCAGCAGGTAAACTTAAACTACTTATTGTCGCTTGGTAATTTCCTGTAGAAGGATTTGTTATAGGAGTTACGTTATTCAATAAAGGAATTAAAGTGCTCATATCTGAAGAACCGTACAATGTATTTGAAGATAAATATCCAAACTTATTAAGAGCTGAATCAAATACAAAATCGTCAGTTCCTTGAGTTAGTATTTCCATCGTAAGGTCTACGCCATTATAAGGGAATATACCTACTGACCTTTGTCCAGTTATTGAATTGTATTCAGAAGGACTTTCCAAACCTAAGCTTGCTTGTAGGTTTGAAAGAGGACTAAATGTTGTTCCATCATTCCAACTGTAAGCATAGTGAATGTATTCACCGTTGGTAAACCCTGTTGTCAATACCGCTCTAACTACAGTTATTTCATTTGAAGGAGGGCATCCAACAACGACAGAGTATGTGGCTGTATCTGTAGATGGTGTAATAGTCACATCTACATTGTTTGGTGTAGGAGATGACTTGTCGAAAGTAAGCGTTCCACTTTCACTTACATTTCCTGTTTGGTATGTGGTTCCATTCCATACAGCCTGAACATTAACAGTTCCTGAAGAAATGGTATAATCAATACTAATCTCTCCAATGGAAGGATTTAATTCTACAGTGTAAGATAGTTCTCCTGCTGCATCAGTTTGTGATATTTCCACACCACAAGGCAAAAACTCTTCAGAGGCAGGTACGGTTTTATTATTAGTAGATAAAACATATTCATCCATATACGGGTCGTAACCACCTAATTTTTGTGTAGAAAACTGGCCTATGAATTGGTCTCTAAACCAAGACCTCATGCCCATGTCTGATATAACTTTCAGCTGATCACTGGTTGCGCTGGCTCCTTGAAGCATTAACACAGAACTTCTTTTTGTATCAGTGAAAAACACTTTACTTCCCCAAGACACAAAACTTTCAGGATTAAAACTTATACCGTATTCTTCTATTCTGGCTACCTGAGTTCCAAGAACTTCAGGGACAGAAGCAATAGCACCACCACCTGTGGAATCAGTAATAATATTTTTACTTGTAAGCACGTATGATATCCTGTCTTCTTGTAAAACAAGTATGTCTGTTTCACGAGAGTGAAGCTTCATTATTGGACCAAACGATGACTCTAAATCTTTAAAGTTTACTAAACCTAAATTAAACTCGTTAAGATTATTTGTGTTTGAACCAGGGGAATATACACCACTGTATGTCATACCAGCGAAACGGTCCGCCTCCTTATAATCTTGTTTTGAAACAGCTAATACTCTCTCTCCTAAATTAAAGCTTGGCTCGGCAAGTTCGTCAAATATCTTGTAACTCTCTACACCATTTCCAAATACATAACAGTTAGCATTATTTAATGTAAGTTTTAAAGCTTGACCTGCAGTTTGATTTTGGTCTGTTGCGTCTGAAAAAACATAAGAGCCAGTGTTGTTGTCAAACTTGTCAGCCATATGAAACCCACCTCTTATGTCATAAAAATCTGAAGCATCGTAAAATAAGTTAGGATCAACCTTGTCGGGCTCTGTTTCAAAAACAAGTAAACCACCACCGACTTTTATTTCTATTCTCATATCAGCATGACCTGGTCGTTTTGTTCCGAACAAGCCTGCTCCACATTTTGGTATTGCTGCTCTATTAACAAAGTACTGACCTCCAACTCCGTTGTCTACAATATAAAACTTACTTTGAAAGCAGCTCATATCACCAACAGCATTAAAAGATGCATATGGTCCAGCACCATCATTGTCTAAAAATTCAGCGCTTACACCATTGGATACACCATTTGTTAAATCTATATTGTCTCCTATTAGCCACTCATAAAAATTAGGATAATCTTGAGTTACTGTAAATGTTTGATCAAACTTATAGCTCTTTGCATTACAGTTAGCTCCACCTGAATTACTTCTCCAGTTATTAATGTATATTCTTACGGTTGATCCAGCTGTTAAAGCTATTGGAGTAGTGCCATTAATATCGTTGGTTGTATTTAAAGAATAGGTATTGTTAGGTAGTTGACAAGCTGTAGATGTGGTTAAAAACTTTTGAGTACCATAACTATAAGCTTCAGCATCAGGGTCAATAGGAACATAACTACCAGATTTCATTATCATATATACTCCAGGTAAGTTAGTTTCTCCACCAGCAGTCTCAATATCGCCACGAGCAAATGTTTTTATATCTAAAACATTACTTGTAACGACTGTATTTACATTTCCTAATGCGTCTATTTTTACAGTTAAAGTATCTCCAATATTAACCTTATTTATATTGTCTCCTTCTAATTTAAAGTAGTAAACATTCTTATCGTCATCGTCTTGATAAACTAAATTTACAAAAACAGTTTCGTAATCTCCTTGATTAGGCTTGACAACAAACTTGTATTTATCAGCCCAATAAGGAGGTTTGTTAGTGAGCTCTACTTTTATTTGGTTTTTTCTTATACTTTGTTCAGCGTCAAAAAACACAGTGTTTTCAGGAGATGTTAAAACAGTTGATGCTCTTCCGTAATCGTCCATGTATACAATACCTGTATCATAATCTCTGTTACTATGTAAACTTAAAGTGTTTTGTAATTTTGTGTAACCTGGAACCGAACTAAAACCATTGAACTCAAAGTACTCCCACTGATTGGTTATTCCTCCAGCTCCATCATCAAAGTAATATTGAGCTGCAACAGTCTGCAAAGAGAAAGAGCTTCCAGAAACGCTATACCCAAATGCTCCTTGCGTACAGTTAGCAACTACAGTTGGGTTACCACAGTTTCCAGTTATACTTGTATTAATTAAGTTTAAGGCTCCTGGACCACTTAAATAAGCGTTGAATTGATCCAGTAAAGTAGAGCCTTGAGAAGCTGTTGCAATAGGCTGAAAGTTGTTAGAAGCTGATGTTCCTATTCTGTTTTGAAAACTTATACTGTTAAGCATTTCATTCACACTGGTATACGATGTGTCAGCTGTAAACTGAAATGTAAGATCAAAAGGTAATCCTGCATTTGTTTGGAAAGTCGAATCGAATAAAGGACCACTACCTTCTGTTAAAACTGTAGACGAAGATTCAAATGTTATTCCAAATGTAAAAGTTGTTCCACTGACAATAGGAGTTTCTACTGCAGATAAGTCAAAAGTTATTTGAGCATCAATGAGACTGGAGTGTGATTGAGTCGGGTTTATAGTATATGTTGTGGGTCCAACAGATTCAGCACCTGCAGGAAGAGTTTCTCCACCAACATCTTTAGATACAGGATCTGTAGTGTAAGAAATCTTTAATGGAGTTCCTTTGGGAGCCTCTATATTGTAGCCTTCCACAAAGTTTCCATACATCAATCTATTGCCCTGTATAGTCTGTGCTTTAGCGAATCGAGGAACATTATCATACAACCTTAACAACTCATCTGAGCCAAGTGTTGTGTATATCTTTGCATTAGTAAATGTAACACTAACGCTTTGGTTATCAGGCCATCCTTCATTTACTTTGTTATATCTTTCTACAACATATATAACATTGGAGTTTGATTCTTTGTAAAGTAAATCAACCTCAGTAACTCTTTTTGTTCCTGTAGAAAACTCTATAGATGCTGAATTATATAAATTCTCCATACCAGCATTATTATAATTATCTATAGAAAACTTAAATATGCCTGGCTGAAAAGCAGGTTGAGTAAATAAAGATACAGCGCTGTATTGACCATCCTCATATCTGTATCTATATGCAAAACACAAAAACTTATCCTTCATGTAGTTCTCATCCCCTGGAACAGTACGAAGAGTTACAGTTGGAGCATCTAAAGGAAAGTATGTTCCTGCTGGGTCAACCTCAAAACCTGGTATTCTTTTAATTACATTTATATCGTCTTTGGTAATTTGGTCTATACCTGCGACTGGAGCTGGGTAGTTTTTCTTAACATTAATCACACGAGGCGGATTAACATCGTCAGTAAAAAACAAAAGGTCTTCTATCTTGCTGACCCCTGTTATAAGGTAGTTAGTATTGAAATTTAAAACAGTAGTACTTTCAACGTGATATGTAAGGATATTGTTTTTAGTGTTGTACGATACTATCATATCAACATTGCTTCCTTTTACAAACCAATAAATAGTTTCGTTGACACCATCTTCATACACACCTATACATATAGGATTTACAACAGCACTGCCGTTAAATGTTAAGTTGGTTAACTGAGTGTTTCCTTTAGAGTTTTCTACTGCGCCTATTTCAGTGGACTCAGTAGACCCTAACCTTACATTTAAAGCGTCTATATATTCTCCTGGTGGAATCAAGCGTTCATCATCGCTCTTGTTCATTCGACCAGCGATAAAAGTATTTCTAATATCTATACCCATATTATTTAATCCACTTATCCTGACCTCTCAGATTCATTAGAAGTCTACCTGGATGTATGTTGCTTAATCTAATCTTGGCGTTTCTTAATAAAGAAGATTTATCTTTTCTTGCTCTATTAACAATGTATTCCTGCACACCAAATTTATTATTTAGTATGCTGTATTTTATATAAGCGTAAATATATTCTTCAAATAATTTATTAACACCTATGTTTGACTGCTTTACTGCAGGTTGGTCAATACCTTGCTGAACCAATTGACTGTCTGGTGGAGCTGGTACATATTGACTTTCCATCATTCCATCAGAAACATACTCTAAAACCACAAACTCTCCTTCGAGTCCTGAGCTTAAATTTATTACTCCTCCTTGTTTGTCAATACTAAATGTAGGATTAGAGTTAGCTGTCTCTGTATTTAATCCAAACCTATCTCCAATCTGATAATCAAAATACCATCTTCCATCAATTTGCCATCCAAGTTGTCCGTTGTAAGGACCAGAACCCAAGTATATAGTTGGAGCTGTGTTGTTTATCCTTGACAAATCTAAAGCAGAGTTTTTAGGCTTCAACACATTACCATCTATGTCAAACAATATTTTATACTTATTATCCTGTAGGTACGCTCCACTCCAGTTAGTCTGTATGTTCTCAGTCATTGGCATAAGCACACCATTCTTGTAGTAAGATATTCTAACCCAGTTAACATAATCTTGAGGAAGTATAAATCTTAGCTGACTATCTACCTGAAGCTGAAGGATTTTTATTTCCTTCATAGCGTCATAGTTCAATTCTTGTATACCACGTTTAGCGTGAAACAAAACTTGATACCTATTTATGTTATTTATAATCTCATGGTTTCCTTGATACATCAACATAAAATTATTGACTATATCACTCAAAGAAACATACTGATACGAACCCCAGTTCTGATCCTCTGGTGAAACACCACCGTTTTCATAATATTGATAATCTGTTATAAAACTCATATTAGCTTGTTTCTTGTGTATCTGTTACTTCTTCTTGAGCTCCAAAGTTATATACATCTGGCTCTCTAATTTCTATACCTACGTATTGACATATCTTAGCTACTAAGGTTGGCTCATCCGATAAAGGAAGCTCAAAGTCTTGATAGTCTGTAGCTGTAGCGTCAAACAAAGGAGCTCCATCAGCACCTATTGAAACGTAAGTCCATTTTGGATCCTTTGGATATCTTATATACTGAACCTGAACCTCTCCTTGTCTTTGAATGGTTTCTGGGTATGTTGTAATTGTCGTACCATCCAATACATAAGCAGGGAACTGTTGAGTAGGTGCAGTTAAATTTGAACTGGTTAGATTAAATATTTTAGCTTGAGTTACTCTTTCTATATCTACAATGTTTGTGTTTGAATATATAGCGTAAGGAATGTTAGACACAAATATATCACTCGACAATGTTAATTGATTTACAGAATCCACAGCTAACACTCTGGCTGACTGAAGTGTAGATAAGTTAAGCACATAACTATTTAAAGGAGGGTTAGTCAAAGAAAGTGGTATATCACTAAAAACAGCGTTTATATCAAAAAGTTTGTTAGCAACTGCAGCTGTTGTAAAACCACTCATTAATAAAGTAGGATAGTAGTATGCTTTATTTATTAAATAGTAATCGCTTGGTAAAGAGTATTGATTACTAATTGTATTTAAACCATAACTACCACCAGGACTATATCCTCCAACCTGCGGTAAAAAGGCTCTAACTGAAAAGGTATCAATAACTTCTTCAAGTCCTTTAACTATATCAGCATATCCCTTTCCAGAGGATCGTTGGTTTTCTCTGTTAATCCAATTGTTGTACGCATAGAAGTAATCTTCAAACATATCCATCTGCGCTTGTTTAGCGTAGAGGTTAAAATCCTGTGGAGATATGTATCCGTAATTGTTCTTATTAGCTATTGCTAAAACTGTATTTCTAACCGAGTTAATCATGACTACAAAGATAATGAAAAAAAAAGGAGCTCTATTTTTTTAGAGCCCCTTCTTAATACATAAACTAACTGTTAGCTATAAACGACTGATGCCGTCCACTGTAAGGCAAAGTTTCCTCCACCAGTTTGTGTCATAGGCATTTCAACTCCAACGTTTCTCCACTTAGAACTCCAAGCTTCTTCGATAGCTACATAGAATGCGTTACCGAATACAGTCTCGTTAGAAGCTACTACAGTTTGACCAAGAGCAATTACACATCTGTCAATACCTGTCGCTGAGGTTTTGTAGTGTAATGTAACCTGACCATTAGTATCGTTAATGTTTACATTAGATACTCCGTCTAAAGAAACTGCAGCGCAGCCTTTTGAGTTTTGTGATATTATAAAGAAACTATCTCCTACCAATACAGCTCCAGCTTCTTTTAATAATAACTCAGTAGGTGATAAAACTTTATCTACTGTAGATATTAAGTTAGACGTAGAGTTAAATAACAAGTCTCCAGGTCTAATATCAATTTTAAAGTCTACACCACTAAGAACAGCTTTGAATGCGTCTTCAGCAGACACCACAGAATAAGCCGTACCACTTGCAGATAAACCACCAGTCCCAGAAGCAGGAGCTCCTGTTCCAGCGCTAATACTTAATACAGTCTCTGAATCTACACCTGTTACAATAGCGTAGTCTCTGTTGCCAAAGTTTCCAACAGCAGTTGTAATTACAACATAATCTCCGACCTCAACATTGTTAGCGATAAAAGTTGCAGAAGAGTCGGTTACTTTTAGTTCAGCCGCTGCAGTAGTAGTTCCAGATTCTAACACAGCTGGATTAGTAGCTGTAGAACCTGCATACATCTGCATAGGCATTTTTATATACTTCTTCATATCCTTATGCTATTACAATTGATGAAATGTCTTTTGCAAAAGCATATGGGAAAACCACATCAGTCCAAGATGTAGCTAAAGCCTCAATCATTGCTTCTTGAAGAGAATCTCTAAATTGGTTTGTCGCAGCTTCAGCAGATCCTAAAGTAATTGTAGCAGTGTTACCGCTTAGGTAGTTGATTACAGATACAGTAGTGCTTGTGCGTGTAATAGATAATACGTCAGCAACACTTACTAAAGCGTTTGACGCTCCCGATACAGGGATGCTTAAAAATTTGTCCATAGTTAAAAATGTTAATGGGTTAATAAAGCACAAAGATAGTCAAAAAAAAAGCACCCATTTCTGAGTGCTCTTTTAACTACTTAAGTCTTTTCAGTAGGGCTTTATAGGTTGGCAACCCTTCATCGCTTTGCATGAAAGATGCTATAACATAAAGAGGTTCTTCACCAAAAGGAAGTCCCATTAGTCTTACTGACTTTTTACCTGTTCTCATCATAACAGCTTTGTCCTTAATTTCTAAAAAGCCATTAGACACAAACTGAGAAACATTATCCTCTATCTCTATCATTGGGTCATCTAAAGCTTCAAGAAACTCAATTGGATTATTTTTAGCAAATAAAAGTATATCTCTTTTTATTTCAGGACTACTCATTTTATCTACAGAAGAGCCTAATAGAACACGAGCTAAAGATACTCTTTTCTCTAATGTCAAGTTGTTGGCTTCTATCAAAGCATTTATTTCCATCTCAACATAATCTAATTCTTCAGATGCTTCTTTGGCTTTATCAACCTCCACAAAGATTGAACCCTTTTGTGGATGGAAGTGTAGAAATTGTTGTAGTACTTGGTTTTCTTTTCTCACAAATAAAAACCCATCTTCAAATATAATTGGCTCTAATATAGCATTACCATCTTGCTCATCTTCAAATGGAGACTTCTGATTGGTAGCATATCTAAGAGGGCGGTTAACACCTGTCTCTTGGTCAAAATGTAATAATGGGAATCTTCTACTGTGATGTGATGGCAGCATATAAGATAATGGTGCTGCATCTCTGGTAAGTTTGTATGCCTTGTCTACATACTGTGTTTTCTTTTTCATTTTATTATAATTTAATTAAAGTTAAAAAAAGGGGAGGAGTTTAACCCTCCCCTAATAATCATCTATGCTTACGACTTGAAGATGAAGAAGTTGTTTGCACCTAAAGTACATACAGCTCTTTCACTCAAGAAGTTAACAGTCATTGCATCTAAGTCAGATGTTCTTGCTCCACCAGCAGAACCAGTGATCCAAGTTTTGTAACGTCTGTCTTCAGTCTCTGAAGCTCTATAACGAACGTGTAAGAATGGACGCTTAGCGTTCTTTCCTAATACTTGATCGTATACAGTTGTAGATCCAGCAGGAACTAAAAGACCGTTTACTTTACCTGCAACTAAGTCACCTCGCATTGTAGGATCGTTAAGGTATTTCCAGTCAGACTTGTAGAAGTCATAACCTCTACGGAATCCTGTGAAACCTAAGTTTAGAGCCATATCAGCATCATTGTCAAATAAACCATATGAAGTACCACCCGCTCCGTAAGAGTTTTGAGCAGCTAACATATCGTCAATGTCAAAAGAGAACTGACGGTCTACGAAAAGAACATTCTCTTCGATAGCACCTTGCTTATCTAAACGCTGAATGATAGCATCAAAGTTTGCTAAAGTAGTTGGGTTACCACCACCGAAAACATTACCACGATTCTCTACAACGTAGAAGATACCTTCAGAACCTTTCTGACCAACAGTTGTGTCTACAACTTGTGTAGCAACACCTGAAGTAGCAGCAGCTGGAACAGCCTCTACCATAGCAGTTTCTAAGTAATCTTCAAAACGAAGTCTTGTTTCGTGTTCAGCTTTCATGTACCATAAGTAACCTGTACCACCGTCTTCAGTAGAAATCTCAATCCAACCAATCTGAGCCATGTCAGAACCAGACACCTCGTAGTTGTCTTTGATGATGATTGGAGAGTTTTCGAAGATCAAATCACCTGGCTCATTAGAACCTTGCATACCATTTTGACCTTTTCTAAATTCTGAACCGTAAGCCCAAACAGTTAATAAGTCAGCAGCGCCAAAAGTTTGACCACCTGCTTCATAGTAAGCTACTTGAATCTGGTTTATATTTGGTAAAGAAATAACGATAGCTTTGTTGAAGTTAGCAGAACCTGCTGCTTCATCAGAAATCATTACCGTTTGACCAACTCTAAAAGCAGGACCACTAATAGCTGTTGTGTTAGGCATTTGAGAACCCGTTGGAGGGTTACCATTTACTTGAGCAAGAGGAATAGTGATAGTAGCTGTTGTAGTACCCACACCAGCAGGAGAACCTGACTGACATCCTGTGTACTTCGTGTGTAATCTTCCTTGCTCAGCCCATTTGATAAGGTCAGAGTTAGAAGGCATTTCAGCACCTACCATTCTTAAGAATGAAGCTACTGTTCTGTTACCATAACGCTCAAACTCTTTTTCATAAGTATCAGGAAGATACTGATTCAAAAAGTTGAAGTTGGTAAGATAATTTGTGGCTGTAGGGACCTGAGCCGATGATGGCTGCAAGTCAAAGCCTGGAGTATTTAATACTGGCATTGTTTTTTTATTTTAAAGGTTTAACTTTTTTTAATACTTTTTATTTTGAGACCTCTACTACTTGTTTGTCCTAAAGACTTAATTTTTAAACCACCTTTAGATGTTGACTGCGGAGTGTTTCTCATTTCCATATTTATGTTTTTAGATTTTTTGGAAACGTTATCCACTGTTGCAGCTACTCCTTGGTCGTAAAAAAACTGCGCAAACTTTTCTGGATTCATCGCCATCGCTATTGCACGATGGTAACCTTCTGCATCTTTAATTAATCCTGAATCTTTGTCCATAAATTTCTTTACGAAATTATTTACATCAGATTGAACATTCTTAAGTTCAGAAGCATCCCCAGGTTTGTAAGTAAATTCATTCTCTCCGACTTTGAAATCAAAACCTTTGAAATCATCGTTAAAAACCTCGTTGGTTTTTTGAAGAAAATAATCATACCTTTCCTTAGTTTTTTGTTGAGAAGTTTCAGCCTCTTCTATATAACTTTTATAGCGACTAAATTCTTCGGCTTGCTCATCAGATAATGAACTCCCACTTGACTCAAGAGGAATCTTATATTTATCCTTTTGCTCGTTAAAAAATTTCTTCGCTTTAACAAGTTCTCTTTTCTGTGCTAACTTCTTTTTCTTAATGTCTTTATCTTCATCAAGATCTTCGTCATACCCAAACTTATCTTCAATCAAGTCTTGAATATCAATGGTATCCAATCCTTCTTCAGTAGCTGCGTAGTACTCAGTTAGCAACTGCGATGCATCCATGTTTTCGTAATCCTTCTGTAGTCTTACAAAGTCATCAATGCCTCGCCCTGTTTCTTTTTTATATTCAAAGAACGTTTTTACATCTTCTGGTAAGTCATCGTTTATCTCCTTTTGAGCAAACAAATCATCAACCGATGTAATATCTTTATTATATCTATCCTTTATGTAAGATATAATATCTTCATCTTTTAGTCCTGCCGATTCTTGTGTTTCTTCTTGCGGTTGTACACTTTCTTCGGTGTTCGTGGCGGTGGTACTTTCAGAGCTTGCTTCCACTCCTGCATCGTCAGCTCCATCATTTTCAAAACTTTCTTCATGTTGTTTTAAAAGTTTCTCTTCAATCTCTGCTACAGACTTCTGCTCAGAGCCTTCTACCGCCTTTACTTTAAATTCTTGATTTTCCATTAAATTAAATTTTTACAAAGTTAATACTTATTTATTTATTTCTTTTAGCCTGTCTTTCAGACTTCTTTTTAGCTCTATATGCTTTCATAGCTTCTCTTTTAGCTTTACCCTTTTTCCAAGATCCAGCCGCAAATCTTTCAGCCCTCTTCTTTCTTTTAAACTCATAAACCTCCCCAGCATCTAAAGCTTCTTTATAACTCTGCGGTTTAGCTTTTTCGTTTCCTTTGAAGGTTATAGAAGGATAAGCTCTGTAAACCTTTTTACCATCTACATCGCCTGATCCATAAGTCATTTTTACAGTAGCATTTCTGCCAGACTTATTTCTTTTTAAGTTTCTTAAATGTTTTTTTCTTTTCTTTTTTACAACAGTCATATTATCTTGGATTAAATTCAGCAAGGTCAAAACCATCCAAGCTGTCCTCATTGGATTCAAAGCTTATTGGAGGAAGGTTATTTTTTCTTTGCTGAATAAGCTTAGACTGTTCAGAGTTAGCCTGACTAATACGCTCAGCCTTAGCCTTCTCACGTTTTTCTTCTCTCATATCAATCTGAGACTGCTCTACACCTTTAAGCTGCATTTGCATTTGGAACTCCACCTGCATAAGCTGTTGCTTCAACATTGCCTCGTTCTTTTGTTTTTCTATTTCAAAAGAAATCTCAGCCTGCTTAATCTGCATCTTAGCTTGAGCTTCCGCCTGTATCTTTTGCATTGCTGTTTGAGCTGCCATTTGTTGAGACTGCATATTGTTTTGTTGTTGCATCTGCATCTCAGTAGCTTTTTGCTGTTGCTCCTGCTCTTGTCTTTGTTTACGCTTAAGTTTTAGTAGTTGGTTAGCCATCTTAAGATTCTTAAGCTCTCTGATGTCAATAGCGTCTTCTAAGTCTATACCACCTTGAGATAAAGCCATCTGTATATTAGCCTCAAGCTGAGCTTTCTCTTCTTCATCTGGAGCAACCTCAATAAATATACCAAAGTCATAAAGGTATAAGTTCTTTATATCCTCTAATATGCTCAAGTTGTACTTTCCGATTTGCATAGCAAACTCATCCTTGAAGTCAGAGTACTCTAATACATCCGCTGTTCTAATAGCTAAAGCCTCAGCTAAAGTTTTTGTAAGGAATAAACTTCCTTGTAGTATATGTCGTGTTGCTGTGTTAGAATTTAGTGCAGCTAACTTCTGAACACCAACTAAAGAATTAGGGTCTGGTGTTGAACCATCACGTGCTTCATTTAGTCCTGTGACAGACCTTATCATATCTAAATAGTGGTTGTAGTTTCCAATAAGCATCTGCATTTTAGACGCTCCACTGTTAGATGTTAATTGCTGAATAGGAACTCTGGCGTTATTAAACTCACCATCTTGAGTGTAGCTTCTTCCTACAACACTACCAGTTTGAAAATAAAGTCTTAGCGCATCAGAAGGGTCATAAGCGTTGCCTGTTCCTAAGTCTACTTCGTTTAGTCCGTCAGCATCTATAAAGACACCATCAGGAACAACACGTGAAACAACTTGCTGTAACTTAAGATGCGTCATTTGTATTAAGTCAGCAAATGGTATCATTCTTCTAACCAAAGACTCAACCACACCTTTGTACATTCTGGGCGCTACAGCTACATAATTAGACATAGCGAACTGATTAGCAGAATTTGGTCTTACCATATTCTCCATCATATCCCACTTTAATATTATGTTGGTGCCCATAACCATAACACCTTCATACCAAACGTCTATGGTTTTTTCTACCTTTTCAAAGTTTCTCTCCTCCATCATTTCTTCAGTAGGATTGAACTGGTCATCTTTTTCAACTACTCTGTAAGAACCTTCAGATATTTCTTTCTTCTTGTAAACAAACTTGTTAGTAGTCTTGTAGTTAAAATACATTAAGGTACAAGTGTCTCTGGCAAACATACTGTTTTCGTACATAGCCGCAACATTATAGTAGTCATACCAAGACTGACTATACTTAGATATTTCTTCCATATCTTCGTTAGTCAAGTCAGGGTTAATTTTTACAAGCTCTGATATTGGAACTGTTTTGATTTCTCCCCAATAGAAACAATCTTTGAAGTATGGATCTTCTGTGTAACTGTACACAACATTAGCTGGATCAACATACTCTACACGAATACCATCGCCTTTTTGAAACATGTGCTTACATATACCAATACCTAAAGTTGTTATATCATAGTCGCATTGTTTTCTAACCTGAGAGTAATGATTCTCTTCAAGCATAGTGTTAATGGCTTGTTCTGAGGCTATCTCAATAGCTGGCTTGTAGTTCATTTGCATAAACAATTCAAGCTCCATATCATTCTCAGGAATATTATCTTTAGCTATGGTGAAAGGATTAACACCGAACTCTTGTTCTATCTGATTAAATAAATCTTTGTTAACCATATTCTTTTCAACCATCTTCTGAAACTCACTTCTCTTTTCAGCAGACATAGCGTCTTGAGCAAAACAGTTGATTTTAAAAAGCCTATCTGACATTCCGTTAACCACAATGTCAACAAACTTTGGTATAATTGGAACTGGTGTCCAATCTAAATTTAGATACGATAAATCTCCATCAATAGCTAATTCGTTTTTATACTTTGCTATTGACTGCTCTCCTCTTGCATACAGTCTTAATCTATGAAACTCAGCCCACTGGCTATAAAACCTACAGGTGTTTCCATCTCTTCTGAACCATTCGTACTGAATCGCTTGTCCTATTTGGAGACCATATTCTTTTGTTTTCTTCTTTGAATCTGAAACAAACTGGTCAGGAAATGCGGCAGCCTGAATGTCTATTTTTACTGACTTCATCTATTAATTATTTGACTTATTGAAGACTTGTTATCGTATCTTGCAAAGTTAATACTTATTTTCGATTTTTGTTTAGAAGGTGTGTATAAGTGCTTTTGATTGGCCATTATAGCTAATCCAGAACTAATAGAAGCATCAAACTTAGTTCGATTAGTAATATCAAACTTAGCCCAGTCCTCTAATGTTTTCATAAAATACATAGAACCCATTTCGTCTGGGTCTCTATATTGACCACTTAAATCCATACCCACATGCTTCTCAATGTAGGACTCAATCGCTGATGCGTGAGACTGCTTTACATCTTCAGAAGTATTGGGTATACCACCTAACTCTCTTTCAGTTTTTGACAACTTATTAAATGTTTTGTCAGGTCTATTTAAACTGAAACCTCTGTACCCTCTGTTCTTAAAATGATACAGCAATCTGGGTTTGTTATTCTCGCAAAGTATAGGCATTCCATAAAACACACAAGCCATTAAAACTTCCTCAAAAAATATTTCTGCTGTTTGTGGTCTGGCGATATACTCTAAAAAAAACTCATTACTTGGAGCTTCTTCCATATTAAACTTTGTCATACCATGAAGAGCACCATTAGAACCTTTACCAACAACAACTCCTGATATGTCATAGGAATCACATCCGAAAGAACCTAAGTGTTCGTTTGCTGGGTGTTTAACCCCTCTTCTTACCTCCACTCTGTTCTGTAAATGTTTTGCTGGAATCCAGCTAACTAAAAATCTTCCGTTTCTATTAGGGCTCCAAACAACCTTGCTGTCTTTTATACCATTCTGCCAATGAAAAGATCCACGTGTTAAATGGTGTTTAAGATTTATAGAATCGTTATAATCTATCTGTTGATATATCTTAGTTAGATTAAATAAAGATTGTTTACTCTCATCTCGAAAGGCGTGTGACTCAGACCTTGGGAACTGCCTGTAAAATTCATTGAGAGCATCAGGGTCTTGAGTTAAAGACTCTACCTCGTTCTCCCAATAATCTATTGCACCCACACTAATATATTCATCATCAATGCCTAACACAGGTTCTTTGGGTGACCTGAAAACAGGCATACCATACTTATCTATAAACCCTTCCATGTTCCATTCCATTGGTATAAACAAGCAATACATACCACTTTTGGTTTGACCGTTGGAGTTTCGTTTAGTTGGATATGAATCTTCGTATAAAGATTTAAAGTTACTACCACCTTTGTCTAAAGCATTTGATGTAGAGCCCATCATACACTTACCTATAATTTTGCTACCAAGTCTTAAACAGGTCTTTGTAACTCGCCAATTGTTAAGTATGTTGTCAGGCTTTTCCCACTTTCCACTCTCATCGTGCAACAACAGTCTAAGTTTCTCACCATCATAGCTGTTGTCTCCTGTGTTCTTCCAGTCAATAGTGGTATCAAGTCCTTCAAGTTCTGACTCCTCTATCTCATACATATTCTTCTTTGTAATCTTAGAAGCAGGAACACGATATGCTAATTCAGTCTTTGGTTTATCCATACCATCTTGTATGGGTTTAAAAAAGAATGGATAGTTATTAGATATAGGAACTACCTTGTCTGTAAACATTTTCTTAGCATCTGAACCAGTTTTAGATAGTATACCAATACGAGAATCTTTACTTATAGTTGCTTGATTAACACCTTCTGATGAGCTCATAAAAGAAAAACCAGAACGTCTTATCTTTAAATAGCACATTCCAAAGCTTCTCTTGTCCGCCTTGCAGGCCTCCCAGAATATATAAAATATTCGGTTAGCTTCACGAAAGTCTGGTAGACCAACATCAATCTTAGTCCATTGTAAATACATATAGTGAGTCCCAGTAATGTATGTAGGCTTTCCATTATTCATAAACCAGAAACCTTCTTCTCTTCTGTCAAACTCTTCTTCTATATAGTCTACCCACTTTGACTTAAACTGGTCTGGAGCATCGTGCCATTGGAATATAGACTTTATTCTACTCAACGATTTGTCGTATGCAAAGGGCTGCCAATATTGTTCAGACTTAGATTTAGATCTTGAATATACATTTTTAGGTACTTTGGGCAAAGCAATCTTTAAACCATTTACGCTTATTATATCCCCTATCTCTCCAGTCTTAGATATTACTACAAAATCATACTTAGGGTCGTATCCATATCTCCAACTCTTAGCCCTGTTCTTGTTAGTAATCACAGACTTAGATACTACATCTTTCAATACAATGTATAAGTTATTTAGATCTTGACTCTGCAAATCCTTTAGGTTTGTTAGATTTATTTTCTACGGTTCCTCCTTCAAGCAAGGTTCTTTCCTCTTCTATTCTTTTTAGTATTTCAAAAGCATCCATAATACAAAGCTTCTTAGTAGCTGCAGCATTCTTTAATCTGTCGGCAGCCAACTCATCATCTTTATCATACTTAATAATATCTTCCTTAGCTACTTTAATTAATTGCTTAACAGCTCTTTCGCCAGCTTCTATTATTTGTAATTTTATTTCTTTGCTACTCATAATACCATTGTTATGTTTTGTGTGTACATTCTATACATGACTTCATCCTCTACTATAAATTCATATTCGCTGTCAGGCTGAAAGCTAACTTCATCACCCTCCTTTACACCCATGTCTAACAGCTCTTGATTTATATACTTTATCTTACCTACCAAAGGTTCGCTTTTAACTCCTTTGTGTATAAAAAAATCTTTAACCTCAACAGGCTCTACAAAACAATACTTACCGTAAGCAGACCACTTGCCATTTCTTTTATACATATAGAACTGACTTTCATCTACAAAGAATAAGTCATCCTTAAAATAACTTCTTCCACTTTTTTGTCTACCGTACATATCATAATAGAACTTAAAAACATTATGATGAACCAATAGCATGTCACCAACCTGAACTGGTCCTTTGTAGTTTATAGGTGTTTCTATAACCTCAGCAAATCTATTAGATGATGTATGGTCTTCTTGTGATACGCTGGTTATAAACTCCACCTCTCCAATATCTTTTGTATTGTTATACCTCTTTTTGTATAAAGGTTTAACAATAAAGTTATACGGAGACTTCATTAAAAGTTTATATTATATTCTATAGATATGGGAAGTGTATCCAAAAATTCTTTCCATACAAAGATTTCTGAATCTTTAATTATCCATATTTTATATGACGATTTTTTTGCTTGAATTAAGTGTATCTTGTAAGACCCACCCAAAACATCTTGACCGACTATGTAGTGCATGGCGTTGTCTTTGTAGTCAGCGCCAATAGAGATTTTACGTATATCCATTTTATTTTACTTGTCATCAACTAAATTATCATTCATTATCTTAGTAATCTCTTTGACAGTTTCAAGGTGACTAATAGGCAATGATTGTAATAACTTATTGATTTGATTTATTGATTCTTGATTTAATTTTATTTCCATTTTATTATGCTAATAATACTTTATGTAATGTCCCGTTTATATATACAGGAAGGTATCTTGTAGATGTATTTACTTGAGTTGTTACTGGAGCTAAAGGAACTGTAGATGAACCTATAGAGATGGTGTTGGGTCCAAATGATTCCGCTGCATTACCCAGCACTAAAACATTATCGTGAGCTGCAATAGCGTTAGCTCCTAAAGCTGTTGCGTTAGCCAGCGTGAAAGTTTGAGTAGAACCAAAGCTGTTTATGTTGTTACCAATCAAAGTACAGCTGGCAGCATTTGAGCTTGACCAGTTGGTACCCGTTCTACTTCCTACAACTGTATTTCCTTGTCCTTCTGCTGTTGGCATAGAACTTGATCCTATAATTACACAATCATCCTGAACACCACCTGTAGCTGCTTGGTACCCCACAACTACTACACCAGATTTTAAAGAGCCTGACGTAGCCGCTTCATATCCTATTATAACATTAGAGCTTGTGCCTACACCACCTAAACTTAAATTTAATGCAGCACGTGACCCTATAATAACGTCACCATTTCTAACACCAAGAGTTCCGTTTGCTGTGTTACTACCTATGACCACAACATCGCTTTCATCTGTAAAGCCCGTAGCTGAGTTAGACCCTATAATGGTATTTCTAACATATTGAGTAGGAGATAATGTAGCATTAGAAAGTCCACCTGGAGATATTAAAACATTATCCACTCCAAAACCACCTGCTGGAAGGTTACCTGATACATCAGTAACAGCAAAAGTATTCTTGGTGTTTTCAACATATATACTACTGCTGTTTCCTAAACTTAAGGTGTATCCAGACCTAACGGTTGTTCCGTCTATATTAACAGAGTCAGATCCTGTGTCGTATATTCTACTATTACCTATAGCTGATGCACTTGTGAATTTACTAATGAAATCTTGAGTACCAGATATTGTTGATGTAGAATTTATAGTTAAAGTATTAGTGGCTGTATTAAGGGAAGTGCTTATGTTTGTTCCTCCTACAATACTAACATTTTGTCCGTCTGTAATTGTATCTGTACCACCTGCGTCTCCAGTTAAGTTCCACGATGTCATTCCTCCTCCACCACCAGTAGCGCTAATCTGTACAGCTCCAGTGCTTGCATCTAAAGATATTCCAGCGCCAGCTGATAGACTTGTTACACCAGTGTTGGATATTATGATGTCTCCTGTGTTTTGATCTACTGATATTCCAGAACCAGAAACAGCTAATGACAATACGCCATCATTTTCAATGGTAACTTCCAAGCCTGAGTCTGATGTTGTAATACCATCTCCTCCTAATATTTTCACTATGTCTGCATCAGATACAGTATCATAAGGAGCGCCATCGTCAGTTCCTAAAACCCAATTACTCATAGTCCCTGTTGGACCGTTATAGTTTATTACTAAATCTCCAGTAAATGGTCCAGCCCCTGTTCCAGCTATAGTTAAGTATCCATCTGTATTGTTAACACTTGTAACTACACTACCTGAAAGAGATGGTGTGGCCCACGTATTAT
>Ga0208898_1000171_pt1 | contig 54578 bp, 50 predicted proteins | sample VirMetDEL_Mar_4_FD_184513 | JGI IMG/M metagenome (GOLD analysis project Ga0208898, IMG submission 184513) | Aqueous microbial communities from the Delaware River and Bay under freshwater to marine salinity gradient to study organic matter... | ecosystem: Environmental > Aquatic > Marine >... | reverse complement strand
GCAACATCGAGCCGGGGCTGTGCTCGGGCACGGAATTTTCACTGGTACGCCTGGCCGGTGACCAGGACGCGGTGAACGCGCTGTACCGCGACGTGGAGGCAATCCGCCCTGAGGATCTGGCCAACACGGTGGTGTGGATCGCAGGCCAGCCGCCGCACGTGAACATCAACTCGGTGGAAATCATGCCGGTAGCCCAGAGTTACGCCGCGCTGAACATCGCCCGCAACCTGTAGCCCGGGCATGCCGGTGGCTGGCACCAGGGCAGGGATTTATGCCGGGCCAAGCGCTCCAAGCGTTGCTATAACGCGCCACTACCCATGAAGGAGTCTTATGGATACCGCGCGACACCGCCAATACCCTGCTCACTTTCCGGTAGTCGCCCGTGAATGCAGCTTTACCTAGGCCGTGGCTAAGTGAAACGACTGCAGTGACTTTCATGGGGCTTACCTCTGAATCGAAGGATCAGAGACAGCTTCATGCAAATCACGCTGGGCGCTTTGATTGTTGGGTCAACCCTGTCTAGTCCTGAAATAGGTGTAAACCTATTTCAGGACTAGACATCTGGCAGACCGCCCCATTCACTTCAGGTTCTGCTCAATCCAACCGGCCGTCGTCGTCAGATCAATACCGTGTGCGGCATTGAAGGTCTGGCTCTTATCCCAAGCGACTCCTTTACCTTCAGCGAACACTGCTCGGTACTTGCTTAGCTGGTCATTCGGAGCAGCATTGAGATCGTTCTTCAATTTGGGAACGCTCCATTCGATGCGAGATACCGTGCGGTTGAGTCTTGCATCAATCGCATCCGCCAACTGTGCGTAGGTCAGGGTGTCTCCGGCCACGAAGACCACCTGATTGGCAAGGCGAGGCTTGGCGAACACAATCTTCGCCGTCAGCATCCCTATATCTTCTGGCGTAGTAACGGTGACCTGAGTATCCCAACTGCCTAGCGCATGAACAGTGTTTTTTGCCAGGTCAACCACGCCAAACGCCGGCTCGAACAAGAAGCTTGTAAACATCCCTGTGGAGACGATGATCCATTCGGTTGTGCGCTGCGCACGCAGTAGTTCACGGACCTCAAGTTGCTCATCAAACAAATCCTGCGCACTGCCTTTGCCAATCACGTCGTAGTCCACGCCAAACTGCCACGGCACGTAGCGTTTTACACGTGCCTGAAGCACAGCACGGGTGAGTTTCAGTTGGGTGCCGGCACCAGCGATAAAACCTACGCAACTGATGATCGTGTCGAATCGGGCGAAATGCTCGGCAAGTTCCTCAACTGAATCGTTAATGACGTCAGCCTGCAAAATGGATACGCCTAACCCACGGAGTTCTTCAATGGCCTGCGCTTTAGAAGCGTCTTGAATCACGGCCACGGGTGGACGCAGAAGCACGCTAAGACGAACGCCTGCATCCTTCTTGTTTGGCACAGCCCTGGCCAACTCGCGCAGCACGGACATGCCGAGTTCACCGGCCCCCAGCACCAGAATGTTGTCGGTTTCCACTGGTTTTGGCGCTTGCATGAATGTTCTCCAATGTGCAGATCAACGTGAGTGAGCGTTATCCTGTCACCATTGGAGCCTGCCCATAAGTAGGTACACGAGTGATCCTGGGGGGCGAATGGATAACGAAGAAATCATTAGGCAGTCGCAAGCTGCATGCGAAGCGCTCAGCGCAGAAGATGATGGTTTGAAGCGGGAAGTTCTCACCCATGCAGGTAATCGCTGGTCGCTGGGAATCGTCCACACACTAGGAGTGGAGGGACGGCTGCGGCATGCGGAGATAGCCAGGCGCATGAGTGGCGTGACGCAGCGGATGTTGACCCGCAGCTTGCGCCAGCTGGAAAGAGACGGCCTGGTTCTACGCCGGGATTACAACGAGGTGCCGCCACGTGTCGACTACGAATTATCCGAGCTGGGACGGGGCTTGCTAGCGCGGATGATTCCATTGTGGATGTGGGTAGCAGAGAACGCCGAAGGTTTTCGCGATGCTCGTATTCTCTACGATTCTGACATTTCGAATGATACTAAGTGACAGCTTCTGGCTGATCTCTGCCTGTCGCGACTGACAGTTTTACCCGGCCCGCCTTTGGTTGAAACGACTGCAGCGACTTTCATGATATTTACCTCTGAATCGTAGGACTTGAGATGCATTCATACTGGTCACGCTGTGCGTTTTGATCGCCCCGGCGAAATCCAAGGCAAAAAAAGCCTGCATCGCTGCAGGCTTTTCCCTATCTGGCTCCACGACCTGGACTCGAACCAGGGACCCAATGATTAACAGTCATTTGATCGCAACGGTGCCACGGAAGAACGTGGTAGAGATGTAAGGATACTGCATAGCGTGAGCCGCATGAGCGAGCACGCCAGGAAAGTTAGTCGTGTTGGATTAGCTTGTCAAAGCGTGGCAAAGCAATGAACTGCAGGAAAAGGAGGCGGCCGAAGTCAGCTCATGGACCGGCGCGCGCCCCTGTGTTTCGATGGCAGAACATTCACGTAAACACCACTCGGCCCAGCGTCACTGACGCGACTTGCAGCTTACAACTGAAAATCCTCGAGCAAGCACTTCAAACCCTGTGCCTCCATAGTCTTTCAGCCTGTATTTAACGCCCTCAAGCTGATCAGCTGAGACATCTTCCATTTCAAGTTCGCTTAAGTAAAAACTTCCACACACATCAGGAACTTTTAAGCGACGAACCCCCGTAAACGCTAAAACAACTTCAAACTCCGACTGTTCAGACGCATAAAGCATCTCCAGACTAACCTTATAAGTTTCAATTGCCTCTCCCGTATTTTCACGCTGCAAGCTGAGCCCCTGCATCAGATTTAGATTATAAAAATCAAAATCGGAAATAATGGAAAGCTTTTCAACGCCCTCAAAAGCCCTTTCAACTGCCCGCATATTTCCTCCTCGTCATCAGGACGCATATCAGGCCTGACCCCTTAGCATTCTAATATCTCTCCAAACCTGAAGCGGAGCAAAAGCAGCAAAAGGAGATTTATCTTCCCAAATTCCCGCTCGGCCGGCCCTGTCCTCGTTGCTCTATTCGTACACCAACAATCCGCTCTACCTCATCCACGAAACGGCTCGACCCCGTCAACTGACCTCGCTGCAAAGCATCGCGGATGAACCTGATCTCATCCGCTGGAACGGCTTGACGTACGATCCAGCCCGTATTTTATTGGAGTTCTTTCGATATCCCTGGATCAGGAAAAAACATTTGAGTTTCCGCTCTTTTTGAGACAACGCGAGCATCTGAGTCATCTCGCTGCCAACCGCCGCCCAATGCTTTGAACGTGGCCACTGCAGCGCGAGCCGATTCAGTTTGTGCCTGGGCTCTGCCATCAGATGCCGCTAGGAGATGTTCATCGGCATCCAGCACTTCGATCAAGCTGACCACGCCTTTTTCATAGGCGGCAAACGATGTCGCTCTGGCTTTCGCATACGCCGACTCGCCCTGGGCGAGCTGGGTCGATTGTTGCTCGCGGTTGATCCGTGCCGAAACAGCGCTTTCCACATCTTCGCAGGCCCGCAGAACGGACTGGCGGTAAGCGGCCAAGGCTTCGGCTTCCTGGCCCTTTGCCAAATCAATCTGGGCGTTGATGCGGCCAAAATCGAACAGCCGCCAGCGTAATCCCAGTGCCGCCGAAGCCTGACTGGCGCCGTTGCTGAACAGGTTCGCGCTGGATACCGATGTAGCACTGCCGAGCAGCGCTGCCACAGACAGTTTGGGGTAGTACTCGGACATGGCTTCGCCGATACGCGCGCTGGATGCCGCAAGACGGCGCTCCGCGACGATCAAGTCTGGACGCCGACGCAGCAGGTCGGCAGGAGCGCCCATGTCCGAGAGGCCTGGCACCTCAGGGATGGGCGCCAGCTTAGTCAACTGCGCGCTGTAAGTACCGGGCGCCTTGCCCAACATGACATCCAGCGCATTCATTGCCGTGTCAATGCCTGCTTGCAGTACCGGCACGGTGGCCTGCGCTTGGTTCAGCGCGCCTTGGGCCTGGCTCAACTGCAGTTCAGCCGCCAGGCCTTTTGCGTAAAGATGTTCGATGGTGGTGAGCAGTTGTTGTCGTGTGTCGACTTGCCGCCGGGCAATTTCCAGGCGTGCTTGCAGGCCACGGATGCTGATGTAAAGGTCGGCTGTTTGCGCGACCACTGCCAGGCGTGTGGCAATCGCTCCGGCTTGCGAGGCCTGATAATCGGCGAAGGCCGCTTCTTTACCTCGGCGCAGCCCGCCAAACACATCCAGCTCCCAGGCGGCATTCAAGTTCGCCTCATAGGCACTGCCGTAGCGATTATAGGAAGGGTCTGAATTCAGCACTTGGCCCAACGGCGTCTCCAATGACTGACGGGCTCGGGCCGCTTGACCGTTGACGGTAGCCGACGGCAGGAGGGCTGCGTTAGCTGCGCCCAAACCGGCGCGAGCCTGCTCGATCCTTGCGCTTGCCTGGGCTAAATCGAGGTTCTGTTCAAGTGCTCGATTTATCAGTTGACTGAGTATCGGGTCATTAAATGCATTCCACCAAGCAGCGAGATCGGCATTTGCCGCATCCACTTGTCGTGCCTTGGACGTTTGCGCCGAGAAATGCTCGGGCAATTCCACACTGGGTTTTGAGTAGTCGGGGCCCACTGCGCAACCTGCAACCATACCCAAACACAGTAAGACGGCGAAACGAAGAGGAGGATGCATGGGGTACCTGCGAAAGGGTCGATTTGTGACGATATTACAATTTGGTCACAAGTTGTCAACCACCGTTGGGATGAGTAAGCTGCTCGCATGAATCAGCCATCAGTTTCTTCGCCCAGCGCCCGTGGCCCAGCCGATCACGACATTCGAGACCAGATTGTTGCGGCGGCCAACGAACACTTCAGTCAATACGGTTATGGCAAAACAACGGTTTCTGACCTAGCCAAGGCCATCGGCTTTTCCAAGGCTTACATCTACAAATTTTTTGAATCCAAGCAGGCGATTGGTGAAGCAATCTGTACAAATTGCCTGACTGAAATCGTTACGGCAGTGGAGCAAGCCATCAATGTAGACGGCATCTCGCCGACCGAACGTTTTCGGCGCCTGGTCAAAACCTTAATCGCTACAGGTGTGAGCCTGTTCTTTAACGACCGTAAACTCTACGATATCGCAGCGTTCTCCGCGTCGGAGCGATGGCCCAGCTCACAAGTCTATGACGCTCGGATCAAGAGCTTCGTGTTGCAAATCGTGCGTGAGGGGCGAGAGCTCGGCGAGTTTGAACGCAAGACTCCGCTGGACGAGACGGTAGAGGCGATTCATCTCGCTCTGCGGCCCTTCATCAATCCTCTGCTATTGCAGTACAACCTCGATTTTGTTGAAGAAGCCCCTTCTCTCATCTCCAATCTGGTTCTGCGCAGCCTGATGCCTTAAACCTCTGCTGACGGATGCGCTGCGCATCCGTATCAGCGTGTGCGCCTGAAAAAACTAGCTATCGAGCCTCTTTGCTTTGCTCTGATCAAGTGGGCGACGTTCATTCATCTCGGCAGTGACTATTGACAGAAATGGTCACTTGAATAAGCATGGTGCATCCGCTACCGAGAGGTCTTTATGATCCAGCGCCACCGCATGTCACTCATTTTCATTGTCTTGTTGCCGTTTGCCCTAGCGGCCTGCAACGAGGCCACGCCCGCCGATCCTCGCCTTCAAGTGCCCTTGGTACGCATCGGCGTGGTTCAACCCTCCGCGCCTGCAGCACGGGTATTCACCGGTATCGTCGCGGCTCGAGTTCAGAGCGATCTCGGTTTTCGGGTGCCAGGGAAAGTCTTGGAGCGCTTGGTGGACTCTGGGCAGAGTGTCAAACGTGGGCAGCCACTCATGCGTATCGATGCCAACGACCTGACGCTGACCGCGAGGGCGCAGCAGGAAGCGGTGCTGGCCGCTATGGCCCGAGCCCGGCAGACCTCCGATGATGAGCTTCGCTACCGTGATTTGGTGTCCGTCGGTGCGGTATCTGCCTCAGCTTACGCGGGGATCAAAGCGGCTGCCGACTCGGCGAAAGCTCAGCTAAACGCTGCCCAGGCTCAGGCTGATGTGGCGAAAAACGCGACCGGTTATTCGACGTTGGTGGCGGATGCTGACGGGGTGGTAGTGGATACCTTGGCGGAGCCGGGACAGGTAGTTGGCGCAGGACAGAGGGTGGTACGCGTTGCCCATTCAGGGCAGCGCGAGGCCGTGATCCAGTTACCCGAGACGCTACGTCCTGCGCTGGGCTCGGCGGCGACGGTTGAGCTCTACGGGCAGAACCAGCGTGCAGGCAGCGCCCATTTACGTCAGCTGTCCGACTCTGCGGACCAACAGACCCGAACGTATGAAGCGCGTTATGTGCTGGAGGGGGCGCTCTCCAACGCCACCCTGGGTTCGACTATCTCAGTGTCTATCGCTGACACGGATGTTGCTGATGCCAAGGAATTACAGGTGCCCATAGGGGCCCTCTACGACGCGGGTAAAGGCCCGGGTGTCTGGGTGGTTGAGGGAGAACCGGAGCATGTGGTGTGGCGCCCGATCAAGGTTCGCAGCTTGAATAACGAGGCCAGTGTGCGCGTGACGGGTGATCTCCAGGTGGGTGATCGTGTCGTCGCATTGGGGGCACACCTATTGAATGAGGGAGAGAAAGTCAGGACTGAACTTGCCGGTGCCACGCAAAAAACGGTGGTTGAGGTGAGTCGATGAGCGGCTTCAATCTTTCGGCGCTGGCAGTACGCGAGCGCTCAATCACCCTGTTTTTGATCCTGCTGATTTCTGTGGGTGGGTTGTACGCCTTCTTCAAACTGGGGCGTGCGGAAGACCCGGCATTCACCATTAAACAAATGACGCTGGTCACAGCCTGGCCTGGGGCGACGGCCCAGGAGATGCAAGACCAGGTGGTAGAAAAGCTGGAAAAACGCATGCAGGAACTGCGTTGGTACGATAGGACCGAGACCTTTACCCGGCCCGGCTTGGCATTTACCACGGTTTATCTGCTCGATAGCACGCCACCCTCAGCCGTCCAGGAGGAGTTTTACCAGGCACGCAAAAAAGTCCTGGATGAGCAGAAGGGGTTGCCGTCTGGGGTGATCGGCCCGATGGTCAATGATGAGTATTCCGATGTCACCTTCGCGCTCTATGCGCTCAAGGCCAAGGGCGAGCCGCAACGTCTGTTGGTACGCGAAGCCGAGAGCTTGCGCCAGCGTTTGCTGCATGTAGCGGGTGTGAAGAAGGTCAACATCATCGGTGAACAGGCCGAGCGCGTTTTTGTCGAGCTGTCCTACGAGCGTCTGGCGACGCTGGGCATTTCTGCACGAGACATCTTCAGTGCGTTGAACACGCAAAACATGATAACGCCGGCCGGTTCGGTAGAAGCGAAGGGGCCCCAGGTTTTCATCCGCCTGGATGGCGCGTTTGATGACCTGCAGAAGATTCGCAATACCCCGCTGACAGTGCAGGGCAGAACCCTCAAGTTGTCCGACGTGGCTGAGGTCAAGCGCGGTTATGAGGACCCCGCGACATTCCTGGTACGCAACAACGGCGAGCCAGCACTGTTGCTCGGCGTGGTCATGCGCGATGGCTGGAACGGTCTGGATTTGGGGAAGTCGCTGGACGCTGAGGCAACAGCGATCAATGAGCAGATGCCTTTGGGCATGAGCCTGACCAAGGTCACGGATCAGGCGGTGAATATTGACGCATCCGTCAACGAGTTCATGGTGAAGTTTTTTGCTGCCTTGGGCGTGGTGCTGCTGGTGTGTTTTCTCAGCATGGGCTGGCGTGTCGGCGTTGTGGTTGCCGCAGCGGTGCCGCTGACCCTGGCGGCCGTGTTCATTGTCATGGCGGCCACGGGCAAAGACTTCGATCGAATTACCCTGGGCTCGTTGATTCTGGCGCTGGGACTGCTGGTGGACGATGCCATCATTGCCATTGAAATGATGGTGGTGAAGATGGAGGAAGGCTACGACCGAATCAAGGCCTCCGCTTATGCCTGGAGCCACACGGCCGCGCCGATGTTGTCGGGGACGTTGGTAACGGCGATCGGCTTTATGCCCAACGGTTTTGCCAAGTCGACCGCTGGTGAGTACACCGCGAACATGTTCTGGATCGTTGGCATTGCGCTGATCACTTCCTGGGTGGTGGCCGTGGTGTTTACCCCTTACCTGGGCGTCAAACTGCTGCCGCAGATCAAGGTGCCTGAAGGTGGGCATACGGCGATTTACGGTACACCGAACTACCAGCGTTTCAGGCGCCTGCTGGGCAGTGTGATCCGCCGCAATGGCCTGGTGGCGACATCCGTCGTGGGCTTGTTTGTTGTTGCGATTATGGGCATGGGCGTGGTCAAGAAGCAGTTCTTTCCAACATCCGACCGACCTGAGGTGCTGGTTGAGGTGCAGATGCCTTACGGCACCGCTATCGAACAGACTGATATGGCGGCGGCCAAGGTCGAGGCGTGGTTGACTCAGCAGCCGGAAGCCAAGATCGTCACCGCTTACATTGGCCAGGGCGCGCCGCGCTTCTATTTGGCGATGGCCCCTGAGCTACCCGATCCATCCTTCGCAAAAATCGTCGTCCTGACGGCGAATCAGCAAGAGCGTGAGGCGCTCAAGATTCGGCTCAGGCAAGCCACGACCGATGGTTTGGCGCCTGAAGCCCGCGTGCGGGTGACGCAGTTGGTATTCGGTCCTTACTCACCGTATCCGGTGGCCTTTCGGGTGATGGGCGCCGACCCCGCAGTGTTGCGGGATATCGCCGCGCAGGTGCGTGAGGTCATGACCGCCAGCCCCATGATGAGGACCGTCAACACCGACTTGGGCGAGCGCGTGCCGGCACTTCATCTCACGCTGGATCAGGATCGCCTGCAAGCATTCGGCTTGACCTCGACCGATGTCGCGCAACAGCTGCAATTTCTGCTCACGGGGGTGCCTGTCACCGAGGTGCGTGAGGACATTCGTTCGGTTCAGGTGGTCGCTCGCTCCGCTGGTGAGACGCGTCTTGATCCATCGAAAATTGCCGCCTTCACGCTGACCGGCGCCCAAGGCCAGCGCGTGTCGCTGTCCCAGGTAGGGGCGATGGATGTGCGCATGGAGGAGCCCATCCTGCGGCGGCGTGATCGGACGCCGACCATCACCGTGCGCGGTGACGTGGCTGAAGGTCTTCAGCCTCCCGATGTCTCCAACGCCTTGATAACGCAGCTGCAGCCCATCATCGAAAAACTGCCGGTGGGCTACCGCATTGAGTTTGCCGGCTCGATCGAAGAGTCGGGTAAAGCGAACAAGGCATTGCTGCCGTTGTTCCCGATCATGATTGCGCTGATGTTGCTGACCATCATCATTCAGGTGCGCTCGATGTCGGCAATGATGATGGTGTTCGCCACCGCGCCTTTGGGCCTGATTGGTGTGGTGCCAATTCTGCTGTTGTTCCAGCAGCCGTTCGGGATCAACGCCTTGGTGGGATTGATTGCCTTGTCAGGGATTCTGATGCGCAACACGCTGATCCTCATTGGCCAGATCCACTCTAATAAGCAAGCCGGTCTGTCGCCTTATGACGCAGTGGTCGAAGCCACTGTGCAGCGTGCACGGCCAGTGATTCTCACGGCGTTGGCGGCGATGCTGGCGTTCATTCCGCTGACCCATTCGGTGTTCTGGGGAACGCTGGCGTACACCCTGATTGGCGGTACGTTTGCCGGCACAGTACTGACCTTGGTGTTCCTGCCAGCGATGTACACCCTCTGGTTCAAGATCAAGCCCGAGCCCGCGCATGAGCTTGCAGCGAACACTCATGTTGCTTGATACCTGCGGGCCTGGGCTGCGGCACCATCATCTGCATCGCTGTGACCGTGCGAGCCGCCGGACGCTAATCGCACTTTGGGAGAACCACCACGGTGTGGCGTAGCCTTAAAGGTTCTGGCTACCGGGGTTGCTGTCAACGACAGCGCTCTGCCCGACCTTTTCTACGCCTGGGGAGAATTCGGCTCAAGGCTCGAATTGTTGGGCGTTCTGCGGCTGCGGATGAAATTATCCTCCGGTGGAAATCAGAAACGCAGCTCGCTGGAGCGTACAAACACGTGCAGCGACAGCAAGACCGTCAGCCGGGTAAGCGCGCGGCCTTTATAGGTGTCGATCCGTTCCTGCAATTCAGGCAAGCGCGATAAGGGTTCTACCCTTGAAATAGCTGGTACCCACCGGAATCCGACAGAACGCCAAAACGAAAAAACCCGCCAGAAGGCGGGTTTTTCGGGGTGTTCAGAGATTTTGAAAGCCTTCTCTGAAACCTTGTCTGGCTCCACGACCTGGACTCGAACCAGGGACCCAATGATTAACAGTCATTTGCTCTACCAACTGAGCTATCGCGGAATTCACCGTATGTTACTGATTAAAAAGGACAAGTCAAGCACTACCTGGCATTGCCGAACGCAATCGGATAACCCGTTCGGCTTTTACCCTGCGTGGGCCATTTCCTTGGCCAGGTCCAGCCAGGCGCGCGCTGCAGGTGGCAGGTGGGCGCTGGCGCGCCAGGCCAGGGCGATGTGCCAGTCGGTGTGGGGTTCGTCCAAGGGGATCAGGGCGATGCCGGCGTGCTGGTGCTTGTGCGCGAGCATGCGTGGCAGGAAGGCGACGCCCAGCCCTGCCGCCACCAAGTCGACGATGAAGTCGATCTGCCCACTACGGGCGGTGACGCGGGGCGTCACGCCCTTGCGTTCGCAGGCGGCGAGGATTAATGCGTTCAGGGCAAAACCGGCTTCGAACAGAATGAACGGTGAATCCGCGAGGTCGGTGAAGTCGATGCGCTGGCGCCGCGCGAGCGCATGGCTCATGGGCAGCACGGCCATCAGCGGCTCATTGCGCACGGGCTGGTAGTCGAAGCCATCGTCTACCGGCAGCAACAGGGCCGCCAGGTCGACCTCCCCGGCTTCCAGACATTCATGCAGTTTTTTGCTGCCGTGCTCGGTGAGTTCGATATCGATGTCCGGGTAGCGGTTGCGGTAGGTGGCGAACATAGACGCGAACAACACGCCGCATCCCACCGGCGGCAGGCCGATGCGCAGCACGCCGCGCTTGAGGTCGCGCAGGTCGTTGATCTCGGCGACCAGATCGCTGCGTTCGGCGAGCAGCACGAGGGCGCGACGGTAGGCAATTTCGCCTGCGGCGGTAAGTTCGTTCTTGTGTCCAAGACGATTAAGCAGCGGCGCGCCCAGTTCTTCTTCCAGGGTCTTGACGGCCTTGCTCACCGTCGACTGGGTCAGCGACACCACCTGCGCCGCCTGGGAAAACCCGCCCTGGCGCACCACCTCGACGAAGACACGCAGTGTTCTCAGGTTCATCGGTATTCCTTTTGCGACTGGGCATTAGCGATAAAAGTTGTTTTTATCATGCCAGAAGTTTGCTTACCGTAACCCCCCTTTGCCCTGTGGAGTCACTGCTCATGATCATTTCGTCGGCATCCGATTACCGTGCCGCCGCCAAGCGCAAGCTGCCGCGCTTCCTGTTCGACTACATCGACGGTGGCGCCTACGCCGAACACACGATGCGTGCCAACAGTTCGGACCTGGCCGAGATCAGCCTGCGCCAACGCATTCTGCGCAACGTGGATAGCCTGAGTTTGAAGACCACGCTGTTCGGTCAGGAACATGCCATGCCGATCATCCTCAGCCCCGTTGGCTTGACCGGTATGTACGCACGGCGCGGCGAGGTGCAGGCGGCCAAGGCGGCGGCCAACAAAGGGATTCCCTTCTGTCTGTCGACCGTGTCGGTGTGTTCGATCGAGGAAGTGGCGTCGCAAAGCGCGCAGTCGATCTGGTTCCAGCTCTATGTGCTCAAGGACCGCGGCTTTATGCGTAACGCGCTGGAACGGGCGCAGGCCGCCGGGGTGACGACGCTGGTGTTCACCGTCGATATGCCGACGCCGGGCGCGCGTTACCGTGATGCACACTCGGGCATGTCCGGGCCGTATGCCTCGGCGCGCCGGATGCTGCAAGCCGTCACCAAGCCACAATGGGCCTGGGATGTCGGCGTGCTGGGCCGCCCGCACGACCTGGGCAATATCTCCAAGTACCTGGGCAAGCCCACCACCCTCGAAGATTACGTCGGTTGGCTGGCCAACAACTTCGACCCGTCGATCAGTTGGAAAGACTTGGAGTGGATACGCGAGTTCTGGAAAGGCCCGATGATCATCAAGGGCATCCTCGACCCGCAGGACGCCAAGGACGCAGTGAGCTTCGGCGCCGATGGTATCGTGGTCTCCAACCATGGCGGCCGCCAGTTGGACGGCGTGCTCTCCACCGCCAAGGCACTGCCGCCCATTGCCCAGGCAGTCGGCGATGACCTGACGGTGCTGGTGGACTCCGGCATCCGCTCCGGGCTCGACGTGGTACGCATGCTCGCCCTGGGCGCCAAGGCATGCCTGTTGGGACGTTCGACCGCCTATGCGTTGGCCGCCGATGGCCAGCACGGGGTGGAAAACCTGTTGGATATCTTCGCCAAGGAAATGCGTGTGGCCATGACGCTGACCGGCGTGACGTCGATCGAGCAGATCGACGCCACCACGCTGGTTCAGTACGGCGGGTAAAACCGCCGTCACCTGCCAAATAACTGACATCCTTTCGCCATGGCTGTTTTTTACCCCATAAACAGCCTTTGATTTATAAGGATTTTATTCAAAATAAAACAAAGTGGCATGAATCTCGCTCTAGCCCTTTCAAGCAGGTTAAGCGATGACAAGACGTGTGGCAGTGCCCAAGGGTTATAACCCCTGGCAAAGCGGTTTAAACTGTTTCCAATGTTTTACGGAACTGAAGGAACAGTAAGACGCTTGGCACTCGCCACTCTCATCGAGCCTGTAAGACAGCTAAGTGCTTAGAGGCCGACTGCTTATGAAAACCCCGCCCCAGCTCCACGCAATTGACTTCGACAGTGCCAAATTGCAACGCCTGGGCTTTAGTCAGCCATCCCCTCTCTCGCACCGCCCCACCACGGTTGCTCAACTGCGCCAACAACTGGGCCTGCAACTGCAGACCAGCCTGGAACCGCAACGCATCCTCGGTCTGTTCTTTCGCGAGATCCAGCGCCTGGTGCCCCTGGACGCTCTGCACTACAGCCATCAGGCCAGTGACCTGCGCCTGGAATTCGGCCATCGCGGCCATCATTCGGTGAGCTACGCCTTGAGCCATGAAGGCGAACATCTGGGCGAGCTGGTATTCCGTCGCAACCAACGCTTGATGGAAGAAGAACTGAGTCAACTCGAATCGCTGCTGGCCACCCTGCTCTACCCGATGCGTAACGCCCTGCTCTATCGCGCCGCGACCCGCAGCGCCCTGCGTGACCCGTTGACCGAAACCGGCAACCGCATCGCCATGGACCAGACCCTGCAGCGGGAAATCGACATGGCGCGGCGACACTCGACCCCGTTGTCCCTGCTGATGCTCGACATCGATCACTTCAAACGCATCAACGACACTCACGGCCACGCGGCCGGCGACAAGGTACTGCGCGCCGTGGCTGCGTCGATCAAGGGCCAGTTGCGCAATGTGGACATGGTGTTCCGCTTTGGCGGGGAAGAGTTCCTGATCCTGCTCTCCAACACCGGCCGGGATGCGGCGGCGGTCGTCGGCGAGCGCCTGCGCCAGGCGGCACAGGCCCAGGAATATTGGGCGGATGACATACGCATCGATCTGACGGTGAGCCTGGGCTGCTCGACGTTGTTGCCTGCCGAGTCTGCCGAAAGCCTGTTGCGTCGGGCCGACAGCGCCTTGTATGTGGCCAAGCGCGAAGGTCGCAACCGCTTGGCAATGGCGGGGTAAACCCCCGCCACGCGTTTCACATCACGCTTCGCTGGCGACGCGCACCAGGCGCTCGCGAACAGGCGCGGCCGCCGGTTTGTCTTTCTCCAGGCGCATGCAGTTTTCCAGGAACAGGTACATGTAGTTGTAGCTCTTGCACACGGCCTGGCGCAGCTCTGCCTGCAGTTGTCGGCTGGGGTTCGTACCGGCCAGGGTGCAGACGATTTCCAGCGCTTCCCAAGGGTGGGCGTCGTCGTACTGGGCATGCATCTTCAGCCACTTCATCGCGCGCTTGCGGTCTTCCTCGGGGAAGGCTGCCGCATAAACGCCGGTGGAGCACACCAACGCGGACCACTCCCCCGTCGCGCCCTCGATAGCATAGTTGGTGGCGGCGATCGCAACGATCAACGAATCGGCCGAACTGGTGTGCCAGCACCAATGGCTCAGTGCATGCAATTCCGGGGGTACGTTCTGTGCTTGCAGGTCTTCGAGGCTGACGCCGTGGGCGCGGGCCCAATGCAGCCAGTAATCGGCGTGGTTCAATTCCACCCGAATATTGCGCATCAGCCAACGCCGCGCCATATCCTCGCCAGGATGACGGGCAAACTTGGTCTTGGTGAGGTTCTGTGCCATATATAAGGCAAACTGTTCGACCACCGGCCAGCCACCGATCAGGTATTGGCGCATGGTCTTGGCGCTCAGCGTGTTATCACGCATGCGCTGATACAGTTCGTGTTCGACAACTCGGCGCTTGCTCTCGCTACAGTCCTGGATCAATTGCTGAGCCCAGGCGGGGTAACTCGAGGCTTCCATAAGCGGGCCGGTTCGGTTGAAGGTGTCGATCACTGTAAGGCTCCTTTTTAAGTGTGATTGTACAGACCAGCAAATGTTTCAGCGGAATGTGCCGGGCGCCTTGAATAACAGAGGCTGCGGCCGCACAGGTCGACACTGCAAACTATCAAAGGTAAACAATTGCGGGCGTTCAATCACATAGCCCTGAGCGTAATCCACACCAATCTCAAGCAATGCCTGTTCGATGTGCGGCGTTTCAACAAACTCAGCAATTGTGCGCTTACCCATGACGTGGCCGATGTGGTTGATCACTTCGACCATGGCGCGGTTAATCGGGTCGTCCAGCATATCCTTTACGAAACTTCCATCGATCTTCAGGAAGTCTACAGGTAAATGTTTCAGATAAGCGAATGAGGACATTCCGGCGCAGAAGTCATCCAGTGAGAAATGGCAACCTAAGGCTTTGAGTTCATTAATAAAGCGAATCGCACTGCCCAAATTGGCAATAGCGCAGGTCTCAGTTATTTCAAAACAAATCATTTCTGGCGGAACACTGTAAGCCGCGAACTTCTCGCGCAAAAAACCGAGAAAAGCGTCATCACCAATCGTTATGCCTGACAGATTAATCGCACACATTGCCATGGGCCGGCCCGGGCGCTCATGCATGCAACGGGCAATCAGGTTGAACACGTTGTCCACCACCCAGCGATCCAGGGAACTCATCAACCCGTAACGTTCGGCGGCCGGAATGAAACTGTCGGGCAGAATGATGCGGCCGGCCTCGTCATGCAGGCGCAGGAGGATTTCAATGTGCCCATTGTTTGCGTCGGTGGGCCCCAGGGGCGCGATTTCCTGGGAGTACAGGCAAAAGCGGTTTTCTTCCAGGGCCATGTGCAGGCGCTGCACCCAGGCCATCTCGCCAAAGCGCAAGGACAGCTCGGAGTCGTCCGCGTGGTAGACCTGCACGCGGTTGCGGCCCTTTTCCTTGGCCATATAGCAGGCCATGTCGGCGGCGCGCAGCGACGTTTCCAGGGTGGTCGGCACCTGGGAGATATGCACCAGGCCAATGCTGACGGTGGTCATGAACGGCCGGCCCTTCCACACGAAATGCAGGTTCTGCACCGTGTGGCGCAGGCTTTCGGCGATTTTTTCCGCCACCGACGCCGGGCAGTTCTCCAACAGGATGCCGAACTCGTCGCCCCCCAGTCGCGCCAGGGTGTCACCTTCACGCAGATCCGATTGCAACAGTGCGCAGATATGCCGCAACAGCTCGTCGCCTGCCGCATGGCCGCAGGTGTCGTTGACCAGCTTGAACTGGTCCAGGTCGAGGAACATCAAGGCATGCCGCCCGCTGTGCTCACGCGCGACCTGTTGCAGCACCTGTTCCAGGCGGAACTCGAACTCGCGACGGTTGGCCAGGCCGGTCAACGCGTCATGGGTCGCTTGCCACGACAGGTTGGCTATGTACTGACGTTCCTGGGTCATGTCGTGCAGCACCAGCACCGCGCCGCTGACTTTGCCGGCGCTGCGGATCGGCGCGCCCACCAGGGTCACCGAAACAGTGCTGCCATCCAGACGCTGGATGGTTTTGGAGTGTTCGCTGCCGCCGCTCAAACGGCCCTTGGTGATGTGCTCGATCAGCGCAAAACCATCGGGCTGAGCATTTTCATCCAGCAGGTTGAACAGTGCCGCCAGGGGCAGGCCCTGGGCATGGGCCGACGTCCAGCGCGTCAGGGCCTCGGCGGCCGGGTTCATGTAGGCAATGGCGCCATCGACATCGGTGGTGATCACCCCATCGCCGATCGACTCCAGGGTGATCTGTGCCCGCTCCTTCTCCACTTGCAGGGCATCGGCGAACGCGTGCCGCTGCGCCAACAACTTGTGGGTACGCAGCAGCGCCAGGGCGATCAGGCACAAGGCCGTGGCCAGGTTGGTGATCAGCAACAGCCGCAGGACGACGCGCGAGCCTTCACCCAAGGCATCGCTGAACGCCTTGGCCGCCGGCGTCACGCCGTCGTTGATGGCAAAGATATGCGCCTTCCATTGCCGCACATCGTCGTCATGGACCTGACCCGCGGTGATCGCCTGGTGCATCGACCGGGCCAAATCATCCAACTGGACCAGGTAGCCATCGCCCACGGTCCACAGTTCGATGGCTTTTTCCAGGTAGCTGAAATGGCGAAAGTTGAGGTACAGCCAGATCACGCTGGAGACGTCGTCCGGGTGGTTGCCACCCTTGATGATCCCCAGGCGCGCCGCCTTGAGGTCGGGGGCTGGATGGTCCAGGGCGACACGCAGTTCATGCCCGCCCTGGGGCACGGCAATGGCTTGCTGGTATTTGAGGTAGGTGGCTTCGTCGCGATTATCGGCGTACAGCGTCAGATAGTAGATGGCGTCTTTCTGGCCCTTGGACCACAGGCTTTCGCCGCCCACATAGACGCGCACCGCTGAAAGCACATACAGACTGACACAGCCTAATAATGCCTGGAACAATACGACGGCAATAAAGGGCCAGACAATGCCCAACAACCTTGGCGTTCCGAGAGTCCGCTTCTGCTTCATGAAGTCCCTTGCACATGCACAGCTGAATACGCACGCGAACATCCGCTCCTAATAGCACAGCGTAGGCTAAATCAACGCACTTGTTGCAAGTGCCCGTAAAGTTTGGCGTACAAGCCACCCTCCGCGATCAGTTGCTGATGGTCGCCGTCCTCGGCGATATGCCCACCGTCGAACACCAGCACCCGATCAGCTTGTTTCACCGCCGAAAGCCGATGGGCAATGATCAGTGTAGTCCGCCCACTGAGAAACCGCGCCAACGCCTGGTGCAGGTTGTACTCGGTGGCGGCGTCCAGGGCCGAGGTTGCCTCATCCAGGATCACCACCTTCGGCTCGGCCAAGACCATGCGCGCAATCGCCAGGCGTTGGCGCTGGCCGCCGGAAAAGCGCACGCCAGAGCGCCCCACCACACTGTCCAGGCCCAGGGGCAACGCCTTGACGGTCGCCTCCAACTGGGCGATTTCCAGGGCCTGCCAACACGCTTGGTCACTGCGGTTGCGGCCCATGGTCAGGTTGGCACGCACGGTATCGTTGAACAGCGCGGGGTGTTGCAGCACCACCGCGACGTGCTCGCGGATGGTCTCCAGGCCGATTTCCTGCTGGGTTGCACCACCGAAACGAATACTGCCGGCCTGCGGTGTGTACAGCCCCAGCAGCAGTTGCACCAGGGTACTTTTACCGCCGCCGCTGGCGCCGACAATCGCGACCTTCTCACCGGGTTCGATGCTGAGGTTCAACTGGTCGAGCACCCGCTCTTCGCCATAGCCGAACGTCAGGCCACGCACGTCGATGCCGACCGTTTCGCGCCCAGTGAACGGGTCTGCGCCGCCGACATATTGCGGCTCATCGGCACGGGCGAGCAGCTCGTTGATCCGCGTCAGCGCCCCGCCCGCCGCGTAGTAGGCATATTGCAGGTTCAACAACTGCTCCACCGGGCCGATCATGAACCACAGGTAGCTGAACACGGCGAGCATCTGGCCAATGGACAGGTCGGAAAACAGCACGGTGAGCATGGCCGCCGCGCGAAAAATATCGATGCCGAACTGGAACAGCAAACCGCTGGCGCGGCTGGAGGCGTCGGTTTTCCATTGGGAGTGGATCGCATAGTCACGCACTTCCTGGGCGCGCTGGCCGAGGCGCCCGAGGAAAAAGCCCTGGCGATTGCCGGCACGCACTTCCTGGATGGCGTCGAGGGTTTCGGTCAACGCCTGGGTGAAGCGCGAGGTGCTGTCGTTTTCCAGTTTCTTCAGGTGTTTGACGCGCTTGCCCAACTGCACCGTGGCATAGATCACCAGCGGGTTGAACAGCAGGATCAGCAACGCCAGTTGCCAGTGCATCCACACCAGAATCGCCGAGGTGCCGACCAGGGTCAGCATGGCCACCAGGAAACGGCTGAGGGTTTCGCCGACGAATTTGTCCAGCGTGTCCAGGTCGGTGACCAGGTGCGTGGTGACGGTGCCGCTGCCGAGGCTTTCGTACTCGCCGAGGGAAATACGCTTGAGCCGCTCGATCAGGCGCACGCGGATGCGGTAGACGATGTCCTTGGCCAGCCGCGCAAACAAGCGCGCCTGCACCACGTTGAACACCAGCGCACCACAGCGCAGGGCCAGCGTCACCAGCAGCATCAGGCCGATATAACCGGCGGCTTTCTGCCAGCCCAGGGGCAGCGCGTGGTTCATTACCTTGAGCGCGGCATCGCCATGGCCCAGCAGTACTTCGTCGACCAGCAAGGGCAACAACAGGGGGATGGGCACGCTGCACAGGGTTGCCAGTACAGCCACACCATTGGCGATCCACAGGGATTTCTTGTGACGCAAGGCCAGGCGGCGGATTTCCGCCCAGGTCAGTCGATCGACGCGGTGGGAGGGCTCTGTGTCAGGCTGATCAGGCACAGGCGGCTCGCTCCAGCCAGCGGCCGAGCAGCGGCGACAGCTCAGACAGCGGCTGGTAGCCATTGGTCAGCAAGGCCAACTGGCCATTGCGCTCGGCCAGCAACGTCGGAAAACCGGCGATCCCCAAATCCTGCACCCAGGTGAAATCGGCGGCGGTGGCGGCGTGCTGCTCAGCGCGGTCAAACGCCCCGGCGAACTCGATACGCGGTATGCCGGCTTTTTCCGCCAGCTCCACCAGAATACTGGCGAGGGTCACGTCGCGCCCCTCGACATAAAACGCATGCTGGATCAGCCCCAGCAGCTTCCACGCGCAATCCGGCGCCAGGCTGCGCGCGGTGACGATGGCGCGGCACGCCGGCTCAGTGTCGTAGACAAAACCGTCGGGCAGCGCGCCTTCATGCTTGAACGTCTGCCCGGTGGCGTCGGTGACCGCCTGCCAGTGTTCCAGGATATAGCGCCGGGTCGACGGGTCCAGCGCCGCGCCGCTGCCGGTGCGCAAGCCGCCCACCACCAGGTGCAACTCCACGCCGGCCGCCTGGGCCTGCTCGACCAACGCCTCGGCCACCGGAGCAAAGCCCCAGCACCAGGAACACATCGGGTCCATTATGTAGAGCAGGCGCGCGGACATGGTTCAGGCCTCGGAAGGGGTTTGCTTGTAGTTGTAGCCAATCGGGTGCGGCATATTGCGAGCCTTGGCCAATTCAATCTGCTTTTGCCGGTCGATCGCGCTGCGACGGGTTTTCTCCGGCAGCTTATCCCAGCAATGCGGGCAACTGATGCCCGCCACGTAGTGCTCGGATGCGCGGTCTTCCACACTAACCGGTGTGCGACAGGCATGACATTGATCGTAGTCGCCTTCGCTCAAGTCGTGGCGCACAGTGACGCGGTTGTCGAACACAAAGCAGTCGCCCTGCCATTTGGTCTCGGCCTGCGGCACCTCTTCGAGGTACTTCAGGATGCCGCCCTTGAGGTGGTAAACCTCATCGAAGCCTTCGCTGAGCATATAGCTGGAGGCCTTCTCGCAACGAATGCCGCCGGTGCAGAACATGGCGACTTTCTTGTGCTTGGCCGGGTCGAAGTTGGCTTTGATGTAGTCGGGAAATTCGCGAAAACTGGTGGTTTTCGGGTCGATCGCGCCTTCAAAGGTGCCGATGGACACTTCATAGTCGTTACGCGTATCGATCAACAGCACTTGCGGGTCGCTGATCAGCGCGTTCCAGTCCTGCGGCTCGACATAGGTACCGACTTTTTTGTTCGGGTCGACGCCTTCGACGCCCAGGGTCACGATCTCTTTCTTGAGCTTGACCTTGGTGCGATAGAACGGCTGCTCGTCGCAGTACGACTCTTTGTGGTCGATATCGACCATGCGCGGGTCGTTCTTCAGCCAGGCCATCAAGCCATCAATGCCTTCGCGGCTGCCGGAAACGGTGCCGTTGATGCCTTCTTCGGCGATCAGCAAGGTGCCTTTGATGCCGTTGTCGACCATCGCCTGCAGCAAGGGCTCGCGCAGGGCGACGTAATCTTCGAGGGTGACGAACTTATACAGTGCCGCCACGACAATCGGTTGAGTCATGGGTGTTCTCTCCAGGTGGCTACCCTCGTAAGGGGTGAACCGGATGCAAAAAAAACGCGCCGGCTAAGCGGCGCGTTGCGGATTCTATCAGGGATGAACCGTTAACTGTAGGAGCGAGCTTGCTCGCGAAGGTCGTGAACGATGACACGGATAACCTGACGCCCAGCGGCGCTCTGAGTTTTTTCGCGAGCAAGCTCGCTCCTACAGTAGATTCAACATCAACCCGTCAATGGCCGCCAGCGCAGGTCGGCGAGGCCGGGGCTGCGTCGGTTTTCGCCCATTCCTCAGGCGTATAGGTATGCAGCGCCAGCGCATGAAACTCGCTCATCAGGTCACCCAGGGTGGCGTAGACCTTCTGGTGGCGCTTGACGCGGTTAAGCCCTTCGAACTGCTGGCTGACCAGCACGGCCTTGAAGTGGGTCTGCAACCCACGGCTGTGCATGTGGCTTTCGTCCAGCACGCTCAGGTGGTCCGGGCCCAGGGCGGCAAGCGCCGTTTCGATACGCTGTTGCATGGTCATTCCTGCTTACTTCTTCTTGGCCGGTGCGGCGGCTTTAGGTGTCAGCTCGTTGGTCATGTCTTCCAACAACTTGTTCACCACCGGCACGGCGCTTTCCAGCTTGGCCTGGGTCATCTGGGCCGATTGCTGGGTCAGTTGCGGCATTTTTTCCAGGACTTTCTTGCCCAGCGGCGACTGGTAGAAGGCAACCAGATCCTTGAGTTCGGATTCGCTGAAGTTGCTGGTGTAGAGCTTGACCATGTCCGGTTTCAGTTTTGGCCAGCCGATGGCCTGGTCCAGGGCGGCGTTGGCCTTGGCCTGGTAGCTGTCCAGTACGGACTGCTTGGCGGCAGGCGCTTTGGTCTGTTCGAAACGCTGGGCGAACATTTGCTGCACTTGCATGTACACCGGGGTCCCCAGCTTGTCAGCGTGGGCCAGGGTAAGGAAGGCTTCGGCACTGGCGTTGTGGCTGGCGGTATCGGCAAAAACCTGGCCGCTGGCGCAAACCAGAGCAACCGCGGTACAGATGGCACGAAGACGAGTCATCGAGTTTCCTTTTCTAGCAGGCGAGGTAAGACCCCAAGGGCGCCCATTCTGCGCCTAAAAAACGCCATGGCTCAACCCCACCCCTTGTCAGGCATGGATTTGCGGTGGATGAATCCGATGAAAAGGCTTTTATGGAACCCCCAGGGCCGATCACGGCCTAAACTGCGCAAACGAACCTGAAGGAGTGTGCCCGATGAGCCGTATCGAAACCGACAGCCTGGGAGAAGTCCAAGTCCCGGATGACGCTTACTGGGGCGCGCAGACCCAACGCTCGCTGGTGAACTTCGCCATCGGTGAGCAGCGCATGCCCCTGGCGGTGTTGCACGCCCTGGCCCTGATCAAGAAAGCCGCCGCCCGGGTCAACAGCCGCAACGGCGACCTGCCCGCCGACATCGCACGCCTGATCGAACAGGCCGCCGACGAAGTGCTCGACGGCCAGCATGACGACCAGTTCCCGCTGGTGGTGTGGCAGACCGGCAGCGGCACCCAGAGCAACATGAACGCCAACGAAGTGATCGCCGGGCGTGCCAACGAGCTGTCGGGCAAGACGCGCGGCGGCAAGAGCCCGGTGCATCCGAACGACCATGTGAACCGCTCCCAGAGTTCCAACGACTGCTTCCCCACCGCGATGAGCATCGCGGCGGTGCAGGCGGTCAACCAGCGACTGTTGCCAGCGATCACGCACCTGTCCGGCGGGCTGGCGGAATTGTCGGCGCGGCATATGAAGCTGGTGAAGACCGGTCGCACCCACATGATGGATGCCACGCCGATCACCTTTGGCCAGGAACTCTCGGCGTTCATCGCCCAGCTCGATTACGCCGAACGCGCGATCCGCAGCGCCCTGCCCCAGGTGTGCGAGCTGGCCCAGGGCGGCACCGCCGTCGGCACCGGGCTCAATTCGCCCCACGGCTTTGGCGAGGCGATTGCCGCCGAGCTGGCAGCCTTGTCGGGTTTGCCGTTCGTGACCGCACCCAACAAATTCGCCGCCCTCTCCGGCCACGAACCGCTGGTGACGCTGCACGGCGCCCTGAAAACCCTGGCCGTGGCCCTGATGAAAATCGCCAACGACCTGCGCCTGCTCGGCTCCGGCCCGCGCGCCGGGCTGGCGGAAGTCAAACTGCCAGCCAACGAACCGGGCAGCTCGATCATGCCCGGCAAGGTCAACCCGACCCAGTGCGAAGCGCTGTCGATGCTCGCCTGCCAGGTCCTGGGCAACGACGTAACCATCGGCATTGCCGCCAGCCAGGGGCATTTGCAGTTGAACGTGTACAAACCGGTGATCATCCACAACCTGCTGGAATCGATCCGCTTGCTGGCCGACGGCTGCAACAACTTCCAGGAACACTGCATCACCGGCCTCGAGCCCGACGCCGAACAAATGGCCGCGCACCTGGAGCGCGGGCTGATGCTGGTGACCGCGCTCAACCCGCACATCGGCTACGACAAATCGGCGCAGATCGCCAAAAAGGCTTACGCCGAAGGCCTGACCCTGAGGGAAGCCGCGCTGGCCCTGGGCTACCTCACCGACGAACAGTTCGACCAATGGGTACGCCCGGAAAACATGCTGGAGGCCGGACAATAAGCGCATAGCACGTGCTTTTGCTTTGCTCTTGATCTTGCTCTTGCTCTGCTTTTGATCTTAGGCGCCCCGTTAAACCACGCTGGCCGAACGCAGGTTTGAATCCGTGGGTAACCCGGCAGGACGCCGGGTTAGCCGTCCTGGGCCATGGATGGCCCATGACGGCGGCCCACGGATTCAAGCCTGCGTTCGGGCACACCGAGCCTAGGCGAGGTGCCGAGTGGTGGGGCAAGAGCCCTTTGGGTTACTTTTGGGGCTCTTTTCCAAAAGTGACCCGCTGTAAGAGCGGAACCCATAGCAGCCGTTACCAAAGAAACGGATATGTACTCAACCCAAAAAAATGGTCGGCCCAGAGGCCGCCATCGGGGTGTACAGACGGAGACATCCTTTACAAACGAGACCGGGGACATCCTTTACGTTTCTGGGTGCTGGACAGCCGGCTTGCACCGCTGTCTAGCCTACCCAGTGGATAGTTACATAGGTACATGTCCCACACGTTGTCGTCCACTTCTCGCAGTCCAACGGACTCTCCTACCAGTGACTCACTCAAAAAGATCATCCTGCCCCTCCACTTCATTGATCCGTCTGTTCTGACTTTGCGTACCTCCATATCCGCCCCATATTCGGCAGGAGGTACCCAGCCTGTATAGATCCTTGGCGATTTATCGTACAGATCGTTCGGCACTTTCATACCCAACGCCTCGTGCGGCCGATCATGATTGAATTCCTGTCGAAATCGTTCAAACGCCAACTGCTGCTGGACCATATTAGCTTCTGGCGTCTTCAGTAACGCGGCCTTGAGTGAGCGATGCATACGTTCATGCCGCCCGTTCTGATCGGGTCGCCCCGGCTGAATACGCTCTGGGTAGATACCCAGTCGTATCCACCATACGGCCAGACTCGAGAGCCTGTTGAGGCCGGTTGAAGCGAAGGGTGAACCGTTGTCAGTCCTGATGACGTCAGGCAGACCATACTCGCGAAAAGCCCAGTCAAAACCCTCGCGGGCCCCAGCCACACTGGGCTGAGCACGACACAACAATATGAATCTGCTGGCCTGATCCGTGAGTGTCAGCGGGTAACAGCGTCGGCCATCCGCCATTAAAAAGTCGCCTTTGAAGTCAGCGGCCCACGTTTGATTGGGGAGGTCTGCCGGGCGAAGTTTGACGGGGCCGGTAGGCGGACGATTGCGCTTGCGCCGCTCTTGGACCAGTCCCGCTCGTTTGAGCCATTCCCCCGCCGTGCTGGGTGCCGGCCAATGACATTCCGGATAGCGATTGGAAAGGACCTTGACCAGCTTTTTGGGGCCCCAGTCATGGTGTTGATGCTTGAGCTCAATTAGAGCAGCAATATGTGCATCGCACGTTTGAAAAGGGCTCGAGAGTGGACGGCGTGAAGCCTCCTTGAGTCCGTCCAAGCCCGCAGTGGCGTACCGTTGCAGCCACTTGTCCAAGGTCGGCCGACTAATGCCGTAGCTCAATGCCAGTTGATGTTTTGAATAGGCGCCGGACAGCCAGTCGCCTATCAATCTGACTTTTTGGTCCATAGGGGACTCTCGATTCCATGACATGGCCAGTTACCTCCTGGCCATGATTAATACATGTAAACGATGTCTCCGGTTTCAAACGTAAAGGATGTCTCCGGTCTGTACCGGGGCAAGCCCCCTCCCACATTTGGAACGAGGTGAACCTGTTAGATATGTATCGACTGTCAGGTCGCCATCGCAAGCAACCCCCCTCCCACACTTAGGCCCGCGTACACCCGATAAAAACACCTGGGCCAATCAAGACACCAACCGCGCCCGCCGCGCCTTGAGCCCCGCAAACAACGACGGCGCCAACGCCACGGTCGCCGACCCCAACACCACCACCAACGCCCCCACATACCCCAGCGCATTGATCTCTTCAGCCTGCACAAAATCCGGCCACCACCACGCCGCCAGGGCCACCGCCACAAACGTCACCAACGGCGTCAGCGCCAGGGTCGCACTCACCCGCGAAGCTTCCCAATGGGCCAGGGCCTCGGCAAATGCGCCGTAGGCCACCAACGTGTTCATGCAGCACGCCAGCAGCAGCCAGCCTTGCAGCGGGCTCAGCTGCAGGGCCTCCAGCGGATGCGCCCAAGGCGTGAGCAACACCGCGCACGACAGGTAGATCACCATCATCACCTGCAGCGAATTCCACACCGTCAGCAATTGCTTCTGGCCCAAGGCGTAGAACACCCAGATAGTAGTGGCGAGCAGAACCGTCAGTACCCCGGCGGTGTAGGTGCCCAGGGACGTCAGCAACTCCACCAGACGCTGGTTGAAGAACAGGCCAAAGCCGATGACCAGCACCACCAGGCCCAACACCTGGCCCAGGCTGAAGCGCTCTTTAAACACAAACACGCTGGCGACCATCAGGAAGATCGGCCCCATCTGCACCACCAGTTGCGCCGTACCGGGGCTTAGCATGTTCAGACCCACCAGGTACAGCACGTAGTTGCCCACCAGCCCGCACACGGCCATCGCCACCAGCCAACCGCGACGCGGCCCGAGCACGCGCAGGCTGGGCAAGCGCTTGACGGCGGCGAGGTAGACGAACAGGCAACTGCCGGCGACCGTCAGGCGAAACCAGGTGACGGTGATCGGGTCCATCACCTGCAACACTTGTTTGAGTTTGACCGGGAGAATGCCCCAGAGCAGCGCGGCCAGCAGGGTCAAGCAAAAGCCATAGACCCAGCGGCCGGAAGAGATGTGCATGAGTGCCCCAGAAGCCAGAGGAAGTGGAACCGGCATTCTAGGGGCAAGTACACGGATTGGGATACGGCACTGTGCAAGTGCGGGAGCCGGCCTGCCCCCACAGTGGGCTCAGCGCACAGCTTCGAACAGCCCGGTCGCCCCCATGCCACCGCCCACGCACATAGTGACGATGCCGTAACGCAGATTACGCCGCTGCAACTCACGCACCAGGTGCCCGACTTGCCGCGAGCCGGTCATGCCGAACGGGTGGCCGATGGAGATCGAGCCGCCGTTGACGTTGTATTTGGCATTGTCGATTTCCAGGCGGTCACGCGCATACAGGCACTGGGAGGCGAACGCCTCGTTGAGTTCCCACAGGTCGATATCCGCCACCTGCAAGCCCTTGGCCTTGAGCAACTTGGGCACCGAGAACACCGGGCCGATGCCCATCTCATCGGGCTCGCAGCCAGCCACGGCAAAGCCACGGAAAAACGCCTTGGGCTTGAGCCCCAGGGCCAGGGCTTTTTCCAGGCTCATCACCAGGGTCATCGAGGCGCCGTCGGACAATTGCGAAGAGTTGCCCGCGGTCACCGAGCCGTCTTCGGCAAACACCGGCTTCAAGCCCTGGAGACTGGCCAGGGTGGTGTCGGGGCGGTTGCAGTCGTCGCGCTCGACCACACCGTCGAGCACCTGCACGGCGCCGCTGTTCTTGTCCTCGACGGCGTACTTGACCGCCATCGGCACGATTTCATCGTTGAACAAGCCATCGGCCTGGGCCTGGGCGGTGCGCTGCTGGCTTTGCAGGGCATACCGGTCCTGGTCCTCGCGGCTGACGTGATAGCGGCGCGCAACGATTTCGGCGGTCTGGCCCATGGGAAAATAGAGGCCCGGCACCTGCGCTTTGAGCAACGGGTTGATCAGGTTGTCGGTGTTGACGCTTTTCATGGTCAGGCTGATGGACTCGACGCCGCCGGCGACAATGATATCGCTGCAGCCCGAGGCGATCTGGTTGGCTGCGATGGCAATCGCCTGCAAGCCCGAGGAACAGAAACGGTTGAGAGTCATCCCCGCCGTGCCGGTGCCCAGTTGCGACAGCACCGCGACGTTGCGCCCGATGTTGTAGCCCTGGGCGCCCTCGTTGGAGCCCGCGCCGACGATGCAATCTTCCACCGTGGCCGGGTCGATGCCGTTGCGTGTCAGCAGCGCGTTGACGCAATGGGCCGCCATGTCATCCGGTCGGGTCTGGTTGAACTTGCCGCGAAAGGACTTGGCCAGGCCGGTTCGCACGCTGTCGACGATCACTACTTCACGCATGGGGCTACCTCGATCTTGTCGTTGTTGGGAGAGCACTCGAGAATAAATCCAGGCCCGCCCAACCGCGATGATCATTCACCCCGCCTATAGGCCTACTTCTTCTTGCCTTTCTGGTCGTGCTTGTCGGACTGGGCGAACGCCTCCTCCAACGCCAGGTTGATAGTGCGCAACACCTTGACCCGCGCCCAGCGCTTGTCATTGGCTTCGACCAGGGTCCACGGCGAGACCTCGGTGCTGGTGCGGTCGACCATATCGCCCACGGCGGCACGGTATTCGTCCCACTTCTCGCGGTTGCGCCAGTCGTCGTCGGTGATCTTGAAGCGTTTGAACGGGATCGCTTCGCGGGCCTGGAAGCGCTCCAGTTGGGTCTGCTTGTCGATGGCCAGCCAGAACTTGACCACGATCACTCCGGCATCGCGCAGTTGCTCTTCGAAATCATTGATCTCGCCATAGGCGCGCATTGAGTCCATCGGGGTGCAGAAGCCTTCGATGCGCTCCACCAGCACACGGCCGTACCAGGAGCGGTCAAACACGGTGAACATGCCCCGTGCCGGAATCTGCCGCCAGAAGCGCCACAGGTAAGGCTGGGCGCGCTCGTCTTCGGTGGGCGCGGCGATCGGCACGATGCGGTACTGGCGAGGGTCGAGGGCCGCGGCGACCCGGCGGATCGCGCCCCCTTTGCCGGCCGCATCGTTGCCTTCGAATACCGTGATCAACGCGTGCTTGCGCATGCGCTTATCCCGCATCAGGCCGGAAAGACGCGCCTGCTCGGTGATCAACTGCTCTTCGTAGTCTTCTTTTTCCAGGCTCAGGGTCATGTCGAGACTGTTGAGCAGGCTCACTTGGTCCACGGCCGCCGGCAACGGCGCCGGGTTCATCCCGCTGACTTTGCCCTTGGGTTGTCTCAGGGCGTTTTGCAGGCCCTCGAGCAGAATCTTGCCGACGGTGAGGCTGCGGTAATTGCTGTCGACCCCTTCGATCACATGCCAGGGCGCGTAGTCGCGGCTGGTGCGACGCAGCATACGTTCGCCGAAGTGGACGAACTTGTCGTAGGTCTTGGACTGCTGCCAGTCCAGCGGGCTGATCCGCCAACTGTGCAGCGGGTCGTCGGCCAGGGCCTTGAGCCGCGCCTTCATCTGTTTCTTGGACAGGTGAAACCAGAACTTGAAGATCACCGCGCCTTCGTCGCAGAACATCTTCTCCAGGCGTTCGGCGCCGGCGATGCCCTGGTCGAGCCGGGCGTCCTTGATTTCGCCCTGCACCCGGCTTTGCAGCATCTGGCTGTACCAGTTGCCGAAGAACACCCCCATGCGGCCTTTTGCGGGCAACTGCCGCCAGTAACGCCAGGCAGGCGGGTGGGCCAGTTCTTCGTCGGTCTGCTGGTCGAAGGTACGCACTTCGATCAGACGCGGGTCCATCCATTCGTTGAGCAGTTTGACCGTCTCGCCCTTGCCGGCACCTTCGACGCCGTTGATCAGGATGATCACCGGGAAACGTTTCTGCTGTTGCAGCTCGAACTGCACTTCCAGCAAGGCTTCGCGCAGGGCCGGTACTTCGGTGTCGTAAGTGTCTTTGTCGATGGCATGACCGATTTCAGCGGATTCGAACATGAGCAGCTCCGTTTCAAGATCGCTCAAGACTAGCGGATTGAGCAGCAACACGCGGTAGGAAATTCCACGTGCGCTTGCCGTGGGTCAATTCATTGCCGGTTGATCGGCTAGAATGGCCACCTTGCCTTTGCCGAGTCGCCCATGAACCCTGTAACCCACGCCCAGCTCGACTGGGATGACCAAGGTCGCCCGCATTCGCGGGTCTTCGACGATGTGTACTTTTCCGACCAGTCGGGCCTTGAAGAAACGCGCTATGTGTTCCTCGAACAGAACCGTTTGCAGGCACGGTTTGCCGCCTTGCCGGCGGGCGGGCGCCTGGTGATCGGCGAAACCGGGTTCGGCACCGGGCTGAATTTTCTCTGCGCCTGGCAGTTGTTCGAACAACACGCGGTGGCCGGCGCGCGCCTGCATTTTGTCAGCGTGGAAAAATACCCGCTGAGCCACGCCGACCTGCAACGCGCCCTACTCCTCTGGCCGGAACTGCAGCCGTTCGCCGCGCAATTGCTGGCGCAGTACATCGCCATCCACCCAGGCTTCCAGCGCCTGGTGCTGGATAACGGCCGCGTGACCTTGACCCTGCTGATCGGCGACGCGCTGGAGCAGTTGCCGCAGTTGGATGCGCAAATCGACGCGTGGTTTCTCGACGGTTTCGCCCCGGCGAAGAACCCCGACATGTGGACCGCCGAGCTGTTTGCCGAACTGGCGCGCCTGGCGGCCCCGGGGTCGACCATCAGCACCTTCACCAGCACCGGCTGGGTACGGCGCCTGATCAATGCCGCCGGGTTCAAAATGAAGCGCACGCCGGGCATCGGGCATAAATGGGAAATCCTGCGCGGTGAATTCCTCGGCTGGCCGGCCGAGACGCCGTTGCCTGCCGCAGGTAAACCGTGGTTCGCCCGCCCGGCGCCGCTGCACGGCGAACGCAGCGCCCTGGTGATCGGCGGCGGCCTGGCCGGCTGCACCACGGCGGCCAGCCTCGCCGCGCGCGGCTGGAACGTCAGCCTGCTGGAACGCCATGCCCGCCTGGCCGAGGAAGCCTCGGGCAACCCGCAAGGGGTGCTGTACCTCAAGTTGTCGGCCCATGGCACGGCCCTTTCGCAATTGATTTTGAGCGGGTTCGGCCACACCCGGCGCCTGCTCGAACACCTGCACCGGGGCGTCGACTGGGACGGTTGCGGCGTGCTGCAACTGGCGTTCAACGCCAAGGAAGCCGAGCGCCAGGCACAGCTGGCCGCGGCGTTTGCGCCCGGTCTGCTGCAGCCGTTGGACCAGGCCCAGGCTCAAGCGCGCGCCGGGGTGGCGCTGGAACACGGCGGGCTGTTTTTCCCCGAAGGGGGCTGGGTACACCCTCCGGCCTTATGCGAATGGCAAGCCCGGCACCCGTTGATCAACGTGCTGACGCATCACGAGGCGCTTGAGTTGCAACGGGTCGACGGGCAATGGCAAGCCCTGGCCGGCGACACCCTGCTGGCCAGCGCCACGGTGGTGGTGCTGGCCGGCGCGGCCGAGATCAAGCGCTTCCCGTTCAGCGCCGAGCTGCCCCTCAAGCGCATTCGCGGGCAAATCACCCGCCTGGCGCAAACCCCAGACAGCCAGGCGCTGGCCACCGTGGTCTGTGCCGAGGGCTACGTGGCTCCGGCGCGCCTCGGCGAGCACACCCTGGGCGCCAGCTTCGACTTCAAGAGTGACGACCTGACGCCGACAGTCGCCGAGCATGTCGGCAACCTGGAGATGCTGCAGGAAATCTCCGTCGACCTGGCCCACCGCTTGAACGCCGACACACTGGCCGCCGATCAGCTCGAAGGCCGCGCCGGGTTCCGCTGCACCAGCCCGGACTACCTGCCGATTATCGGGCCGCTGGCCGATCGCGCCCTCTTCGACCAGGCCTACGCCGCGCTGCGCAAGGACGCCCGTCAGCCCCCCGAAGCCGAGTGCCCGTGGCTCGACGGCGTGTACATCAACAGCGGCCACGGCTCACGCGGCCTGGTGACCGCGCCGCTGTGCGCCGAACTGCTGGCGGCCTGGCTGGACGATGAACCCCTGCCGCTGCCCAGAAGCGTGGCCGACGCCTGCCACCCCAATCGATTCGCCGTGCGCGCGTTGATTCGCGGCACCGGCGGGTCATAACAACGGCGCGGTCAAGCGCCCGAGTTGGCCCTCTTCAAACAGCCGGTCCACAACGGCAAACCGCGCAAAACTTGTATATTTGCCAAGCCTATTTACCACCCGCAAATCCGCCGCCACACGCTGCGCAGGCTCACGCCCGAACAGTCAAGGCGGTTTGCCTTATAACAGATTGATCTAAAACTCCACTGATAGCCGTGTGTCAGTTTCTGGGTACGCGCCTTTTGGGCGTATTGAGTATTGACCCCTCCCCAACGGAAAAACCGGTAAGGAATTTATGTGCGGATTAGCTGGAGAACTACGTTTCGATGCCCAACCTGCCGACCTGGCTGCGATTGAGCGCATCACCCATCACTTGGCCCCACGCGGCCCCGACGCCTGGGGCTTCCATGCCCAGGGGCCGATTGCCCTGGGCCATCGACGCCTGAAAATCATGGACCTGTCGGACGGTTCTGCCCAACCGATGGTCGATGCGCAGCTGGGGTTGTCCCTGGCCTTCAACGGCGCGATCTATAACTTCCCGGAATTGCGCCAGGAGCTCGAAGCCCTGGGTTACGCCTTCTATTCCGGCGGCGACACCGAAGTGCTGCTCAAGGGCTATCACGCCTGGGGCGAAGCCCTGCTGCCCAAGCTCAATGGCATGTTTGCGTTTGCGATCTGGGAGCGCGATGCGCAGCGGCTGTTCATCGCCCGTGACCGTCTCGGCGTGAAGCCTTTGTACCTGTCGCGCACCGGCCAGCGCCTGCGCTTTGCCTCGACATTGCCGGCCCTGCTCAAGGGCGGCGATATCAACCCGGTGCTCGATCCGATAGCGCTCAACCATTACCTGAATTTCCACGCCGTGGTGCCCGCCCCGCGCACGCTGCTGGCCGGCATCGAAAAACTGCCGCCAGCCAGCTGGATGCGTATCGACGCCCACGGCAACACCGAACAGAAAACCTGGTGGACCCTGCCCTACGGCCCGCGTGAGGATGAGCAGCACCTGACCCTCGAAGACTGGACCGAGCGCGTACTCGACAGCACCCGCGCAGCCGTGGCCATCCGCCAACGCGCCGCGGTGGATGTCGGCGTGCTGCTGTCCGGCGGCGTCGATTCGAGCTTGCTCGTCGGCTTGCTGCGCGAGGTCGGCGTGCAGGACCTGTCGACCTTCTCCATCGGCTTTGAAGACGCCGGTGGCGAACGCGGCGACGAGTTCCAGTACTCGGACCTGATCGCCAAGCACTACGGCACCCGGCACCACCAACTGCGCATCGCCGAGCGCGAGATCATCGAGCAATTGCCGGCCGCGTTCCGCGCCATGAGCGAGCCGATGGTCAGCCACGACTGCATCGCCTTTTACCTGCTCTCGCGGGAAGTGGCCAAGCACTGCAAAGTGGTGCAGAGCGGCCAGGGCGCCGATGAACTGTTCGCCGGTTACCACTGGTACCCGCAGGTGGACGGCGCCAGCGACCCGTATGCGGCGTACCGCGAAGCGTTTTTCGACCGCAGCCATGACGACTACGCAGCCACCGTCGCGCCGAAATGGCTGACCGCCAATGACGCCGCCGGCGACTTCGTGCGCGAGCATTTCGCAATGCCGGGCGCCGATGCCGCCGTGGACAAGGCGCTGCGCCTGGACAGCACGGTGATGCTGGTCGACGACCCGGTCAAGCGCGTCGACAACATGACCATGGCCTGGGGCCTGGAAGCACGTACACCGTTTCTCGACTACCGCCTGGTGGAACTGTCGGCCCGCGTACCGGGCAAATTCAAATTGCCCGATGGCGGCAAGCAGGTCCTCAAAGAGGCGGCGCGTCGGGTCATCCCGAGTGAAGTCATCGACCGCAAGAAAGGTTACTTCCCGGTGCCCGGCCTCAAGCATTTGCAAGGCGATACCCTGAACTGGGTCCGCGAGTTGCTGCTGGACCCGAGCCAGGACCGCGGCCTGTTCAATCCGGCCATGCTCGACCGCTTGCTCACCGACCCACATGGTCAACTCACCCCGCTGCGCGGCTCCAAGCTGTGGCAACTGGCGGCGCTGAACCTATGGCTCAGCGAACAAGGAATCTGATCGATGAAACCTCTCGCAGCGGCTTACAGCCAACGCTTGCTCAAAGGCCAGGCGCCGACCTACGAGCGCCTGCAAGCGCGCCTGGCCGAAGACGGCAGCCCACTGGCCGCCGAGCCGATCGCGGTGCATTGCGGCTGGGGCCGGTTGTTGATCGGCCACACGTTTCCCGACCCGGCCAGCCTGGCCGAGGAACTGCTCAACGAGCAGGCCGGCGAGCGCGACATCGCGCTGTACGTGGCGGCGCCCCAGCAGATCCTCGGGATCGATCCGCAGCAACTGTTCCTCGACCCGTCCGACACCTTGCGCCTGTGGTTCTCTGACTATCGTCCGTCGACCCGCGTGTTTCGTGGCTTCCGTATTCGCCGCGTCCAGACCGCGGCCGATTGGCAGGCGGTCAACCGGCTCTACCAGGGACGCGGCATGCTGCCGGTCGACGCCGAGCGCCTGACGCCCCGCCACGCGGGCGGCCCGGTGTATTGGCTGGCCGAGGACGAACACAGCGGCGCGGTGATCGGCAGCGTGATGGGCCTCAACCATCAAAAAGCCTTCCACGACCCGGAACACGGTTGCAGCCTGTGGTGCCTGGCGGTCGACCCGCACTGCACGCGCCCAGGCGTTGGCGAAGTGCTGGTGCGCCACCTGGTGGAACACTTCATGAGCCGTGGCCTGAGCTACCTGGACCTGTCGGTGCTGCACGACAACCGCCAGGCCAAGAGCCTCTACGCCAAGCTCGGCTTTCGTGCCTTGACCACCTTTGCGATCAAGCGCAAGAACGGCATCAACCAGCCGCTGTTCCTCGGCCCGGGCCCGCAGGCGGGGTTCAACCCTTACGCGCGGATCATCGTCGAAGAAGCCCATCGCCGCGGCATCGACGTGCAGGTAGACGACGCCGATGCCGGCCTGTTCACCCTCAGCCATGGCGGGCGCCGCGTGCGCTGCCGTGAATCGTTGAGCGACCTGACCAGCGCCATCAGCATGACCCTGTGCCAGGACAAAAGCCTGACCCACAAGGTGCTCAAGGGCGCCGGATTGAAACTGCCGGCGCAACAGCGGGCGGGCAGCGCCGACGACAACCTGGAGTTCCTCGACCAACACCAGCGCATCGTGGTCAAACCGCTGGATGGTGAACAGGGCCAGGGCGTGGCGGTGGACCTGCAGACCATCGAAGAGGTGCAACAGGCGATTGAAGCAGCGCGTCAGTTCGACAGCCGGGTCTTGCTCGAAAGCTTCCACGAAGGCCTGGACCTGCGCATCCTGGTGATCGGCTTCGAGGTGGTCGCCGCGGCGATCCGCCGCCCGGCCGAAGTGGTCGGCGACGGCCAGCATTCGATCCGCGCCCTGATCGAGGCGCAAAGCCGCCGGCGCCAGGCCGCCACCGACGGCGAAAGCAAAATCCCGCTGGACGCCGAAACCGAACGCACCCTGCACGCGGCCGGTCATGACTACTCCAGCATCCTGCCCCGTGGCGCGCAATTGGCCGTGCGCCGCACCGCCAACCTGCACACCGGCGGCTGCCTGGAAGACGTCACCGGCATCCTCCATCCGACGCTGGTCGACGCCGCCGTGCGCGCCGCGCGTGCCCTCGACATCCCGATGGTCGGCCTCGACCTGATGGTGTCGGCCGCCGATCAACCGGAGTACGTGTTTATCGAAGCCAACGAACGGGCCGGGCTGGCCAATCATGAACCGCAGCCAACGGCAGAACGGTTTGTGGATTTGTTGTTTCCGCACAGTCAGCCCAGCGCCTGAACGAAATATTGCCTGGGCCGGCGCCGCTCCACCCTCATCGAAACCATCGATGCCCTCAACCCATCAGGAGTTTCCATGACCCGAACCCTCCCCGAACCGGACCTCAACTACCTGCAAAAAGTGCTGCTGGAAATGCTCGCCATTCCCAGCCCGACCGGGTTTACCGACACCATCGTGCGCTATGTCGCCGAACGCCTCGAAGAACTGGGCATCCCCTTTGAAATGACGCGCCGCGGCACCATCCGCGCCACCCTCAAGGGCCAGAAAAACAGCCCCGACCGCGCAGTGTCGGCGCACCTGGACACCATCGGCGCCGCCGTGCGCGCGATCAAGGACAACGGCCGCCTGACCCTCGCTCCGGTGGGCTGCTGGTCGAGCCGCTTCGCCGAGGGCAGCCGCGTCAGCCTGTTCACCGACAACGGCGTGATCCGTGGCAGCGTGTTGCCGCTGATGGCTTCCGGGCATGCGTTCAACACCGCCGTGGATGAAATGCCGGTGAGCTGGGACCATGTCGAACTGCGCCTGGACGCGTACTGCGCCACCCGCGCCGATTGCGATTCCCTGGGGATCGGCATCGGTGACTATGTGGCGTTCGACCCGCTGCCCGAGTTCACCGAGAGCGGGCATATCAGCGCGCGTCACCTTGACGACAAAGCCGGTGTCGCCGCGCTGCTCGCCGCCCTCAAGGCGATCATCGACAGCGGCGAACCCTTGCTGATCGACTGTCACCCGCTGTTCACCATCACCGAGGAAACCGGCAGTGGCGCGGCCGCCGCCCTGCCCTGGGACGTCAGTGAGTTCGTCGGCATCGACATCGCCCCGGTCGCCCCCGGCCAGCACTCCAGCGAACACGCGGTCAGTGTGGCGATGCAGGATTCCGGCGGGCCGTATGACTATCACCTGTCGCGCCACCTGCTGCGCCTGGCGGCGGATAACGACCTGCCGGTGCGCCGCGATCTGTTTCGTTATTACTTCAGCGACGCACACTCGGCGGTCACCGCCGGTCACGACATCCGCACCGCCCTACTGGCGTTCGGGTGCGATGCGACCCACGGCTACGAGCGCACCCACATCGACAGCCTCGCGGCCCTCAGCCGGTTGTTGAGCGCTTACATTCTCAGCCCTCCGGTGTTCGCCAGCGACGCGCAACCAGCGCAAGGGTCACTGGATCGGTTCAGTCATCAGATCGAACACGAGACCCAGATGGAGAGCGATACCCGCGTGCCGTCGGTGGACAGCCTGGTCGGCCAGAAGTCCTAACACTGGCAACAACGGTCCCGGCGCAGTAGCATCGCCGGGACTTAACCCCAGAGGCTTGTATGCTGATTCCCTACGACGCACTTGAAGTCGACACCCTGACCCGCCTCATCGAAGACTTCGTGACCCGCGACGGCACCGACAATGGCGACGACACGCCCCTGGAAACCCGCGTACTGCGCGTGCGCCAGGCACTGACCAAGGGCCAGGCATTGATCGTCTTCGACCCCGACAGCGAGCAATGCCAGTTGATGCTCAAGCACGATGTGCCCAAGCACCTGTTCGACTGAAGGTGCAGTTCAGGGATTGGGCAGCGGATGGCTGGCGGTGTCCTGGCGTTCGACGATCTTCTGGTACACCTCGGCGCGGTGGACCGACACCTCGGCCGGGGCTTGAACCCCGAACTTCACCTGGGAACCGTTGAGTTCGAGGATGTGCAAGGCGATGTCATCGCCGATGGAAATGATTTCGCCTACGGTGCGGCTTAAGACCAGCATGGCGGTTGTCCTTTTCGAGTGACAGGACCCCGACCTTGCGCGCTTGGGTGATGCTCAGCAACGGCTTGCGGTCAAATCAGGCACCACCTACAACAGTAGGTAACTTGCCTGACAGACCACATGTTTTTTTGCGCCGAGCCCCGCTCCGAGATTTACGACAGTGCCCCACTCAGCCTTTAATCGCCTGGGCCTTGGCGCGCATTTTGTCGGCCATCACGGTCATCTCGTCATACAGCAACTGCGGGTTTTTCTGCTTCAACGCCCAAGCCATCCGCCCTTGCTCGTGGGGCAGGATCATGAACTCGCCCTCGGCCACCCGCTGATAGATGTAATCGGCGATATCCGCCGCCGAGATCGGCGAGCTTTCCAGCAGCTTGCCCACCTGCGCCTTCATCGCCGGGGTCGGCCCACGGAACGAGTCCAACAGGTTGGTCTGGAAGAACGACGGGCACACCACGTGAACCCCGATTTCCTGTTGTTTGAGTTCCACCAGCAGGCTCTCCGACAACGCCACCACGCCCGCCTTGGCCACGTTGTAGTTGCTCATCGCCGGACCTTGCATCAGCGCCGCCATCGAGGCGATGTTGATGATGCGGCCCTTGCTCTTTTCCAGCAGCGGCAGAAAGGCCTTGCAGCCCTTGACCACGCCCATCAGGTTGATTGCGATCTGCCAGTCCCAGTCTTCCAGCGACAGTTCGGCGAAGAACCCGCCGGAGGCCACGCCGGCATTGTTGACGATCACATCGATCCCGCCCAGCTTGACCTCGCAGGCCTGGGCAAAGGCGGTGAGCTGGCTGTAGTCGCGCACGTCGCAGCGTTGGACAAAGCCATCGCCACCCGCCTCGCGCACCAACCTGAGAGTCTCTTGCAAGCCTGGCTCGCTGACATCCGACAAGGCCAACTGCCAACCCTCGCGGGCCCAGCGCAGCGCGATTTCGCGACCCAGGCCGGACCCGGCACCGGTGATCATCATGCGATTTTGCATAGGAAAATAGCCTTGTGGTTCACAGAAGAAGTGATCGGCAGTGTAGCGAAGGTTTTTCCTACACCCACGCACCATCCAATTGATGAATGCCCCGAGCAAACCACGGGCCGGGTCGGATACCACGGCACGCCCTAAGTTCAATCTTTTTCAACTAAGCGCAGGCATTCAGCGACGCATTAAAAGAAATAAGCAGGTCTTCGAAATGCTTTAAAAAAACACGGAATTTTCTGCGAAGCGGCACAGTCGGAGTTATTAAGGCGTCCGCGATTAAACCCACGGGCCTAACTTTAAACAACCGGTCCTTGCAGAAGGCCTATAAGGAAATACAATTATGAGCCTCATTTTAATCATCATCCTGATTCTCCTGCTGGTCGGCGGTTTGCCAGTGTTTCCACACTCCCGTAGCTGGGGTTATGGCCCGTCGGGTATTCTCGGCGTAGTCCTGGTGGTGCTGCTGGTGCTGTTGTTACTCGGCAAGATATAAACGCCGGGCAAAAAAAGAGGCCTTCATGAAGGCCTCTTTTTTATTGCCGGTCAATCAGTCCGGCTTGCCATCGACAACACCGGCGGTGTTATCCAGCAAACTTTTGGTCGCGGTCTGCAGGAACGATTCGAGCTTCTGTTTCAGCCCTGCCTCGTCCGGCGATTCCGCGATCACTTTACCGGTCGGCTCAGCGCCCAGTTCGTATTCCCACAGCTTCGGTGGCATTTCCTTAGGCAATACCAGCACGCGGTCGCCGGTGATCAACGCCACGGTCTGATCGCTGCCCGAAGGCTTGATCACGCCGAAGCCCTTGTCGCCTTCCGGCAGGTTGAGCAGGTCACGCCCCCAGCACTGGTGCAGAGTGTCGCCACCCAGACGGCCCATGATGGTCGGCACGATGTCGATCTGGGTGCCCACGGTGTGGTCACGCACGCCGAACTTCTCTTGCATGCCCGGAGCAATCATCAGCATCGGCACGTTGAAGCGGCCCAGGTCCATCTCGGTGATCTGCTGCTCGTTGCCGAAACCGTGGTCGCCCACGATCACAAACAGGGTTTCCTTGAAGTACGGCTCCTTGCGGGCCTTTTCAAAGAACTGGCCGAGGGCCCAGTCGGAGTAGCGCATCGCCGTCAAATGCTCGTTGAGGCTGCCACGGTCGGTGACTTTCTCCACCGGCAACGGGGTCGGCAAGGCATACGGCGTGTGGTTGGACAGGGTTTGCAGCAGGGCGTAGAACGGCTTGCCGCCTTCACGCGCTTTCAGTTCTTCCAGGCCACGGTTGAACATGTCCTGGTCGGACACGCCCCAGGTCGGGTCGGAGAACACCGGGTCGACAAAGTCGTTGCGGCCGATGAAGTTGGTCATGCCCTGGTTGCTGAAGAAACCCGACTGGTTGTCCCAGGCGAAGTCGCCGTTGTAGACATACACGTCGTCAAACTTGCGCGCACTGAGCAGCTGCGGCAGGCCCGACAGCTTGTGGCTGCCTTCCGGGGTCTGCATCAGGTATTCGAAACCCGGCAGGTTCGGGAAGCATGCCATGGTGGCAAACATACCCTGGTGGGTGTGGGTGCCGTTGGAGAAGAAGCGGTCGAACAGCAGGCCTTCCTTGGACAGTTTGTCGAAGTACGGCGTGATATTGCCCGGACGCCCCAGGGCGCCCACCGAGTGACCGGCGAAGCTCTCCATCAGGATCACCACGACGTTCTTGATCGGCAGGGTTTTCTCGGCCGGTGGCGTGAAATCACGGCGCACGGCGGCGGTGTCGGTATCCACCAGCTTCTCTTGCGGCAACACCAGCATGTCGCGCACGGTCTGGGTGGCCAGTGGTTGTTCCAGGGTAGCCTTCCAGATGTTGGTGCGTTCTTCGGAGAAGCGCGACTTGGCCGCGGCGATCAACGACAACGTGCCATTGAGGCCCAATTGGTTGGCGAAGTTCGAGTCGGTGGTGTAGACGTCACCCCAACGCAGCGGCGGGCCCTGGCGCAGGGTGCCGCGAGCGGCGACCACGGCGACCAGCAGGCACACCACAAACACCGCGATGCGCGAATACCACGGCGCCACCTGGCGGGTGCCGATACTGCCGCCGCTGAACGGGCCGCGTGGGCGCGTCGCCCGGTCGGCGCCCTTGAAGGCCACGCTGAGGATCAGCGTGCCGACGGCCCAGGCGAGCAGGTAGCGCACCACCGGGAAACCGTACCAGAGCATGCTCATCACGGTTTTCGGGTCTTCCTTCACGTACTGGAAGACCAGGCCGTTGAGGCGCTGGTGGAATTCGCGGTAGAAGTCCATCTCCATCAGGCCCAGGAACAGCGCGATGCTGGAGGCAAGGGTCAGCCAGAAACGGAAGAACCCCCGCGCGGCCATGGCCCGCACGCTGAACAGTGACAGCAGCAAGGGGATCGTCAGGTACACCACCAGGCGAATGTCCAGGCGCAGGCCGTTGGCGAACGCTTCCAGGAAGGTCGAGGCCGGTGTGTCGAGGATCATCTCGCGGTTGTAGGCCAGCAGCGCCAGGCGCAGCAGGGAGAACATCACCATCATGACCAGTGCACAAAGCAGCGTGTATGCCAGATGGGATTTGACGGTCGGTTGCAGCAGGCGATTAGAAGCTCGCTGCTGATTCAGGGCGTCCGGGTTAGCCATGTCGTTTCAGGACCCATTGGAGGTTTAAGTTGCGAAAAAGAGTGCAGTGGCGTCCGGCCCTCGCCCAGGCTGGCTGGGGTAGGCGGTAAACGCGATGGCGCAAATGGTGCCCGATCACTGCCGGCAACGCCATTAATTACTGAGCGCGTGCCGCAAACCTGCAACTGGCGGTGCTTGAGATAGAGCCGTTGCAGGGAGATAAAGCCGGCGAATTGTCTTGGATGAGATGTGAAAATTTCGTACAGCGAATATTTCGACACACAATATCAAGGCATTTGCTGAAACCATTGTGGGAGGGGGCTTGCCCCCGATAGCGGTGGTTCAGTCACTGTTGTAACGACTGATACACCGCTATCGGGGGCAAGCCCCCTCCCACATTTTCCGTGCCCGCTTCAGCTTGAGTGAAGCTTGCGCTCAGAACCGCACGTTGCCCCGCGGCCCGGCAATCGCCCAGATGATCAGGCCCAGGACCGGCAGGAGCAGGATCAACAGAATCCACAACACCTTGGCACCGGTGCTCGCGCCGCTTTTGAACACATTGATGATCGCCCAGATATCCAGCGCGAGGATGATCAGCCCGACCAGACCGTTGAAAGTGGAACCCATGGTGTCGCTCCTAAGTGAGGGCATGCCCTTGTAGGATAGCCAGCCCTGGCCGGGGTTCCGTTTTATTTCAGACGTGGACCGCGACCCGCAGGGCTTCCAGGGACGGTTCGCCGTGGATGCCGACTTCGGCGCACAGTTCCAGCACGCGCGGCAGGTCGTTGCCGTACACCAGCACGGCCTGGATCTCGTCATCCAGCGGCTGGCTGAAGTTCAGCAACACATAACCACCGTCTTGCGGGCTGAGCGCACTCATCTGGATCTGGATGCGATTGAGCGCGGTGAGGGCTTCGGTCTTGGCCAGTTGCTTGGGCTTGAGGTTGAACGCCACGCCGGGGCCGAACGAGGCAACGATCTGCGCAAACAAGTCGCCATAGGTGTCGGCCTGGAACAGCACCGTGTCCGGCAGGCTGCCGACCACCACCCACTCGCCCAGCGGAATCGGGAAAGTATCGTCGTAGTTGATGTCCGGGTTCGCCGCCAGAAAGGCCACCGGGTCGGCGTAGGCCTGCGCCGCTTCCTCGGCGATGCGCGCCACCTCGTCGTCGCCCATGACGCCGGCGCTGATTTTACGGATGAGTTCGACGAGGGCGTTTTTCATGAAGGGGTCCTGTGGCGGGCGGGTTTTCGAGGGCGCGTAGCCTACACCAGTTTCTGCAACTGCGCCGCCGTATCCACCGCGCCCATGGTCTGTGCCGCGGCCAATGCCGTGGCGCCCTGGGCGTCGGCAGTCTTGGGGTTGGCGCCCTGGCTGAGCAGGTAGTCGACCATTTCAACGCGGTTGAACATCGCGGCCATCATCAATGCCGTGCGGCCGTCGGAGGACGACGCGTCAACCGGCGCGCCGCCTTCGATCAGCGCCTTGACCACGGGCAAGTTGCCCTTGAACGCCGCGCCGGCGATCGGCAGTTGATGCTTGTCGTTGGCGATCTGTGGGTCGGCCTTGAACTCCAGCAGCACTCTGACCGCGTCGGCGTGGCCGTGGTAAGCGGCCAGCATCAGCAAGGTGTCGCCATTGTGGTTACGCAGGTTGGCTGGCAAGCCCTTGGCCAGCAGCGCGGCAAGCAAGGCGGCATCGCCTCTGCGCGCGACGTCGAAGACCTGCTCGGCAAATTCGGCGGCTTCGTCTTCGGTCATTTGTTTGGCATGGTCTGACATGTGGGGGCTCCTTGTCTGGTACGGCTTCGGGTACTGAAGAGTAGGCGCCCAGTGTCGCGAGGGAGTTCCCCACTGTCATGGTTTTTTTGTCAACAGCCACCATAGGCAGAATCAATAGCGGAACTGTCCGCCCTGGATCTGCGCCAACAATTGCCCGGTGACCGGCACATAGCAATCCGAACCGGGCAGCCAGGCGTAGACCGGGTCGTTGCCGGCCTTGGCCGGGTCGAACGCTTCTTCCTTGAGCTGCACTTTCTGGTATTTGAACGTGCCCGTTGTCTCCATCTTCATCTTGATCCGCAGGAACAGCGGCACCGCATAGTGCGGCAACTGGCCATGAGCGAACTGCAGCAACTCGCGCATATCCAGGGCGGCCAGGGATTCGCTGGGGGTGATGGCGACCATGCCGGCGCGGCCATTGGTGTTTTCGATCTCGACACCGTAGGCCACCACCTCGGCGATCTGCGGGTGTTGCAACAGGATGTTCTCGACCTCGGTGGTGGAAACGTTTTCGCCTTTCCAGCGATAGGTGTCGCCCAGGCGATCGACAAATTGCGCATGGCCGAAACCGATGCTGCGTAGCAGATCGCCGGTATTGAAGTAACGGTCGCCCTTTTCGAACACGTCGGTCAGCACCACCTTGCGGTTCTTTTCCGGGTCGGTGTAACCGTCGAACGGGGCCTTTTCATCGATCCTCGCCAGCAACAGGCCCTGCCCGCCCGTTTGCACCTTGCGCATGAAACCATCGGCGCCACGCAGCGGCTCACCGTTGTCGTGGGCGTAGTCCACCAGCGCCCAGCGCTGCAGGCAGAAGCCGATGGTGTTGTCGAAATTCAACACATTGGTGAAGCCGATATTGCCGTCACTCGCGGCATACAGCTCACAGATATGCTCGACGCCAAAGCGTTGCTTGAACTGTCCCCACACACCGGGCCGCAGGCCATTGCCGACCATCTTGATCACCCGGTTGTCACGGTCCTGGGCGCTGGCCGGCTGGTCGAGCAGGTAACGGCACAGCTCACCGACATAACCCAGGGTGGTCGCGTTGAACTTGCGCACATCGCCCCAGAACTGGCTGGCGCTGAATTTGCGGCGAATCGCGAACCCCGACGCGCCGACGATCGCCGAGCCCCAGCACACGCAAAGGCCGGTGGCGTGGTACAGCGGCAAGGTGCAATACATGACGTCGGCGGGGCCCATGTCGAGGGCGATGCTGGCGAAGCTGACCGCGGTTTTGGTCCAGCGGCCATGTTTCATGATGCCGGCCTTGGGCAAGCCCGTGGTGCCGGAGGTATAGATATAGAAGCACGGGTCGTTGAAAAAGATCTGCCGGGAACTGGCCGGGTTGTCCAGCGCGCACTCGGCGCTGGCCGCCATCAGGTCGACATAGCCGGCAGGCACCGCGCTGCCGGGTTGATCCGCGACAAACCAGGTGCGATCGGCCGCGATCACCACTTGATCGCGCACCGCTGTGTAGGCCTCCACCAACTCCGCCCCCACCACAATCGCCACCGGGTTGACCAGATTCAGGCTGTGTACCAGCGCCGCCTGGGTTTGCGAGGTATTGAGCATGGCGCAGATGCCGCCCAGCTTGGCCACGGCCAGCACGTTGAGCAGCAATTCGGGGCGATTTTCAATAAACAGCGCCACCACATCGCCTTTGCGGATGCCCTGGCTCCGCAGGTGGTGGGCGATGCGGTTCGCACGCTGGTTGGCATCGCGGTAACTGAGCACGCTGTCGCCGTACAACAACGCCGCACCGTCAGGGTTGCGCAGGGTGGCTTGCTCGAAATGCCAGCCCAAGCCACAGGGCTGCGCGGGGTCGGTGACATTCGCGGCACGCATGCCGCGGACCACCCGTGGCAAGGCGCGGACGATGGCGGGCACCTTACGCAGCAGCATGCTCCAGGTAATCATGTCGTTTTGCGGATGGCGCATGGAGGAACGTCCTTTTTCTTATTCTTCGTCGGGGCCAGAAACTCCGGCATTTTTTGTAGGCAGGAAGCCAAATGCTCAGGGGAAAATACGCCAGCCGTTCTTCGACTGTACACGCGGGATTTGAAATGTTTTGTATCCCGAAGCCGCAACCGACCCACAGGGAATTTTGCGACACATCGGCAGTCCCTATCAGTGACGAGGCGCCCGCCCGGCCGGATCGAGTAGCGCAAAATGCAGGATGCATGATGGCCATTCATGCAATTTGCACGAAATCAAAAATCCTGACTTTTTACAAGTTATTGATTTTAAAAGACTTTATATAAAATCGTGAGATGGCACAATCACTGCACCTATCACTCCATGCTTGCCAACTTGAGCCAACGGAGCTGATAGACATGAGCCTGATCCAAGATAAATTCGCCTCAGTATTCTCCCAATACGACGTCACCACTCAGCCACGCCCGGACGGCGGTATCCTGCTGACCCTGCGCAACAGCGAAGGCAAGCAGGTCAAGCGCTCGATTTCCTACCAGCAACTGCACACGGCCGATCAACTCACCTGGGTGATCAGCGCCATTCGCCGCGACCTGGCCGAACAAGCCAGCGAACTGCCGCAGATTTCCATGCTGCAGAGCCAGAACCGCTTTGCCCTGCCGACTTACCATTCGGCCTAAGACACACAAAAAAGGGCCGCGACGCCATCCAGCGTCGCGGCCCTTTTTCATGGGTTCAGGAAAGGCCCAATCGAGCGGCTTCATTCATCGCTTGTACACGATTGCTGACTTGCAACTTGCCATAGATGTTACGCAGGTGGAATTTCACCGCGGCTTGGGACGTTTCACGAATCCGGCTGATTTCCCAGATGGTCTTGCCTTCGGAGGCCCAGCGCAAGATCTCCAATTCGGTCGGAGTCAGGGGCTTGCCGGACAGGGCCAAGCGTTTTCTGACATCGGTGGGCACGCTCAACGGCGCACCTGACGCCTCTGGATCACTCATCGCTTTCTCTCCTTATTGTTGGCTGATGCTTATCGCCTTTCGGATTCCTCCTATTGACAGGCGATACAAACATTAAGACCGGAGAGAGTTACATAATGGAGCGCGTCAAAGCGTAAGGCCGGCGATAAACAGCCAGGCCTTACAGATAAATAAGCTTCTTCCCACAACAACTTCCAACTCGTCGGGGTTGAAGATTCAAGTCGATTAAGCCTAGTCATCCAACCCAGGGAAACCAGCGGCGATATCGTCCCCGCTGAATTCAGGCACCCCGCCGCCTGCCGCATGGGACAGGCGCAGCGTCACAAAATGTGGGTGCTCGCCCATATCGAACCAATGGGGCATGCCGGCCGGGATCAGCAGCAGGTCATTTTTCTCACAGCGCACGCCGTACACATAGTCACCAATGTGCAAGGCAAACAGGCCTTGGCCGGCGATGAAAAAGCGCGCTTCATCTTCGCTGTAACGCCGCTCGGCAAGGAACTGATCGCGCAATGCCGCCTTCTGCGCAGGGTCGCCGGGGGCATGCAGCACCTCGACGCAGGCGTAGCCGAGGGCGTCGATCCGTGGCTGATACGCTGCGATCATGGTGGCGTCGTCTGCGCCTTTTTCAATAACGGCGGGCTGCCAGCGCTCGAATCGCACGCCATGCTCGGCCAGGGTCGACGCGATATCGTCGAAGTGGGTCAGGACTTTGTTCGGTGTATCCGGTGTGGCGACGTGGTAAACGGCTACATAACTCATAGGACGGTTCCTTGGTTCTGCTCGTGCAATCGAAAACCGATGATAAGGGCGGCGGCCAGGGCCGCGACGCTGGCGATACTGAAGGTCAGGGCCGGCCCCAACAGGTTCCAGCTGTAACCGGCGTACAGCGCGCCAAGCGCGCCGCCGGTGCCGGCCAAGGCCGCGTATAACGCCTGGCCCTGACCTTGCTGGCGGGCGCCGAAGCTGCGCTGCACAAAGGCAATCGCCGCCGCATGAAAACTGCCGAAGGTAGCCGCGTGCATCACCTGCGCCAGCAGCAGCACCCAGAAAAATTCCGCGAACGCGCCCAGCAACAACCAGCGCAGCGCCGCCAACAGGAAGCTCGCCAGCAGCACCCGGCGCACCGAGAAACGCGTGAGGATGCGGCTCATGCCCAGGAACATCAACACTTCCGCCACCACCCCGAGGGCCCACAGCATGCCGATCACGCCACGGCTGTAGCCCAAGTGTTCCAGGTGCAGGGTGAGAAAGGTGTAATACGGGCCATGGCTCATTTGCATCAACGCCACGCAGGCGTAAAACGCCAGGACACCGGGGCTGCGCAACTGCTTGAGGAAGCCCTCGCCGGCCAGGCGGGGGCCGTGGTTCGCCGGCTGCGCATTCGGCACCCACAGGCTGGCACCGATGATCCCGGCCATGATCACCACGACCACCACCGGGTAGATATCCAGGCTCAGCCAGTCGAACAGGCGGCCCATGATCACCACCGTGAGGATGAAGCCGATGGAGCCCCACAGGCGGATCTGGCTATAGCGCGAGGTCTGCTTATGCAGATGGGCCAGGGTGATCACTTCAAACTGCGGCAGCACCGCATGCCAGAAAAACGCATGCAGGGCCATGACCAGGGCCAGCCAGGCATAGGTCTTGCTGACGAAAATCAACGCAAAACTCACCAGCGTACACAGTGCGCCCACACGCACGATGGCCAGGCGCCGGCCGGTATAGTCGCCCAGCCAGCCCCACAGATTGGGGGCCACGCAGCGCATCAGCATGGGGATGGCCACCAGCTCGCCGATACGCGCGCTGGAGAACCCCAGGTGATCGAAGTACAGCGCCAGGAACGGCGCCGTGGCCCCCAGCAGGGCGAAGTAGAAGAGGTAGAAGCTGGAGAGTCGCCAGTACGGAAGTGCTGGAGTCATGCAAGAGGCCGCTTTGCGGCAAGGCGCGAGCAAGCTCGCGCGCCACACACCGTCACAACTGGCCCAGTACCGGAGTACTCACGCGCACATCGGCGTTTTGCCCACGGTTGCGCAGCAGGTGGTCCATCAACACGATCGCCATCATCGCTTCGGCGATCGGCGTGGCGCGGATGCCGACGCACGGGTCGTGACGGCCCTTGGTGATCACGTCCACCGGGTTGCCGTGTACATCGATCGAACGGCCCGGGGTGGTGATGCTCGACGTGGCCTTGAGCGCCAGGTGCGCAACGATCGGCTGGCCGGAGGAAATACCGCCGAGGATGCCGCCTGCATTGTTGCTGAGGAAACCCTGCGGGGTCAGTTCGTCGCGGTGCTCGGTGCCGCGCTGGGACACGCAGGCGAACCCGGCGCCGATTTCCACGCCTTTGACGGCGTTGATGCTCATCAGCGCGTGGGCCAGCTCAGCGTCCAGACGGTCGAAGATCGGCTCGCCGAGACCCGGTTTCACGCCCTCGGCGACCACGGTGATTTTCGCCCCGACCGAATCCTGGTCGCGGCGCAACTGGTCCATATAGGCTTCCAGCTCCGGCACTTTGTCCGGGTCCGGGCTGAAAAAGGCGTTGTCGTCGACGCTGTCCCAAGTCTTGAACGGGATTTCGATCGGGCCCAGCTGGCTCATGTAGCCACGGACGACGATGCCCTGGGTCGCCAGGTATTTCTTGGCGATGGCCCCGGCAGCCACGCGCATCGCGGTTTCGCGGGCCGAGCTGCGGCCGCCGCCACGGTAGTCGCGTTCGCCGTATTTGTGGTGGTAGGTGTAGTCGGCGTGGGCCGGGCGGAACAGGTCCTTGATCGCCGAGTAGTCCTTGGACTTCTGGTCGGTGTTGCGGATCAACAGGCCGATGGCGCAGCCGGTGGTGCGACCTTCGAACACACCGGAGAGGATCTCGACTTCATCGGGTTCCTGGCGCTGGGTGGTGTGGCGGCTGGTGCCGGGCTTGCGGCGGTCGAGGTCACGCTGCAGGTCTTCCAGGGACAGCTCGAGGCCGGGCGGGCAGCCGTCGACAATGGCGACCAACGCCGGGCCATGGCTTTCGCCCGCGGTGGTGACAGTGAACAGCTTGCCGAAGGTATTGCCGGACATGCAGGGCGCTCCGTGAAATCAGTTGTAATCACTCAGCGGTGATAACCAAGCGCACCAGTATACGCGGGCCAACCGACTAGTTCATCCTCGAAACCTTACCGGTAGACGTTGGTCGAACCGGCACCTCCTGAATAATGGCCCGATGATGCTTCGAGTTTTGCTGTTTACCCTCACCCTGTTCACTGCCGTAGCCCATGCCGCGTCCTCCGTGGTGTTGCAACGGCCCATCAGCCTCGACACCGGCAGCGGCGAGCTGTTCGGCTCGCTGCTGCTGCCGCAGTCCGACAAACCGGTGCCGGTGGTGCTGATCATTGCCGGCTCCGGCCCGACCGACCGCAACGGCAACAGTGCCGACGGCGCGCGCAACGACAGCCTCAAGCGCCTGGCCTGGGTGCTGGCCCGGCATAACATCGCCAGCGTGCGCTATGACAAGCGCGGCGTGGCGGCCAGCCTGGCCGCCACGCCCGATGAACGCGACCTGACCCTCGACGCCTACGTGGCCGACGCCGTGGCCTGGGGCAAGCTGCTCAAGGCCGACAAGCGCATGGGCCCGCTGATCGTCCTGGGCCATAGCGAAGGCGCGCTGGTGGCAGCCCTGGCGGCACCGCAACTCGACCCGGCCGGGGTGATTTCCCTGTCGGGCAGCGCCCGCCCGGTCGACCAGGTGATCCGCCAGCAACTGGCCGGTCACCTGCCCCCGGCCCTGCAGTTACGCAGCAATGAAATCCTCGATCACCTCAAGGCCGGCCAAGTGGATACCGATGTGCCTGGCCCGCTTGAAGGGATTTTCCGACCCAGTGTGCAACCGTATCTGATCAGCTTGTTTCGCGCCGACCCGTCGGCCGCCTTTGCCAGACTGCACATGCCCGCGCTGATCATCCAGGGCACCAACGATATCCAGGTGGGTGTGGGCGATGCGCGGCAATTGAAGAACGCCAAGCCCGATGCCGAGCTGACGGTGATCGAAGGCATGAACCATGTGATGCGTATCGTGCCCAAGGAGGTGAAGCAACAGTTGGCGTCCTACAACGACCCGCGATTGCCCCTCGCCGCCGAGCTGGAAACCTGCCTGGTTGGCTTTATCGACGGACTTCAGCCCCGTTAACCGACTAATTGCCTCCAGTACTGGGAAAAACGGCCGATAAGCCGAAAGTCGACAGCAAAAAGCCTGTCGACTGGCTGGGCTAGGACAGGATCGCGCCGCATGACTAACACCGAAGCAACACCAGAACCTACCGCCGACACCCCGGCGGAACACACCGAGGTCGTCGACGCGGCGCCCCTGCCGTGGGCGGACGTACAGGCCGAACATTTCAAAATGCTGCGCCTGGCGCCCCTGCCCACCGACCGCTCCACCGGGGTACGCCCCTTGCGGTTTGTGCAATTTGGCTATGTCGAACGCCACGACCACCATCACAGCCTGTTGCGCATGGTCATCCAGTTGCCGGGCCAACGGGTGCGCCGCGAGCAGAATCACCTGGATATCTGGGTCGATCACGCTAAACACCGTGTGCATTTCGGCCCGGGCAACAGCCTGGAAATCGAACCGGCCAACCGTGGCATCGGCCGTTTCCTGGTGGCCCAGGGCGCCGCGTGGGCGAAGAAGAAGTGGTCGCACTACCGCGTCGACGGGGTGGACCTGGCCAACAAGGACGCCCTCAACGAAGCCACACGCCTGCGCCGCGATCACTTCCTGCGTATCCAGGGCTTTGATGTGGCCTACGCCGACGTGCAGCATCTGAAGGGCAACGTGCAGCCCGGCAAGGTCAGCGACGTGCTCGATAGCTGGAACACCGAGAAAGTGCAGTTCGTGGAAATCCTCGAAGCCGCGCAAATGCTGCAACAGGCCGAGCAGAACCTGACGGAGCAGGAAGTGAAGCTGCGCAAGGAAGAGGAAAAGGTCACCAAGTTCAAGCGTGAGGACAGCGGGCTACGCTTCACCATCACCTGTCTGGTGGCGTTTACCGTGTTTCAGGCGGGGTTGTTGATCTGGATTGCCACCCATCGGTGATGTGGGAGCGGGCTTGCTCCCGATAGCGGTGCATCAGTCAATGCATTCAGTGACTGACACGCCCTCATCGGGCGCAAGCCCCCTCCCGCACGTCAGAGCGGTCGATTAAACCCGGGCGGCGAATACCGCCTGATGGTTGCGGCACTGCTCGGCCGTGAGCATGAACACACCGTGCCCGCCGCGCTGGAACTCCAGCCAGGCGAAGTCGACTTCCGGGTACAGCGCCTCGACATGCACTTGGCTGTTACCCACTTCGACGATCAACAAGCCCTTCTCGGTCAGGTGGTCCGCCGCTTCGGCGAGCATCCGCCGGACCAGGTTCAAGCCATCGTCGCCGCAAGCCAGGCCCAGTTCCGGTTCGTGCTGGTACTCGTCCGGCATGTCGGCGAAGTCTTCAGCGTCCACATACGGCGGGTTCGACACGATCAAGTCGAAACGCTGGCCCGGCAGCCCGTCAAAACCGTCGCCCTGTACGGTATACACACGCTCGTCGACGCCATGGCGCTCAATGTTCTGATTGGCCACTTCCAACGCTTCGAACGACACGTCACCCAACACCACTTCGGCGTCCTGGAACTCGTAGGCACAGGCGATGCCGATGCAACCGGAGCCGGTACACAGGTCGAGAATGCGTGCCGGCGGCTGGGCCAGCCAGGGTTCGAAGCGGTTTTCGATAAGTTCGCTGATCGGTGAACGCGGGATCAGCACGCGCTCGTCGACGATAAACGACATGCCACAGAACCAGGCTTCGCCAATCAAGTAGGCTGTCGGCACCCGCTCATGAATGCGACGGTGCAGCAGCCGTTGCAAGTGGGAAACTTCCTCTTCTTCCAGGTTGCAATCCAGGTAGCTGTCGGCAATTTCCCAGGGCAGATGCAAGGCGCCGAGCACCAATTGCCGGGCGTCGTCCCAGGCGTTGTCGGTACCGTGCCCGAAAAACAGCTCTTCCCCATGGAAACGGCTGACAGCCCAACGGATATGGTCGCGCAAGGTGCGCAGGCGGGAAGTGATCACGGGGGCAGACTCCTGGAAAAAACGACTGGCGATTCTAACAGCCTTCGTCTGTAGCGACGACGTGCGAAAAGCCTCAGCCGTATGTCGGATTTCATCCAATTTGCCATCATTGCGTCAAACAACCGCACCGCTTGACACGGCTGCACGCCAGCAACGGCGTAGCTTACGATGGAAGCGATTCACAGAACCGCTCAGCCAGTGGACAATGGCGCAAAAGCCCCCCTCACAGGAGCCCCCAGAATGTCCGTTCCAAAGACGATGTTTCAAATCAGCGGTCGAGGTTATGCAGCGGCCAATCTCAGCCATGCGACCCTCGTGATCATCGACGCCCAGAAGGAATACCTCAGCGGTCCACTCGCCCTCGCGGGCATGGATGCGGCGGTGGGCAATATCAAGCAACTGGTCGCTGCGGCACGCAACGCCGGTCGCCCGATCGTGCATGTGCGCCACCTGGGCACCGTCGGCGGCCTGTTTGACCCACAAGGCGAGCGCGGCGAATTCATTCCCGGCCTTGAGCCAATGGGCAACGAAACCATCATCGGTAAACTGCTGCCCAGCGCGTTCCACGGCACCGGCCTGGAAAAACACCTGCAGGACCTCGGCTCCCTGGACCTGATCGTCTGCGGCTTCATGAGCCACTCCAGCGTCAGCACCACCGTGCGCGCCGCCAAGAACCTGGGCTTTCGCTGCACCCTGGTGGAAGACGCCTGCGCCACCCGCGACCTGCCTTACAAGGGCGGTGTCCTGAGTGCCGAGCACGTGCAACAAACCGAAATGGCCATCATGGCCGACAACTTCGCCACCCTCGCCTTGACCAAAGACCTGATCTGATTGCCCTGGAATGAGCGGTGCGGCCAATTCGAGGCCCCGCTCATCTGCAAATGCCTGTCATTTGCTGCAATTACCTCTGGCGCCGGAACAACCTGTGTATCTTCCGGTCGAAGGGCCGATACCCTGGAGGAAAGGTCGGAATGAAGATATCCGATGGTTTTGATGCTCGTCGCTTGCGCCCCAAGGGCCCGAGCAACTGGCGTCTGCGCCTGGTAGCCGGCATTGCCGCGCTGCTGGCGATCATAGGTGTGCTGCTGGCGGTCGCCGGTGGCGCGGGCTTGTCGGGGCATTCCCCGGCGCTGGGCGAACTGAATGCCAGCCCCGGTGGCTCGGCGATGCTGTTGGTGGGCGGCCTGCTGGTGCTGTGGTTCGGCGTGTGGTTATGGCGCCGCAGCCGGCGGCGGATGCGCCAGCCGTTGTCGCTGAACATCGCCTCGCACCTGATGAAAAAGCACGACTGATGGCGCTTGGATAGCGTTTCCTGCGCCCCGGCCGCCGCGATTTAGGTAAACTGCCCGCCCCTCGCGGAGGCTGACATGCAAGACGACGATTTTTCCCTGTTCAAAAACGAGCTGCGCGGCGTCAAGCCGATCAAGCACGACCGCGCCGACACCGGCAAACCCAAGAGTGACCGAGCGCAGATCGCCAAGCTGCGCCAGGCCGCGACTGTACGCACTGACGCCACCACCGTGGACGGTCTGTCGGACCAGTTCGTGATTGACGTCGGCCCCGAAGACGAGCTGATGTGGGCCCGCGACGGCGTGCAGGAAAGCCAGATACGCAAGCTCAAGACCGGCCAGATCCCCTTCGAAGGCAGCCTCGACCTGCACGGCATGAGCGTGGAAAAAGCCCGGGAAACCCTCTGGGCCTTCCTAGCCGAAGCCACCCGGTTCGAGATCCGCTGCGTGCGCGTCACCCACGGCAAGGCCGTGCGCCTGGACGGCAAGCGGCCGATGATCAAGAGCCACGTCAACACCTGGCTGCGCCAGCATGCCCAAGTACTCGGCTTTACCTCCTGCCAGCCCCGCCACGGTGGCGCCGGCGCGGTGTATGTGATGCTCAAGCGCACCATGCTGGAAGGGCGCGACGAGTAACCCGTGCCATCGTCAGGCTTGCAGCGATGGGTCGGCCACCGTACCCTTGCGCTTTGCGAAAATCCCACAGGTAGTTTCATGTCCCTGGAACAGAATTACACCGCGATTCTAAAGGGGTAAGGCAAAGTAATAATAGTCAATGAATCCGGGCACTTGCTTACTTTGGAGTACCCGGTTTTGACCTGCTTTACACGGTCATTGGTACAAAAATTGGTACGAGATCCATCCCCTCCCACGGCGTCCTGCCGACCTAAATCAAATCCCAAGATTAAGCCCCCTGCTAAGCTGTTCACTCCAAGGAGGAACAGATATGCCGAATACAGACCTACTCCCGTCCCTGCTCTCCAAGCTCTACGAAAACCAGCTGGCTCTTGAAGCCTCAATCATGGAGCTATCGAACTGGGTCGAGCAGCGCGGCTCCGCCGATGTGGCTGAGAACATCCGCGGCGCTCTGCACACCATCGACGAGAACGAAGAGTTCATCAAGCTGACCCTGGCCGTCCTCATGGCTCCTGACTGATCAGACGGTCAGCGAGCTATCGCCCTGACATAAGCCTGGCACGCCCGCAGCGCAATCAGTCCTTGGTCCCCGTCACCGGTGATGGCGAGAATTCGTTGAGCATGCGCTGGGTCAAGTTGGGCTCGACGGGCTGCATGAACCACGCCGACGGTGCCGGGGGTGGCAGGCACGTTGCAGCCACTGGCTGAATCCGCGGCGTCGAGAAGGACTGACAGCCGCAGATCAGAAGTGGCAAGGCGATCGCGCAGAACAGCCTGGTTGCGTTGGGCATCGGATAATTCCCTGGTGCGTTGTTGGTCCTGGCCGGCGAGCTGCTGCTCCAGGGCCATGCGCTTATCGGTCTCGGCGCGGGCTTGGGCGTCGGCCGCGCTGGTGATCGCCGCCAGGTCCATCTGGTGCAGGTTGGTCTGCTCGGCGAGCTTCTTGCCCATCCGCCAGTCCTGCACCTGCCAGGTACCGGCGGCGGTGACGACCATCGCCAGCAAGATCGCTGCGAGGATCTGCCCGGGCGTCATCACGGCACATCCTTGAAGAAGACGTGATGCCCCAGGCGCAGCGTCTGCTTGGCCTTCGCCGCCCAGGCCGGGGCTCTGGGCATCGTGGTTGCGTAGTAATGCGTGGCGCCGCCGGTAGGGTCAGGCGCTGTACCGGTGATCACCTGATCAGCCGCGCGCTGAGCCTGGGCAAACTGCGCGGCAGGGATCGCTTTGGCGCCGCTCAGGTAGGCGTAGTTGGGATCGTTCTGGTTCCAGCAGCTGAACTGCCAGGGTTTCAGGCAAACACCGGCGTAGCCCTCGCCCCACCACGACTTTGCCTTGCCGTCGAACACGCGATTGCGGATGGTCCAGGCCACGGCGATCTGGCCGGCCGTGCCCTCGCCACGGGCTTCACCCCAGAGCGTGCGCGCCAGGATGTCCCGGTCTTTATCGGAAGTTGTCATACTTTTCTCCAGGCAAAAATAAACCCGCTCGTGGCGGGTGTCTGTACACAGGCTCGGATCAGTCGGCGAGAGGATCGACATCGACCGGCAGCGGGTAGCGCGCCTTGATAGCCGCAACCGACGCCAGCCAGGCCGTGTAGTCAGGCGCCAAGCCTTGGCTCAGTGCGTCGTAGTCCGCCTCCAGGCGCAAGGGGTCAGATTCGGTCAGGTACGCAGATCGCCGAGAAGCCAGCACAGCATCGCGAGCTTGCTGATCTTTATCGGCCTGCAGCTGGGGAGCAGTTTTCATTT